>Ga0181533_1001151_pt1 | contig 34533 bp, 29 predicted proteins | sample PEATcosm2014_Bin_45_FD_119772 | JGI IMG/M metagenome (GOLD analysis project Ga0181533, IMG submission 119772) | Peatland microbial communities from MTU Mesocosm Facility, Houghton, MI, USA - PEATcosm2014_Bin11_60_metaG | ecosystem: Environmental > Terrestrial > Soil > Wetlands > Peat | place...
AAACGATCCAGCGTTTCGGTTTCGAACCCCAGCACTTTGCCGATATCGCGCGCGGCGGAGCGCCCGCGATAAGTGATGACGTTCGCGGTCATGGCCGCGCCCAACTTTCCATAGCGCTCGTAGACATATTGAATGGCGCGCCAGAAAATCGTTGGAGAGACCGAACGCCTTGCCGATCTCGCGCATCGCCGACCGCGCGCGATAGGTGACGACGGCGGCGGCGAGCCCCGAATGATCGCGGCCGAAGCGCTTGTAGATATATTGGATCACCTCCTCGCGCCGCTCATGCTCGAAGTCGACGTCGATGTCGGGCGGCTCATTGCGCGCGGCCGAGACGAAACGCTCGAACAGAAGATCGTGCTTGGACGGATCGACCTCGGTGACGCCAAGGCAAAAGCACACGGCGCTATTGGCCGCCGAGCCGCGCCCTTGCGCGAGAATCCCCTGTTCGCGGGCGAAGCGCACGATGTCGTGGACGGTGAGGAAATAGGCGGCGTAGTTCAATTCGCCGATGAGCTTCAGCTCATGCGCGATTTGCGCCGCCACATGCGCCGGAACGCCTTCGGGATAGCGCGCCTTCGCGCCTTCAAGCGCAAAAGCCTCCAGCGCTTCCTGCTCGCTGGCGAAGCCTTCGCGCAATTCGCTGGGGTAATCGTAAGCGAGATCTTCGAGCCGAAAGGCGAGGCGTTCGGCGAAGCGCGCGCTTTCGTCCACGGCCTCCGGCGCCTCGACGAAGAGCCGGCACATTTCGCCGGCGCTTTTGAGATGGCGCTCGGCGTTGGCGGAGAGCAGAAAACCCGCGTCCTCCAGCGTGACGCCCTCCCTGATGCAGGCGAGCGCGTCGGCGAGCGGGCGGCGCTCGGCGACGTGATAATGCACGTCGTTCACCGCGACGAGCGGCAGGCCGAGTTTGCGCGCCTGCGCGATGCGTCGCCGCATCTTTTCGCGCATATTGGCGTCAAGGAGCGCGGTCGCGGCGAGCCACAACCTGCCCTCGAAGGCCGCGCGCAGCGGGGCGGAGGGCGCGGCCTCGCCCAGCGCGATAAGCTGCTGGCCTTCGCCGAACTCGAGGAGATCGTCCAGAACCAGCGCGCAATCGCCCTTTCGCGCGCGCATATTGCCGCGCGTCAGCATCAGGCACAGCCGGCCATAGGCGGCGCGGTCGCGCGGATAGCACAGGATTTCCGGGGTCTTGTCGGCGAAGACCAGCCGCGCGCCGACCGCCAGCTTGAAGTCTTTGTCCGAAATTTTATGCGCGCGCAAAAAGGAGAAGGCGCGCACGACGCCGGCCACGGAATTGCGGTCGGCGAGACCTATGCCGCAATGCCCCAGCTCCAGCGCCTTCGCGACCAGCTCCTCGGGGTGCGAAGCGCCGCGCAGAAACGAGAAATTAGTCGTGGTGGCCAGTTCGGCGTAGCGGGGCAGGGGGATGATCAAGGGAGGCAACTCTGACGGCGGGCTAGATGTTCATGGATTGTTCTCTTATTTCGATGGGAGTCAAGCCCGCTGTTACACTTGAGGCGCGTGGGATTACTCCGGCGCCTCGGGCGGCTCGCCCCTGGGCGCCCGTCGCGCTTCCACCTTCGCCGCCGCCTCGCGCGCTTCCGCCTCCTCCAGCTTCTTGCGGCGTTTCGCGTTGGGTTCGCGGCGCGGGCCCTCGACGAGGCGCACGACGACGCCCCAGAGCGTGCGGACATCCTGTTCGGTGAGGCTCATGCGATGGAACATATTGCGCAGATTGCGCGCCATCACAGGCTTCTTCGTTATCGGCCGAAAGAAGTCCCGCGCGTCGAGCTGTTCCTCCAGAAAGTCGAAAAAGGCCGCCGTCATTTCGCGCGTGGCGGGCGGCGAGCGCTCGCTGGTGTCGAAAGGCAGGACCTCGCCATGGGCCGCGCGAAACCATTCGTAGCCGGTCAGCAGCACCGCCTGCGCGAGATTGAGCGAGGCGTAGGCGGGATTGACCGGAAAGGTCAGTATGGCGTCGGCGAGCGCCACGTCGTCATTGTCGAGCCCGGTGCGCTCGGGGCCGAACATCACGCCGCGACGCTCGCCGGCGGCGATGGCTTGGGCGGCGAGCGGCATGGCTTGGGCGGGGATATGCACGGGCTTCATCTGGCCGCGCCCGCGCGCCGTGGCGGCGTGAACGAACGATAGATCGATGATCGCGGAAGCGACATCGGGGAAAACTCTGGCGCTTTCCAGAAGATGCACGGCTCCGGCGGCGGCGGCGTAGGCGCCCTTGCGATATGCGCCGGTGCGCGGCCAGCCCTCGCGCGGCGCGACGAGACGCAGATCGGAAAGGCCGAAATTGGCCATCGCGCGCGCGCACATGCCGATGTTGACCGCGAGCTGCGGGCGCACCAGGATGATCGCCGGTCCGCCTTCGAGCTTGGGCTTGGTGTGGTCCGTGCCGGCGCCGGTCATTGCGGGGGGGCGCCCGGATTTGTCATTCGCGCCCGAGGGCCCTCATCCGACCTCACTTCGTGGGGCCACCTTCTCCCACAAGGGGGAGAAGGAGGGGCCGCCGATTGATTCATTTCAGCGATGAAAAAGGCACGGGCGCGTCCTTCTCCCACTTGTGGGAGAAGGTGGCCCGGCGCGGCCGGGTCGGATGAGGGTCCGACGGTCAATATGGATTCTTGGGGCTTCAACTGGACAAAAAACCTCAGTTCGCGCATTTGCCAGCCCGGGCGTTCCGCATTTCGATGCGGGCGCGGGCTTCGGCGATCGCGTTTTCTCCGCCCTCCGCCAGCGACGCCTCGATCGTGTCGCGCAAGCTCTTGAACTTCGCCTCGCGCTCCTCGACGAGGCGCAGACCCTCGCGCATCACCTCGGTCGCCGAGGCGTAGCGGCCGGATTTCACCAGCGCGTCGATGAAGTCTTCCCAGCGTTTGCCGACGGACACATTCATGGCGACGCTCCTTTGGCGGTGTTATAGCACGATATGCGCATAGCGTGTCATCGCCGCGCCGCCAAAATTAACCCGAGGCGATCGCCGCGAACAGGGCGCTCCCGCGCACTTGCCCCGCGCCCGCTTCTGGCATATACACCGCGCCATCCCACAGGCGAAAGTCTCTGCGGCGTCTGCTTCAAGACGTCGTTCCGGTGGCCGATCCCTCGGCCTTCCAAGCGCTTTCGCCGAGGTCTAACCGGAGAAAAGACAAGATGGCGCTTCCTGAATTCACCATGCGTGGCCTCCTCGAGGCCGGCGCTCATTTCGGCCACCAGTCGCATCGCTGGAACCCGAAGATGGCGCCCTATATTTTCGGCGCCCGCAACAATATTCACATCATCGATCTCGCCCAGACCGTGCCCTTGTTGCACCAGGCGCTCAAGATCGTGTCCGACACGGTGGCCAAGGGCGGCCGTGTGTTGTTCGTCGGCACCAAGCGCCAAGCGCAGGACCAGATCGCCGACTCCGCCAAGCGCAGCGCGCAATATTTCATCAACTCCCGCTGGCTCGGCGGCACGCTGACCAATTGGAAGACGATTTCCGGTTCGATCTCGCGCCTGCGCAAGCTCGATGAAATGCTGAGCGCGGGCGCCTCGGGCATCACCAAGAAAGAGCGTCTGCTGCTCACCCGCGAGCGCGACAAGCTCGAAAAGGCGCTTGGCGGCATCAAGGACATGGGCGGCACGCCCGACCTGATTTTCGTCATCGACACCAATAAGGAAGCGCTGGCGATCAAGGAGGCCAACCGCCTCAAGATTCCCGTGGTCGCGATCCTCGATACGAACTGCGACCCGGATGGTATAACGCATCCCATCCCGGCCAATGACGACGCGGGTCGCGCCATCGCGTTTTATTGTGATCTGATCGCGCGGGCGGCGATCGACGGCATTTCGCGCAGCCAGGGCGCCGCGGGCGTCGATTTCGGCGAGGCCGAAGCGCCGCCGGTCGAGCCGGCGCTTGAAGCCGCCGAGTCGGCCGTGTCCGGCGAGGCGCCGCTCGAAGCCTTCGAGCTTTTGTCGGCGCCGCGCGGCGCGCCCGACGATCTCGCCAAGCTTCCGGGCGTCGGCCCTCAGATTGTCAAAAAGCTCAACGACGGCGGCGTCTTCCATTACTGGCAGCTCGCCGCGCTGACGCCGGCGGAGTCCGAAAAGCTCGACGCCGATTTGAAGCTCGGCGGCCGCATCGCGCGCGACAAATGGATCGAGCAGGCGCGCTCGCTCGCTTCCGCCTAGGCGCCGCCTCCTCTGGCGCTTAGGCGCCCAAGAAAATGATTGAGCGCCGGTCCAATTTGGGCCGGCGTTCTTTTCAAGAAAGCTTCCGCCGGGGCGCGCCGACGCCCCCTTAAAACAGCGCCGGGATCAGGGGAAGCGCCCCGCGGCCGGCGCGCGCCAACATATAAGGAATTTACCCATGGCCACGATTACAGCCGCTCTGGTGAAGGAACTGCGCGAAAGCACCGGCGCCGGCATGATGGACTGCAAGGCCGCGCTGACCGAGAACAACGGCGATATCGAAGCGGCGGTCGACTGGCTGCGCAAGAAGGGCCTGTCCAAGGCCGCCAAGAAGGCCGGGCGCGTCGCCGCCGAAGGTCTCGTCGCGGCTTTGGTCGGCGAGCGCGCCGGCGTTGTCGTCGAAGTCAATTCCGAGACCGATTTCGTCGCCCGCAACGAGGATTTCCAGACCCTGGCGCGCAACATCGCCGGCGTCGCTCTGTCGAGCGGCAAGACCGACGTCGAGGAACTGGGCAAGGAGGGCTATCCCACCGGCGGCACGGTGGCCGAAGCCGTGACGACCGCCATCGCCAATATCGGCGAAAACCTCACTTTGCGCCGCGCGGCTGGTTTTAGCGTCGAAAGCGGCGTCGTCGGCCGCTATGTGCATACGCAGATCTCCGACGGTCTCGGCAAGATCGGGGTCATTGTCGCGCTCGAATCGAAGGGCGACAAGGAAGTTCTCGCGACGCTGGCGCGCCAGCTCGCCATGCATGTCGCCTCGGCCAATCCGTTGGCGCTGACCGCCGCCGAACTCGACGCGGCGACCGTCGAGCGCGAGAAGAACCTTTTGGCCGAGAAAAACGCCGGCAAACCGGCGCATGTGCTGGAGAAGATCATCGAATCCGGCCTAAAGACCTATTACAAGGAAGTGCTGCTGCCCGATCAGGTCTCCAATCACCCCGACCACGCGGGCAAGACCGTCGCGCAGGCGGTGAAGGAAACCGAGGGCAAGGCAGGCGCGCCGATAGCGATCAAGGGCTTCGTCCGTTATGCGCTGGGCGAGGGCATCGAGAAGGCGACGGGCGATTTCGCCGCCGAAGTGGCCGCCGCGGCCAAGGGCTGACGTCGCGCCGCCAAGGATCGGCGGTTTATCGTTGATATGACATTGGACGCGCCTTGCGCCCGCTTGCGGCGCGGGCGCGTCCTTTTGTATGAAGTGTGGGCGTAGTCGCCCGAATCGCCGCAACGAGAGAAGGACCGCATGACGACGAGCCCCAGTCCGGCGAGTAGTTGGAAGCGCGTGGTCGTCAAGCTGTCGGGCGAGGCGTTGATGGGCGATGGCCAACACGGCCTCGACGCGCCGACTCTGGCGCGCATCGCCCGCGATCTCGCGTCGGCCGCCGCGACGGGGATCGAAATCGCCGTCGTGGTCGGCGGCGGTAATTTTTTTCGCGGCATTCAGGGCGCCGACAAGGGCATAGAGCGGGCGCGCGCCGATTCGATCGGCATGCTCGCCACGGTCATGAACGGCCTCGCATTGGAACAGGCGATCGAGGCTCAAGGTCGACAGGCGCGCGCCCTGTCGGCCGTCTCCATGCCCTCGATTTGCGAGTCCTATTCTCGCCGCGCGGCCTTGCACCATCTGGCCAAGGGCAGGGTGGTTATCGCCGCGGGCGGCACTGGCAATCCGTTTTTCACGACCGACACGGGCGCGGCGTTGCGCGCCGCCGAACTTTCCGCCGACGCGGTGCTCAAGGCGACGCAAGTCGACGGCGTCTACACCGCCGACCCGAAGCGCGATCCCACGGCGCGGCGTTACGAGGTCTTGACCCACGATCAAGCCATCGAACAAAATCTCGCGATCATGGATACGGCCGCGTTCGCGCTAGCCCGCGAGAATAAGATTCCAATCGTCGTCTTTTCGATTCGCGACGAGGGGGCGATCACCGCGACGCTAGGCGGCTTGGGCCGAGCCACGTATATCGTTCCATGACCGTCGCGCCCTCTTCGGTGGGCGCGGCGTGGACGGAGGACTCCCGAAACTCGGGTCGCGGGAAAAACCCGAGCAACGGCGAGCGAAGCTGCTATTATCCATTCACGAACCGAAACCCGAAAATAGACAGGTTGCGACCACTATGAGTCAGACGTTCGATATCGCCGATCTGAAGCGCCGCATGCAGGGCGCGCTCGCCACCCTGAAGCATGAGTTCGGCGGGCTGCGAACCGGCCGCGCCTCGGCCTCGCTGGTCGAGCCCGTGCATGTCGACGCCTATGGGCAATCCACTCCGCTCAATCAGGTCGCCACCATCAGCGTGCCCGAGGCCCGCCTCATTTCCGTTCAGGTTTGGGACAAGGCTCTCGTGGGCGCGGTGGAGCGGGCGATTCGCGACGCCAATTTGGGGCTGAGCCCTAATGTGGAGGGGCAGACGCTCCGGATTCGCACGCCGGAACTGAACGAGCAGCGCCGCAAGGAGTTGGTCAAGGTCGCTCACAAATACGCCGAGGAAGCTCGCGTCTCCGTTCGCCACGTTCGCCGCGATGGCATCGATATATTGAAGAAGCTATTGAAAGATCACGCTATTCCGGAAGACGACGAAAAGCGTCATGAGGCCGAGGTGCAAAAGGCCACCGACGAGGCTGTTCGCGAGATCGACAGCGCGCTCGCGGCCAAGGAAAAGGAAATCATGCAGGTGTGAATTGCATGTAATATGCGGCGACGGGCGTCAATCGCGGATTTATGCCTCATGTGGCGATGGGATCGCGAAGGGACGTCATGGGCCATGATTTGGAATGGTGAAATGGCGGATGGCGATATTTTGGACCTAATAGGCGTCACGAAGGACGCGGGAGCCGTATTGCGGCGCGTCCCGCGTCATGTCGCGTTGATCATGGATGGCAACGGCCGTTGGGCGGCGCAACGCGGCCTACCGCGATTTGAAGGCCATCGGCGCGGCGTGGAAGCCTTGAGGCGAGCGGTGCGCGCGGCGATCGAGCTGCGGATCGAATATTTGACCGTTTATTCTTTCTCGGTCGAAAACTGGTCGCGCCCGCGCGAAGAAGTGCAGGGGCTTCTTGGCCTGTTGCATCGTTTTATCCGCAAGGATCTCGCTGAGCTCGACGCCAACAACGTGCGCGTGCAAGTGATTGGCGCGCGTTCCGATCTTCCGTCGGATGTCGCGGAGCTTTTGTTCGAGGCCGAGCGCGACACCAAGGAAAATACCGGTTTGACGCTGGTGGTGGCGTTCAATTACGGCGCCAGACAGGAAATCGCCGCCGCGGCGCGCGCGCTCGCGCAAGAGGTTCTCGAGGGACGGCTTTCCCTAGACGATATTGACGCCGGGGCGATCGCCTCGCGGCTGCATACGGCCGACATTCCCGATCCAGATCTCATCATTCGGACGTCCGGCGAGCAGAGACTGTCGAACTTCTTGCTTTGGCAGGCGGCTTACGCCGAATTTGTGTTTTTGTCGATCAACTGGCCCGATTTCGACAAGGCCGCGTTCGAGGCGGCGATCAACGACTATTCGAATCGAGACCGTCGCTTCGGGCAGCTCGGCTCCGTCGCGTGCAACGCGAAAACCGCTTCATGAACGAGACGGATCGCGACGAACGCGGCGCTCCGGCTCCGGTCGCTCGCGAGGAGGGCGACGCGCAAGCTTCGAAAGCGAAGTCGGGTGGATTTGGCGATCTCGTTCCGCGCGTGGTCTCCGCGGTGGTGTTGGTCGCGCTCGCGGTGGCGGCGCTGATCGTCGGCGGTCACGTATTCGCGCTGTTCTGGTTGATCGCCGCATTCGCGGTCAACTGGGAATGGCAGGGTCTTATTGGCGGCGAACGGCGACTCGCCCGCGTCGTGATCGGGGCTGTCGCCCTGTCGGCCGCGGCGGGCTTCACCCATGGCGGCGAGACGGTCCGAGGCTTGTTCGTTCTCATATCGCTCGCGGGCGTCGTGGCGATACTCGCCGGTCCCTCGCGTCGACTTTGGGCCTTCGTCGGCCTCATTTACGCGGGAGCGCTCGTGGTTTCGGTTTGCGCGCTACGGGATTCGCCCGACGTTGGGCTTTTGGCCGTGGCGTGGCTGTTCGCTCTGGTTTGGGGCACCGACGTTTTCGCTTATTTTGGCGGCCGCATGATTGGCGGACCCAAGCTGTGGCCGCGCGTTTCCGCCGGGAAAACCTGGTCTGGAACGATCACGGGCGTGCTCAGCGGCGCCTTGCTGGGTCTCGCGGTTGTCCATTTCGGCGGCGCCGGCCCGACCAAGAGCCCGCCAATCTTTCTGGCGAGCCTCGCCGCCGCGGCGCTGGCGCAAGTCGGCGATCTCGGGGAATCCATGGTGAAGCGGCGCTTCGGCGTCAAGGATTCAAGCCATTTGATCCCAGGGCACGGGGGCGTGATGGATCGACTCGACGGCTTCATCTTCGCGAGCGTATTCGCGGCCCTGCTCGGGGCCTTTCGCGGACTGTCCTCGACAGCCGCCGGCGTCTTTTTTTGGTAGGCGGAATATCATGGGTTCAAGCAACAGACCGGCCGGGGCGACGGCTTCGAACGGCGAATCGCCCCGCCGCATCGTTCTTCTCGGCGCCACCGGCTCCATCGGAGGCTCGACGCTCGACCTGATCGAGCGCAATCCGGAAAGCTTCGTCTTGGTGGCGATCGCCGGCGGGCGGGACCACGCCGCCCTGGCGCGGATCGCGTTGGCCTTCAGGCCCGAATTCGTGGCGATTCGGGACGAGAGCGCCTATGCGCCGCTGAAGGAGGCCTTGGCCGGGACAAATATTCAGGTCGCCGCCGGACGCGAAGCGGTGATCGAGGCGGCGACGCGCCAGTCCGATCTCGTGATTAGCGCCATCGTCGGCGCCGCCGGCGTCGAGCCGACCCACGCGGCGATCGAGGCCGGGCGCCACGTGGCGCTCGCCAATAAGGAATGTCTGGTCTGCGCCGGCGTCCCCTTCATGCGCGCGGCGCGGGAGGCCGGGGTTAGGCTCCTGCCGATGGACAGCGAGCACAACGCGATTTTTCAGGCCCTGGGCGGAGCGGATCCGGCGACGATCGAGCGCATGATCATCACCGCCTCCGGCGGGCCATTTCGAACCTGGACCAAGGAAGCCATCGAAAACGCGACCGTCGCCGAGGCGCTCAACCACCCCAATTGGTCGATGGGGCCAAAAATCACGATCGATTCCGCCACGATGATGAACAAGGGCCTCGAATTGATCGAGGCGCATCACCTTTTCGGCGTTCCCGCTTCGAAGCTCGACGTTGTCGTTCACCCCCAGTCGATCGTCCATGGTCTCGTATCCTTCGCCGACGGCGCCGTGACGGCGGGGATGGGCGCCCCCGATATGCGGGTGCCGATCTCCCATTGCCTTGGCTTTCCGGACCGTTTGGCGGCGCCGACGCCGCGCCTCGATTTGGCGGCGATCGGCTCCCTCACCTTCGAGCGTCCCGATTACGACCGTTTCCCCTCGCTCAGACTGGCTCTGGACGCGCTGGCGACGGGCGGGGGCCTGCCGACCGTGTTGAACGCCGCCAATGAAATCGCCGTCGAGGCGTTTCTGGCCGGGCGCATCGCATTTGGCGGCATCGCCCGGCATGTGGCGGAGGCTATCGACGCGGCGCTCGGGAACGGATCCGCGAAAGAGCCCGCCACCGTGGCGGAAGCGCTCGGCGTTGACCATATTGTGAGAGAAAGGTCGCGGGCCATCTTGGCGGGGCGATAGGCTTCGGGCATGTTAACGCTTCAGTAACCAAGCGGGCCGCGAGCGGCCCGCGGTGCGGGGTTAGCGTGCAAGGAGCTCGAATCATATGGATTTCCTCATGACTGTCGTGAGTTACGTCTTGCCCTTCCTGGTTGTTCTGAGCGTCGTCGTGTTCGTGCACGAATATGGTCATTTCATTGTCGGGCGGTGGTGCGGCATCAAGGTGGACGTTTTTTCGCTTGGTTTCGGACCGGAGCTTTTCGCCTTCGACGACAGCAAGGGGACACGCTGGCGCGTCGCGGCGATTCCGCTCGGCGGCTACGTTAAATTCCACGGAGACGCCAACGCCGCCAGCGGCGCCGACTCCTGGTCGCTGACGCAGATGTCCGAAGCCGAGCGCTCCGTGACTTTTTTCGCGCAACCGGTCTGGAAGCGCGCCGCGACCGTTTTCGCCGGCCCTCTGTTCAATTTCTTGCTGGCCATCGGGATTTTCGCGGGCATATTCGCCTATTTCGGGCAGCCCGCGCTGGTGGACGGCCAGGCGGTCGTGACGCCTCGAATTTCCGCCGTCCAACAGGGCGGGGCTGGCGCCGCGGCGGGTTTTCGCGCGGGCGACGTGGTGAAGTCGGTCGACGGCGAACCCATCGAGAGTTTCTCGAAGTTCCAACGGGTGGTGGCGGCTTCCGCGGATAAGCAATTGCGTATCGTGGTTCTGCGCGACAAAGAGGAAACAGTCCTTACCGCGACGCCGACGCTCACCGAAATCGAAGGGGCGAACGGAAAGGTCAATGTTGGCAGGCTGGGCTTGAATTCGAGCGCGGACTTTCGCGACATGCTCATGCGGCCGTGCGGCCCTCTCGAAGCGGTCGGCCTCGGGCTCGGCGAGACTTGGAACATCGTCAAACAAACCGGACATTTCGTCGGGGGGCTGCTGAGCGGTCGCGAAAACGCCAACCAGCTTTCGGGCCCTATCGGCATCGCGGAGGCTTCCGGCCAGATGGCCCAGCAGATTCCGACGCTTGGCGTCTGGCCCTTGGTCAACCTGATCGCGCTGCTCTCTGTGTCGATTGGACTGTTGAACCTGATGCCCGTCCCGCTTTTGGACGGCGGCCACCTGTTGTTCTTCGCCATCGAGGCGCTTCGCGGCCGCGCCTTGAATGAGCGGGTGCAGGAATACGCCTTCCGAATCGGGCTGGCGATGGTGTGTTCGCTAATGCTCTTCGCGACTTACAACGATCTGGCGCGGCATCTGCGCCTCTGAGTTTCCCGGGCCCAACGCCCATAGGCGGCAACCTACTGTAATCGCCCGCTTGGCCTTGCTAGCCGAGCGGGCGAATCCGCGAAACGCCCTGGAGGCGGCGCCTTCCGTCCGGCTTCGCGATTCTCTTCTTTAAGAAGCGGGGCGACTCTTTGGGAGAGCCCGCGCGGGCGTCGCCGGCGTTAACCTTCTGTTGGCCACGATATGTGGCTTTCCGGTCACGTCTTCGACAAATTGCTGTTTCATTACTCCTTCGGCATTTGCAGCAATCGTTAAACCTTGTAGAAGGGATATACGGATCAGACGAAGGGCGCGTGTGCGACGCGCCATGTGCGAGAGGCCCGCGCCGCGCCCAGGGGCGGCGGAAGTTGCGACGAGGACCAGGATTACATGCTGTCGACCAGAGCTATTTCGAAGCGTCCCACTTTCCTAATGATGATCCTGGCCGCTCTCATTGGATTCGCCGCGCCGGCGGCCGCGGACATCGAGGTTGTGGGAAACACGCACGGCGACGCCGACGCGATCCGGTCCTATTTCGCTGGCACCAGCGAGGCCGAGGTCCAGGCGGGGCTGGAGGCTTTAAAGTCGAGCGGGCGATTCTCGAACGTTTCCGTCACCCGTCGCGGCGACCACGTCGTCGTTCACGTTTCCGAAGGCAATCTGATCAATCGCGTCGCCTTCGAGGGCAACAGCAAGGTTAAAACGGAGACGCTGCAGACCGAAATGCGCACCAAGGCGCATGGCTCGTTCAATCAGCAGGTCACCGAACAGGACGTGGCGCGACTGGTCGAGATTTATAGGCGCTCGGGGCGCGCGGCGGCCAAGATCACATATCGCACCGTCGCTCTTCCCAACGGCGAGATCGACGTCGTCTTCACGATCGAAGAGGGCGACAAGACGGGCGTGAAGGAAATCAGATTCATCGGCAACGAAGTCTATTCCACCAGCCGGCTCGTTGGCCTGATGGAGACGACGGAGATGAATTACCTGTCGTTTCTAAAGACCAGCGACGTCTATGACCCGGATCGCGTCGCGGCGGATCTGGAGCTCGTTCGTCGCTTTTATCTGAAGAACGGCTACGCGGATTTTCACGTCGTCAGCTCCGAAGCCAGATTTGAGCCCGCCGAGGTTGGCTATATTCTCGAAATCAGGGTCGAGGAGGGGCCGCAATACACTATCTCCACGGTCGACGTTGAGTCGCATTTGCCGGACATCGACCCGGCGACGCTGCGGCCGCTGGTGCGGCTGTCGCCGGGCGACGTCTATAACGGCGACGCCGTGGAAAAGACGGTCGACGCGCTGACGCGCGAAATTGCGCGCAAGGGATACGCCTTCACGCAAGCGCGCCCGCGCGGTCAACGCAATCCGGCCGATCGGACCGTCGCGATTAATTTCGTCATCGACGAAGGTCCGCGCGTCTATATCGAGAGGATCAATATTCACGGCAACAACAAGACCCGCGAATATGTGATCCGCCGCGAGTTCGAGATCGGCGAGGGCGACGCCTACAATCGCGTGCTCATCGACCGCGCCGAGCGCCACCTCAACGGTCTCGGCTACTTCAAGAAGGTCAAGATCGGCAACGAGCCCGGGTCCGCCGCGGATCGCGTCGTGATCAATGTCGAGGTCGAGGAGCAGCCCACCGGCAGCTTCAACGTCTCCGGCGGCTATTCGACGACGGAAGGCTTCATCGGCGAGGTCTCGGTTTCCGACAGCAACTTCATGGGCCGTGGCGAGGCCGTTCGGCTTTCGGTCAACGAAGGGCAGCGTTCGCGCGGCGTGAACTTCAGTTTCACCGAGCCTTATTTCCTCGATCAGCGCATGTCCGGCGGGTTCGACATCTTCGCCAAAAAGGCCGACGCCTGGAATTACTCCTACTACAGCACGACCTCCTACGGGACGACGCTGCGCTTGGGCGTGCCGATCACCGAGGAAATCAGCCTGCAGCCTCACTATTCGGTCTACAACACGACGATTTCGATTCCGAACAACTCGAATACGCCTTACAACGACTGCCAAAATCCCATCCCGTTCTATACGCCGGGCTATGGCTATTGGCTCGCGCCGACGCCGAGCTCGCTCAATGTCGTCTATAACTGTATGAGCAATGGCGAAGCCTCGCTCGCGATCAAGGATTCTCAGGGATCGCGCTTGACGTCGCTGGCGGGCTATACGCTAGCCTTCAATAATCTCGACAATTTCAAGAACCCGAGGAACGGCGTATCGGCGTCTTTTTCCCAGGATGTGGCGGGACTGGGCGGAGACACGCGCTACGTCCGCAGCACGGGCGACATTCGCTACTTCCACGAATTGCCCTATTTCAATGACATCGTCGGCATCGCGCGCTTGCAAGGCGGTGATCTGACGGGGCTCGCGGGTTACGAGCCGCGCGTGTTCGACAACTTCAATCTAGGCCCAAGCCTCGTGCGCGGCTTCGCGCCCGGCGGCCTCGGTCCGCGCGACATTTCAAACTGGACCAGCACCAAGGGCAACTCGCTCGGCGGCACGGACTATGTTGGGGGCACGCTTGAAGTTCAGTTCCCGATCTGGGGCCTGCCAAAGGACATTGGTCTGCGCGGCGCGCTGTTCTCGGACGCCGGCTCGCTCTGGAACTACAGAGGGGCGACGAATTTCAGCAAGGCGCTCTACGGCATTCCAAACCTTCCCTGCGTCTATCCTTATACGCCGCCAAACTATGGTCAGGGCACCTGTCTGATCACCTCGGGCAGCTCGTTTATGTTGCGGTCGTCGGTCGGCGCGTCGATCTTGTGGCAATCGCCGCTTGGCCCGATCCGGTTCGATTACGCGGTGGCGACCACGAAGAGCTATTACGACGTGACGCAGCGCTTCCGGTTTACGGGCGGCACGAGCTTCTAAGCATGAACGCGTCGGGAAGTTGACCGGTCCCGACGCGGAATGTTCCGGGCGCGCCGCTTCTTTCGTGAGTGGCGGGCGGGAGGGACGTATGCCTTGCGCGGCGCGCCATTTTGTGCGTGCTTCGGTTTGAGGCGCGCGTTCAGCGCGTTTTCGCGCTTACGTGGCCTTCGCCATCTATCCTCGTGATGAACGCGGCCTTCGCGCCTCGGCCTCAAATTTTCCCGAGCGGCCGCAGACCGGCGCGATTCCCATCCCTGGGGCGTTATCCCCGCGCGTATGTCGGTTTCCGTTTCGCTATAAAAATTTGCATTCCGCTGTCCTTTTCCCGCTGGTTCCGTAATATTCGCATGACCGGGGTCGGCGGATCCGACAGTCTTTCGCGAGGCGTGAACTTTGACCGCCATAGGCTTTTTTCAGTCCTCTCGCGTTCTATCGCTTGCTGAAATCGCGACGGCGACTAATGCGGAGTTGCGTTGCGCCGCGTCCGGCGACGGAGTGGACCGTCCCGGCATTACGGGCGGGGCCTCGCTGGAAGAGGCGCGTCCTGGCGATCTGACCTTTTACGAAAATGCTCGCTACGCTCCGGGCTTGCCGCTCTGCCGCGCCTCCGCTTGTTTTATTAAGGAGGTTGACGAGCGGCTTCTGCCGCCTGCGACCGTCGCTCTCGTCGTCGCGGAGCCCCAACGCGCGATGACGCTCGCGATGAGTCTTCTTTTTCCGGAAGCCCTGGCGCCTCGCTCGCTCTTTGGCGCGTCGGGGGTGTCCCCCGGAGCCTATGTGCATCCGAGCGCCAGATTGGAAGCGGATGTCGTCGTCGATCCTGGCGCTTCGATCGGGCCGCTCGCCGAAATAGGCGCTGGCGCGATCATCGGTCCGCACGCGGCGATTGGGCCAGGCGTCAGAATTGGGCGCGGCTGCCGCATCGGCGCGCATGTGAGCATTACGCACGCCTTGATCGGCGATCGAGTCATCATTCATCCCGGCGCGCGACTGGGCCAGGACGGATTTGGTTTCGTGCTCGACGCGGAAGGCAATAGGAAGACGCCGCAGCTTGGGCGCGTGATCGTTCAGGACGATGTGGAGATCGGCGCCAATACGACGATCGATCGCGGCGCGCTGCGCGACACGATCATTGGCGAGGGCGCGAAGATCGACAATCTCGTGCAAATCGGCCACAACGTGACGGTCGGACGCGGCTGCGTGATCGTCGCGCAAGCTGGCGTCGCCGGCTCCAGCGAGATCGGCGATTTCGCGCGGATTGGCGGACAGGCGGCGATCGGCGGCCATCTGACGATTGGCGAGGGTGCCGGCGTCGCGGCGAAATCCGGGGTCATGCGCGACGTGCCGGCGGGCGCGCGTTATGGCGGGGCTCCGGCGCGGCCAATTCGCCAGTTTTTGCGCGGAGAGGCGCTGCTGGCGCGAATGGGGCGCCGCGCGTCGCGAGGGCGCGACAACGAGAATTGAGCGCGAGGACGCAAAGAACGTCTGGCGCCGTAGGGAGAGAAAAATGAATGACGCCATCGCGGGCGCGACGCTCGAAACCTTGGATATTATCCGCATCCTCGATTATTTGCCGCATCGCTATCCGTTCCTGTTGATCGATCGCATCGTCGATATTCGCGGCGACGAATCCTGCGTCGGCATAAAGAATGTGACGATCAACGAGCCGCAATTTCAGGGACATTTTCCGTTGCGCCCGGTCATGCCGGGAGTGTTGATGATCGAGGCGATGGCGCAAACGGCGGGGGTCATCGCGATGCATGCGCAACGCGCCGTCGAGCGTCCCAAGAGCGTCTATTTCGTCACGATCGACAAGGCCAAGTTCCGCAAGCCGGTCGGACCTGGCGATCGTATTGAATTCCATATGACCAAGACGTCGCAAAGACGCACCATTTATTGGTACGAAGGCCGGGCGACCGTGGATGGGGCGCTGGTTTGCGAGGCGCAAATCAGCGCGATGGTCGGGGCGTGAAGCCATCGCGAAAACTTTGCGGGACTTCATGGCGTTCCCGCCGTTCAAGCAGGACCTAGCCGCGTGAGCGGTTGCGCGCACCCCTCCGCCGTTATCGACGCGCGCGCCCGCGTTGGCTCCAATGTCGTCGTCGGACCCTTCTGCCATATCGGGCGGGGCGTGGAGCTTGGCGACGGGGTGGAGCTCGCTTCTCACGTCGTCGTCATGGGCGAGACGCGCGTCGGATCGCGAACCAGAATCTTTCCCTTCGCTTCGATCGGCGCGGCTTCGCAGGATTTGAAGGCGGGCGGCAGGGGCGGACGGCTCGTCGTCGGTTCCGATTGCACCATTCGCGAAGGCGTCACGGTTAACGCCGGCGGCCCCGGCGAGGGCGACGAAACGCGCGTCGGAGATCATTGCGTTTTACTGGCCTATTGCCATGTGGCGCATGATTGCCGTCTCGGCGAAAGCGTGATTCTCTCTAATAATGTGCTGCTCGGCGGTCACGTTCAACTTGGAGACCACGCGATGATCGGCGGCGCCAGCGCCGTGCATCAATATGCGCGCGTCGGCGCGCACGCCTTCGTGGCCGGACTCTCCGGCGTCGAGGGCGATGTGCTTCCCTTCACGATCGCTAGCGGCAATCGCGCGCATTTGTTCGGCCTCAATCTGGTTGGGCTGCGCCGCCGCGGATTTTCGCCGGAGCGGATAAACAAGCTGCGCGCCGCCTATCGGCTGCTGTTCGCGCGAGAGCCGCTGTCCGAGCCGTCGCCGCTCGCCATGCGCGTCGAGGCGCTCTCCAAGCTGGCCGAAGGCGACGCCGACATAGCGCTAATGGTCGAATTTTTGCGCGCGCCGTCGAGCAGGCCGCTTTGCGCGCCGCGCGCGGGCGGGGCGCCGTGACGCGGGTATTCGTCGTCGCGGGTGAAGCCTCGGGGGATCATCTGGGCGCGCTGCTGATGCGCGCGCTTCGCGCGGCGGAGCCGGACGTCGTCGTCGCGGGCGTTGGCGGGGAGGAAATGACGCGCGAGGGGCTCGCCAGTCTCTTTCCGCTTTCCGACCTCGCGGTGATGGGGCTTGTTCCGGTCCTCGCCCGACTGCCGCGTTTGCTGGCGCGCTTGGACGAGACCACGCGGGCGGTCCTCGCCGACCCGCCGGATTGTCTCGTGCTGATCGACGCGCAGGATTTCACGCATCGCGTCGCGCGCGGTGTGCGGGCGCGGGCGCCGCGAATTCCCATCGTCCGCTATGTCAGCCCAACCGTCTGGGCCTGGCGGCCGTGGCGGGCGCGGACGATGCGGAGCTCAATCGACCATGTGCTGGCCGTTCTGCCCTTCGAGCCCGACGCTCTCGCGCGGCTCGGCGGCCCTCCCTGTGATTATGTCGGGCATCCATTGATCGAGCACATCGACGCCCTCGCGCCGAGCGCGCGGGACGGCGATCGGCGCGATGGACCGCTGCTGATTTTGCCCGGTTCGCGTCACGCGGAGGCGCGGCGGATGATGCCGGTCTTTGGCGCGACGGCGGCGCTGCTCGCGCGCGCGCATCCGGGCCTCGACATCGCGATACCGGTCGCCTCGAACGTGGAAGCGGCGGTGAAGGAAGAAGCCTCGCGTTGGCTTGTGGCGCCGCGGCTGCTTTCGCAAGACGAGAAGTTCGCCGCTTTTCGCGCCGCGAGGGCCGCGCTGGTCACTTCGGGCGCCGCGACGCTGGAACTCGCGCTGGCCGATGTTCCGATGGCGGTCGCCTATAAGGTCTCGCCGGTCGAGCGACTGCTGAAATTCTTGATCACGGTCGATTCCTTCAGCCTGCCCAATCTTATCGTGGGCGATCGGGCGGTCCCCGAATTTTTCCAGGGAGAGGCGACGCCGCGGGCTTTGGCCGACGCGATTGGCCCGCTCCTCGTCGACGGGCCGGCTCGCGCGGCGCAACAAGCCGCCTTCGCGACGCTGCGCGCCAAAATCCTGGCGGGCGGCGCCGTTCCCAGCGCGCGCGCGGCGGAGATTGTTCTGCGCCACGCGAGACGCGGCCAAATGTCGCGCCGGTGAACGGATCGTAATAATGCTTGGCGCCGGCCAATTTTGAATTATTCTAAGTAGCGACGCCTATGACGCGCCGCGCGGCGGGAGCGGGCGTCTTTGGATCATCAATTCCATCAAGGAGCACAAGGCAATGGCTACGCTCAAGGGCAGCAAGACCGAATCGAATCTGAAGGCGGCCTTCGCCGGCGAATCCCAGGCGAACCGTCGTTATCTTTATTTCGCTCAAAAGGCGGACGTCGAAGGCTATAACGACGTGGCGAGCGTTTTCCGCTCCACGGCGGAAGGCGAAACCGGCCATGCGCACGGCCATCTCGAGTTCCTCGAATCCGTCGGCGATCCGGCTACGGGCCTGCCGATCGGCAAGACCTCCGACAACCTCAAGGCCGCCGTCGCCGGCGAGACGCATGAATATACGGACATGTATCCGGGCTTCGCCCGCTCCGCGCGCGAAGAGGGCTTCGAGGAAATCGCCGAGTGGTTCGAGACTCTGGCCAAGGCCGAGCGTTCGCACGCGGGCCGCTTCCAGCGCTCGCTCGACGAACTGAAGTAAGTCGTTGTCCTCCCTCTTCCCGCGGCGCGGGAGGAGGGGGCCTCGCCTCGATGGGCGCTCATCATACGGAACACGGATTCAAGATGCGGGAAGGTAGTCTGGACGCCCCGATGCGGCATCCGATCGATTGGCAAAGCGCCGACTTTTACGACGAAGCCAAGCTCGACGCCGAAATGCGGCGCGTGTTTGACATTTGTCACACCTGTCGCCGGTGCTTCAACCTCTGCGACAGCTTTCCGCGCCTGTTCGACCTTATCGACGGCTCCAAGAGCGGCGAACTCGACACGGTGGAAAGCAAGGATTTCAAGCCGGTCGTCGACGCCTGCACGCTCTGCGACATGTGTTTCATGACGAAGTGCCCCTATGTCCCGCCGCATGAATTCAACATCGATTTCCCGCATCTGCTGCTGCGCCACCGCGCCGTCGATGCGCGACGGGGCGCGGTGAGCTTCGCGGACCGTCAACTCGCGCAAACCGACGTGACCGGAGCGCTCGCGACGAAACTGCCGGCTCTCGCCAATTGGGCGACGGATGTCGGCAACAAGTTCACACGCGGGTTGTTGCAAAAGCTTTTCGGCATCAATCCGCAAGCGGCGCTGCCTAAATTCGCCGACAAGACGCTGGAGGCTTTCGCCGCGCGAAACCCGCCGACGCGCGATCAAGCGGCGCCCGCCAAAGGCCGCAAGGCGGTGCTCTACGCCACTTGCTATGGCGATTATAACGACACGTCGATCGGCAAGGCGGCGCTCGCCGTGCTGGCGAAGAACGGGGTGGAGACCAAGGTCTTGCATCCGCATTGCTGCGGCATGCCGAAACTCGAACAGGGACTGATCGGCGAGGTCGCTGACGCCGCGAAACTCGTGGCCGCCGCTTTCGCGCCTTTTCTCGACGAGGGGTACGACATCGTGGCGCTGGTGCCGTCATGCGCCTTGATGCTGAAATTCGAATGGCCGCTGATCTTGCCGCATGACGAAAGCGTCAAGCGTCTCGCCGCGTCGACCTTCGATCTTTCCGAATATGTCGTCGGCATAGCGCGCGACGAGGGGCTGGCCGAAGGCGCGAAGCCGATCGATGGGGGCGTCGCCTTCCATGTCTCCTGTCACTCGCGGGCGCAGAACATGGGCCAGCGCGGCGCGGATCTGTTGCGCCTCGTGCCGGAAATGGACCTGACGGTCGTCGAGCGTTGTTCCGGCCACGGTGGGGCCTGGGGCTGCAAGGGCGCTAATTTCGACACGGCCCTGAAGGTCGGGAAGCCAGCCGCGCGCCAGATCGCTGGCGCCGGCAAGAAATACATGGTTTCGGAATGCCCGCTCGCTGGAATGCACCTCGCGCAGGGCGTCGAGCGGCTTGGCGACGACACGCCAAAGCCTGAGTTGATCGCCCATCCGATCGAACTGCTGGCGCGCGCCTATGACGAGGCCGTTGGAGCAAAAGATGCCCAGTAAACATTCACTCACGGCCGCCGATATTCTCCCTTGGGAGGAATATGCGAAGGCGCGGGCCGAACATCGAAGCCGGGTGAGCGCGATCAAGCGCAACCGGCGGGTGGAGGTTGGTCCTCATGTGACTTTCTATTTCGAGAGCTTCGACACGATGTGGCTGCAGGTGCAGGAGATGCTGCACATCGAGAAGGGCGGCGCGGAGCAGTTGAAGGACGAACTCGCCGCCTACAATCCACTCATCCCCCAGGGCCGGGAACTGGTGGCCACCTTCATGATCGAAATAGACGACCCGCTGCGCCGCGCCCGCGTGCTGGCGGGGCTCGGCGGCATCGAGGAGACCGCGTTTTTCCGGCTTGGGGCGGAAAAGATTCCCGCGCTGCCAGAGGCCGATCAAGACCGCACCACGGCCGAGGGCAAGGCCAGCTCGGTGCAATTCGTGCATTTCCCCTTCACGGAAGCGCAGATCGCCGCTTTCCGCCAGCCCGGCGCGCAGGTGATTTTGGGACTTGCGCATCCGGCGTACAGCCATATGGCCGTGGTGCCGGAGGCGACGCGGGCGGAACTCGCCGGGGATTTTGATTGAGCGGCGCGCGCTCGCTCTTGGCCTCGGGGCGCCGCCGGCGACGCCTAACAATGATCGGGAGTCACCGCGCCAAATTGGGCGCCGCCGCGACGAGGCTTTGCTTGAAAGCCAGCCACAATTCCAACACGCGCGCGTTCGGCGTCAGATGCCGGCAAAGCGAGCCATGGCCTTCCCGCGGATCGCTGTCCAAAGCGATATGCCCGACGAGGAAATGTTTAAACGCCTGAAGCAGCGGGCCATCCCAGTCCGGGGCTAGCAAAATCGAGCGAAATACTCTTTCCAGTCCGCCATCCTCGTAGGTCGGCAGGCTCAGCGTCCTGGTCGCGTCATCCGCGGCGCGCACCTTGTCGAGGTAGGCGGCGCCGATCGTCAGGAGGCGGCGCCGACGCAACTCGTCGATGGCTTCGAGCCGTAGCGCTCTTCGCATGAATTCGTCGTGATCGACTTTCTCGCCGACGCCCACGACGCCCGGACAAGGCGAGAGATTGTCGGTGTCGCGCTCGCCGCGATCAAGTTCCTCCAAGCGCTTGTCATTAGGATGGAGGCGACGGGCAATCCCAACGTTTTCGCAAAATTGAACCGAGAAAAAATAATAGGCCCATGCGACGTCGATAAGTTCGTCCCGCGAGAGCGCGCTCCAATTCAGATTGCATATTTCGTTGATCACTTGCGCGTAAGCCGCTGTTTCGCCGCCAGCTTCCGACCGCCGGCCTAGGGGAAGCCCGGGGGTCGTCTCGAGTTGTATTTGCGCCGCGTCCATAAGAATACTCCTTTCAAGGAGATTTAGATTTGATGTTTATCGGTAATGAAATATTTACACGGCGACTTTTTCGGCGCCAATCGACGAATGCCGTCAACCTTACCCGTTAAGCTATCCACTCTCCGGCGCATTGGCGGACGCCGCGTCGCCATGCGCTCTTTTCGTCATGCTTCGACCGTGATAAGCGCTTGGGCCTCACGCTTGCGCGTCGCGGCGGCGGCGCCCCTTTTCGTTCCCGCCCCCCTTGGCCTAGAGGAAAATAATGAGCCAGTCCGGTTTCTTCACCACCCCGCTCGCCAGCTCCGATCCCGATCTCGCCAAGGCGATTGAACTCGAACTCGGGCGGCAGCGTCACGAAATCGAGCTGATCGCCTCGGAGAACATTGTTTCGCGCGCCGTGTTGGAGGCCCAGGGCTCGGTTCTCACCAACAAATATGCCGAAGGCTACCCGGGCAAGCGCTATTACGGCGGCTGCCAATATGTCGACATCGCCGAAAACCTGGCAATTGACCGCGCGAAGCAGCTGTTCGGCTGCGGCTTCGCCAATGTGCAGCCCAATTCCGGCAGCCAGGCCAATCAATCGGTGTTCCTCGCGCTGTTGCAGCCGGGCGACACGTTCTTGGGCCTCGACCTCGCCGCCGGCGGCCATCTGACCCACGGCTCGCCCGTAAATCTGTCGGGCCGCTGGTTCAAGCCGCTGAGCTACACCGTGCGCAAGGACGACCACCGCATCGACATCGACCAGGTCGCCGCGCTCGCCGCGGAGCATAAGCCCAAAATCATCATCGCGGGCGGCTCCGGCTATTCGCGCATTTGGGATTTCGAGGCGTTCCGCAAGATCGCCGACAGCGTCGGCGCATACTTCATGGTCGATATGGCGCATTTCGCCGGCCTCGTCGCCGCCGGCCTGCATCCGTCGCCGTTCCCGCACGCCCATGTCGTGACCACCACGACGCACAAGACTCTGCGCGGTCCGCGCGGCGGCATGGTGCTGACCAATGACGAGGACATCGCCAAGAAGATCAATTCGGCGGTGTTCCCCGGTCTGCAGGGCGGCCCGCTGATGCATGTCATCGCCGCCAAGGCCGTGGCCTTTGGCGAGGCGTTGAGGCCCGAATTCAAGGTCTATCAGAGCCAAGTGAAGGACAACGCTCGCGTGCTCGCCGAGACGCTGGTCGCCGCCGGGCTCGCCATTGTTTCGGGCGGCACCGACAACCATCTGATGCTTGTCGATCTTCGCCCGAAGAAAATCACCGGCAAGGCGGCTGAGGCGGCGCTTGGCCGCGCCCACATCACCTGCAACAAGAACGGCATTCCGTTCGATCCCGAAAAGCCCTTCGTCACGTCGGGCATTCGTCTGGGATCGCCGGCCGCGACCTCGCGCGGCTTTGGCGTCGCGGAGTTTAGCCAGGTCGGCGGCCTCATCGTCGAAGTGCTGGACGGCCTCGCCGCCAATGGCGAAGCCGGCAACGCTGCGGCGGAAGCGGCGGTGAAGGAGAAGGTTCACGCGCTGACGGCGAAGTTCCCGATCTACTAAGCGGCATGGACCCGCTTGCGCGCCCCCTTTCCCACGTGGGAGAGGGGGCGTCTCTATAGGGCGAGGCAAGATGCGCTGTCCTTATTGCGGCTCCGCCGACACGCAGGTGAAGGATTCGCGGCCCGCCGAAGACAATTCCTGCATCCGGCGGCGGCGCGTCTGCCCGGTGTGCGGCGGTAGGTTCACGACCTTCGAGCGCGTGCAACTGCGCGAACTCGTCGTCGTCAAGAAGTCCGGGCGGCGCGCGCCCTTCGACCGCGACAAGCTCGTGCGTTCGCTACAGATCGCTTTGCGCAAGCGCCCGGTCGATCCCGAGCGCGTCGAGTTGATGGTCAATGGCGTCGTGCGGCAGCTCGAAAGCAGCGGCGACGCGGAAGTCGAAAGCAGCCGCATCGGCGAATTGGTGATCGAAGGCTTGCGCTCGCTCGATCCCGTGGCTTTCGTGCGCTTCGCCTCGGTCTATCGCGACTTTCGCGAGGCCAGGGACTTCAACACGCTGGTCGACGAGCTTGTCGGCGAGGCGAAGGACTCCACGGAACCGCCAGCCGCGCGCCGCGCGGGCGAAGAAGAGCCGAACCCAGGGAAGGCGAGTTGAGGCGCATGAGCGAAGGAGATCGCGACGCGGACTACATGAGCGCGGCGCTGGCGCTGGGACGGCGCAATCTCGGCCGCGCCGCGCCCAATCCGGCGGTCGGCGCGCTCGTCGTGCGAGGCGGCGTCATCGTCGGCCGCGGCTTTACGGGAGCCGGCGGTCGCCCTCACGCCGAAACGCTGGCGCTGTCGTCGGCGGTCGAGGCGGCGCGCGGCGCGACGCTTTACGTGACGCTCGAGCCTTGCTCGCATCACGGCGAAACGCCGCCCTGCGTCGACGCCATCATCGCCAGCGGCGTCGCGCGCGTCGTCACGGCGATGGACGATCCAGATCCGCGCGTCGCCGGGCGCGGCCACGCGCTTTTGCGCGCGGCGGGGCTGGAAGTAGCGACGCATGTGCTGGAGAGCGCGGCGCGGCGCGATCATCTCGGCCATTTGCTGCGCGTGACGCAAGGGCGCCCGATGGTGACGCTCAAACTCGCGCGGACACCGGACGGCTATGCGGCCGGCGCGGCTCATGACCCGCGTCTGCATGTGACCGGGCCGCTCGCGGACTCCTATACGCATATGCAGCGGGCGCTGCATGACGCGATCATGGTCGGCGCTGGCACGGCCCGCGAGGACGATCCCCTGATGACCGTGCGCCTGCCGGGCATGGAGGATGAGAAGCGGCTAAGGATCGTGCTCGATACGCGGCTTTCGCTGTCTCCGGGCTCCCGCTTCGGCGCGACGGCGCGCGCGGCGCCGACGCTGGTCATTGTCGGAACCGACGTGACCGATGCGACGATCGAGAGCTTTGTCGCCGCGACGGGCGCCGAGGTCGCGCGCGCGCCGACGGATTTGCTGGGGCGCGTCGCGCTTCCGGCGGCGCTTGGCGAGTTGGCGCGGCGCGGCGTCACGCGGGTGTTTTGCGAGGGCGGGCCGCGCCTCGCCGAGAGTCTGATCACCGGCGGCTTCGCGGATGAGGTCATATTGCACACGGGCGCGCAACCCTTGGGCGGCGCGGGGAGGCTGGCGTTGAGGCCGGCGGCGCGGGCCGTGCTCGAGGATCCGCGATTTTATCGGCTGGCCGAGAACGCGCGCCTCGGCGCCGACGAGATGACGCGGCGCGAAAGGATCGCCTGAATGTTCACCGGAATCGTCACCGATATGGGCGAGGTCCTCTCCGTCGTGGAACGGGGCGCCTTGCGGCGGCTGCGGATCGCCTGCGGCTATGACGCCGATAGCATAGCGCTCGGCGCTTCCATCGCCTGTTCCGGAACGTGCCTGACCGTGGTCGCGGCCACGCGACAGGACGGCCGGACGGTGTTCGACGTCGACGCGGCGGCGGAGACGCTCGCGCGCACGACCGTCGCGAGTTGGGTTGTCGGCTCGAAGATCAATCTGGAGCGCGCGCTCAAAATTGGCGACGAACTGGGCGGGCATATCGTCACCGGCCATGTCGACGGCGTGGCGCGGATCGTTTCGCGCGAGGATTTCGAGGGCATGGCGCGCTTCGTCATTGGGGCGCCGCGAGAACTCTCGCGCTTCGTCGCGCAAAAGGGCTCGGTGACGCTGGATGGCGTTTCGCTGACGGTGAACGAGGTCGAGGGCGACCGCTTCGGCGTGCTGATCATCCCGCACACGCTGAGCGTGACGACCATAGGGGCGCGCGAGGCTGGGGATTTGTTCAATATCGAGGTCGATCTGATGGCGCGTTACGCGGCGAGATTGACGCAGGCGGACAAATCGTAGCCCAAGGTCGTCACATCGCGACCTTCTCGGCGATTTCGAGAATGTCGCCGCCGAGCCACGGCAGGAAGCGCCACAACACGATCCAGCCCAAAAACGCCTGCGCGCCGAGGGCGAGGATTGCCGCGACGGCGGTTTGCAGGGTGAGTATCAGCGCGGCGGCGAAGCGGCGGCCGGCGGGCATGGTCTCGCCGGGGCGCATAGCGCGCAGCAAAAAGGCGCGGGTTTGCGGCAGGCCGCGCAGGAAAGAGAAGCCGGCCAAGAACAGATTGAAGATGCTCGGCAGCATGGTCGAGAACAGCGTGGCGTAGAGCCACCAGAATTCGCTCGCGCGCGGCGTCGCACGCAAGCTGGCGAGATAAAACGGCATGGGCGGCAGAATGCGCGCCTCTTCGCCGCCGCCGAGTTCGGCGAGATGGTTGAACAGATCGGTCACGCCGACCATGACGACGGCGAGCAGCGTGATCAGCAAGGAGGCGACGAGTGCGTCGACGAGCGCCAGAACCCAGGGCCAAGGTCCGCCTTTTTCGACGCCAAAACGCAGCAGCAGCCGCGTTAATCCGAGCGACAGCCAGTCGAACGGCGCGTTGACGAGCGTCAGTAGGCCGAGGAAGAGCAGGGCAGGGCCAGTTGTGGTGCGCCAAAAATTAGATGTGACCGCACCACCTTGCGCGGGCAAAAACCTCGCAGCGGCCAGACAAAGTAAAAACATGAAAACTATGAAGGCAATAAGGAATTTACCTCGCCACCCGCCCCGCGTCGGCGAGAAACTAGTTAATGCCGCACGGAGAAGGGCGCCGACAGCAACAACGACGGCGAAAGCGATGGCAAGAGCGAAGACGCAGGCGACAACTAGAACGCCGACGAGGGAGACAACGGCAACCAACATGCTAGGGGCGCTGGCGCCTTCCACGGTGCCAGCGACAAAAGCAAGGCCGGCTAAGGCACCAGTGACGGCGACGATGCCAGTGAAAGCACAAATGCCTGCACCGAGCCAAGCCACTACTTCGCTGGAGACAAGGACAACGAGAACGAGAGTGCTAGCGACGGGGGCAACGCCAGTGAGAGAGCTAGCCCAAGCGACGAGCATCCATCCGATCCTATGCCAGCCTTTACTAAGCGACATCCACCAATAGGCGAAGAACATGGATACGATTGAAGCCGTTGCCATCAGCCTATGGGGGCCGTCGGCTGCGTTCAGTTTCAAGGCTTGTTCCACCGGTCCATTCGCCTCACCGCTGATGGCCCAAACGACGAAAATCGTTGTCACCGGATAGATCAGCGCGAGCAGCAGGCAACGGTCGAGGGCGGAGGCGGTCCATAGATGCGCGGGTTCTCGCAGCAGCAGGGCGCGCTGGGTCGGCTCGCTTTTGTCTTGAAAAAAGGCGTCGAGCCAGGCAAGAAATTTTTTCAACCGCGTCGCATAGGCGTCCTCGCTGTCGTGGTGCGCGGCGAGGTTAGCGCGCAGCGCGTCGAAATCGTCGCGTAGGCTCGTCCCCGCCGGCTCGGCACCGGCGCCTAACAATTCGTATTTGTGCAAAAACTGCGCGCTGAAGCCGATCGAGACCAGCGTCGAGACGACCCAATATAAAATCTTGATCGGCTCGCCATAAGTCGTCCCGATATAGGCGGGGAGCCCGCTCCATTCCATGAGACTATGGAATCCGACCACGATCATCCCGATAATACTGAGGATGGCGGCGAGTTCCTTAAATCTGTCGTTCATCCCCGCCGCCCCGGCCAAAACTCGCGCTGCCCAACGTGATAGTTTATAGCCGTGCGATGCACAAAAGTGTATCGGTCGCGGAAGGAGTCCCCGTAAATGGCTGGTTTTTCACGCGCCGACGATAACGCCGCGCCCGTTCCCGGCGCGAAAATTCTCGTTGTCGCGGCGCGGTTCAATGACAATATCGTTTCGCTGCTGCGCGAGGGCGCGCTGGCGGCGCTGGAGCGGCTTGGCGCCAAGGCGACGCTGATCGAAGTCCCCGGCGCGCTGGAGATCGCGCCAGCCATCGCAATCGCCCTCGACCTCGCGCAAAAGGCCGGCGCGCCCTATGATGGCGTCGTGACGCTTGGCTGCGTCATTCGCGGCGAAACCTATCACTTCGAGATCGTCGCCAACGAGAGTGCGCGGGCGCTCACCGATCTTTCCGTTTCAAACCGACTGCCGCTCGGCAATGGAATCCTCACCGTGGAAAATGAACAACAGGCCATTTCGCGCGCCGATCCCAAGCAAGGCGACAAGGGCGGCGACGCCGCTTTGGCGGCGCTCGCCCTGGTGCGCCTCGCGCGAAAATTGGGGGCGCGGACATGAGCGTCGAACAACGCTCCAATGCGCGCCTCGCCGTCGTGCAGGCGCTCTATCAGATGGAAGTCGCGGGCAAGGGCCTCAACGACATTTTCGCCGAATTCGAGACCCATTGGATGGGGCGCGAAATCGAGGGCGAGCAATATAAGCCCGCCGAGGTCGGCTTCTTTCGCGAGATTCTGCAGGGCGTGCTGGACGAGCAGGTCATGATCGACCGCGAGATCGACGCGGCCTTGCAGGGCGGCTGGCCGCTGGCGCGGATCGAGACGGTGATGCGCGCCATTTTGCGCGCCGGCGCCTATGAGCTGCACAAGCGCAAGGACGTGCCGATGCGCGTCGTCATCAAGGAATATGTCGATGTCGCCGGCGCCTTTTTCGGGCCGACCGAGTCCGGCATGATCAACGCGGTGCTCGACCGTCTGGCGCGGCAGACGCGGCCCAAGGAAATGACGAAGGATTAACGCCGCGAGGGCGGGGGAATGGCGCGTCGTTTTTCCGAGGACGAACTTATCGCCAGATTGTTCGCGCCTCTCGCCGGCGCGGCGGCGCTTGGCCTTCGCGACGACGCCGCGCTGCTTCCGTCGAGCAAGAACCCCTTGGTGGCGACGGCCGACGCGCTGGTGGCCGGGGTGCATTTCTTCGAGGACGATCCGCCTGGGCTGATCGCCAAGAAGGCGCTGCGGGTCAATTTGTCCGACCTTGCCGCCAAGGGTGCCGAGCCCGTCGGCTTTCTGCTCGCCATCGCCCTGCCGCCGGATTGGACCAACGACTGGCTGGCGGCTTTCGCCGCCGGACTCGGCGAGGATGCGTTGGCCTATCGCTGTCCACTGCTCGGCGGCGACACGGTTTCGACGCCGGGGCCACTCACGCTTTCCATCACCGCGCTCGGCGAGGCGCCGGAGGGCCGTTTTGTGGCCCGAACCGCGGCGCGAGCGGGCGACGCCGTCTATGTCAGCGGAACCATCGGCGACGCGGCGCTGGGGCTTCGCCTGCGCCGCGACGAGGCCCTGGCGCGCCGTTTGTCGGCGCCGGCGCGCGACCATCTGCTGGAGCGCTATCTCCTGCCGCGTCCCCGACTCGCTCTGGCGCCGGCGCTACGTCTTCACGCAAGCGCCGCGATGGACGTCTCCGACGGTCTTGTTGGCGACCTCGCCAAACTGGCGCGCGCGTCGAAACTCGGCGCGAAAGTCGCGCTCGCGAGCGTGCCTCTTTCCGACGCGGCGCGGGAGGCGATCGCGCTCGACCCGAGCCTTTTGGAGGTCGCGCTGACGGGCGGCGACGATTACGAGATCCTCTGTTGCGTCGGCTCCGGCGGGGCGCGATTCATGGCGGCCTCGGGGGAGTTGGGCGCGCCTTGCGCCAGAATTGGCGAACTAATTGCTGAAGACCGCGAGACAGTTTTTCTCGACGAGCATGGAAAAGCGAAGCGCTTCAACAGATTGTCGTTCAGTCATTTCTGACCCGCCGTCCGTCCCCGCCATTGCCGGAACCAGCTGTTTCTGGCAAAGGAAGGCCCCAAACTCGCGGCAGCCACGATTCGGTTCGTGGTCGCGCGTCTTTCCGTGGCGCAGCGCCTTGACCGCGGCGAACCCGAAATGCCTATCCACCGCTTAAGCGCGGTCCAGAACGAGGGGGCGAATCCACCATGGTATTGTTTCTAACCATTATCTTTGGACTTTTGTCCATTGTCTACGGGGTGAAGACCTCGCAGGAGCTGCTCGCCGCGGACGCTGGCTCGCAGAAAATGCAGGAAATCTCCGACGCCATCGCCGAGGGCGCTCAAGCCTATCTGAAGCGCCAGTACACCACCATCGCTTATGTCGGCGGCGGCATTTTCGTGCTGCTTGTGGTTTTGCTTGGTTGGTGGGTGGCCTTCGGCTTCCTGCTCGGCGCGCTGCTCTCCGGCGCCGCCGGCTTCATCGGCATGAACGTCTCCGTGCGCGCCAATGTGCGCACCGCGCAAGCGGCGACCAAATCCCTGGCCGCCGGCCTCGATATCGCCTTTAAGGCGGGCGCCATCACCGGCTTGCTGGTGGCCGGCCTCGCGCTGCTCGGCGTCGCGGTCTATTACGCCATTCTCACCTGGTTCGCCGGCTATACGGCCGCCGATCGCGTCGTCGTCGACGCGTTGGTGGGCCTCGGCTTCGGGGCGTCGCTGATCTCGATCTTCGCGCGTCTGGGCGGCGGCATCTTCACCAAGGGCGCCGACGTCGGCGCCGATCTCGTCGGCAAGGTCGAAGCCGGCATTCCCGAGGACGATCCGCGCAATCCGGCCACGATCGCCGACAACGTCGGCGACAATGTCGGCGACTGCGCCGGCATGGCGGCGGACTTGTTCGAAACCTACGCGGTGACTGTTGTCGCGACCATGGTGCTGGCCTCGATCTTTTTCGCCGGCCAAAGCGGGCTCGCCTCGGCGGTCATTTATCCCCTGGCCATCGGCGGCCTTTCCATCGTCGCGTCGATCGCCGGCACTTATTTCGTCAAGCTTGGCAACGACGACTCCGAGATCAGCAAGACGTTCGGTCCCTATTTCACCAAGATCGGCATCGACGATTCGATCATGGGCGCGCTGTATAAGGGGCTGATCGCCGCCGGCGTATTGTCGGTCGCGGGCCTGTTTCTCGCCACGACCTTCACGGTCGGCTGGGGCGAGATCGGCACGGTCAATGGCGAGGCGATCCATGGCTACGGGCTGTTTGTATCGGGTCTACTCGGCCTGGTCGTGACCGGCGCCATCGTCTACATCACCGAATATTACACCGGCACGGGCAAGCCCCCGGTGGTGTCGATCGCTCAGGCTTCCGTGACGGGGCATGGCACCAATGTGATCCAGGGCCTCGCCGTCTCGCTGGAATCGACGGCGGCGCCGGCGCTGGTGATCGTGCTCGGCATTCTGCTGACCTATAATTTCGGCGGCCTCTATGGCACGGCGGTGGCGGTCACGACAATGCTGGGTCTCGCCGGCATGATCGTCGCGCTCGACGCCTTCGGCCCGGTGACCGACAACGCCGGTGGCATCGCCGAAATGGCGGGACTGCCCAAGGAAGTGCGCCAGTCCACCGACGCGCTCGACGCCGTGGGCAACACCACGAAGGCCGTGACCAAGGGCTACGCCATCGGTTCGGCGGGCCTTGGCGCGCTCGTGCTCTTCGCCGCCTACACCAACGACCTTAAGCACTTCGTGGACACCGACGTGCCGTTCTTCAAGGGGATCGGCAAGGTCGATTTCGATCTCTCCAATCCTTACGTGGTCGCGGGCCTCATCTTCGGCGGCCTCATTCCTTACCTGTTCGGCGGCATCGCCATGACGGCGGTGGGCCGCGCGGCGGGTTCGGTGGTCGAGGAAGTGCGTCGCCAGTTCAAGGAGAAGCCGGGCATCATGGCGGGGACGGACCGTCCCGACTATGGCCGCGCTGTCGACATGCTGACGCAAGCGGCGATCAAGGAAATGATCATTCCCTCTTTGCTGCCGGTGCTCGCGCCGATCGTCGCCTTTCTGGTTGGATGGATACTCGGCGGCAAGGCCAACGCCTTCGCGATGCTCGGCGCGTTGCTGCTGGGCGTGATCGTGAACGGTCTGTTCGTCGCCATATCGATGACCTCGGGCGGCGGCGCCTGGGACAATGCCAAAAAGTCTTTCGAGGACGGCTTCGTCGACAAGGACGGCGTGAAGCATCTTAAGGGAAGCGACGCCCACAAGGCTTCGGTCACCGGCGACACCGTGGGCGACCCCTATAAGGACACCGCCGGCCCGGCCGTGAACCCGGCGATCAAGATCACCAACATCGTCGCGCTGTTGCTGCTGGCCGTGCTGGCGCACTGAAGGCTGGACGGGATTTTGGCGAGAGGGCGGGGGAAACCCCGCCCTTTTTCGTAAATGCGACTACAATTGGGGCAGAAGCGATTTCGCGAATTTATGAGGAGGGCGTGTCCATGGCGAGGCCCAACCCGGAAGACGACTCGGACGGTGTGTGGGAGTTCAAGCCGCATTGGCTGACGCTCACGCGCCCCACTTTGCTCGCCTTGCTGGGGCTCGCCTTATATAAATTCGGGCGCGATTTCGTGGAAAGCCGCGCGGGCATGCTCGAAATAGACAGGCTGCTGCGCGGGATCGAACCCATGATCGGCGTCGATGGCGTGAAGCAATTGCTGAAATTCGCCGAACCCGCGAGCATCGGCGCTGTCGTCCTTGTGTTCGGTCTACCCCTGTTCTGGGCGCTCGCCGTGCGCGCCGCGACGATCCTGCGCGTGGACGGCCAGCAAATCATCTGGCAAAGGGGCGTGTTCGCGCGCGACATAACCCAGGTCGAGATTGGCGAGGTCGTCGGCGTCAACGTCTACGAAACATTTATCGGCCGGATTCTCGGCTTTGGAACGATCGACATCGAAACGCGCGGCAATGATCGGCTGGTCGCGCATATGATCGCGAACGCGCGCGGCTTCGCGGGGCTGGTGCTGGACTTCAAGCATCGACTGGCGGCGCGATAAGTGTGGAGGCGCCTTCCCTCGGGAGCTTCTTTACCGCGCCAAGTCCTATTTTCGCATTGCGGCGCGATACGCTTATAATCCCTCGTATGACCCACCCGTTCTTCGACCTCAACACCCATGGCTTCCTGCGTGTCGCGGTCGGGGCGCCGCGCGTGTCGGTCGCCGATCCCCCCGCCAACGCGGCCCGGACGATCGAGATGGCGCGCGAGGCGGTGGAGCGGGGGGCGTCGCTGGTTCTATTCCCGGAACTCGGGATCAGCGCCTACGCCATCGACGATCTGTTGCAACAGGAGGCGTTGCTAGCGGCCGTGGAGACGGCGCTGAAGGACATCCTCGACGCCTCGCGCGCGCTAAACCTCTTGATCGTCGTCGGCGCGCCGCTGCGTCATCGCGAGCGGCTCTATAATTGCGCGGTCTTCGTTTTGCGCGGCCAAATCCTCGCGGTGACGCCGAAAACCTATCTGCCTAACTATCGTGAGTTTTACGAACGTCGCCATTTCGCCTCCGGCGCCTTCATCGCGAACGAGGAGATCCTTGTCGCGGGCCGCCCGGCGCCCTTTGGCTCCGATATTCTGCTCGTCGCGGAAGACGTGCGAAACCTCGCGCTCCACGCCGAGATTTGCGAAGATCTTTGGGTTCCCATTCCCCCCTCGACGCGCGCCGCGCTGGCGGGGGCGACCGTGCTGCTCAATCTTTCCGCCAGCAATGCGATCGTTGGCAAATCGGACCACCGGCAGACGCTTTGCGCCGCGCACTCGTCGCGCTGCCTTGCCGCCTATCTCTATTCCGCGGCGGGGCAGGGGGAGTCGACGACCGATCTCGCTTTCGACGGCGAGGCGATGATTTACGAAATGGGCGCTCCGCTCGCCAAGGCGCCGCGCTTTTCCAACGAGCCGCAACTTGTCGCGACCGATATCGACTTAGGGAGGCTCGCCGCCGAACGCCTGCGTCAGGGAAGTTTCGGCGATTGCGCCGACATCGAGCAGGGCGCGACGCAATTCCGGCGCGTCGTCTTCGCGCTTGAACCGCGACGCGGCGACCTCGGCCTGCTGCGCGCCGTGCCGCGCTTTCCGTTCGTGCCGGACGACGAGGGGCGGCTCGCCGAACTTTGCTTCGAGGCGGTCAATATCCAGGCGCATGGGTTGCGACAAAGATTGCGCGCGTCGAAGATCGACAAGGTCGTGATCGGCGTCTCCGGCGGGCTCGACTCGACGCATGCGCTGCTGGTCGCGGCGACGACGATGGACGCGCTCGGACTCTCGCGCGAAAATATTTTGGCCTATACGCTGCCGGCCTTCGCGACGACGCAACGCACCAAGTCCAACGCCTGGGCGCTCATGCGCGCGCTCGAGGTCGCCGCGCGGGAAATCGACGTCGCTCCCGCCTGCCGGCAGATGCTGAACGACATCGGCCATCCGGCCGCGCGGGGCGAGCCGATCTACGACGCGACATTCGAGAATGTGCAGGCCGGCGCGCGCACGTCGCTGCTGTTTCGCCTGGCCAACCAGAATAACGCGCTGGTGCTCGGCACCGGCGATCTGTCGGAATTGGCGCTCGGCTGGTGCACCTATGGCGTCGGCGATCAGATGTCGCACTATAACGTCAACGCCTCCGTGCCGAAGACGCTCATCCAGCATCTCATCAGATGGTGCGCGCGCGACGCGCGTTTCGGGGCCGAGACCGTCACGGTCTTGCGGGACATTCTGGCCACGGAGATTTCTCCGGAGCTTGTTCCGGGCGACGGCGCGGCGGCGCAACGCACGGAGGATTTCGTGGGGCCCTACGCCTTGCAGGACTTTAACCTTTATTATGCGACGCGCTATGGCTTCACGCCGTCCAAGATCGCCTTTCTGGCGTTTCGCGCATGGCGCGACGCGGGCGACGGCGTTTGGCCATCCGCCCTGCCGGACGACAAGCGCGTCGCATACGATCTTCCCACCATCAAGCATTGGCTTGGCGTGTTTTTGCGCCGCTTCTTCGAGACCAGCCAATTCAAACGAAGCGCAATGCCGAACGGTCCCAAGGTGAGTTCCGGCGGTTCGCTGTCGCCGCGCGCCGATTGGCGAGCGCCGAGCGATTCCTCCGCCGCCGTCTGGCTCGCCGATCTGGACGCCGTTCCCTGACATCGGCGAATTCGCCCGCGCCGCGAGAGTTTCCAAGGGCGAAGCGTTTATTTTCCGTTGACATCGCTAATTCCGGGGCATTACCGTTACGCCCATGGCGATGTTCGCGGCAAAGCGTGGATGGAAAGCGTTGGGTTTCGGCGCGACAGCATCCCTTTGCCTGCTTTTATTGCAGTTGGCCGTCGCGACAGGGGCGCCGGCGAGGCAGGGCCTCGGCCAGGGGTTGGGCAATTCCAGCTCTCCATATATTCTTTGCGCGCAAATTGATGAGGACGCCAATAAGACCCCTTTGGAGAGGGGGCACGCGCATAAAAATTGTGGCTCATCCCGGGTTCCGGGGTGATGAAAACGGACGCCGCGGCGACGAGGAAGGGCGCTGCGTCGAAATGACTCGGCTTCGATTGCTTTCCTGCAACGCTTTTACCT
>Ga0181533_1001153_pt1 | contig 34517 bp, 32 predicted proteins | sample PEATcosm2014_Bin_45_FD_119772 | JGI IMG/M metagenome (GOLD analysis project Ga0181533, IMG submission 119772) | Peatland microbial communities from MTU Mesocosm Facility, Houghton, MI, USA - PEATcosm2014_Bin11_60_metaG | ecosystem: Environmental > Terrestrial > Soil > Wetlands > Peat | place...
CGGTAGGCGGATGTTTTCCCCTTCCCCTTCGCGCGGTACGCCAGCTTCACCCGGTACTGGTAGAGAAGCGCCTCGCGCAGTAGTTTCAGCGGTTCGGCAACCTTGCCGTAATCGCGCTTCCCCTGGAGAAGGGGGATGGATACAGTGGCGATCCGCTCCATATGGGCGGCGTAGCGGGGCGGGAGGACCGAATTCACTTTCCGGAAAATAGACTCCATCTCTTCCTGGAACGGTGTCCCTTGCAGGAAATCGCACGGAGCGCGGAGAAAATACAGGGTCATCAGTTCATGGAGGGTGAAATTGATCGGCGGGACATCCTTGAAGCGGGTAAGAAAACGGTAGACCTTCCTCCCGTTCAGCCGCTCCGAAACAAGGGGATAGCCGGCATCCTCAATGGCATTCAGGTCTCGATAAATGGATCGCTTGTCGACTCCGGTCTCTTCCGCCATTTCCTCAACAGTTACACCGTGACGCGCCTCGATGAGGCGGATGATATCATGCACCCTTCCTGCCTGGGAGTATTTCTTGGCCGGTTTCCCTTTCTGCATGCCTGTTCAACCTCCCCAAGAATTTTCCATTTTCCACAAATGCCATCATAGCCCAGGAAGTGATTCGTTGAAAAGAAAAAAGGCCGGGGTATTCTCCGGCCTCTCTGACTTTAATTAAAATAAATAAGATATCCGAATTAGTTTCGGATTTCTTATTTCGAGATACGAGTTTCTTTTCCTATTATCGTCTTTTATAGAGACCAATCAACTCGGCCTTGCCGAGAATATGCCCATGCATGGCTTTTTCCAGATCGGTTTTGGTGGTTCCTGTCCCGAGATTGAGCTTCGTATCCAGGGCATAGAGCTTGAAAAAGTAGCGGTGGACACCGGACGGCGGACACGGCCCGCCGTAACTGTTGCGTTTCCAGTCATTCTTCCCCTGGGCAGCAGTACGGGGAACATTGTCCTCTGCGATTTCCCGTGTTGCCGGATCTATGTTCCACACCACCCAGTGGACCCATAAGCCAACCGGCGCATCCGGGTCGTCGACAATCAATGCCAGTGACTTCGTTTCGGCAGGGACATTGCCAATCTCCAGCGGCGGGTTGATATCGGTTCCGTCACAGGTATAGCGCGCCGGGATATAACCGTTAGTGACGAATGCGGAACTCGTAATCTTCAGTTCGGTCATCTTCTTTCCCTCCTTGCCCATGGCGCTGGAACAAAATACGGCCAGGATCACGACTGAAAACCAATAGGTAAAATATCTCATCTATCCTCCCCGAAACCAACCAAATAAATTTTATCCTTAAACTTTTTAAATGCAAGAGAAACAATTTTGAACGAGTTGACTATTGGACAGCTCCCTGATTTGCCCGCGCTCGGATTTTTTCAGTTTTGCCGTTATACAAGGCGTTATATCTGTGATATACATTCCCTATGTGTCTGATACTCCTTGCATACGACACCCATCCGGAGTACCGGCTCATTCTGGCAGCCAACCGGGATGAGTTTTTCACTCGGCCGACTGCTCCGGCCGCATTCTGGGATGATGCGCCGGATCTTCTTGCCGGAATAGACTTGAAAGAGGGGGGCACTTGGTTGGGCGTTGCCCGAAACGGACGGATCGCCGCCATTACCAATTACCGCGACCCTCGATCGGAGCGGCAAAATGCGCCATCCCGCGGCGGGCTTGTAAGTGGATTTCTGTGCAGCTACACATCGTTGGACGACTATCTGGAATTTTTGAAAAAGGAAGGGGCCGCATATAACGGCTTCAATCTCATTTTCGGAGATATCGGACGCCTCTGTTTTTATTCCAACCGCCATGAATCGCCACAGTTCATTGCAACGGGCATCCACGGCCTTTCCAATCACCTTCTCGATACACCCTGGCCAAAGGTGGTCCGTGGCAAGGAAGCCCTGAAGCAACTTGTCTCGGGAGGGAAAACCATTCATCCCGACGCACTCTTCGCTATCCTCGCAGATCGCACCATCGCCCCGGACACTATCCTTCCCGACACTGGCGTAGGAATTGAGCTGGAGCGATTCCTGTCGCCCATTTTCATCTCGACCCCAACCTATGGAACGAGGTCTTCCACAATTATCATCATCGACCGGACGAATAGGATTACCTTTATCGAGCGGACCTTCAACGGTTTCCTGGAAAATGCAACCGACGTCATCCTACAATTCAGGATAGAGAAAATGGATCTTAAGCAATCACTGTTTTGAAATTTATTACTGTCCGTGCTTCCCGTGTCAACCTTCTCGGCCATGGCACGTTTAAAGAGTAAAAATCATTTATGGGTCATGACTCATCATCATTCAATTGACCATTTTTCACTTTTCTCAACCAGATTTTTCACTCTTCCTCACTAATACGCGCCCGGTATCTCAGACATACCGGATTTTCCACTATTGTCTCGTATGATGAAAAATCGAGCCCTGGGGATACTTCGATCCGTGAAAATCCCGTTTCCTTAAGCATCCCAACCATTTCCTCCCGGTTATAGCCCCAAACCCGGAAATCCTGGGTTACTCCGAAATTTTCGAAAATTCCCCTTAGGAAGATTTCTCCTGTTTCCCGGTCCACACTTCTTTTCCAGATTATGCCGAGATCCTTTTCGTGAACCTCTTCAGGAAATGTGTCGCCAATCGCAAGGATATCGAAAAGAAATATGCCGTCAAACTCCAGGCATGACCTTATCTTCACCAGGACAGCGGGCAAAGAGTTCTTCGCGATATGGGAAATCATATTCCCCAGGCTGTAAACCAGGTGGTATCCGTCGAAGCCAGCTAGATCGCCCTTTTCCAGATCAGCGACAAAAAAATCCGCCTTCAGCCCGGCATCGGCTGATCTTCTCCGGGCCAATTCGATCGCCGATATTTCCATGTCCATCCCTGTTACGGAATATCCCTTTGTTGCCAGCTCAAGGGCGTGGAGTCCTCCGCTGCAGCCGATATCAAGAATCCTGCTCCCTTTCCTTCCGTACCACGAAAGGATTGCCTCCACCTCTTGAATATGCTCCCCGTGGGAATAGTGGGCCTTCTCATAAATTTCCAGTCCCGAATCCCTGTAAAGCGCAATGTCGGACATAGGGTATTCTGCCACTGTTTCTTCTCTTTCAGCCATCCCTTTTTTCCGTCTTAAAAAAAACAGGGCCGACAGTTTAACCATCGACCCTTGGAAAATGAACCCGAACAGATCAGCATGTTTGCTTGCACTTGCACAGGCCTCTGGCTACTCTTCTAACCTTCCGAATCTTCATGGTTCCCTCCTTTCTTCGCCTTAGGCGAGTATCTTGGATGAAATACTACAACTAAAACTTAAGTTGTCAATCGGACAGGGGCGATTATTCAGCATTATCCGGCCAATACCTTGTAATACTTGTAATTTCATTATATTCCCCCTCTCTGGTTTTTGATTCAAATGCAGACGTGATTATCCGAAAAAATAAGGATATACTGTTACTAACGGCAACTATCCATTGAGAATTCAGAAAAATGTCACGGGATGGAATTAAATGTGCGAGTTCTGCCTGAAACATGGTGAAGGGGAAAGATGGTACCTGCAGGCGAAGAATTATTCTGAAGACATGCTGAGTGACCTCCGCCGGCGCAGGTTCATCGGCCACTTCGCGGACCGGCAATTGATCGAACGGGAAGTGGCAAAGGGCTTCCGGGATATCGACCGTCTCGAGAAACTCCCCTGGTTAATAAGAAATCTGCTCATCCGCGTCTTTACACGGAAGATGAAGAAGATACATTTTGGACAGGTAGTACCCATTGAAGAGATAGAAAAGATCTTCGAGTTCGTTACCTCAATCGTCCGAGTTGCCTGCATCTGCAGGCAGATCACCCTGAGAAAAGAGAAGCGCTACTGCTACGGGATCAGTATGGGGCCCAATGGCGGCAGGCTTTTCGAGATTTTCCGTGATCTTGACGATAGCTACGCCAATGGTCTTGATGACGAAAAATACGAGGCACTCACCAAAGAAGAGGCCCTGGCCGCGTTTCGCGCCCATGAACAGGAAGGGATGTGTCATACCGTCTGGACATTCCATACCCCTTTCATCGGCGCGATCTGCAACTGTGACCGTGCTGACTGCCTTGCCATGCGTACGACAGTCACCCATGCGATACCGATCCTGTTTCGCGCCGAGTATGTTGCCGAAATCGACGCCAAACTGTGCAATGACTGCCAGCAATGCATGCGCCTCTGCCAGTTTGGCGCCTTGGTCAACAGCGCCTCGAACGGGAAGCCGATCGTCGACCAGATGTGGTGCTATGGTTGCGGGATCTGCCGCTCGGGTTGCCCGGCAAAAGCGATCAGCCTCAAGGATCGCGCCGTATCCCCTGCGACCGCGAACCTGTGGTAGAGCCGGCGTTTTTATAAATTAAAGTCTCGTCCCTCATTTTTTCGATCAACAAAATGCCTTCCGATACTCCCTGACCAACAGATTCTTGTCGCCGCTGTCGATCACATCCCAGGGGAGAATTTCATCGAGCGGGATATCCCGGTAGACCAGCTGGTCGGTATCCATGCCGATCTCCTTCGCCCCCTTGCGCCAGTTCCCAAGTTCTGCCGCACGCACGAGAAGAGTGGCAACCCGGCGGTCGCCCCGGGAGAGGAGGGCCTGCAGATAGGCATCCCTGGGGCTTTCCGATATCATCCTCAAATTGGCGAGACGGCCGATAGCCTGCTGCAGGAATTTGATCTTTCCCTCCAGCGACTTTACATCCTCCATGGCGCACCATTGAAACGGAGTGAACGGTTTCGGAACGAAAGGATTGATCGACAAGATCACTTCACCGAGGCGTCCCTTCTCCCGTGCAGCCGCAATAACCCGCGTCCGGATCTCCGTGACCAGGGATACCATCTCTTCCAGATCCGTCATTGTTTCAGTAGGAAGGCCGATGATGAAATAGAGCTTCAGGTTGAGGATGTCGTTTTCGATCAGCCGGTCACAGGCGTTTAGAATCTGTCCCTCGTTGATCTCCTTTTTGATCAGATCACGGAGCCGCTGTGACCCCCCTTCCGGGGCGAGAGAGACGGTCTTATGGCCGCTCGCCTTGAGAGCTTTAATCAGGTCGTCGTTAAGGCCGTCGATGCGCAGCGACGAAACGGAAACCTTCCCCCCCTGTTCGAGAATATACCGGCAAAGTTCGCCAATCCCCCGGTAATCGGATACCGCGGCCCCCACCAGACCCACCTTGCGGTGTTCCGCAATCCCCTTGTCCACCTCCTCTTTGAGCTTCGCCAGAGACCTCTGCCGGTGAGGACGGTAGATGAACCCGGCTGCGCAGAAACGGCAGCCGTGCGGGCAGCCACGGGAGAGTTCGATAAGGTACATGTCGGAAAACTCGGTTTCCGGAGTGAATAATTCGGAAACGGTAACATGCCGGTCAAGCTCCCCCGTCCAAACCCTGGTGATGCGGGGTGACGCGCCTGGGATATTATGGATCGCCTCGATCCTCGCCCCGTCGTAACTCACCTGGTAAAAGGCCGGAACATAGATGCCGGGGAGCCCGGCGGCGCGCTCCAGAAGGTTTTTCCTCTCCACCCCTTCCTCCTGGAGAAGAGTCAGAAGTTGAGGGAGAAGCGCCTCCGCCTCGCCGACGCAGACAAGATCCATGAACTCGGCTACCGGTTCGGGATTGAGAAAGAGGGCCGCTCCCCCCGCCATGATAAGAGGTTGGGAAGTGTCTCGCTCCTTGGCGAATGGGGGAATTCCTGCTAGTGTGAATATCCAGGGAATATTGAGATAATCGCTTTCGAAGGAGACCGAAAAGGCAATGACTGCGAAGTCGGCAAGCAGTCTCTGGGATTCGAGGGAGAGGAGAGCCGTACGGGATTTACCGTATTCCTTCAGCTCTTCAGGATCAGGGAGGAAGGCCCGCTCGCAAACTATATCCTGCTGGGAGTTGATCTGTGCGTAGACCGCCTGGAAACCGAGATTGCTCATGGCGGTACGATATCGGTTCGGGTAGACAAGACAGACTGTCAGTTTCCCCCCCCAGTTCTTCGGGGTCGCCCCCTTCTCCCCCGCGAGGATGCGGTGGTATTTCTCGATGATTTTCCAGGACATCTAACCGGATTCCTTAATGAGTGAGTAATTCAGACGGTTCTTTTCGCCCGCAGGTATTGGTCCGGCCAAGGGACCTCCACTCCGAGTTCGCGAGCAGCATGGAGCGGCCAGTAGGGGTCGCGGAGCATCTGCCTTGCCAAGGAAACGGCGTCGGCCTTGCCGGTGGCGACGATATGCTCTGCCTGTAGCGGTTCGCTGATGAGGCCTACCGCTCCGGTGGCTATGCCGGCCTCACTGCGAATGGCGGCGGCAAAGGGGACCTGGAATCCCGGCTCGAACGGGATCTTTTCATCAGGAACAACAAAACCAGATGAGCAGTCGATGAGATCGACACCCATCGTTTTCAGCCTCCCGGCAAGTATGATTGACTGGGTAAGGTCCCATCCCCCCTCCACCCAGTCCGTGGCGGAGATGCGCACGAACAACGGCAGATCGGCGGGCCATTCAGCGCGCACCGCGGCTGCCACTCTTAAAGGAAAGCGCAGACGGTTTTCCAGGCTGCCGCCAAATTCATCGGTCCTTTTGTTGGAAAGGGGAGAGAGAAACTCGTGGAGGAGGTAACCATGGGCCATGTGCACCTCAACCACCTGGAAACCAGCCGAGAGCGCACGCCGGGCTGCGGATCGGAAATAATCTTCTATTCCATCAAGCTCGGAATGCGACAACTCTCGCGGTACGGGATGGCCGGATGCGAACGGGATGGCGCTTGGCGCAATCGGCTGCCAGCCGCGTTGTTCAGGCCCTAATGGAGATCCTCCACGCCATGGAAGGTCGGTGGAGGCTTTGCGGCCAGCATGGGCAAGTTGTATGCCCGGAACAGCACCCTGATCGCTAATGAATCGGGCGATGGGACGGAACGCATCGGCATGACCGTCGCTCCAGATGCCACTGTCATCGGGGCTTATCTTTCCTTCCGGGCTCACTGCGGTGGCCTCCACCATCACCAGACCGGCACCCCCCACGGCCCGGCTTCCCAGGTGGACCATGTGCCAGTCGGTTGGGAGTCCGTGACGGCTCGAGTACTGGCACATCGGAGAGACAAAAATACGATTGCGAAAAGTGACAGTGCGCAGGTTAAAGGGTGTAAAAAGCTTGCTCATGCTGTACTCCTTATTTCTATAGGCTTCGTATCTTCGCTATGTAACGGTCGAACATGGATCCGCAGAGATCCCGCATCCTGCGCCTCACCCGGGGGACCCTGTCGTTGTTGATTTATAGACTAATTGCTGAATATTGAATGTTTTTTGCAATTGGGAATTAAACAACTTAACTATGTTCTCAAGCCGTCCTTCTTTCCGGGTGGGATTTGGGATTCGCAGGGGACCTTTGTCTGGCAGAGCCCGCAACCCGTTTCCATAATACCATAGAGTTGCCCTGCCGAGTTCCGCAATTCCCCGTATACATACGCCTGGCACTTGTCCTTGTCATGCCCCTGCCACGAGATCGCTCCCACCGGGCAGCGGGGAATACAGAGTCCGCATCCGCCTTCACGGTAATAGAGGCAATTGCTCCATGGATCGATACCGGCCCGAGGTGTCTGGGGAATAACCACGTCCGTAACGACGCTGCCGCAGCGATGGGCAATACCTTTCCCGGATATAAGTCCATCATTGAGGCTGAAGGTGCCGAGACCGGCGACAAAGGCCGCGTGACGCTCCGACCAGGTCGAGGCCATCCCCGCCGGAGGCTCTTTTACCGGGCGCCACATGCCGGAAAGGAGCGGGGCGACTGCCTGTGCACTCACATATCTCAGTAAATCTACCACAAACATGCGCAGCAGGGTGTTGAACTGTTCACCGTGGCTCCGCGTCAACGCCCAGTCAAGCGACGGCATTTTATCTTCCTTCCGGTTGCTTTCGCGGGTCGTCCTGACGATGGGGAGTATCCAGCAGATGACCGTTTTTGCATCTCCCTTGCCTGGGCCGTAAATATTTTCCATGATTTCGGCGGGAGTAAAATGGAACTCGCCGATTATTTTCTTGAACTGTGTGAAAAGCGGATCATCGGCCGCGGCAAAGCCGATCAGCGGCTCCTCAAAGTATGGGAGATCGCTGTCAGGGAAGCGGTTGTCGGGGCTTTCCAGCACAAAGCGGCGGATCTCGTCGCGGATTATCTGCTCCATAATTGGCTGCTTCTCCTTTCCAAAATAATGCCTAATATAGAAGGGGTTTTACAATTGGAGACCAACAACTCAACCACGTTACCTTGCCGGTCCCTAGGCAGCGCGTGAAAATGGATGGACTTCTTTGTCAAGTCTGTCTTCCATATCCTCCATTGCCACTTCCATATCATAATATTTTATTTACGGATAATCTCTAGATATACCCATAATTTTCCGGCACAGTTTTCGTAGTTTCCAAAATATTGAAGACTTCATACGCTCAACTTCTTGGATTTTTTGATGAAGTTGTATATTTAGATCGTGAATCTCTTGTTGGAGTTTTTCTTTCTGAAGAATCAGCTCTTCTTTTGTAATATGTTTATCTCCGTATCTGAATTCAACCGTATCGCTGTTTCTATATGTCTTGTCTGACAACGGTTTGATCCTCATGCTATGCTTCCACAAGACATAAGTCAGACTCAATTGATCTCTTCTGGAATAATTCTCAACCCACCGCCACCAATCGTTCATCACCGCTATAATTTTATCGTCGTGATGCTCCCTATAGATAATATTTGTCTCAAACAGACCATTCCTCTTGGGAAATCCATCTTTCTCGATCAGTTCTCTTTGTTTTTCCATCACTTCCTTATTGTCCTTTCCCAAGACTATGCATTCAGCAAACTCATCGTAAAGACAATCCCTTTCTGAATGTGGTGCAATGGACATTTTTCTTGATTCTTTAATAGCTTTTTCTACATCATTAAAAAGTCCTCTGTTAAGAAGATTCAGATTGCCATCAATGTAAATGCTTTTTTCATATTCGGGGAATAAGATATGTGGATGAAGCTTGTGCCAACGCTGATTACGTACATTATCCAATGCATCAAAAACCAACGGCTTGATTTTCCAGGATAAGTCGACTATATCATTAATCGAAGCATCATCAGAAAAGCATACATAATCCCACTTCGGATCAATGAAGGTGTGGTTATGCAAAGCATCATAGCCTCCGGTGATACAGGTATAAACTACCCCAATTTTATTAGCCGTTAGATCATTCATACTTACGTGCTGCCTGCTTCTTAGCTGTGGAAAGTTTACTGCATCGGACAAGGGTAAAGTATGTGCGCCAAACATCTAACCACCTGAGTACGGGGCCAGTCTCAACTTGGGAGCAGTATTTGACAGTATCTTCAAGTTGCTGGAGCTTGGTGACAGTTTCCTGCATAGATAACACCTTAAATCTTGCCTTTCTTGTGAACTAACGGGAGCGGCGGGTGACCCGCCCGCTTTTCGGCCCGGTCCAACTACCTCTTTGGAACTTCGCTCTTTCATGTTTGTTTTTGAAAAATGGAAAATGGAGTTGACCCTTCTATTTTCCCTTGCCGCTCAAATCAATCCATTCAATGCAGCAAAATCGAAACTGCTCTCGGCCAGACTCCACACCAGTGCGATTTTTTCCGTGTCCTCCGCGGTGAGCTTGGAAACGTCTTCAGTGATGAGCTGATAGAGTTCGGCGGTGGTGTGGCTCTGAGTACGCAGGTAAGGAATGTTGCTGCGGTCGAGGATCTGTTGAGTAATCCTGCCGACGGGGATGATCCCGGGGATAACCAGCCCGACAATCTTGCTCCGGTATTCGGGGATGTAGTAGAGGTTGGCCATGGTGACCAGCAGTTCGTCGCGGCTGCTGGTGACGATAAGCAGCGTGGAGTCATTCAGCAACTCGGCGACCCGCTGTGTCGATGCGGCGCCGATCTGCACATGGCTGATGATTCGTTTGGCGTCGCGCTTGTTGCCCTGCAAGGGGAGGTTCAGGAGGTCGGCGACGCGGCGCAATGTCGGGTTGGCCAGGATAGGCTGGTAGTCGAATCCCGCCAGGATCTGAAAGGGCTCACCGGCGAAGGCCCGGCGAAGGTAGTCGAGCGTAGTGGCGCGCTTTTCAGGGATCATTTTGTTCGTCAGGATCGCGCGGACGTCCACCCCCTCCTTTTCAAAGAGGGAAAGGTTCAAGGAGACGGCGTCGACGACATTCCCTATGCCACCGCCGGTCACCAGCAGCACCGGCGCATCGAGCATGCGTGCGATATGGGCATTGGAAAGCTTGAGCACCGAGCCGACCCCGACGTGCCCGGCTCCCTCAATAATCAGGAAATCGCACGTCTTTTCCAACTCGGTACAGGCAGCCACGATCTGCTGCCGGAGTTCATCGGTAGTAATTACGCCGTCGATGAATTTCCTGGTCGAGTCCGGGTGCAGCACCACCGGTGACATCAGGCGCAGATTCTTTTCCAGGCCATACACTTGTGCAATCAGGGCGGCGTCCTTATCGACTTCCATTCCCCTCAAAACGGATGGCTTAGGGCCGAGCGGCTTGATGAAGCCGACTCGGCCGTATTCCTTTCGGGCCAGGTGCAGCAGGAAAAGGCTCGTTGTCGTTTTGCCGGTATTTTGCTCGGTTGCAGCTATGAAAATCTTCCGCGCCATAACGTTCACCTTTGGCTGTTCAGTGGCATGGGAGGCATAAAGCGAGGCATAATTTCCCCTCTGTCATGATGCAAAGCCTCAAGTCTGTTAGAAGAGGAAATGTGCAAGGTCTCAAGAATGCTCGCGGCGTTAAGCATCTTGAGGTTGATCGCCGCTGGAACAGCTTCTCGGTCTCTTTGCATTTGAAGACTTGATCATGGAATAATATTATCGCGTAAAGATTTTATCTTCAAGGGATATTAGGAAGATGAGATAATATGGGCGGTGTCCCTATTTATCCTGGGGAGTGTCCCTTTTTATTTACCTCATTTTTATTGGCCTTTTAACTTCGCCATGTAGCGGTCGAACATGAACCCGCAGATCTCCCGCATCCTGCGCCTCACCCGCACCAGCTCACTATCGTCCCGATTCAAGGTCCGGAGGAATTCCCCGTATCGGAGGCATTCAAACCAGAGCCGCGGCAGAGTGATGTTTCCTGCCCCCTCGGCCTTTTCTATAAAATCGCGGAAAGCATTCCGGTCACGGGTTATTTCATCCATCGACAGGGAAAACTCACCATGCAGCCACCCCCAGACCGGCAGCCAGGAAACAGAATCATCACCGGCCTCATCGCCGTATTCGGATTCAAGGGAGAAGTGGAGTTCCCGGATCGTATGGCTTTCAAGCGATTCAATGTCTACGTAGTGCGGCCCTTCGAGAAACGCGGCGAGATAAGATTTCCTCGCCCTCGCATTATCTCCACCTAGCGTCAGGGCATCGCCACGCCAGGCAAAGAAGCGCGCCCGCATTTCAATTCCTCCTCCAAGGGCCTTGGCGAACCACTGCTCCGCTTCCGCATATCTTCCCGCTGAGAGCATCATCACACCGATATGAAATCGCGGCGGTCGATAAATCAGTTCCGGCGTCGGGAGTTTCTCCAATTCAACGATCAGCATATGGAGAATACCGTCCGCCAGCAAAGGAGGTGTGTCATCCTCAAGGCGCAGCCAGAGTTCATGGAGTCGCTCCCTGCCCAAGGGAGAAACACGAAATCTCGCAAGTGTGTCGAGCCAATGCCCCGTTGAACTTTGTAGCCGCTGGATTTCCCTGTCGCCGGGGAAATCGTCCAGCAAACCCGCATACACAGCGATGGCCTTCTCCAGATCGAGTCTGCGGAGGCATGCCCCTGCATCGTTCAGCAGGATGGTTCGCCGATTGTCGGAAAAAAGATCGAGCTGCATGAAACGGAATTTTCCTGAATTTTACTATAATGTCTTTGTAATAGTACTGAATAAATTGTGCACACACAACGGCAATGAGCGTGACCGGTGCGGCGATGGTTTTTCGCCGCGTCCGCGTCCACGCGAGAGTTGGAACCTCAACCTGCTCGATGTCCTATGTCGAGGGCTGACCCTTTTTTTCTCCCTTTGCCGCATTTTAGCTTTTTATGCTGCTTCACCTAATTGTAATGTCTGTGTTCTACAATCTTAGTAATTGCTTTTGGTCCAATAATCCAGCTTATAACACTTAATACTAAGCCAATTAATAGTCCTGGGATTCTCAATAACAAATAATCCGAGAAATGGAGCTCCAAATGTAATTACTATAAGTAATATCCAGGCTATTTTGTTTTTTTCATATATGATACGCATTGTTGAGATCGGGGCTGCTCCCCCTACTACAAAGCCACCACTCGATGTAACGGTACATTGTTTGCCTAACTTTCCACAAGAGGGGCAGGGACCGCTATGATTGCCAGCTAGTACTACACCGCAGTGAATGCATGTAATCTTCGTATTGTTACCATTCATATTTGCTCACGTTCCTGTGTCACCGGCGCAGGTTTATCGTGACCGGGTCCACTGGTCTCGTTGGGACATCTCTTAACCTTGTAATACAATATTGTCCAATGTCCGGGGCTGACCCCTCATTTTCCCCCGCCAGGCTTTTGAGGCGGGTTGTAAGCCTGGTTGAAACCGCAGACTTCCCCTTACATTTGCGATTTAGAGCTTTGCAACTTCTACCACATCAGAAAGTTCTTCATCCCTTTGACTTATCATTGTTTTTGTGTGATAATTCCATCATCTTCCACCAGTGACCACAAATATAAGAGGTATATTATGACGCAAGCTGCAGTTAAGGATTTTGTAAAAATTCCGAAACAGGAATACAACCTGCTTAAAGAAGTATATCGGACAGTTCAGCGGCAGGCATTCCTCATTCGGATCGGCGAAGCCGAAAAAAACTTGTTGTCCGAAAAAACAAAAAAATCTTCAGTTGATGAACTGATAGCATCGATATAATGTCGGCAATGAAACCAAGAGCTATACGTTATGATGCCACCTTTGAGAAACAGTGGGACAAGTATCTAAAAAAACTGACTGTTAAAGAAAAGGAGCAACTTAAAGCTCGTCTTTTGATTTTCAAAGAAGATGCATTTGATAAACGTCTCAAAACTCATCACCTCAAAGGTAACCTAAAAGAGTACTATGCTTTTTCAATCTCCTATTCGCACAGGATTGTGTTCAGATTGCTTGATGACGAGGAAATATTATTCATTGAGATCGGGAGCCATGACGTATGCTATTGACTCCCCTGACTGATTGACACTTTGTTGTCTTCAACATCTAAGCTAACCAGTTGATTCTTTAGATATCCATTATTGATAAGTGCACTTGCAAGACTAACCCTTCTCCCAAATTCATTTTTTAAATCAGGGCAAATCCAAACGTAGGCGTTAGCCGGAGTACTCCTAATCCCGGCGGCGTAAATTGTTTCGCCGATCTTCAAGGCGACTGGAATCCTTTGATTGTCTCGATGAGGAAGTGAAGATGCAAGGCTCTTGGCGATCCAGATTTCCATACGCTCGACACCATCGGCATAATACTGCGCAAGTCCTCTAATGTAACCTTCAGGCATAATTACTCTCCCTTTTCAACGGCCCCCGCGGATGAGCGGTACCCGAAAGGCATCCGTCTCCATTCGCGTGATCGCCCGCCTGCGGGCGACACGCGCTACCGCTCATCCGCGGGGGCCGATCGCACGACCGCAGGTCGGGCGATCTCGTTATTGAGAAGAAAACACTCATCTTCCCAATTTTTCCACTGACCGATTCCTAGTAATTATTTACGTTTTCGTAATTAGCTAAAATATAATGGATAAGTATACAGATAAATGTTCCATACAGAATGATGAGCGTAAAACGCTCATCATTCCTTTCGCTATTTCTCGTCATTTCAAAATTATGTCGAATTATATATCTATGTGCAAGTCTACCTGACCCGATTACCTCTACGTAGCGCAAATTCTTTTTGTGCGGGTCTGGGATATCCATGTTAATACGCTATTTCCACTCTCCTCATCCACCTTCTCGAACACTGAAGTGGCCTGTTCTAATTCGACTGCGTCCTTATTGCTCCAGGTGCCGGCCAGATGGTCCAGATCGTCGTAGACGACGCCACGTTTCTTCTTATCGATTCCCAAAGACTCCTTGAGAAGCTTCAGCATCAAAGCATTGACGCTGGTTCCCTCTTTCCAGGCCTTCTCCTTGAGAGCAGCATAAATTCTATCATCAATATTGCGCAAGGTCATAGTTGCCATGGATGTTCTTTCCGTTTAAATTCAGGGCGCTAAAGCAAATTGCTGATATTGAATGCTGTCCTGATCTTTTGCTTGTGAGCAATAAATATAAACAATCCGCTGCAATAATCAACCATGAAAAAATCGGTTCAAGATAAACGTTAACGATGGGATGATGGAGGGAAAAAGACCCGGCCCCCCTCTTGGAGGGGGGTAGGGAGGCCGGGGAATAAAAACGGTTCCGGGCAGCGGGGGTAGTGCTACCCGGTCGTTCGCGTGTGGTTATCACCTCCCTTTCGCAAAGGGGGACGGGAGGTAATAACTGGGTAAATCCTCTTGAATCAACCTTTTGAAAAGGGGGACCTTAAGTCAGTCCACCGATTTCCTGAGGAACGTCGGTATATCGTACTGATCCTCTTCATCCATAAAAAAGCTGCGTTGACGGGAATGTGTCTCGCGATGCTGCTGCTTGTCCCGCATAAAAGTCGGGATTTCCCGGTTGATTTCGTTGGTTTTGTTGATAAGCGGCGCCACGTTTTTCATCTCCAGACGCCCTTTTTCCTGATCGAAGCGGTCCCCAAAACCTGTGGCGATAGCGGTGATCTTGATATGTTCTCCAAGATCCTCATCGATGACCAGACCGATTATGATGTTTGCGTCTTCATGGACTTTCTCGTGGATAACCCGACTGGCGGCGTCGAACTCATCCATGGTCATGGAGGATGAGCCGGAGATGTTGACGAGCACCCCCTTGGCGCCGGATATGTCGATATCCTCCAAAAGCGGGCTCGATATGGCCCTGGTCGCCGCTTCGACGGCGCGGTTTTCACCATTTGCGATACCGATCCCCATCATGGCCATGCCGCGCTCGCTCATAATCGACTGCACGTCGGCAAAGTCAACGTTGATAAGGCCCGAGGTGGTGATCAGATCCGAAATTCCCTGCACAGCCTGGCGCAGAACATCATCGGACGGTTTGAAGGCGTCCAGGATCGACATGGATTTGCCTGCCAGACCCAGTAGACGGTCGTTGGGTATGACCACCAGCGAATCTACGTACTTTTTGAGTTCCTTGATCCCTTCTTCGGCTTTGGATAAACGCTGCTTTCCTTCCCGGGTGAACGGCTTGGTCACCACGCCGACTGTAAGCGCTCCGACTTCCCTGGCCACTTCGGCGATGACCGGCGCCGCCCCTGTACCGGTTCCGCCACCCATGCCGGCGGCGATGAAGATCATGTCCGCCCCCTGGAACGCTTGGGCCAGCTGTTCACGGTTTTCCACGGCCGCTTCGCGGCCAACATCGGGATTTGCGCCCGCCCCGAGGCCCTTTGTCAATTGGGCTCCAATCTGGATCTTGACCGGCGCCTTGGACAAGCGCAGTGCCTGGGCATCGGTGTTGGCTACGATAAAATCAACACCATAGACCTCGCAGGAAATCATGGTGTTGACCGCGTTACCCCCGCCGCCGCCAATTCCCACCACTTTGATCTTTGCATTCTGGTCAATACTTTCATCAAACTCAAACATGGCAACTACCCCCTTTTTTGTTGTCAACCCAATGTAATTGAAGCTTTTAAATTCCCTGATTTAATCGGCTTGCCAGGAATCACGATTTTTCGTCCCGGCAAGGCACTGAATCTTTCGGTGTGTCGATTTTACGCGAGATCAAGGCTGTCAAGGAATCGTGCGGAGGCGTGGCAGCGCCACGTCGCACAAACGATTCCGAAGACTTACGCAGAGATCGCGTAAAAACGGCACACCGGCTAGAAGAATTCACCGAACCATTCTTTCATGCGCCTACTAACCCTCCTGAACAGATTCTCATCACTCTGTGACGTGGGGAATTCGCGTATCCCCATGTTCTTGCTGCCGTAGACAACTAATCCCACGCCCGTGGCATACGCCGGGGAATTAACAACATCCACCAACCCGCCGATTTTCTGCGGCAATCCCCTGCGCACCGGCAGGTTGAAAACCTGTTCGGCCAATTCCGGCATCCCTTCCAGGATGGTACTGCCTCCGGTCATCACTATACCGGAGGCCATCATATCCTCGAAACCGGACCTGACAATCTCCCTGTTTACCAACACAAATATCTCGTCCACCCGGGGCTCGAGTATCTCGGCCAGAAGCTGGCGGGAAAGAATCCGCGGTTTTCTTCCCCCCACGCTGGGGACTTCGATGGTCTCATCTTTGCCAACCAGGGAGGCCATGCAGCAGCCATACTTCTGCTTGATCTTCTCCGCCTCCGCCATCGGCGTCCTGAGTCCGACTGCGATGTCGTTGGTCATCTGGTTTCCTCCGAGGGAGAGAACCGATGTATGCTTGATGGCGCCGTCCACGAAAACGGCGATGTCGGTGGTGCCGCCCCCGATATCGATCAGCCCCACACCCAGTTCCTTCTCTTCGGTGGAGAGGACCGCCTCCGAGGAAGCAAGCTGCTCCAGAACGATGTCCGCCACGTCAAGCCCGGCACGGTTGCATGACTTGATGATATTCTGGGCGCTGGCCACTGCCCCGGTGACGATATGGACTTTCGCCTCAAGTCTCACCCCGCTCATCCCCAGCGGCTCGCGGATGCCGTCTTGATCGTCAATGATGAACTCCTGGGGAAGAATATGGATCACCTCCCTATCCATCGGGATTGCAATCGCCTTGGCCGCATCGATGACCCTCTTGACATCGTCAGGCGACACCTCGCGGTTCTTGATGGCAATGATCCCCTGGGAGTTGAATCCCTTGATATGGCCACCGGCAATCCCCGCATAGACCGACTTGATCTCGCAGCCGGCCATCAGTTCCGCCTCTTCCACCGCCTTCCTGATTGACGCCACGGTGCTGTCGATATTGATTACCACGCCCTTGCGCAGGCCGTGTGACGGGCTGGTGCCAATGCCAACGATATCGATCCCCTCATCGGTAACATTGCCCACAATTGCACAGATCTTGGTGGTGCCGATATCGAGTCCTACAATCAGATTGTCCCTTTTATTCATATATCCCCCCTGTTTGCTGATCATGCCTTTTTCACGATGATCTTGTCGCTGTAATCGAGATCGATGTATTCCAATGTCGGCAGCTGGGCCTGCAGATCGCGGAAGATGCGGGCCAGACGCGCCAGCTTCTCGTTGAATCCGCTGTTTCCCAGTTTGACCGGAACCCCGCCCCGCATTGTAAAGAGTGTAAAACCGTATCCCTTGTCATAATGGATTTCTGAAATCTCCGCCAGAGTAAGGAGGCTTCCGCCCTTTAACAGCGCAATCAGGCCAAGCGCCCCTTTCAGGGCATCCCTGGAGCCTGCCGGGTCCTTCCACATATCTTCTTCGGTAATTCCGGTAAGTACCGGATAATCGAGCCGATCCCCTTCATTCAGCGGCTTGAAAACTTCACCTTTTTTGTCAAGGTAATAAAGATAACCCATGTTGACAATAGCCACCGGCTCCCGCTCGATAAACTCGATGGCAAGGGTGTGCGGGAAATAACGCTTTACACGGACTTTTTCCGCCCAAGGGCTCTTCATCAACTGTTCGCCTACCCGTTGGAGCTTCATGGCCAGCATATCATCTCCGGGTTTCACACCTGCCAGCGAGATAACATCCTCCCGTGTCAGCCGCTTAAGAGGATTCACCTCTATTCGGTCAAGACGGAGAAAAGTCATATGTGCCACAAGCCCATATAGCTCATAGCAGAGCACCACGGCCAGTGACAGGACGACGACCCCGCCGGCCAGGCGTGCCGCCTTCTTGAAAAAGCTGCGGTAATTGACCGGTTTGCGCTGCTTATTCAGGCGGTTCCGGACGCCCCCCCTCTCCTTTTTCATGCGCAGATCATACATAATGATTCAGTGATAAGGATCAGGGGGCTAGGGTCTGGAGACTAGGGGCTATGTTAACAACCTTTCCCAGTCCCCAGTCCCCAGTCCCTATCCCCTAGCCTTTCCCATTCCCTATTTTCAGCGAGGCTGAAATCAGAATTCTTTCCACCAGTTCTTCAAAACCGATCCCCGCTCCCCGGGCAATTTCCGGCAAAAGACTCAAGGCGGTCATCCCCGGCAGCGTATTCACTTCCAGGAGATAACATTCGTCCTGCTCCGTCACAAGAAAGTCGACCCGGCTGTATCCGCAGCAACCCAAAGCCCGGTGCGCATCCTCACCGGCCTTCAACACCCTTTTGTAGAGGTCGGGGGAGAGAGGCGCGGGAAGAATGTGCTCGGCCATGCCTGGGGTATACTTCGCCTCGTAATCATAGAATTCCTTCTTCGGCACGATCTCAATGGCTCCCATTGCGCATTCTTCCAGAATTCCCACCTGGATCTCCCGCCCCCCGATGAACTGCTCCACCAGAATCTCCTCATCATAGGCGAAGGCCGCTTCCAGGGCCGGCCGCAGTTCATTCGCACTTCTCACGATGCTTACCCCGACCGAAGAACCCTCCTGGGAGGGCTTTACCACCACCGGCAGGGAAAAACCGAGCGTCTCAAGACCAGGTTCCTCGCCATGCGACACCACCCGGTATGGTGCAACAGTCAAACCGCTCGCGTGGAAAATCCTTTTGGCAAAGATCTTGTTCATGGCCAGGGCGCTCGCCATGACACCGGAGCCGGTATAGGGTATCCCCATCACCTCCAGAAGCCCCTGAACCGAGCCGTCTTCCCCATAGCGGCCATGCAGGCATATAAACGCCACTTGTGCCGACTCCTTCGCGAGGACTTTTGCAAGATCACGATCCATGTCGATGGCAACCACATCATAGCCTCTGTCCAGAAGTGCTTTATGGACCGCGGCTCCGCTTTCCAGGGAGACCTCGCGTTCAGCTGACAAGCCGCCCATTAGGACTGCTATCTTCTTGATTTTCAGTTCTTCTCTTGTCATTTCAAATCCCTGTTTCAATCTTCCCCGACGATCCGGACTTCCTCTTCCAGAATGATGCCGCTTTGTTCCTTCACCTTATCTTTGATGATCCCGGCAAGCTCGATGAAATCAGCGCTCCTCGCTCCCCCTCGATTAACCAGGAAATTGGTATGGACTTCCGAGACCTGCGCCCCGCCGATCCGATATCCCCTGAGCCCCGCTTCCTCTATGAGGCGCCAGGCCTGTTTACCTTGCGGGTTTTTGAAGAACGAGCCGGCATTGGGATAACTAACCCCTTGGGCATTGCGCCGACGGGCCAGGTGAGCCTCGATGCGTTCTTCGATTTCCAGAGCTTTCCCAATGGCCATCCGGAGAGTGGCAGCGATGACGATCTCTCCCGGACCCAGGGAAAGGAAACGATAGCCGTAATTCAGTTCGTTCCGTTCTTTTGCCCTGACATCACCCTCTCTGACAATAGTCAGGCTCTCCACCCGGGTCAGGATATCTTCTCCATGGGCGCCGGCATTCATGCAGAGCGCACCACCCACAGTACCCGGTATCCCGATCAGGTATTCAAGACCGGTAAGACATCTCTCAGCTGCAAAACGGACGAGCTTGTCGTTAGTTGCTCCCGCCTCGGCGACTATACAGTTGCCGTCAAGCTGTTCCAGCCGGGACAGTCGCTTAAGGGAAATGACGGCCCCCCGATAACCACCATCCCTCGCCAGCAGGTTATACCCGCCGCCTATCACCAGCCATGGAAGAGCCGTTTTCCCCAGCACAATCAGCACTGACTGAAGGTCAGCCAAGTCGGCAGGGGTGATGTAGATATCAGCCGGACCCCCCACTTTCAGCGAGTTATGCCGGGAAAGAGGCTCATTGTAAAGCGCTTCCCCTCTTATAGAGCCGGTTATCAGAGAACGGATATTTTCTTCCAATCAAAGGCCTCGTGAAACCGCGAAGAACCAGCAGCTAGCTGCTAGCTGCCAACCGCTCAAGCAACGCCTCTCCCGCCTGCCAGATATTGCCGGCGCCAAGGGTGAGGACGATGTCCCCCGGCTTGACGATTCCCGCCAGGTGGTCGGAAATCGCCTCACGATCGGCAATAAAAGTAACATCCTTCTGGCCGTGCCTGCGGATGGCATTGGCCAGCGCCTCAGCGGTCACCCCCTCGATCGGTTTTTCACTGGCAGCGTAGATATCGGTAACGACCAGGAGATCGGCGTCGTAGAAAGCGGTTACAAACTCGTCGAACAGCTCCTTTGTCCGGGAATAGCGATGGGGCTGGAAAGCCACCACGAGCCGCCGCTCGGGCCAGCCGTGCTTTGCCGCGGAAAGTGTGGCCCGGATCTCGGCCGGATGGTGGCCATAGTCGTCCACCACCATGATCTTTCTCTCCTCGCCCTTGATCTGGAAACGGCGTCCCACTCCGCCGAACTGGGCGAACCCCTCCCGGATCCGATCGAACGGGATGTCGAGCTCCATTGCCACGGCAATGCATGCCAGGGCATTGAGGACGTTGTGCGCCCCGGGCATCCCGAACGAGACCTCACCCATCCGGTATCCCTTGTAGTGGGCGACGAAAGAGGTGCTGTTCCCGGCAAGCCGAATGTTGGTGGCGCGGATGTCTGCCTGGGAGGAGAGGCCGTAGGTCACGAAGCGCTTCTTGACCCGCGGAATGACCTCGGCGATGTTCCGGTCATCGAGACAGAGGACCGCCATACCGTAAAACGGGACCTTGTTGATAAAATCGACAAAGGTATCCTTGATCTCCTCAATGCCGCTGTAGTAGTCGAGGTGGTCGGCGTCGATGTTGGTCACCACGGCAATTGTCGGTGACAGCTTGAGGAACGAGCCGTCCGACTCGTCGGCCTCGGCGACGAGGAACTTCCCCTGGCCGAGCTTGGCATTGCTCCCCAGAGTATTGAGTTTGCCGCCGATGACGATGGTCGGGTCGATCCCCCCATTGGTGAGGACCGTGGCCACCATGGAGGTGGTGGTGGTCTTTCCGTGGGTCCCGGCGATGGCAATCCCGTATTTCATCCGCATCAGTTCGGCAAGCATCTCGGCACGGGGGATCACCGGAATCATCCGGCCCAGGGCTTCTACGACCTCGGGGTTGTCGGCCCGGACCGCAGTGGAGGTTACTACCACATCCACGTCCACGAGATTCTCGCGGGCGTGGCCGATATGGATCTCCCCGCCGATGGCGGCAAGCCGCTCGGTGGTTTCCGACTGGCGCAGGTCCGAGCCGGATACTTTGTAGCCCAGGTTCAGGAGCACCTCGGCGATGCCGCTCATACCGATGCCGCCGATCCCGACGAAATGTATTTTCTCGATTTTTCCGTACATAGACTTCCCCGTGCTACAGGCAAATTGCATATGTAAAAGGTTGTAGTTTTTCCCTTTGCCTTCAGCCTTCAGCCTTATTTCGCCATCTCAGTCACTATCACCTGCGCCGCGTCGAGCCTGGCAAGGTTTTTCGCGTTTCGTCCCGCCTCCTCGATCTTTTCCGGGTTTTCGATCAGCTCCGTTATCTGTCGCGCCAGGCTCTCTCCTGACAACTCCCGGTCAAGGAGCATGAAGCCGGCCTTCTTCTTCAGGAGCGCCTCGGCGTTGCGGCGCTGATGGTCATCCATCGCGTAAGGATAGGGGATGAAAATACAGGCCTTGCCGCAGGCAGTCACCTCGGCCAAGGTGGTTGCCCCCGCCCGGCATACCACCAGATCGGCGTTTCGATAAGCACCGGCCATATTGTCGATGAAAGCAACCGCCCTTGCTCCGAAACCCTCACGTTGATAAGCCTCCCGCACCTCCTCCAGGTCGTTCTCTCCGGTCTGGTGGGTGATGGCCAGCCTTTCCCGGAACCTGGTAAGAAACGGGAGGGCCGCAACAAAGGCCTGATTGATGCTGTGCGCCCCGGCGCTGCCGCCGAACACCAGCAGGCGGAAATCTTCCCTTGCCCCTCTTTCGGAAAGGGTGGCGTCTGTCAGGGCAGGGGGATTTCCCTCTTTTAGCACTTCCGCCAAAATCTCCTTCCTGACCGGATTGCCGGTCAGAAGAGTCTTTTCGCCGGGGAAGAACTGCCCGGACTCCGCCAGGGAGATGAAAATACGGTCGGCAAACCTGGCAAGGACCTTATTGGTGAAGCCCGGGATGGCATTCTGTTCATGGATGAAACGCCTTATCCGCATCCCTCCGGCAGCAAGAACAATCGGCCCGGAGGCGTATCCTCCTACCCCCAGCACCCGGTCCGGCCGGAATGTTTTCAATATCCGCCGGGCCTGGGCATAGCCGTAGAGGAGCATTACCAACCCCTTCATCCGCGAAAAACCGCTCTTCCCCCGGATACCGGCTGCCGCGATGAATTCCAGGCGAAAGCCAAGCCGGGGGAGTATGCGCGCCTCTATCCCTTTTTCGGTGCCGATGAACAGCACCTCATTCCCCTTTTCCCGGGCCAGGAACTCCTCTGCGACCGCTATGCCGGGGAAGAGGTGGCCACCGGTGCCGCCACCGGCAACAACGAGTCTCAATGCATTCCCCGTATCCGGCTGGAGACGTTCAAAAGTACACCTACGGCAAACAGGGTGATGATCAGGGAACTACCGCCATAGCTGATAAACGGCAGCGCTAGCCCTTTTGTGGGAAGGAGTCCCGTAACCACCCCCATGTTGACGAACCCCTCAATCCCAAGGAGCACGGTAATCCCAAAAGCGAGAAACCTGCCGAAGTCATCTTCCGCCTGGAGCGCCACCCTGAAGCTCCGTTGGACCAGGAGGAAGAACATGGCTGCTATTACGATGACACCGATGAAACCAAGCTCTTCTCCCACCACCGACAGGATAAAATCTGTGTGCGCTTCCGGCAGGTAAAAGAGCTTCTGTTTTCCTTCACCCAGTCCCTGGCCGAAAATGCCGCCAGTGCCGAAAGCCAGCCATGACTGGATGATCTGAAAACCGGCGTTGGTCGGGTCCTTCCAAGGGTCGAGGAAAATCTTGATTCGTGCCAGTCTGTACGACTTGGTCCAGATCGCGTAATAGAGGAAAGGAACCGCCATTACGAACATCCCAAGGATATAGCGCGGTCGCGCTCCGGCGATGAAGAGCATCGACAGGGAAACCGCGCCGAGGGTCAGAGACGCCCCCAGGTCATGCTGCATAAGAAGGATGGCGATGAGCAGCGCAAGCACGACCATGTAGGGCAGGAACCCCGTGGAGAAAAATCGCAGCTTCTCCTGCTTTTTGTCAAGGGAGTAGGCCATGTAGATTATGAGGGCGATCTTGGCCAACTCCGATGGCTGGAAACTGAAGCCGGGAAAGCGGAGCCATCGCGATGCGCCCTTGGCCGTCCCACCGATCCCCGGCACGAAAACCAGCAAGAGCAGCACGAGACACCCTATCAAAAGAGGAACGGCTATGCGCCGCCATTGCTGATAATCCACGCGCATGGCAAAAGCCATCATCGCGAAGCCCATGAGGGCGAAGACCCCCTGCCGTTTCAGGAAATAGAAGCCGTCGTTGAACCTTTTGGCGGCCATAACCGAAGAAGCGGAATAGACCATGACAACCCCGAAACAGGTGAGCGCCACCGCCATGAGAAGAATCACCAGGTCGTATCCCTCAAGCCTCTTCACTGCTCTCCTCCTTCCTCAAGGGCTCTTGCCAGGGCGGCAAATCGCTCGCCGCGCTCCTCATAATTCCTGAACATGTCGAAACTGGAACAAGCCGGAGAGAAGAGTACCACTCCTCCCTGGGCGGTCAAACGTTGGGCAATCTCCACCGCTTCTTCGAGAGTTACGGCCAGACGGGTATCGGTCAGATGGCCGAGTGCCGTCCTGATTTTCTCCTTTGCCTCGCCGATCAGGATCATGTGCTCGACCCGCTCCTTTACCAGTGCCGCAAGCGGGGCGTAATCCCCCCCCTTGTCCCTGCCCCCGGCAATAAGCGTTATGCTGCCGGTGAAACTCTCCAGCGATTTCACCACGCTGCCGACATTGGTCCCTTTGCTGTCGTCGTACCAGGGAATGCCGTTTATCGTGGCCACTAGTTCCATGCGGTGCGGCAGCCCGGGGAATGCAGTCACGGCTTGCTGCGCCCGGGATGCGTCGCATCCGAGGAGAAGAGTTGAAGCCAGCGCCGCCATGATGTTATCGATATTGTGTACCCCTTTCAGCTTGTAACCAGCAGTGGGGAATCGCTCTTCCCGACCGTCCCACCGGAAAATGATACAGTCGTCACGGTGGTAAATCCCCTGGGGAAACTCTCCCCGTCGGCTCATGGGGACCACCCGCGCCCGGAGTTTGCCGGAATATCCGGCTACCAGCGGGTCATCCATGTTGAGGATCGCAAAATCCTCCGCGGTCTGGTTCTCGAAGATCCTTGCCTTGGCGTCCATGTAATCCTGGAAAGTGGCATAGCGGTCCAGATGGTCCTCGGTGATGTTGAGGAGTAAGGAGACGCGAGGATGAAATTCGGTGATCCCTTCGAGTTGGAATGAGCTCAGTTCCACGACGACACGATCCACTTCCGAACCGGAGGCAACCAGATCAATCAACGGGTTGCCGATATTGCCGCCAACAAAGGTATTGAAGCCGCATCGTCTGAAAATCTCGCCTGTCAGGGTGGTGGTGGTGGTTTTGCCGTTGGTGCCGGTGATGGCGACCAATGGTGCGTGAATTAAGCGGCTCGCCAGTTCGATCTCGCTGATCACCTGACGCTTCCGGGCGCGCGCCAGCTTGAGCGGTTCGATCTCCATCGGCACACCGGGACTCATCACTATCAGGTCCGCCGTAAGGAAGCTCTGAATGTCATGCCGCCCGAACTCGTAATTGATGGGCAGCCCCTCAAGCGTCTCCAGATAGGGAACGAGTTCCTTCTCGGCCTTCATGTCGGTGACCGTTACGAAGGACCCCCGCTCCGCGAGGAAGCGTGCCACCGCCACCCCCGTGCGGGCAAGACCGACTACGAGTATTTTTTTATCCGTCAGTTCCATTCATTTCCTGTAATACATTTTTTGCTTATCTCAGTTTCAGTGTCGAAATCGCCACCAATGCCAAAATGATGGTGATGATCCAGAAACGGACTATGATTTTCGGTTCGGCGACCCCTTTTAATTCGAAGTGGTGGTGAATGGGCGCCATACGGAATATCCTCTTGCCGCGGTACTTATAGGAGCCGACCTGGAAAATAACCGACAGCGCCTCGATGACGAAAATCCCGCCGACGATTACAAGGAGCATTTCCTGCTTGGTGATCACCGCCACAGCTCCCAGTCCCCCGCCAAGGGGGAGGGACCCCACATCCCCCATGAAAACCTCGGCGGGATAGGAGTTGTACCAGAGAAATCCGAGACCCGCCCCTACCATGGCGCCGCAGAGAATTGCCAATTCGCCGCTGCCCGGAACGTAAGGAATCTGCAGGTAGCTGGAGAGTTTGGCATTACCAACGAGATAGGTAAATAGCATGTAGGTGGCAGCGTTGATCACCACCGGCCCTATTGCCAGCCCATCCAGCCCGTCGGTCAGGTTTACCGCGTTGCTTGCCCCGACAATGACCAGGGTGACAAAGGGGATAAAAAATATCCAAAGATCGGGATGGAGATTCTTGAAGAACGGGAAATAGAGTTCCGTGGGGAAACCGTTCCGACTGTAAAGAAAAGCCGCCACCACAACTCCCAATAGCACCTGCCATAACATCTTCTGCCGGGGGGATAGCCCACGCGGGTTCTTCTCCACCACCTTTTTATAATCGTCAATAAACCCGACAAGACCATAGCCGACTATGATGAAGAGGGTCAGCCAGATATAGATATTTGTCAGGTCGGCCCACAACAGGGTCGGGATGACGATCGTCGCCAGGATCAGCACCCCCCCCATGGTCGGGGTCCCCTGCTTTTTCAGATGCGACTCAGGGCCGTCGGTCCTGATCACCTGCCGCGCCTGCAGCGCCTCCAGCCGGCGGATGACCCATGGGCCGATGATGAAGGAAACAACGAGAGCGGTGATCATGGCGTAGATAGTTCTGAATGTCAGATACTTGAAGACATTGAACAGCTTGATGCTCGACGCCAGTGGATAAAAAAGATGATACAGCATCAGGCCACCGTCTCTTTCACATGCGCTGCGGCGAAATACCTCCGCAGCCCTTCCGCGACTGTCTCCATCCCCATGCCACGTGACCCCTTCACGAGGATGAAGTCTCCGGCTTTCACCGCCTTCCGCAAAACTGAAAGCATCTCTTCGTGACTTTTGCCGACAATCACCGCGCTTTCCGGGAGGCCTCCCGATCTCGCCCCGTCAGCAACCGTTTCCGCCATCTCTCCCATGACATATAAACTTTCCACGCAGGAAGCGGCCAGCTTCCCCACTTCCCGATGGGCTTCCTCCGCAACTTCCCCCAACTCCAGCATGTCGCCCAGAACCGCTATTGCCCGGCATTCCTCCCGGATATCCCTAAGCGTCACCAGGGCCGCCCGCATGGAGGCCGGGTTAGCATTGTAGCTGTCATCGATGAGGACTATCCCATCCAACTCTTCAGGCTTGAAACGCTTGTCATAGGGAGAGAACTGTTCCAGGCCCTTGACTATGATATTGGTATCCACACCCAACGCCCTGGCGGCCGCAGCAGCCGCCAAGGCATTGGCAACATTGTGCATGCCTAATGCGTTGAGTCGGACCGGCAGATTTTCACCCGGAAAAGAGATGAAAAATGTTTGACCATTACGCCCCCGGCTCTCAATTTTGCTTGCGCACGCCTCAGCCCCACGCAGACCGAAGGAAAGCCGCCGTACTCCGGCAGGAGACGGCGCACGGCTGATTAGAGGATCGTCGGCATTGTATACTGCCCAGCCACCGGGCGGAAGCCTTTTGAAAAGTTCCCCCTTGGCCCTGGCTACCGCCTCCACGCTCCCCATGCTCTCCAGGTGAGCGGGATAGGCATTAGTGATTATCCCTACCCTTGGAGCTGCCATCTCGGCAAGACGGTCGATCTCTCCCGGCTCGCTCATCCCCATTTCGAGCACCGCCCAGAGGTGGCCTTCGTTCAACTGCAGGAGCATCTGAGGCAGCCCGATAAGGTTATTGAGGTTGCCTGCTGTTTTAAGGCCTTTTCCGGTAAGCGCTAGAATAGCAGCCAGCATCTCTTTGACGGTGGTTTTGCCGTTGCTCCCGGTGACGCCAACCACCGGGATATCAAAACGGCAGCGATGATACGCGGCCAGGTCGCCGAAACCGCGGAGGGTATCCCGCACCGTTACGACCGTTGCACCGTCGGGAACGGCATTGGCGTCGAGCCAGGCTGATTCGGCAAGAAACACCCTTACTCCTCGGGTTACCGTCGCCGTAATAAAATCATGGCCGTTAAAATGCCCCCCCCTCAGCGCGACGAACAGTTCACCAGCCTTGACCTGACGGGAGTCGGTGGAGACGCCTGAAACTGAACCCTCCGTAATGCCGAAAACAACACCGCCGGTCGCCCGGGCTATCTCCTCAATGGTGAACATAAAATAAACCCAAAGTCCGCTCAAGATTCAACATGATAACCTTGAACCTTGAAACGGTTTTCCTTTCACCCTTCACCCTTCACTCATCACCCTTTAGAGCGGCCTGAGCCTCTTCCCGGTCGTCGAAATGGAATCGTTCAGTGCCGATAATTTGGTAGTCTTCATGTCCCTTCCCTGCTATGAGGACAATGTCACCCGGTCCGGCTATCCGGACTGCCAGCCGGATCGCCTCGCGGCGGGATTCGACCAGTACATATCCCTTTTCCGTGAAGGAAGCGGATAGTTCAGCAACTGCATATTCCCTTATCCCGAGTGATTGAATGCCGCTCCGGATATCCGCCATGATGAGAGCGGGATTTTCCGTGCGTGGGTTGTCGGAAGTGACGATTGCCAGGGCGCTGTACCTGCCCGCCACCTTCCCCATTAACGGCCGCTTTCCTCGATCCCGGTCGCCACCGCAGCCAAAGAGCGTAATAATGCGCCCGGTTGCCACTTCACTCAGGGTACGGAGAACGTTTCCCAAGGCATCGTCGGTATGCGCGTAATCGACAAAAAGCGCAATCTCCCGCTTGTTCTCCACAGGCTCCAGACGGCCTGGCACTGTTTTGTGGTGTTCAATTCCGCTGCTTATCGCCGCCAATGGCAAATCAAGAGCAACTCCAGCGGCGGCGGCGGCCAGGATGTTGTAAAGATTGAACCGCCCCGGCATGCGTGATCGGAACGGCGCTTCCCCCTTGGGTGTCAACAGCATGCCGGTAATCCCTGTGACGGAGAACTGTATTTCCCGTGCTGATACTTGGGCTGCTGAGTCCAGACCATAGGAGATCACCGGGCAGACCGCTTCTTCTGATATTTGGCGGCCGTACGGATCATCGATATTCACCACTGCCTGACGTCGAGGCTTTACCTCGTCCTTAAAGAGAAGCTCCGAAAATAGCCGCTTCTTACTGGCCAGATACGACTCCATGTCCCGGTGATAATCGAGATGGTCGCGGGTCAGGTTGGTGAATATCCCCACATCAAACCGGCAGCCGTCCACCCGATGCTGTTCCAGCGCATGGGATGAAACCTCCATGACCACCCCCTGAGCTCCCAATCCGCTCATTTCTCGAAGGATCTTCTGTAGATCGATCGATTCAGGGGTGGTGTGGAGAGCGGGCAACGCTTTTTCCCGGAAGCGATAACTGACGGTCCCCAATACAGCGGCAGAGATGCCTGCCTCTTCTAGAATCGCCTCGATAAGGTAGCTTGTAGTGGTCTTGCCGTTGGTCCCGGTGATGCCGATTAATGTGAGCTTATCAGTTGGACAGCCGTAAAAGAGGGCCGCCATCATAGACATGGCGATCCGGGCATTGGTTACTTTTGCATAAGGGGTCCCGGTCGCTATGGCAGAATCATCCTCCGCCACAATCGCTGCTGCGCCCGCCTTTATAGCCGTCTCAATATAATGGTGGCCATCGGCATTACTCCCCCTTAAAGCGAAAAAGAGACCCCCGGGCCGCACCTGACGCGAGTCATAATGGAGTCCCTGGATCTCAATTTCAGTATCTCCGCAAACCTTGAGCGGATCGGTGATTTTTAGCAGATCTTTGAAATACATTTGGCCTCAACAGCATTATTGTTGGCAATAGTTTTTCACGGCAGCTGTAACATCAAGCGCTGGCGGCAAATTTCACCCAGACCTGGTCCGCTGGACCGATCCTGTGCCCTGCAGGAGGGTTCTGCTCCGTCGCCCGCCCGCTCCCCAACAGCTTCACATTGAGTCCTCTTTTTTCCATGGCCTGCATGACCTGACGCATACTCATGCCGCGGAAATCCGGCATGACCGTCCCTTCAACGCCATCGTCGATCGTCCCTTCGGCGGCAGCTGTCGTTACATCCGGAGGCACAGGCGCCTTAACTTCAATTGTGTCATGTTTGGTTTTTTTTATCTCCTGGTCGGGAGTAACTTTCAGGTAACATAACGCTTGCTGGGCAATGGCTCTGAATGCCGGCGCCGCCACCACACCGCCATAAGGACTCGTTTTGGGCTCGTCCACAACCACCAGGATAGTAAGACGCGGGTTGTTGGCAGGGATAAACCCGACGAAAGAGGCGGTACGCTTATCCACCGAATATCCTCTGGTTATGGGATCAACCTTCTGGGCCGTACCGGTCTTACCCGCCACCAGATACCCATCGACTGCCGCATTCATTCCTGTTCCACCTTCAGTTGCAACCCCTTCCATCATCTTCGTCATAATACCGGCCGTTTCCTGTGATATGACCCGCCGTCTTTCCTGGGGGGATACATGCTCAATTTCAACGCCGTTTTCGTCGCTAATCTTCTCCACCACATAGGGTTTCATCAACATGCCGCCATTTGCCACCACCGATATGGCTGTAACCAGCTGTAAAGCGGTCGCCGAAACACCCTGCCCGAATGAAATAGTAGCCAGGTCTACCCCGAACCACTGGCTACCATCGCGCAGATAACCGTACGCCTCTCCCGGCAGGTCAATACCGCTTCTGGCCCCGAAACCGAAATCCTTCAGGTGACTGTACAGTCTTTCCTGACCCAATCTGCCACCGATTTTCGCCGCGCCGATATTACTCGAATATTTGAGGATATCGGCAACCGTCAGGCGGCCATATTTGTGCGTGTCGTGGATGGTTCTCCCCCCGATTGAATAACTTCCGTTCTCGCAGTTGAAGGCATCATTGGGGGTTACTACCTTTTCCTCAATCGCAGAGGCGATCAGGAAGACCTTGAAGGTTGAACCGGGCTCAAAACTGTCTACAACGGTCTTGTTCCGTAAAAACGGCTGTGAAGAGGGGGTATAGGCATTGGGATTGAAGCCTGGGTAATTCGCCATGGCCAGCACGCGGCCCGTCTGCGGCTCCATCACCAGTGCCATGCCCCCTTTGGCGCCGCTATCAGTAACTGCCCTGGCCAGTTCCTTCTCGGTTATATACTGGATATTCCTGTCGAGGGATAGGGTGACGTTTTGTCCCTTGGACGCCTTTGTCACTACTATCCCCTTTTGGGCGAAGTCCCGTCCCAGGGCGTCCCGTTCGGTTATCAGATAACCGACGCTCCCCATGATAGTACTATTGTACTTGAGCTCAATTCCTTCCAGTCCATCCGGATCGAGCCCGGTAAAGCCGATTACTTGGCCCGCCACCTCCCCGTTGGGATAAAACCGCTTTGTCTCTTTTACGAAGTCAATGCCATCCAGGTCAAGCGCCTTGATCTTCTGTACCTGATCCGGGGAGATGCGCCGCTGCAGCCAGACAAAATTTCTGCTGCCGTTAAGCTTCCTTTCCAGGTTTTCCCGTGATATTCCAAGAAGCGGGGCCAACCTAGCGGCAGTTTCTCCGATGTTGTCGATGCTGCGGGGTTCGGCGAAACAGGAATCCATTTCAATGGAAACAGCCATGGGGGCATTGTTTCTATCAAAGATAACGCCACGAACAGGCGTGAGCGGGACGATTTTCTGATACTGCCTTTCGGCCAATCTGACCAGTTGCTCTTTTTTTATGACCTGTAGGTAAAAAGCCCGTGCGGAAGTAATAGCAAAGAAAAATGCGAAAACGCCCCCGATCAGACGGATGCGAATCCTTGTCCATTTTTCTTTGCGGTCTCTCATTTTACAATAACCACCTGTTGGTCCGTAGGAAGCGCCATCCCGAGATCACCCTTTGCCAGCGCCTCAATCCGGGCCGGCGTCTTCAGCGACGCGACCTCAAGTTTGAGCCGGTTCTGTTCCTGTTGCTCCTCTTTGAGCTGGCTGTTTATGTCGGTCAACTGGAGATTCAGGTCTATCACCTTGACCCGTGACCAGACGTGAAAGATCGACACGAGAGTTAATAACACCATTACCGCTATCAAATGGGGGAATAAGTCCCATCTCCTGGCGTAGACTTCAACGGTATCCAGTTGCCTCGGAGCAGCCACTTTGTTCGACATGGTTTTTATATCCGCCATGGTACCTCCTTTATCCCTGGTTCAAGGTTCAAGGTTTTCAACGTTGAACTTAGATTGAAATCTTTTATATTCTCTCCGCGCTTCGCAACCGGGCGCTGCGCGACCTGGGGTTTACCTCTATTTCCGTTTCCCCTGCCATGACCGGCTTGCCTGTCAGGACCCTCAACATAGGTTTGTTGCCGCAAACACAATAGGGAAAATCCCTCGGACATGTGCAGCCATGGGCAAGTCTGCGAAAACTGTTTTTTACAATTCTGTCCTCCAGAGAATGGAATGCAATGACAACAACCCTCCCACCTTGGCTCAGCATCCTTACACCGAGATCCAGCCCCTTTTCCAGGCTGGCCAACTCATCATTGACTGCGATGCGCAATGCCTGAAAGGTTCTGGTGGCCGGGTGGAGCCGTTCTTCCCATGCGCCTCTGGGGACAGCCGCCTTGACTATCTCCACCAACTGCATGGTCGTTTCAACGGGAGACTCTTCCCTCGCCCTTACGATAAAAGCTGTGATCCTTTTGGCCCAGCGTTCTTCCCCGTAGTCGCGGATAATCCGAGCCAGTTCCCGTTCCGGCAAGGTATTTAAAAGCTCAGCAGCGGTAGCGCCCGAACTTCTGTCCATCCTCATATCGAGGGGAGCGCCCTTTTGGAAACTGAAGCCCCGTTCCGCCCTGTCCAACTGGGGGGAGGAAACCCCGAGGTCGAGAAGAATACCGTCAATCCGCTCGATACCAAGCTCAGCAAGCACCTCTGCAATCCCGGCGAAATTCCCATGCTCCAGCCTGGCCCGGAGGCCAAAGGGGAGAAGCCTTTCCTCAGCGGCCGTTAGCGCCTCCTTGTCACGATCGAAGCCTATGAGCATCCCGTCGGGGGATGATGCTTCGAGGATAAGCGCGGCATGACCGGCGCCGCCGACGGTGCCATCAACGTAGATACCACCGGACTTTGGCGCCAGGAAGCGGATTACTTCTTCCGGCATGACCGGCAGATGATAGTAGGCCACCCCTAAATTCCCAATTCCGCCAGAATCGTATTATCATCCGGGATATCCTTTTCCGCCTGAGTGCAAACCTTGTCCCACGTTTCGGCATCCCAAACCTCTATCTTTTGCTGCATTCCGACGAAAATTATTTCCTTTTCCAATCCGGCATAATCGCGTAGAGTAGGAGGAATTAATACTCGCCCCTGCTTATCCGTGACGCATTCGACAGCCGGAGCTAGAACGTGCCTCCTGATGCTGCTCAACGCCGCAACGGTAAGGCCATTCCCTTTTTCAAACTTCTGCTCGAGGGTGTGGAACTCCTTCAGGGGGTAAATTGCAAGGCCGCGACAGACCGCGCCTGAATCGGTATTCACCGGGAGACATTTAGTAATGACAAACCGCTCATCAGCAAAAGTGTCGGTAAAGACGGTCCTGAGACGGGCCGGAATACTGGTGCGGCCTTTACCGTCCAACGAATTGTAATGTTCACCCCTGAACATGGGCCTCCTCGGAATATTTAGGCACTATTCCCCACATTTTGACACTTTGTGGGAAAAACTATAATATTCGCAATGGGAGTTGTCAAGGTAAAATTAGTAAAATAAATTATTTTTTTCTGCGAATTTCTAAGGGGTTAACAAATGATAACGGTAAAAATCCATGGATAACAAAAGGTGGGGGGAATTTGCGGTAAATCCGGAACCACCGTTTTGAAGAAAAAGGGCATTGACACGACAGGAAAGCTGAATGCAAAACTATGCGCATAACGCCGCCTGGCGGCGGTTTACTGCTGTATGGAGTCAACCTGTTGCGGAGAAAATGAACAACTGCTCAATTAGTTTGGAATTCAGTGTTCGGCAAAGCACGGTTTCTGCGTGACTGAAATTAGATTAGATAAAGTGATAACCTGACTTTTAGAAACTGATGGTGCAATCCGTGCAGTTGGAGTTTGAACCGGGCTTCGGACAGGCTCCTCTTACAGTAACCGGCACTGTTACTGCACTTAAGGTATTTCTTTTGCTGATATTGGTGAATACCATGATAAACAAAGATCGTAAGCACTTCTCGACTATGCTGGAGATGATCGTTCCAGCCAGCGCCGTAACCAGAAATACCGTCAATCCCCAGAAAATTCCCATGCGTTCGATAAGCACCGCCCCCAGGTAAAAGGCCAGACAATTAGTCATTAGTGCAAGCATTGGCGTCATCTCCCTCATGTGACATCTTTCAGATAGCTCTGGTATATATATCGGGTTTTATGTCGGAAACTTTAAAGGGAGTGTATTTTATGTGCATCGAGCCTGGAGAGAACAACGTATGTAGGGAGATCGTTTTAAAGGCGAAGTACGAATAAACGCTGGGGCGCCGGTGAAATTTACGAACAAGCTCTAATATACAGGTCATTTAATCATTCACAGCTCTTTCAGGATTTTCTGCCTGTAAATCTGGAACGGTCTGGGTGTTTGCAAACAAATCCATTACCCATCGTCATTGAATAAGAGCAAAACTTCGGGTTCAGTTTTTTTACCAGGCACTCAAAAAAGTCCGGACTCACCATGCGACTGCGGCAAATATTCGGATCCGGCAATGTTTTAGTATTTTTCATAGAAGGCACCTCTATACAGTTATCTTTCCCAATTTTCAAATCAAATCGGCGCATCAATAAACGGGTGAATTAAAATCCGGCAATCACCTTTTCGTTCAGTGCTCGCAATCTCGCCGATCGTCTCGATCACTCTCCCCACGAGTTCATCGGCGGCGACAATCTCAACCTTGATTTTAGTCATAAAACCGGCCATGTATTCCGCTCCCCTGTGGATAGCAGCGTTGCCTTTCTTACGTCCATTAATTACTATTTGACTGACCATTATTTTCTCAATCCCTATTTTGTGCAGGGCAGCTTTGACCTCATGCAGTTTGGCCGCGTTTATGACTGCTTCTATTATTTTCATGATATCCCCCATTTAACAAAGCCGGATAACCGCCACTAAAAAAGC
>Ga0181533_1001154_pt1 | contig 34515 bp, 25 predicted proteins | sample PEATcosm2014_Bin_45_FD_119772 | JGI IMG/M metagenome (GOLD analysis project Ga0181533, IMG submission 119772) | Peatland microbial communities from MTU Mesocosm Facility, Houghton, MI, USA - PEATcosm2014_Bin11_60_metaG | ecosystem: Environmental > Terrestrial > Soil > Wetlands > Peat | place...
CAGGAGAAGGGCACAGTGCAGGAGAAGGGCACAGTGCAGGAGAAGGGCAAAGAACAGGAGAAGGGCAAAGTGCAGGAGAAAGGCAGAGTTCAGGAGAAGGGCACAGTGCAGGAGAAGGGCAAGGCGCAAGAGAAGGGAAGAGAACAGCTCAGGGGCCAGCCAGGCGGAGGAATCAGCGGCGGCCGAGGCGAGGTGAAGGGATCCAGTCATTTTGCGGCTGAGCCAAAGGAACATGTCCGGCAGGTGCAGGAAGTTCGGGTTGTGGTTCATGAAAACGTGATCCGCGTGCGGAGTCCGGAGATTCATGCTTTGTACGAGCGTCATGAAAGAGCATTTGAAACCCGGTTCCAAAGTCCCGAATTTCGTGGGAGAAGCGAGGAATATGTTCGTTTCTGGCACGGTGGCCCACCGGTTTTCGCTGAAGGGTTGCGCGGATTAGGTTTTTACGGCGGCGCGGCCTGGGGCATCCGCCCGTGCCCCTATTACCGCTACTTGGATGACGTCACGATGCATTGGTGGTTCGTGCCCGAGTTCGATGTGCGGTTTTACAGGGCCTGGTATGGCCCTGGCTTGGCTGTGGCGCTTTATCCCGCTGAACGGTTTCGGTGGGCGGGCTTTTTCTATCCAACGACCGCGAACCGGGATCTCGCGATCACCGTCAGCACCTACCCGCCGGATCGCCAATCCGCCTTCCGCTTGGGTTTGGATCGGCTCACAGATCGCGTCGTTAAAGAACTGAGCAATGGTCTCGGCGTGGCCACCACTGTTTCCCTGAATCCTTTGGAGCGCCCGAACGTTGGCCCCGAGAGTATCGCCGTGACCCACTTTGACGCGATCTCCTCCCCCGATAGCGAACCGGGCGCCGTTCGGGGAATTGCGGTCGAGGGTGTGGTCTATTTCCGAGATCGAGGACTTGGTTGGGGCCTGAAACAGGCTTACAGCTACAAGGGTGTGATTGACCTGGAAGACTACAATCGGACCATAGCCTTCGTGGCAGCCAATCCCATGGCGCCTACAAGTCGAGAAATCGGAAGCCTGCAGCGAGTGAATGGTTTGATTGCAGAACTCAGTACTCCCCGAGGGCAGCCTCCGGTCGCCTATGTGCCACCCGAGGCCCCAGCAACACCGGGGGTGATTACGGTTGAGCCGGAACCGGAACCCGCCGCACAGTGAGTCTTGTTGATCAATAAGGCGATAAACGACTTTGCCGCCGCGCGCCGGTTGCCACGCCAGCGTCAGCCGGCCTCGCAACGGCGCCTGCACATCGTTGACGAGTGACACGCGATAGGGACGCTTCGCGCCGGCCGGCAGCGCCGGCTGCCAGAAATCGAGATAGACGCCGAGCGGCTTGAATGCCTCGCGCATGTAGTCCTCAAAATGAGGGTCCAGTTTCAGCGCGGCGACGTCGCGGAAGTTGTCGCACGTGAAGGCGTCCGGCAAGTCGCCATCGAATGGACGGAGCATGGCCCGCGGCCGAAGTCTGCACAACCGCTTTTCTCGCCGATGGGCAGAGCGGCCCAGGGCCGTTGGCAAAGCGTGAACAGCGGGCGGGACGCCGTGACACTGCTTTGGCTTCGGGGGGAAAGCCCCGACTCGTCGGGACGCTTCGCTCTGCCCTGCACCTCACACGGATTTTTGTGGCTCCTCGGGTCCCACGCCAGGTTTGACCTTAATCCCCGCCATACGTCCGATGCCGGTCTTTGTCCCGGAGGGACATCCTGACAGTAGCCCGGCGCTTCAGCGCCAGGCAGGGCGTCCTCAAGACCTTCCGTTCCGAAGGGACGGTTGAAGCGCAACGGACCAGGAAACGTCCTGAAGAGCGCGCCTCCTTCAGCCGTTCCTTCGGGACGAGCGGAACACCAAACCGGCTCTCCCGGCGCTGAAGCGCCGGGCTATTGTCGGGCAGTCCCTTCGGGACAATAAGCCTGGCCGATGTTGGGGCTCGAGTCAGGGGTTCACCGTGAGGGCGCTTTCATCGCACCCAATCGGGCGGCCGTTTTTTCAACATGCGGCCGGCGAGAGTTGAGGTTGGCGAAGATTCGCTGGACGAGGGCGGCGGGGAGGGCGTAGGTGGTGACGCGGCTGGCGCGAGCGATGTTCAGGCCGATGGCCTGGCCGTCGAGGTTGACGAGGGGGCCGCCGCAAAGCCAGGGCTGCAATACCGTATCATGCTCGATCGCCCGTTCAAAGCCGAGGGCGCGGCGGCTCACCTCGGCGCCGAGGTTGGCGGGGCGTTGAGGATAAAACTCGGCTCCCTCTTCTCCAGAGCGGGGCACGATCATCTTTAGTGAGGCATCGAACTCTTCGGCGGCGCGCCGGACGCGGACGGTGACGGTCTGGCCTTCGCGGAAATCCCGGAGGATGTCGACGACTTGCTCGCGATTGGTGACGGGGTTGCCGTTGACTGCGGCAATGAGGTCGCCGGGCTTGAGGCCGGCCTTTTGGGCGCTCAGACCGGCGATGAGCATCCCGACCCTGGGCAGGGGGGTGTCGAAGTCGAATTGGACGCCGATGAAGGCGCGCTGAGGCCGGATGCGGCGCGGCAAGGCGCTGATGATGCCGACCGCGTTGGGGGTGTCGGCAATCCCGGGGGTGACGGCCCATTGGCCCTCGGCGACGTCGCCCGCTGCCCAGGTAATCGGTTTCAGGCCCTTGGCGTCCACTCGCACCAGCGCCACGTCCTCATCGTCATCGACGCCAAGCAATTGAGCGTTGACCTCCTTGTCGGAGGCAAGCCAGCAAGTGAGTTTGCCGGGCTTGATCTCGCTGGCCTTGGTTAGGGCCAGCCCGGCCGCGTCCACGACGGTGCCCAGGGCCACCGTTTCGCCATCCACGTTGAATTTTACGATGGAATTCCGGGTCGCCTTGGACAAAGAGGCGAAGGCGCGCAGGGTCTGTTCGCCGCTGCGAAAGTAGTTGCGCGGCAAGGCCAGGTCTTCCTGGAACGTTTCCTGCACGGGCGAAACCAGGGTCCAGCCGCCGAGGATTAGAGCCACAGCCAAGATCGCGAAAAGGCAGATCAGCCGCGCCGAGAGCCGGTTCCCGGACGCCGGTGGAGAATGGTTGCTCGGCGCCGGGTTGGGGCTGCTGCCGGTTGAAGGCGGCGTTCCGGGCGCGGACGGCAGTTGAGGAAGATCACTTGCCATCGGGGGGAGTTTGAAGTTTCACTTGCAAGGAGAGGAGTTTGTCGCCGCGCTTGATTTCGAGGTTCAAGGTTTCGCCGGGTTGGGCCTCGGCTATCCAGCGCCGGAAGGTTGCCGAGACCGGGATGTCCCTTCCTTCCACCTTAAGCACGAGGTCGCCTGGTTGCAGGCCGGCATTGAAGGCGGGGCTGTTTTTTTCCACCGCGCTCAACCGGCAACCGGCGGGGTCGTCAGCGGCGCTGGCGCCGACGTAGGCACGGGGCTGGCTGGCCAGGGCGTTGGCGCTCCCGCCGGCCGCCAGCGTGTTCCAGGTGTCAAAAAACTCGGTGATAGGCACATGGAAGTTCTCGGCCAGGGAACTGCTGATGGCGCTGTGGATGGCGAGGACGCGCCCATGCATGTCGAACAAGGGTCCGCCGGAGTCACCGGAGTTGATGGTGCAATCGGTCTGCACGATGCCAGGGGCGGCGCGGATGATGCGGCCCAGGCGGACGACCAGGGAGCGCTTGAGGTCAAAGCCGCCGGGATGGCCCAAGGCCAGGACCCAATCCCCGAGGCGGGCCTCCTCGAGGTCGCCCACGGCAACATGGGGCCAGGGACCCGGGTCGGTTATCCGCATGAGGCCCGTATCGGCGTCGCGATCGACCCCCATTGTCTTGCCGCGTGCGGTCCTGCCGTCGGGAAAAGTGAAGAGCACGTCGCGACGGGGGCGGCCGCAGACATGCCCGGCGCTGAGAACGAGACCATCGGCCGAGATTACCACCCCGCTGCCGCTGGCGTAACCCACCTCGACGGCCACCACGGCGGGGGAGACTTGCCGAACCAGTTTTTTGACCTGCTGCTCGATGGCCCGCAGGTCGGCGATTGAGGTTGGCACTTCTTTGCTAAAGGCGGCGGGCAGGTCCTGGCGGCGGGCGGGGCCGGGCTTGGGGACAGCCGGGGTCGGGAGGGCAGGCGGCTCTGCTTCCTTTGGTTTGGTTTTGGCCGGCGCGGCCGGGCCTGGAGTTTGGATGTTCTCCACGCCAACGGCGCGCGGGCATATCAGCCCAGGGCAAGAAAACCCGACCTCCAGGGGGGGTGCAGCCGGCGGGTTGGCCGGGATTGGACTCGGCGGACCGGCGGCCAAGGCAGCGAGCAGCCCCAAGGCCGGCCTAGCGCGCCAAAACTTGAATGCGCATAAGGTACTCACGGCACTTGCCGAGTGGCAGCGGTCATCGTCAATTTACAGACATAATAACCTGATTTGCGCTCCCGTCAAGAGGAGGGGTGCCGACCCAAGTGCTCGGCTAAGAGTTCCAGTGAATCCGCGGCGGCTACTGATCAACTACTACATAAACATAATACTTTGATATTGACGCACGTTGATATTGGCGTATGTTTAAGCTGTGAATGGCAATCCTGAATCTATGAAACCGAACCCGGGCGGCCAACTCGCTCCACACAACATCGTCGGCCGCGACAAGCTCGTTGCTCAGATGTGGACCACGCTGCGCGGGCGGAGCATCTATATGAACGACCTGCGCCGCGTCGGGAAAACAATGATTCTCGACAAAATGCAGGCCAATCCGCCGTCAGGCTGGCTGGCGATCAAGCGCGATTTGGAGGGCTGTCATACCGCAGCCGAGTTCGCAACGCAGGCTTATCGCGACTCGGAGGAACTCCTCAGCAAGACGGCGCTCGGACTGCGCCGGATGAGGGAGTTGCTTGGCGTGCTGAAGGGCGCAGAGATTGCAGGGATACTGAAACTCCCGGATGGGACCGCGGCGCCGTGGAAAGACGTCCTCCGCCGGACATTCTCGGACCTTGAGGAACAGGCGGCTGCAGCGGACAACCGCATCGTGTTTCTGTGGGATGAAGTGCCATTTCTGGTCGATAACGTCAGGCGGCGGGAAGGGGCGGCTACGGCCATGGAGATTCTGGATATGCTCCGCTCCTTGAGCCAGGAGTGCCGCCGCATTCGCTTTGTGCTGACCGGCTCGGTAGGCCTGCACCACGTGCTCACCGGACTCCGGTCTGAGGGATACGGCAATTCGCCCCTCAACCAGATGGAACGGGTCGCCCCAGGCCCACTGGCGCCGGAGGATGCGGAGTCCCTCGCCCTTGAACTCTTGCGCGGGGCGGGCTTCGCGGACGATGAGTCAAAGGCCTGCGCGAAGACAGTAGCCGATGCTGTAGGCAACGTCGCCTTTTACATTCACAAACTGATTTCACGTCTGCCCAAGGGCCAACCGTTTGACCCGCCCCTGATCGAGGCCGTGCTTGCGCGTGAAATCGCCCACCCGGACAATGACTGGGACTTCGCCCATTATCGCAACCGGCTGCGCCTCTATTACGAAACCGATGAAAGACTCGTCCTGGCCATACTTGATGCCATCGCGGCCACCGACGCGCCGGTTCCATTTGAAGCCATCCGCAGACAACTCGCTTCCCAGACACTTTTCGAGGACAAGGAGCATTTCCGGAACCTGCTCAAGCTCCTCGGGCAGGACCATTACGTGTCCAGGGACCCCTCCGGGTGCTATACGTTCCGTTTCCCCCTGATTCGCCGCTGGTGGCGTCTCGATCGCGGTCTATGACATATCGCCATGAGCCAGCCCGCATTCATCTCCCGCTTTTCGCCAAACCGCACTGCGCCCGAGGACCTCGAGCGGATACTCGTGCAGCGTCATGAGCTTCTGGCCGAAGCGGTGGCGCTCATGCGCGAGAGCGCCCTGACCGGCAACAAACATCATACGCTCTTTGTCGGCCCGAGGGGCTGCGGCAAAACGCACCTGCTCGCGCTCATCGCTTATCGGCTCGAAAACCAGGCAGACCTGGCGGATCGCCTCCGCATTGCCTGGCTCAACGAGGACGAGACCAGCACCTCCTTCCTGGACCTGCTCGCGCGCATCTATCGCGCCCTGGCCGGCCGTTACCCCGAAGAGTTTCCTGGGGGCGAACTCGAGGCGCTCTACGGAGCGGAGCCTGAGGAAGCTGAGGCCAGGCTCACCGAGGCCCTCGTTCGCCGCGCTGGCAAACGCACTGTCCTGGTGCTGGCCGAGAACCTGGATGCCTTGTTCAAGGGACTCGAAGAGTCCGGCCAGCGGGCATGGCGCGCGCTCATCCAGAACCACCCGGTTTTCGCCACCGCGGCCAGCGCGCAGAGCCTCTTCGCCGGCGTCTCGGAGCGGCAGCAACCGTTCTTCGGCTTTTTCGACACCCGGCGCCTCGGCCCGCTCAGCGTGGATGAGGCGGCGGAACTGCTGCGAAAGATCGCCCGGCTCAACGGCAGCAGTGAATTGGAGGCGTTCCTGGCGACGCCGCGCGGGCGCGCCCGGGTCCGCGCCATCCACCACCTCTCGGGGGGCAATCATCGGCTCTACATCGTGCTCTCCGATTTCATCACGCGGGAGGCGCTCGAGGAATTGACGCGCCCGTTCGAGCGGATGGTCGACGAGCAACTGACTCCCTTTTTCCAGGAGCGGCTGCGCTGGCTCTCGCCGCAGCAGCGCAAAATCGCCGAGTTTCTCTGCATGTGTTCGGGTCCTGTCCCGGTCAAGGAAATCGCCGAACGGCTGTTTGCCACGCACTCAACCATCACCAGCCAGCTCAAGCAGCTCCGGGAGATGGGATACGTCATCAGCTACCCGCGCGGCCGCGAGTCGCTCTATGAACTTGCTGAGCCGCTTATGCGCCTGAGCATGCAGGTCAAAGAAACTCACGCCAGCCAGCCGCTCAGCCTGCTGGTCGATTTTCTCAGGGTCTGGTACGAGCGCGGAGAAATTGAGCAGCGCCTGGCCCGCTTCGATGCCGCCGCTCCAGAGCGGGAGTACTTCGTCGCCGCACTTCAGAAGTTTCAATCGGGCGAGCCTAATCTCCGTCATCAGTTCTTGCGGCAGGAACTTGAGGGCATCGACCTCAAGCATTGCGGCCAGGCTCACCTCGAAATGCTCAGGGTGCTGGCGGAGGAGAGCAGCAAGGCCGGTGATTGGTTCAAGTACGCAAACGCCTGCGCCAGCAAGGGGCAGTTCGCTGACGCGGTGGACGCTTACACCCGGGTGACCGATTTGCCCGGCACTCCGGGCGGGGTTCTGCCCTGGGCACTGCACCTTCGCGGCTTGACCCTGCAGCAAACAGGCCGGCTTGAGGACGCCATTGCCGACTTCACGCGCGCGGTTCAGTTTGCCGGTGCCCCGGTCGAAGTGGTTGCCATGGCGCTCAACAGTCGCGGAGTCGCTTACGGGCAAACGGGCCGAATTGAGGAGGCAATTGCCGACTTCACGCGCACGATCGAACTGCCGGGTGCCCCGGCCGAGGAGGTTGCAAATGCGCTCTACAGCCGTAGCGTCGCGTACGGACAAACCGGCCGCGTTGCGGAGAAAATTGCCGACTGCACGCGCCTGATAGAGTTACCCGGCGCTCCGGTCGAGTCGGTTGCCAGGACGCTTTGCAATCGCGGTGCCGCCCACTTTGAAGCGGGCCGGATCGCGGAGGCGAGTGCCGACTGCACGCGCATGGTTGAGCTGCCCGGGGCCCCAGTCGCGCAGGTTGCCATCGCGCTCCTCACCCGCGGGCTCGCCCATGGGCGGTCAGGCCGGACTGAGGAGGAGATTGCCGACTACACTCGCGCGATCGAGCTGCCCCATGCCCCGGCCAATTGGGTCGCCGCATCCAGAGTCAATCTCACGGCAACTCTGATAATTGCAGATAGGTGGCACGCTGGAGTCGAGCAACTCGGGGCGGTTCTCGCCCAGCCGGCAACTCCACCAGGCGCTACTGCAGTCCTGAGCGACGCAGTCCTTGCCGTTGTTTTCCGGCAGATTGGCTCCCCGGAGATCTGGCAGGCGCGTGTGGTCCAGGCGGTCAGCCTGTATGCCCAGCATGATTCCCTGACCCATCTCGGAGATGCCCTAGTCCGTCACCTGGCCAAATTGGCTGGCAGCGTGCTCAACAGCGCCGGGCTCGACCAATGGCTGGCTTGCTGGGAATCCGCGGCGTCGGAACACGAGGCCATGCGGTTGCCGCTGCGCCTGCTCCGCGCCGGCATCGACTACATCAAGACCCAGCCCAGGGACGAGGGCGTCCTGCTCCAACTGCCCAAAGAGGAACGCGCCATCGCGCGCCAGGCCCTCGGTCTGGCGCCGGAAAAGACCGAATGACGACGGGCATGCCTGTAAGTGTTGTGTGGGGCAGACCTCCGGTCTGCCACTGGAGTTTGGACATTTTGGATGACCGGATCTGGGCACCGCGTGGCGGCGCCCTGGAGTTTGGACATTCGCGCTGCGCCGTGGCCATCCACGGACCCCGCGCTGAAAGCGCAGCAGCATATCAGCCCAGGGTAACACCCTGGGAAAGCCGGCCTTATTCGGCTCGTGCGCCCTGCAAGGGCGCAGGTCACGGAGAACACCCCCCGCCCTTGCAGGGCGGGTTAGGATTTGCGACGGCTTTCCCAGGGCGGTGCCCTGGGCTGAAATGCCCGCACGCCGTTGGCGTGCAAAATGTCCAAACTCCAGCGGCAGACCAGAGGTCCAATGCCGCGAGGAACTCATACTCGTCCCGGAGGGACGCATGAGAATAGCAAACGCTTCAGCGTTGGGTTCAGCCATGCAAAGGCCAACAAGTCCCGAAGGGACGGCCGACATCGGCCCCCCACTCGGCCGTCCCTTCGGGACTCGTGACAGTTTGGGCGCTCTTGCCCAACGTTGAAACGTTGGGGGCTATTGTCGGATGTCCCTCCGGGACAAGCACTTGGCCGGGGCGTGCCTCTGAGTTTGGCGTTAAATCCCAGCGAGGCACCGCCTCAGACCAGGGTTGGCACGAGTTTCACGAATTGTCCACGAACTCGTGTTGATTCTTGCAATTCGTGTCTGCCGAAAACTTGACCTGTTTACACCGCGTTTTGAACTTCAAGGACTCTAGCGGCATTGGACCAGAGGCCCGCCACACTCTCCCACTTGGATTGGAATTACTTCAGTCTCTCGACGAGGATCTTTGTGGGGTCGGAGACGCCCAGCTCCAGGAGGCTGGCGTTGTTGTAGAGATTCTGGTCGGATTTGACGGGCGGGGCCTTGGCGGCTTGGCGTTGATGGTCCAGTTCTTGCAGGGAAAGGACGTCCAAGGCGACGGGGTCGGTGCTGAAGCGCAGTTCGTTGAGGGCGGCGGAGTAATGGAGGAGGCTGCGCTCGCCGCCTTCGTATTGGCAGATTAGGGCGTCGGTGATGTTGAGGACGACATGATCGCCGATGGCTTCGAGGGCGTAGATTTCGGGAACGGCCTCGGCGAGGGTATCCGGATCGGATTCGAAGCGAAGGACGTTGTCGACGCTGCCCAGGGCGAGGCTGTAGAGGTTGCCGCAGACGCCTGCGACGTCATGATTGAGCATATGATTGAGCAAGGGGGTGACGTTGATGATCCTGGTCATCTGGCGCGAGACGAGTTTGGAAACAAAGGACTTGCGGCCGACGCCGTCGCCGGTCTTGCCGAATTCCAGGTCGCCAAAAACCAGTCTCCCCAGGAGAGCGCGGTCATAGAAGGTGTTTTCGTCCCAGCCGGCATCGGTGCTGGCCTCGACGCGGATGCCGCAACGGTTGGAAAGCTCGAAGAACCCCGCGAGGCGCAAGTCGGAGGCGAGCCGGTCCCAGACGATGATATTCCTGGGAGGCAGTCCGGCGGCCAGGAGGCCCTCGACGACGGCGGCCACGACGGCCGGACGGGTGCCGCTGTTGGGGCCGGGCGAGGAATAGACCTTGATGCCGACGACGTCCTGCGTGCGGACGAGGCTGAGCCAGGCTTCCGGCACGGTGGCCTTGCGGGTCAGGTTGGTTATCGCGCGGTCCACCATGGCTTGAACTCTGTCGCGGCGCGGCTGAAAGGCCTGGGTCGCCTGGGGGTCTTGCACGGTCACGATGGTGGCGCGCGGGCCGAGAGGGGAGGGCAAATCGGCGGCCTGGCCAGGCCCGCATGAGAGCAGGAGCAGCCAGGCGGAGAGCGCGGCCTCGAGGGAGCAACCTGGAAGCAGGCAGGATGCCTGCGCCACGGTTGCTCGCTCGTTATCGAATGTGAACCGGGCGTTTCTTGACACGTTAAGCGGTGGATGTTACCACCACCGTTGATGCTGGCCATCAAAAATCTGACTGCCGCTGTCTTCATCATTTTAGCGGCATTGGCGGGCGGATGCACTCCGCCCGGGCCGCGCGCTTTGCTGGCGGGCAAGAGGCTGCTCGAGAAGGGGCGTCCGCGCGAGGCCGTTGAGAAATTGAGGGAGGCCGCGACGCTGCTCAAGACCAATGCCATCGCCTGGGATTACCTGGGTTTGGCTTACCACTACACAGGGCAGTGGGAGGAGGCCGAAAGGGCCTACCAACGCGCCCTGCAATACGACCGGGACCTGACCGAGGCCCATTACAACCTGGGCTGTCTGTGGCTGGAGCAGAACAAACTGGAAGGGGCGAGGCTGGAGCTGATCGCCTGCACCCTGCTTCGGGCCAATTTCGTCGAGGGACAACTCAAGCTGGGCACGGTCGAATTGCGGCTGCACGACCTGAGCGGCGCGGAAAAGAGCTTCGAGGCCCTGCGGTCCAGTCCGCGCCACGCGGAGGCCTTGAACGGGTTGGGGCTGGTTCGGGCGCAGCGCGGGCATCCGGCCGATGCGGCGGCCTTCTTCACCAGCGCCCTGAAAGCGCAGCCGCAGTATGGTCCGGCCTTGTTGAACCTGGCGATTGTGTCTCAACAGTATTTGCGGGATCCACGGCTTGCCTTGCAGAAGTACCAGGAGTACCTCGCCCTCAAGCCGGCGCCGCCCAACGCCGAGGCGGTATCGGCGGTCATGCGCCGACTCGACCAGGAACTCAATCCGGCGGCCTACACAGCCCCGAGCCGTCCCGCCGAGACCAACCTTCCCATATCGGCCCCGCTGCTTTCTTCGACGGAGGCCGAGTCGAATGCGAGGTCCAAACCGGCGCCGGTCCCCGCCCCCCCCAGGCCGGCGCCCACGCCCGCCGGGGTGCGACCGGGTCCAACCGGGGCGCCCCCGCCAGCCGTGGCAATGGAGCGCGCGACCATGCCGACGGAGCGGGTTTCGAAACCGGCGCGCGACCTGCCAACACCTTCGACCGCCGCTAGGCCAGCCAGGGCCGGCACAGCCCCAGGGCGGGCAGCGAGCCCTCCGCGTTACGCTTATCTTTCTCCCGCCAAACCGGCGCCGGGCAATCGCGCGCAGGCGCAGCGGGCATTCGACGAGGGCTTGCGGGCGCAATCGGTGAACCGGCTCCCGGAGGCCTGGCAGGCTTATCGTCGCGCCATCCAGTTGGACCCTGCCTTTTATGAGGCAGATTACAATCTCGGTCTGGTGGCCACGGCGGCGCGGAATTGGCCGGCGGCCCTGGCAGCTTACGAGGAGGCGCTGGCGATCAAACCCGATTCGCCCAATGCCCGCTACAATTTTGCCCTGGTCCTGAGCCACGCCAACTACGTGGCCGACGCGGTGAACGAGTTGGAGAGACTGCTGGCGGGCCACCCCAGCGAGACCCGGGCCCACCTGGCGTTGGCCAACCTCTACGCCCAGCAGTTGCATCAGCCCGCCAAGGCCCGGGCGCATTATGAGAAAGTGCTCGAGCTCGACCCCGGCCTTTCCCAGGCCGGCGCGATCCGCGATTGGCTCGATGCCAATGGCGGGTAATCGTATCTGTGCAGTGAACATCATCCAGCTCACTCCTGGCGCGGGGCCGATGTATTGCGGCAATTGTCTGCGCGACAACGGGCTGGTGGCGGCATTGCGGCAGATGGGCCACCAGGCCACGCTGGCGCCGCTCTACCTGCCGCTGACGTTGGATGAGGCGGACCAAAGCGCAGGCACGCCGGTTTTCATGGGCGGCATCAATGTGTATCTTGACCAGAAGTTTGCGTTGTTCCGGGCGGCGCCCTCGTGGCTGCGGCGGCGGCTGGCCTCGCGCCGGCTCTTGAAGTGGGCGGCGGGACGCGCGGCCAGGACGCGCCCGGAGGAGTTGGGCGATATGACACTCTCGATGCTGCGCGGAGAGGAGGGGTTTCAGGCCCGGGAACTGGACGACCTCACCGGCTGGATCAAGTCACAGCCCAAGCCGGACGCGCTATGCCTGTCAAATGCGCTGCTGATTGGGCTGGCCCGCCGTCTGAAGCTGGACCTCCGGGCGCCGGTGCTGTGCATGTTGCAGGGTGAGGATGGTTTTCTGGACAGTCTGCCCGAGCCTTTCCGGGCTTCGTGCTGGCAAACGTTGGCGCAACGGGTCCGGGATGCCGACTTGCTTGTGGCCCCGAGCAAGTTTTTCGCAGAGTTGATGAGCCGGCGCCTGGGCCTGGCTCCGGGGCAAGTCAAGGTGGTGTATAACGGCATTAAGCTTCAGGAAGGGCCAAGCGCGCCGAGCGGAGCGGGGGACGGAAAAAATAGGGACCCGGTGCTCGGTTTCTTCGCCAGGATGTGCCGGGAGAAGGGGCTGGACCTGCTGGTGGATGCATACATTCTGTTGCGGAAACGCGGGCAACTCAAAGGGCTGAGGTTGAAGATCGGAGGCAGTTGCGGCCCGCGGGATGCGGCGCTGGTGGAGACATTGAAGGGGCGTCTGCGAAGCGCGGGACTGGAGGGCGAGGCGGAGTTTTGTCCGAATTTGAGCCTCGCTGAAAAGCTCGCTTTTTTGAGGTCGCTATCGGTGTTTTCAGTGCCGGCCCGTTGCGAGGAGGCCTTTGGGTTGTACGTAATCGAGGCCATGGCGGCGGGGGTGCCCGTGGTGCAACCGCGGAGCGGGGCTTTTCCGGAGTTGATCGAGGCGACAGGGGGCGGAGTGCTCTGCAAGCCCGCAGACCCCGAGAGCCTGGCGGAGGCGATCGAGGGGTTGCTGCTGGCGCCAGAGCGGGCGCGCGCGCTGGGGGAATGCGGACGCAAGGCCGTGATGGCACAATTCAGCGCCAAGCGGATGGCAGAGGGAATGCTGGAGGTGATCGAGAGGTTGAATTAGCCGCTTGCGACAAACCCTTCCGTTGGCCGGGCTGCTGGGACTAGCTCTGGCTGGACGGCGGGGGGCGGGTTGGGTATGCTTGGAGGCAGTGGAAAGCATTTTGGAAAAGGCCCTTGGCCACGATGGCGAACAGGCTGCGGTGGCGGAGAAGAGAGACCTGCTGGCGCGCCTGTTGGGGCGGCTGGCGCACGAGATCCGCAACCCGCTGAGTTCGCTGGACATACACGTGCAGTTGCTCGAGGAGGACCTTGGGGCGGTGGCGCCGCAGGTCCGGCAGCAATTGACGGGGCGCCTGGAGATCATCCAGGGTGAGCTGCACCGCCTGGAAAGCATCGTCGAGAACTTTCTCCGGCTCAGCGGACCGTCAGCCCTGGATTTGGAGTCGGTGGAGGTCATCAAGCTGGTCACTCATGTCTGCGAGTTGCTTCGTCCGGAAGCGGCGGCGCGGGAGATAGAGATTGTCACTTGCCTGGGGGAGGGGTTGGCCAAGGTGATGGTCGACCCGGTGCGCCTGACGCAGGCGCTGCTGAACCTGGTGATCAACGCGATGCAGGCGGTGGAACGAAAAGGGCGCATCGAGGTGAGCGGGACCATCACCGCCGGAACCCTGAGCCTGTCCGTGAGGGATAGCGGCCCCGGCATTCCGCCGGAAAGGCTGGCATCGATCTTCGACCCCTATTTCACCACCAAACCCGAGGGGAGCGGCCTGGGCCTGTGGATTGCCCAGCAAATCCTCACCGCCCATGGCGGGAGCATCAAGGCCCAGAATGGCGCGGGGGGAGGGGCGATTTTTACCATGACCTTGCCCCTGGAGCGGTGATTCCAATCATGGACAAATCGAAGATCAAGATTCTGGTAGCGGACGACGAGCAAGGACTTTGCGCGGGAATTCAGGAGGCCTTGCGGCGGGAAGGGTATGTGGTGGATGGCGCGACCGATGCCCAAGAGGCCTTGAAACTGTCGGAAGAGCGCCTTTACAACCTGGTGATTTCGGACATCAAGATGCCGGGGCTGAGCGGGATGGACTTGCTGGGCAAGGTCCGGGCGCGCACGCGCGACACGTTGTTTATCCTGATGACCGCCTACGGCACGGTGGAGAACGCGGTCGAGGCCATGAAGCAGGGGGCGTACGATTACCTGCCCAAGCCCCTGGACATGAAGCGGCTGCGGGTGCTGGTGCAAAAGGCGCTGGAGTTTCAGGCGGTGGTGGCGGAGAACAACGAGTTGCGGATTCGCTTGCAGACCCGTTCCGAAGCGAGCCTGCTCCTGGGCCAGAGCGAGTCCATGCGCGCCATCGGGCGGTTGCTGGAGGAGGTGGCCAACAGCGACGTCACGGTTTTAATCGAGGGCGAGAGCGGCACAGGCAAGGAAATCGTTGCCCGCGCCATCCATACCCTCGGCTCCAGGCGCGACAAGCCGTTCATCTCGGTCAACTGCGCCGCGCTGGCCGAACAGTTGTTGGAAGCCGAGTTGTTCGGCCACGTCAAAGGGGCCTTTACGGGCGCCGTCGCCAACAAACCCGGGCGGTTTCAATTAGCGGACGGGGGCACTCTTTTTCTCGACGAGATCGGCGACCTCTCACCCAAAGGGCAGGGCGACCTCCTGCGCGTGCTGGAAGACAGCGCCTTCCGGATGGTCGGCGGTTCGGAACTCATCCGCGTCAACGTGCGCGTCATCACCGCTACGAACAAGAATCTCCAGGAAGCTGTCCGGGAAGGCAAGTTTCGCGAGGACCTGCTCTACCGGTTGCAGATTGTGCCCATCGTGATGCCCCCCTTGCGCGAGCGGGCAGATGACATTCCGCTGCTCATCGAGAGTTTCTTCGAGCATTTCAGCGCCAAGCACAAACGCCGCCGCAAACGCATGTCTTTCGAGGCCCTCCAGATTTGCCAGCGATTTCCCTGGCCTGGCAATGTCCGCCAATTGCGCAATACCATCGAACGCCTCGTCATCACCTGCCGCGAGTCGGTTGTCGAGGTCGGGCACCTGCCCGATTTCCTGCGCGACTATGACCGGAAGACAACCACTTTCAGTGTTCGACCCGGAACGCCCCTGGCCGAGGTGGAGAAGATGCTCATCCGCCAGACACTCACGCATGTGACGAGCAACCGGGAGGAAGCCGCCAAGGCCCTGGGCATCAGCCGGCGGGCCTTGCAGTACAAGCTCAAGCAGTATGGACTTTTGGAGCTGGAAACCGGGACTCTTGCACAGCCGGGAGTTCAGCCGGTGCAGGAATTGCGCCCAACCCCCCCTTGATGTCTGGAAACCAGCCTGAAGTTGCGCGACGACTATTTGTGGAACATATTGATGCTAAGTAGGTTACGTCAATCGAGCCTGATATGGCACGCCCTATGCCTTATAGCGCGTGAGTTGCTTTCTAGCAGCAACTGAACTTAACCAAAGTGAAGCAGTTTAATTAGTCGACTATGAGCGAAACAAATAGCCCGGTCACCACCGGTTCAACGCCTTGCACCTGCACCTGCTCTGCCGCCCCGGCGGCTCAGCCAGCCACTCCTGCCGCTCCTGCTCAACCGCAGGCGCAGCCCGCAGCCGCCCAGGCACCGGCCGCCCCCAAAGCTTCCAAGCGCGGAATGCGCAAGCGTTAATCCCAGCCTTCAGAAGGCCAATCGCACGCTTGCTCAGCGTGGTCATAGCACGCCGGCGCCGTCCTGAAAACAGGACGGCGCCGGCTTTCTTTTATCTTCGTCGCGTGCCGCCCCGTTCCATCGGCCGCCCGCCCCCTCGGAGCCGCCAACGTAGCGCCTGCGTCGCGTAGCGGCGCCTGATGGCCTAGCGCTGGCCAAATCGAATCCTGTTTTCAAGTGTCGCTACGCGACGCAGGTGAGCTTGGGCCATGGATCCGTGGACTGGAAGTCCACGGCTACCATCAAGCACCGCTACGCGGTGGCGCGGGCTCCCGGCACGCCCAGGATCGGCCCTCGGACTCCATGACCTTTATCACTCCAGACAGGAACCTCTCGGATGAACGTGTCGAATTGGACCGGTCTTGGACAAAGGCGGCGACAAAGGTTGCGACGAAGATCCTGAAAGCCACCCAAAGTCCGTGGCATTGGGGCCGGGGTGAGGATCGCCGGAACAGACCGCCCAACGAAATGTCCTGCACAGGCTTGGGCTGGGCGGTGCAAACAATGCACGGCATTCCTGGGCAACTGTTCGCCGACGCGTTGAGGCCCTAGAGTCCAGGTTTTTATCCTATTGTGGTTCAATGGCTTACATACGGGAGGCTAAATCTGGTACGCAAGTAGCGTTATGTTGAGTCCATGAATGCTGCCATCCAGAGTCTGCTGAAGCTCCAAGCGCTCGAATTCGGTGAGGAGACCGGCAAGAGCGTTGAATCCCGAATCGCCGAACTGCGCGCCGAAATCCCAGCGTCCATTCTAGGGCACTATGATCGGCTGCGTGTTCGCGGCAAGAAAGGCGTGACAGTGGTGCGCAACCAGGTCTGCACCGGCTGCCACATGCAACAACCGATTGGCAAGATTACGATCCTCATGCGCGACGAGGATATCCAACTGTGCGACACCTGCGGGCGCTATCTTTACCTGCCCGACGCGGCGGAAAGTGAATTCGTCGAGCATATCGCCGCGGCCAAGCCGGCGGAAACCATCGTCGAAAAGCCTGCTCCCAAGCCGCGCAAGCGGAAAGAGCACAAGGCATTGGCCACCGCCTGAGCCGCGCAGGGAGGCCCAGACCCGCCGAAGTCACCGACGCATGCCACTTGACGCGACCATCTCCGTTGCCGCGCCCCTTACGCTGGGCGAATATACGCGCCGGGCTTTGATTGTGCCCGAACTGCGCCAGCGTGACACGGCGGGGATTATAGGAGAATTGAGCCGGGTCTTGCAGCGGGAAGGCTGCGTTACCGATGTGCTTTCTTGTTATCACACAGCCCTCAACCGGGAGTTGTTGTCCAACTCCGCCCTGGAATGCGGGCTGGCTTTTCCGCACGCGCGGCTGAGCGCGGTGAAGCAATTGAGCTTTGCGCTGGGGCGCACGCCCGAGCCTGTGATGTGGGGCGCCAGAGGCTCGTGGCGCGCCCAACTCATCTTTCTCCTGGCCGTTCCGGCCACGGATGCGGCCTGTTACTTGAACCTGCTGGCGAGCCTCGCGCGGTTGGGCCAGCGGACCGAGGTGCTGGAGCAATTGCGCGCCGCAGAGAACGCCGAAGCCATTTTGGCTGTGCTCGACAAGATCAGGATGCGCCACGGATGACGCAATTCCTGCTCAAGATGGCCTTGCTGGCTTACGCCGCCGGCATCGTCGGCAGCCTCTTGGCCTTGGGCCGCGAGAAGGCCGCCAACGGCATCGGCTTCGGCAGCGCAATCGTGGGCGGCCTATGCGGCATCGGGGCGGCGGTGCTGGCGCTGGTTTCCGGGCCGGCCGGCGCGGCTGCGGCATTCGAGCTTTGGCCCTGCGGCGTTCCCTATCTGAAGCTCAGCGTCAAGCTCGACGCGCTGGGCGCTTTCTTCGTCCTCATCGTCTCTGTGTTGTCGGTGGCGGTCTCGATTTATTCGCTCGGCTACGCCCGGGGCTTCTACGGGCGCAAGGAGATTGGCGTCCTGGGCGCCTTTTACAACGCCCTGTTGCTGGCGATGACGCTGGTGTTCTGTTCGGCGAACGCGTTTTTCTTCCTCATTGCCTGGGAGATCATGGCCCTGACGGCTTACTGCCTGGTCAGCTTCGAGCATGAGAAGAGCGAGGCGCGGAATGCCGGGGTGCTCTTTTTCGTGATGTCGCATATCGGCACGGGCTGTTTGATCGTGGGCTTTTTGCTGCTGTTCCAGGCCACGGGGGATTTCGGTTTCGAGGGCTTCCGCGCGCTGGGCGGGGGCATGTCTGCTGAGCGGCGCAACGCGGCGTTTGTGCTGTTCCTCTTCGGGTTCGGGATGAAGGCGGGGATCGTGCCGCTGCATGTGTGGCTGCCCGAGGCTCATCCTGTGGCCCCCAGCAACGCCTCGGCCTTGTTGTCGGGCGTGCTCATCAAGACGGGCATTTACGGTCTGATCCGTGTGGTCTTCGATTTTCTTGGAGCGCCCCCCAACTGGTGGGGAGTGACGGTGCTGACGATTGGAACGATTTCGGCGGTGTTGGGGGTGCTCTATGCGCTGATGGAGCACGATTTGAAACGGCTGCTGGCCTATCACAGCATCGAGAACATCGGCATCATCCTGATGGGATTGGGGGCGTCGTTGATGTTCCTGCACACCGGCCACCCCGTCCTGGCCGCGCTGGCGCTCATCGCCGGCCTCTATCACACGATCAATCACGCCATCTTCAAGGCGCTGCTCTTTCTCGGGGCCGGGGCCGTCCTCCACGCCACCCACACGCGGAACATGGAGGAGATGGGGGGGCTTATCAAGCCCATGCCCAAGACCGCCTTCTGCTTTCTGGCCGGTGCCGTGGCCATCTCGGCCCTGCCTCCCCTGAACGGCTTCATCAGCGAATGGCTCACCTACCAGTCGCTCTTGCAAGGGTTCACTACCACCAACAGCCTGGTGCGCATCATGTTCCCTCTGAGCGGGGCGATGCTGGCCCTGACGGGCGCTTTGGCCGCCGCGTGCTTTGTGAAGGCCTTTGGGATTACGTTTCTGGCCCAACCGCGCAGCGCGCATGCCGCGCGCGCGCGCGAGGCCCCTCCTGCCATGCTCGCGGGCATGGGTCTGCTCGTTCTCGCGTGCCTGTTTCTCGGCCTCTTCCCCGCGGCGTTCGTGAAACTCTTCGACCCGATTACTCGGCAACTCATGGGCCGGGAACTCAGCGCGCAACTGGCCCTGGCCCATGGCTTGGTGCTCGGCAACACCCAGCTCCAGGGCGGCACGGTCTCCACCTTGGGAATGGCCCTGATGGGCCTATGCCTGTTGCCCGTGCCTTTGGTTTTGTGGCTCTTCTTCGGACGCCAGGCCGGGACTCGCATCGGACCGACCTGGGATTGCGGTTTGCTCGGGCTTACCCCGGCCATGGAATACACCGCCACCGGTTTCTCCAAACCAATTCGGATGATATTCAAGGCCCTATTCCGGCCGCGTCGCGAGGTCCAGCGCGAATATGATTACTCACCCTATTTCGCCAAGACTCTCCGGTTCGAGAGCCACATCGAAGAGGCATTCGTTGCCCGCATCTATCGGCCTTTCAACCGCGCCGTCCTGCGCTTCGCCCGGCGGATGCGCGCCCTTCAGGCGGGCAGCATCCAGGCTTACCTGATCTATATCTTCGTAACCCTGCTCATTTTATTGTTATTCGCTTTATGAGGAGAAATCCGAAATCCGAAGGCCCGAAATCCGAAGGAAATCCGAAATCCGAAATCCGAAGGCCGAGATCGCAACGCTTTCGGGCGTCGGCTCCGCACTCAATACTGAGGCCACAGGCGCTTCCGTGCCGCGCAGCGACCGCACCACAAGAGGGAACGGATGCGGATTTCGGATTTCGGATTTCGGATTTTGTCTCATGAACTCTCTGCTTGCCTTGCTTCTCCAAACCATCCTGCTGCTGGCGCTGGCGCCGGTGTTGAGCGGATGCATCAGGAATTGGAAGGCCAAGCTCCAGAATCGGCGCGGGCCGCCGGTGTGGCAGCCGTATCTGGACCTGGCCAAGTTTCTGCGCAAAGACATGGTTATCTCCGAGCACGCCTCCTGGATTCTTCGCGCCATGCCCTACGTCCTGTTCATCTCGACGCTCCTGGCGGGTTTGATGGTTCCTTTGGTAAGCGCGCAGGCCCCGTTGAGCCTGTTTGGGGATGCCCTGGCCCTGGTCGGCCTGCTGGCGCTGGGGCGCTTTTTCCTCGCGCTTGGCGGGTTGGACCCGGCCAGCGCATTTGGCGGCATGGGCAGCAGCCGCGAGATGACCATCTCCGCCATTGCCGAGCCGGCCCTCATGCTGGCCATCTTCACCGTGGCCATAACCGCCGGTTCGACCAACCTGAGCCAAATGCTCCTGGCCGCCCAGGGCCCCGCCTGGAAGCTGCTCAATCCGGCGCACGTCCTGGCCTTTGCGGCGCTGTTCATCGTGTTGCTGGCGGAGACCGGCCGCATCCCGGTCGATAACCCGGCGACCCATCTCGAGTTGACCATGATCCACGAGGCGATGATCCTCGAATACTCGGGCCGCTACCTGGCGTTGATCGAGTGGAGCGCGTCAGTCAAGCAACTCCTGCTGATGGCGCTTCTGGTCAACGTGTTCTTTCCGGTCGGAATCGCCACCCGCCTCACGGCGCCCGCTCTGGGTCTGTCGGTCCTCTGGCTGGCGGGCAAACTGCTGGTGGTGGCGGGGGCGGTAGTCGTTGTAGAGACCACGAATGCCAAACTCCGGCTCTTTCGCGTGCCCGATTTGTTGGGCACGGCCTTCATCCTGGCCACGCTGGCCTTGTTCTCGACGTTCCTGTTCCAATGAGCCCTCCTCAATCCGAACTTGCCTCTCAGTGGATAACATTGCTGGCCGCCGGCATGCTGGTGATTCAACTCCTCATGGCCGTCCAACGGATGATACTGACCAGCATCCGGCTCTTCGCGCTCCAATCACTGTTGCTCGCTTTGATTGCCGCTATTGTTGCCTATTTCCACAATGCCACCCATGTTTATTGGGTGGTGGCTTTGACGTTCCTGGGCAAGGTGCTGTTCCTGCCCTGGCTGCTGGGCCGGCTGGTGCGGCGCATTGGCATCCACCAGGAAATCGAGCCGTTGCTCAGTTCCACCGCCTCGATGTTGCTCTGCGGCGCATTCACGGTGCTGGGCTATGTTGTGGCGCAGCCGTTCACCTCGCTGGAGCGTCTGGGCAACAACACCCTGGCCGTTGCCATCACTCTCGTGTTGACCGGGTTCTTTCTCATGTTCAACCGCCGCAAGGCGATTACTCAAGTGCTCGCCCTCCTGGCGGTCGAAAATGGAGTTATGCTGGCGGCCATTGCGTTGGCGACCTACGGCATGCCGCTGGTGGTCGAGTTGGGCATCTTCTTCGACCTCATGGTGGCGGTCATGGTGCTGGGCATCCTGGTTTACCGCATCCGCGAGACCTTCGCCTCGATGGACGTGGGCAAGCTGAGCCAGTTGAGAGGATAACGCATGATGCTGATGCTCTTGTTGGCGGCGCCGGCGGCGGCGGCATTGTTCTGCCTGGCGGCGCGCTCGCGGCGCGCGATGGCGGGGGCGAACGTGCTGGCCTTTGGCGCAGCGCTGGCGATGGGCGCGCGGTTGGTCAACGAGGTGCTCGAGCGCCAGGTCGTCACAGCGTGCGGCGGGTTCTTTCGCGCCGATGCCCTGAGCGCATGGATGGTGCTGCTCATCTCCGTGGTGTCGCTCGGCACTTCGCTCTATGCCGGCCGGTATTTTGCGCGCGATCTGGCCGCCGGGACAGTCACGCCGGGACGGGTCAGGGAGTTCTTTGTTCTGACCCCGCTCTTCACCGCGTGCATGCTCCTGGTGGTCCTGGCCAACAACCTTGGGGTGATGTGGTTTGCCCTGGAATCAACGGCTCTTTCCTCGGTCCTGCTGGTGGCCCTCTACAACCGGCGGACTTCACTCGAGGCGGCCTGGAAGTATGTGATGCTGGGGAGCATCGGTCTGGCCCTGGCGCTCTTCGGGACCGTCTTGACTTATGCCGCGGCCATCGAGAAGGGTTCTCACGCGCTGCCCAGCCTCAACTGGTCGGACCTGATGGCCGCGACCGGCCAACTCGACCACCGGATGATCAAGCTGGCGTTTGTGTTTGTCCTTGTCGGTTACGGCACCAAGGCCGGTTTGGCCCCCATGCATACCTGGTTGCCGGACGCCCATAGCGAGGCGCCCTCCCCGACCAGTGCCATGCTCTCGGGCGTCTCGCTCAAAGTGGCCCTCTACGCCCTCCTCCGCTTTCATATTCTCACCACCGCTTGCCTAGGCTCTGCCTTCAGCCGGACCATGCTGCTGGTCTTTGGTTTAGGCTCCGTATGCCTGGCCGCCCCTTTTATTCTGGTCCAGACCAATCTCAAACGGCTTCTGGCCTACTCGAGCCTGGAGCATGTGGGCCTGATCTGCGCCGGCATCGGTTTGAACTCGCCCCTGACGATCTTCGGCGCGCTCCTGCATACGGGCTATCATGCCCTGACCAAACCGGCGCTGTTCTTCGCCGCCGGCAACATTCACCAAAGCTGCCACACCCTCCAGATGCGCTCGATCGGCCCCGGCCTGGCCAAGATGTTGCCCCTCACAGTACTCTGCATGGGAGTGGCCGGAGCCGCGGCGGTTGGCTTGCCCCCCTTCGGTTTGTTCTACAGCGAGATGACAGTGTTGACCGGGGGTTTTGCAGCCGGCTGCACCGCGGCGAGCACGCTCCTGCTGGCCGCGGTGCTGGCCTCGTTTTGCGGCATTCTCTACCAATTCACGCGCATCCTCCTGGGCGTCCCAAAGACCCCCCGCGCCAGTGATGCTACGCTGCTGGACGGAGTGCCGGCCATGGGCTTCATGCTCGGCTTGCTGCTGGTGTTCAGCTTCTGGCTTCCGGAGCCGCTGTCCAACCTGATGCGCCAGGCCGCGGGCATTATCCAGGGAGGAGGGCTATGAGTATGGTTCTGACTCAAGTCCTTCCCGGTCTTCAACCTGTCCTGGCCGACTTGACCGAACGCTTCGGCCCCCGCATAGAGGCGGTGCATCCGGCCCGGCCCAACGAAGTCTATTTCCATGCGCAAATGGAGCTGGTTCCCGGCTTTTGCGCCCAGCTCTATAAGAAATGGAATGGGCGGTTGGTCAGCCTCTTCGCCGACGACGCCCGCGCGGAAGCGGGCGTGTTCCATTTGTACTACGTCTTCGCGCTCGATGCGGCCCACGGGTTCCTCATTCTCCGCGTGCCGGTGGCCCCTGAGCGCCCGCAATTCGTCTCGCTGACCAATGCCTTGCCCGCCGCCAATTGGCAGGAGCGGGAAATCCAGGACCTCTTCGGCCTCAAACTCGAGGGCCACCCCAATCCGCGCCGTTGCGCCCTCCACGACGACTGGCCCGAAGTCCACCCCTTGCGAAAGGACTTCGATCTCAAGACCGTGCTGCCTCCCTTCCAGGGCGAGCGGCACAAGTTCCGGCACGTCGAGGGCGAAGGAGTGTTCCAGGTCCCTGTCGGGCCGGTTCATGCGGGCATCATCGAGCCGGGACACTTTCTTTTCAGCGTGGCGGGCGAACCGGTGCTTTATCTCCAAATCCGCCTCTTCTACACCCATAAGGGCACGGAGAAGCTCTTCGAGAACATCCCCATTGCCCGCGGCGTGACGCTGGCCGAGAGCATCTCGGGCGACTCGAGCTTCGCCCACGCGACGGCCTTCTGCCACGCCCTCGAGCGCGCCGCCGGGCTGGAAGTTCCGCCCCGCGCCCGCGCCCTCCGCAGCGTCTGCCTCGAACTCGAACGCCTTTACAACCATATCGCGGACATCGGCGCCATCGCGACCGACGTTGCGTTCGTGGTCGCCAACGCCCACGCGATGCGCCTCAAGGAATCCGTCCTGCGGGTCAATGAACTGCTGACCGGCAACCGCCTCTTGCGCGGCATGGCCTGGCCCGGCGGGGTGCGCTTCGACTGGGACGCAAACCAACTCGAGGCCCTGGCCCGGTTTGCCATGGACTTCCGTCCGCAATTTGAGTCTCTCGTCGAGTTGATTCGCGATTCGTCCTCCACTCGGGACCGGCTCGAAACCACCGGCATCCTCACGCCCGAAATCGCCCGCGACCTCGGCGTCGTCGGCATTGCCGGCCGCGCCTCGGGTTTCGATCACGACCTGCGCCGCGATTTCCCGCACGCCGCCTACGAACAGGTCGACTTCACCGTCCCTGTCTATAGACAGGGCGACGTCTTCCGGCGGATGCAGGTGCGCATCGATGAGGTGACCGAGGCGCTCTCGATCATCGAGCAACTCCTCAGGCGGTTGCCCGACGGCCCGACGCGCCTCAAGCTGCCCGCCCTGGCGCCAAACGCCGTCGCCCTCGGCTATGTCGAGGGCTGGCGCGGAGAGGTCTTTCATTGGATTCGCGCCGCCGGGGGCGACCGCCTGGCCCGCTGCAAAATCAAAGACCCCTCGCTCCAAAACTGGCCGGCCCTCAGCGAGGCCATTCTCGGCAATATTATCCCGGATTTCCCGGTCGTAAACAAGAGCTTCAACCTCTCGTATTCGGGAACCGATCGCTGATTGTTCCAGAGGTTCAAAAGACAAGCTAATTAGTCCCATCTTGAAAGCGAATTGGAATTAGATTATGTTTGATATCCTGCGCAAGAGCCTGCAAACCGGCGTCGTTACTACCCGCTACCCGGCTCAACCCGCGGAGGTCTCCAGTCGCGCGCGCGGGCGGCCCGAGATTGATTTTGCCCATTGGAAGGACGCGCGGGCCGCGGCGGCGAGCTGCCCGACCGGCGCCCTGTCCTGCGCGGACAGCTACGGTCAACGGACGGTATCACTGGACCTGGGCCTCTGCACTTTCTGCGGGCTATGCGCCGAGGCTGACAGCGCCATTCATATCACCCATGCCTGTGAACTGGCAGCGCGGCGAAGACAGGACCTGGTCAGCCGGGCGACATACGAATTGAAGTCCGACGGGCTGCAAGGGAACCTGATCTCTCCAGGCCGGCGGGAGGCTCCGCATCCCGGCGCGGCATCCCTCGAGGCCGTTGGCAGCGCGCTCAAAAGCCGCATCGAGCAAGTGCTGGGCCGCTCATTGCACATCCGCGAGGTGGACGCCGGCTCGTGCAACGGCTGCGAAGTTGAAATCGCCGGCCTGAACAGCCCGGTCTATGACATCGAACGCTTCGGCATCCATTTCGTCGCCTCGCCGCGCCACGCGGACATGCTCCTGGTCACGGGACCGGTGTCGCGCAACATGGAATTGGCCCTGCGCAAGACCTACGACGCCACCCCCGCTCCGCGCCTGGTTGTTGCCGTTGGCGCGTGCGGTTGCAGCGGGGGCATTTTCGGCCGCAACTACGCCAGCGTCGGCGGCGTCGAGAAAGTTCTTCCCGTGGATGTCTTCGTCCCCGGCTGCCCTCCCAATCCCCACGCCCTGCTTCACGGCATCTTAATGGCCATTGGGAGAGTGGGCTTGAAGCCGCATTGAGAGGTCTGACCGCGGCACATCGCGGTTCCACTGCGGGATGGGAGTGCTTCGCGGACTGCAGGCGCGCAAAGCCGGCTGGAGCCGGCGCTCCGGAGCGCCGGCTTCAGCCGGCTTTGGGCAAAGAACGTGGACCGGTGCTGGATAGTTGCGATTTACGAAACGTCCCGCTCAGGAAGTGATTTCAATCCTTGCTCGTGGCGTGGCGCTGCAGCCAAATCAGGTCCTGGTTGTTGGGCGTGGACACGAACTTCTGGAATATTGTCAGCAGGGGCGGCCTCGTGCGGCGGTCGCGCCATTTGTGAATCTCGGCGTGGCCGTCGGCAAAGGTGGCACCCCCGGCGCCATTGTGGTAATCAGCGGGAAGATTGACAAGCTGTTGCTCGACTTCGTCAATGGCAAAATAGCCGTCATCGATGCTGTCAGAGCGCTCATCGACGAAGACAAGCGCGTCGGCCGGGCCTGGGAGGGTAATGTCGGTTGTCTTGACAAAAGTGCGGAAGCCGGGATTCCACGGCGGCGCGTTTTGCCCCATCCAGCCGTTCATGGACATGCTGCGGACCCTTGGCAGGAGCTGCCCGAAAATGGGGGCCACGCTCTGGTCCGCCACGCATTTGTAAACGCCGGCGGCCTTGACGTATGGGCCTATCTGGGAATACTGAGGGTCCAGGAGAAAAACGGTGTTCGTGTTGTCCGTGTTGTTCTGCTCGTCGTCTTTCGGAGCGAGCCAGCCCGTGATCCAGTTTCCGGCATTAGGCGTATGCGCGGCCTCCACCGACCAATCATCCCCCGGAAGGTATTCCCGATTGTCCGAGGCGTACATCAGGTAGCCCAGTTGCAACTGCTTGAGATTGTTGAGGCAATTGATGCCTTGGGCCTTGGTTTTGGACTTGGCCAGGGCCGGCAGCAGCATGGCAGCCAGAATGGCGATGATCGCGATGACCACCAGCAACTCAATCAGTGTAAAGGCGTCGTTGCGAGGGCGCCGGCTCCCTTGAGTTTTCATCGTCATGTCATGTTCTTTGCAGTTCGCGGGCATGTTTAATAATGGCAGTGAGGCAAAGAAATGCAACCTCATGCCAGCCGTGCCGCCAAGGGCAATCAGGCCTGGAGAGTGTGCCGGAGGTCTTTGATCAAGAGCATCAGGTGGAGTGGATCCGTCGGAGAAGGAGCGAACCCGAACTTCGCGTAGAACTGGGCTGCCTCCTGGTCCTTGGCATGAACCAGGATGGCGCGAACCCCGATTACCTGCGCGGCCGATAAGGCCCGTTGCAGAGCATCCCGCAGGATTCCCTTGCCAAGCCCCCTACCCTGGAAACGCAGGTCAACCGCCAACCGGGCCAGCAGGACTGCCGGCACGGGGTAATTCGGGGTTCCCCTGCCAACCCGCTCAGGAACTTGCGCCTTTTCCACCGAGGCGGCTGCCAGCGAGTAATAGGCTATCACTGACGCTTCGCCGATGGCAGTTGCGACATACGTTCGCGCGGTACCGGAAGCCGTATTGGTGAGCGCAAAGCGCTTCAGATAGAGATTCAGAGACTCGTTGCCGCAATCGAAGTCCTCGACTTGGTGCTCTGCGGTCAGAAGGACAGGAGGCGCGGCGAAACTCATGCGGCCTTAAAAACGGAAGGCTCGCTGAAGAGCTTGCGCAAGGCCGGGATTTCCCTGGACGGCGCGTCCAAAGCCGCATTGAACTCCCGCCACTTTTCCGCAGGCAAGACGAATCGGGTCCGCTCCGCCAAGGCGGCTTCCGCAGCCGCTTGCGATGCCTTGACCATGAATTCCGTCAGCCTCATCTGCTGCAACCTGGCTGCCCGCACGAGGAGAGCCTTGACCGGGAGATTAATCCGCAGGTTAATCCGGGTCGAAGCGCCCCGAGGAGGTTTTGACCGACCGTTTGTAATTCTTGTACTCACATTGTACTTACACTACTTGGCTGAGTTGAGAGCGTCAAGCTCGCTTCAATGCGAAGAGGCTCATTTCGCAGGAACCAGGAGGAAGGTGTATGCATTGGGGTTGTGGGTCTGGTCACAGCCGGTTTTGCTTCGGAGGAAGGCGCCGATATGCACCGCCTGAGCGGCGAAGCCGCAGTCGGCGAACAGCTCTTTCATGCGCGCCATGCTCAGCATGTTCCAATGGTATTCGCGCACGGGGCGGAACTTGTGGGCGGGGATTTCATCCATGTTGAAGAAGCCGATGCACAGGCCCCGGCGCGTGACACGGCAGGTCTCCCTGGCGGCGGCGTCGAGGCCGGCAGGCGAGAGGTGCTCGAAGAGGTCGTGAACGAAGCAGGCGTCGAAGGTCTTGTCCGGCGCGGAGATATCGAAGACGTTGCCCAGCTCGAAGCTAACGCGAGGAAACAGGGCGCGGGCATTCTCGATGTTGCTGCGGCAAAGGTCGAAGCCATGATAGTCGATGAGCCGCGCGATGCCGAAGGCCTCGAGGAAACGGTAATCGTTGGCGGAGCCGCAGGCGGGTTCCAGGACGGTTAGCGCCTGGTTCCCGGCAGGGAACTCGGCAGCGAGGGCAGCGCTCCAGAGATTGCGGAAGGTGTCGAGAGAGGCTTGGCAGGGTCTGGCCTGGCCGTCCCGGATTTGAGTGCCGGAGAGGAAGGTCTCGATGTAGTTGGGGATGGCCAGGCCGGGGGCCGCCAAGGGCAGCAGGGCAAAGGTCCGGATGATGAACCAGGGGATCTCGATGCCCTCGGCGTTGTCACCCCCCTTCCTGAGCGCATGGAGGACCTGGCCCAATTCATCGCTATCGCCGGCCTGCCCGGCGAGTTTGACGAGCCAGTTCATTGCCGAGGCGAAGCGATATTCCTCTTCCATGAGCGGGCGGAAACGTTCGAGCCCCAGGGCGCGCAGAAGGAAATGGCGGGTGAGAATGCTCTGCAAGTTGATGCGCGGGTCTTCAACGCCGGCTACGAGATAGTCGCGCAAAAGGGCTGGGTCATGACACATCCATGACCGGGCCAGCTTCTCAGATTCGGCTGCGAGGGACGGGCTCATTGAGTGGAGAGTGGAGAGTGGAGAGTGGAGAGTGGGGCGATAAAACGTGTCGGGCGTGCGCACCGGGAGCCTTGTCCCGGAGGGACATTCGACAATAGCCCGGCGTTTCAACGCCGGGGGGGTGAGAAAAGAGATTCTCGTCCCGAAGGGACGATTGAGAACACTCCCTGCCCTCAGCCGTCCCTTCGGGACGGATCCACGTTTTTGGTCCGCTCACCCGGCGTTGAAACGCCGGGCTATTCTCGAAAGCCCCTTCGGGGCAAAGAGGCGCCGCGAGCTGGCCGACACTTTTAACCACGCCCGTGCGGAGGGCCGGGAGCGGCCCCTGGTTCCCTCGACGCTCGGCCCTTTTCCTCACGGCGCCGGTTTCAAATCCAGCCAGAAGCGGCTCCCCTTTCCCGGCTCCGATTCGACACCCACGCGGCCCTCCATGCGTTCGGCCACTTTTTTCACCAGGGCCAGGCCCACTCCGGTGCCTTCGAACCCCTTGGTCGCGCGCTGGAACATCTGGAAGAGTTTGCCCTGGGCGGGCTTGGGGATGCCGATGCCGTTGTCATCGAACCACAGCCGCACAAAGCCGTCAAGGTCCTGGGCATACACGCGCACGACCGGCAGTTTGCCAGGCTCGACAAACTTGACCGCATTGCCCAGCAAGTTGGAGAAACACTGCGTCAACCCGGCCTCATTGCCCAACACCTTCGGGATGCCGTCCTCGATCCGGATCTGCGCCTTGGGCGGCTGCAAGGCCGGATAAGAGAGGATAATTCCATGGAGCAAGGCTGAGGCATTGAGCGGCACGAGCTTCATCTCCTGCCTGCCCGCCTTGCTGTATTGCAAAGTGTCCGTAATGAGCCGGTCCATCCTGGCGGCGGAGGTCTTGATGAGGCGCAGGTACTCCTTGCTCTGGGCGTCGAGGCGTCCACTGCTAAGGTCCTCGAGAAACCCGGCGAAGCCCTGCAAGGCGCGCAACGGGGCCCGCATGTCGTGGGTGATGGTGTAGGAGAAATGCTCCAACTCGCCCATCGCCTCCTGGAGTTTGGCGGTGCGCTCCCGGACCAACCGCTCCAACTCGCTCTGAAAGGCCTTTTGCTGGGTGATGTCCCGGAGGATCATCACCGCCTCGACCCCTGCCGGCAGAGGTCCGGCGGCGGGGTCGACCGTCACGCGATACCAGCGATCCCGGAGGAGCACCTCGCCGGTCTGCTGCCGGCCGGCCTTGCGCGATTGCCCGAGCAGTTCCTCGACCAAGCCCCTGAGCGGCCGGAGAATTCCGTCCTGGCCGCAGGCGCCCGGAATCCCGGTCATGGCCCGGTTCTGTTGGATGAGAGTGGCGTCGCTGCCGAGCAACCCGACGCCGTCGCTCATGGTGTTGAAGGTGGCCTGCCACTGCCGGGCTGCTTCGCCGGCCGCCTTGGCCTGGGCGACCTCGAAATCTCTCTGGTGCAACTGCTCGCGAGTTCGACGGGTCTCTTCCTCGAATTGCCGACGGCGGAGTTGGGCGCGGAGCCGGACGCGGAGCACCGGGAAATCGCTGGTCTTGGGGACGTAGTCATCGGCGCCGGCGTTGAAGCTCTCGATGATGGCCTCGCTTTCCCCCAGGCCCGTGAGCATCACCACGGGGATGGAACGCCAGGCGGGGGAGGCCTTGATCCGCCGGCACACCTCGTCTCCGGACATCTCCGGCATCATCAGGTCGAGGAGGATGCAGTCCACCGAGCGCGCCTGGAGCAGTGCCAGGGCCTCGGCGCCCGAGCGGGCCAACAGCACGTCATAGTTGTCTTTCTGTAGTTGCTCGGCCAACGCTTGGAGATAGGTCGGGCTGTCATCGACAGCCAGGATGGTGGCGCCGGCCTGGGGGGGTTCGCTGCCGCCGGCGCGCTGTGCCAACTGCCGGGCCTGGGAGACCACCTGCTGCCGGTCGTAGGGTTTGCCGAGGTACTCATCCGCCCCAACGGCCAGTCCTCGGAGCCGGTCGGCGACTTCCGCCTCGGTTGATAAAAGAATGACCGGGATGCCGGTCGTTGCCGGGTGGCCTCTTAGCTCGGCCAGCAGGTCCAGACCACTGCTGTCTGGAAGCAGCACATCCAGGATGATGCAGTCGAACTGCTCCTGCCTGAGGACCTCGCGCGCGGCGGAGGCAGACGAACACATCACCGTCGCCCAACTTGCGGCCTGGAATGCCTCGTCCAGGTCCATCCGAACGGTCAGGCTATCATCGATGACTAGAACTTTTCTCATTAGCGGCAGAAACGGCCCGTGAAAATCGAATCGCGCCGAATCGGAAAGCCGATGCTGAGGCCCGGTCTCGGCGCCTGCTCTGCTTTTGCTCTAACTCGAGTCTCTTATGAACTCAACCCTTAGAGCATGGGGCAAGTATCCCGAGGCTGCAAGCGCGGAAATCGAAGCGGACAACCCGACCCGGGGGCGCATTTAACTTTTTGGATGGCGGTTTCTGGCTCCTCATCTTAATCTTGCTCTTAATCTTAATCTTAATCCGCATGAGCTGCCTGTTCGACCATGAAAAACTGGAAGTTTATCAAGCCTCTCTGGCGTTCGTCGCGTGGCTGGAACCGATTCTCCAAAAGCTGCCCAAAACGATCTCAGTGAGCGATCAATTGGATCGCGCCAGCACTTCGATCGTTCTAAACCTTGCTGAAGGCAACGGCAAGTTCACGGCGCCGGATCGTTGCCGTTTTTTCGACATTTCGCGCGGCTCCGCCCTGGAATGTGCCGCCGCGCTGGATGTGGTGGTTGCCAAGGGTCGGTGCGAGGTGAGCGTGGTTGCACCTGGGAAACAGCGCCTGCACGGGATTGTCTCGATGCTCGTCGGTTTGATCAAAGCGAATTCTGATTACCGGTTGCACGAAGGGGATTAGGATTAGGATTAAGATTAAGATTAAGAGAGATTACCCAAATAGGTGAGATGCGCCCACAACCCGGGCAACCCCCTAGCGGCCTCACGCCAGGGACGCCGAGGCCAATTGCTGGAGTGCGGGGGCGATGTCGTGGAGACCGAGGACCTGGTGAACAGCCTGGAGCCGGATGGCTTCTCCGGGCATTCCGAAGACGACACAGCTCTCGCGGTTTTGGGCGAGGGTCATTCCACCGGCGCGCTTGATGGCGAGCATGCCTTCGGCGCCATCCCGTCCCATGCCCGTGAGCAGGCAGGCAATCAGGGCGCCGCCCATCTCTGAGGCGAGCGACTCGAAAAGGACGTCCACGGAAGGGCGGCAGAAGTTTCGTTCCGGGCCGGCGGTGGTCCAGAGGCAGTTGTCGCGCAGGACCAGGTGGGAGTCGGGCGGGGCCAGGAGGACGCCGGGTGTGCCGGGCCGGGGCATGGGTTGGCCGTTGGCGGCATTGCGGACGCGAAGCGGGGACACGGTGTCAAGCCAGTCCGCCAGCGCGAACTCGAAGGCGGTGCCGACATGAATGACCAGCAGGATAGGCAGCGGGAACGTGGAGGGCAGGCCCTTAAGGATATGCGCGAGCGCCCCGGGACCTCCGGTCGAGGCGCCAATAGCGACACAGCGGAAATGGCCGTCGGGCAGTCGAGGCAGCGTGGTTCCCAGGGCCTGCCGGGGCGGTTGCCGGCCTGCCAGGGCGGCGCGAGGGTGGGTGATGACCTTGATGCGGGCGACCATTCTGATGGCCTGCCGATAGGCCTGCTCCCAATGGCCTTCGGGCTGAGAGGGGGCGGGCTTCTCGAGGACATCTACGGCGCCGGCGCTCAAGGCGTCGTAAGTCTTGAAGACTTGCCCCCGGTTTATCGAGGCCGAGACGATCAGGATGGGGGTCGGACAAAACGCCATGATGCATTCGGTCGCCGCCAGACCGCTCATGACCGGCAGCATCATATCCATCGAAACCGCATCGGGCCGGAGGTCCTGGCAAAGCTCGAAAGCGCGTTTGCCGTCTTCCGCTTCGCCAACAACTTTAATGTCCGGATCGGCCTCGAGGGTCTGGACCAGGTACTTCCGGATCGTCAGTGAATCGTCAACGACAAGGACACGGATGTTAGGCATACACAACGGTCAGCAGGACAGGGCACAATCCAAATAGCGGCAAAAAGGCGCAAAAAGCACAAAAGCCCTGGTTTTTCTTTCGCGCGTCTTGTGCATTTTCGCGGCCATTCGATTCGGGGTTTGTTTCGTTGCTCGCTCGTTGCGCATCAATCCACAAGCTTGCGGATGGCCGCAAGCAGCAGTTGTTCGTCAAATTCACTTTTCACAATATATGCCCCGGCCCCGACGGCGGCGCCGGCGGCCCGGTCCTCTGCGGAACTGCGCGAGGTAACGATGATCGATGGAATGGAGGCCAGCTCGGGCTGGGCGCGGGCAGCCTGGATGAACTGGTAACCATCCATGCCCGGCATCTCCAAATCCACGAGGAACAGACTGTAGTTCACGTGGCGCGCCTTTTCCAGGGCCTCTTCGCCAGAGGAGGCCGTATCAACCTGGTAGCCGGCGGTTTCAAGGATGTCGCGTTCCAGCAGGCGTGTCGTCAGGGAATCGTCAATCACCAGCAAACGCGAGAGCCTCGGCGCCTCGGCTTGGTGCTCGGGGCCGGAGACCGAGCAGATCGCCTGGACCAGGCCCTCGGGATTGAGCACCACTTGCGGACTGCCCTGGCTGTTGAAAAAGGCCCCGCTAATCGTCGGCATCGGACCCAGGGCGCGTGGAATGGCTCGAATCACGACCCGCTCCCGGCCCAGAATGTGTTCAACCCCCAAGGCTGCCGCCCCGGCCGCGGACTCGAGGACGAGCGCGGACATCCTCGAGGTTTCGCGCGCCGGACCGCTCTTGAGGAAGCGGGCCAGCGGCGCATACCGCACGGCCCGGCCACCATAGGCGATGCTCCGGCCTTCCGGGGAGACGGCAATCTGCGCCGGCGCCAACCGCACGGCAACTTTGACCGCCCGCAGCGGAATCGAGGCCAGGGCGCCGCCAGCCTGGACATGCAAGACCTCCTGCGACTCGACCATAACAGGCACCGACACCTGGATGCAGGCGCCTTTTCCCGGTTCGGAATTGCCGGTGATCGAGCCGTCGAGGGCCGCGACAGCCTCGCGCACCACGTCCAGCCCGACGCCGCGTCCAGAAAGCTGAGAGACCTTCCGCGTCGTGGTGATGCCGCCGTGCAGCAGCCAGACCATTGCCGTTGCCGGGGTGAGTTGGGCGGCTTCCGCAGGGGTCGCCAGGTTGCGCTCGAGTATCACCTGCCGGACACGCTCCAAATCCACTCCCCGGCCGTCGTCGATGCAGGAAAACACGGCGCGGTCTGCACGACGTTCCACACGCACCTGCACCCGGCCCGCCAGCGGCTTGCCGGATTTGGCACGCTCAGCGGGGGATTCGACGCCATGGGCGACGGCATTTCGGACCAGGTGGATGAGGGCATTGCGCAGCAGCTTGAGCACGCGGGCATCCAGCCGTGTTTCGCCGCCGCCGGACTCGAAGGCGACTTGTTTGCCGGCGGTCTGGGCGGCATCACGGGCTGTTCGTTCGAGCACGCTGAACAGAGAATTGGCTGAGACCAAACGCATGGCCTCCGCCTGCTCGCAGAGGCTCTCGAGTTCCCGGCCCGAACGGCCGAGGACTGAGGAGAACGTTTGGTGGAGGTCCCGGAGGGCGCTTTGGAGGCGATCGGCGGCGCCCGCCGAACCCGGTGCGGACGTGCCGGCGCCGCCGGTCCGCCGGACGGGCTGTTGACGGCTGATGTCCGCGGCCAGGCGCGCGGCCAGTTCCAGCTCCGGCGCCAGGCGGGACAAACCCGCCATTTGCAACCGCAACTCCGATGCCGTTCGCAGCAGCCCGTCCATGTCTTTCATGTCGGTGCGAATGGTCTCGAATTGCTCGTCACCGGCTTCAGCCGCGCTGGGCCGGGAGGGCGGCTGGGCCGGCGCGGCAGGGGCCGGCGGGCTTTGGGCTTGGGAAGGCTGCCCCAGACCCGCCACTTCCAGAGCGATGGCATCGAGCCACGTCAGCAGTTGGCCAATGGCAGGGGCCGAGATAGCGCCCGGCCGTTCACGATGCCCGGCCAGGACCTCTTCGATCGAGTGGCTCAATTCGGAGATTCTCGCCTGCCTGACGACGCCGGCGGCGCCTTTAAGGGTGTGCGCATAGCGCAGCAGCTTGGAAACCAGGCCGGCCTCGCCATGCCCCTTCTCGATATCGAGCACGCCCTGCGTAAGCCCTTCCACCAGCTCTCGAGCCTCGGTGCGGAAATACCTGTACGGGTCGCTGTTCATCTCATGCCTGCCCGCTCCGGTTGAATCAGCCGCCCCAGGTCCCGGGAAAGCGCGGTCAATTCCGAAACCGTCTCA
>Ga0181533_1001156_pt1 | contig 34431 bp, 32 predicted proteins | sample PEATcosm2014_Bin_45_FD_119772 | JGI IMG/M metagenome (GOLD analysis project Ga0181533, IMG submission 119772) | Peatland microbial communities from MTU Mesocosm Facility, Houghton, MI, USA - PEATcosm2014_Bin11_60_metaG | ecosystem: Environmental > Terrestrial > Soil > Wetlands > Peat | place...
AATTCTCTTCAAGTACTCCTGCTTCGAGGCCTGACTCATCCTGTTACCCTTCTCCATATCGGGTAACATTCTAAAACTGCGCGACGATCCTCCTCGGGTAACATTTTAGATTGCGCGATACGTACCGTTGCATCCACCGTGGATCAGGATTAAGATATGGGTATGGGTAAGGTAAAGGAATCCGAGTTTCAGAAGCCTGCTCCCGCCCTTGATGACGAGGACGAGGAAACGCTTGCGGCCATTGACGAAGGCATTCGCGATGTCGACGCGGGCCGAACCGTACCCGCGGAGGAAGTCCGAAAGCTCTTGCCCCAGTGGATTACCGCCTCCTCTACTCGCAAAGGTCGCTGAACGACCTCGGCGAAATTCTCGGGCACATCGCCGAGGAAGACGCTGAGGCCGCTTCCCGATTTGGTGCTTCCTTGCTGGATCATGTTGATCTACTCAGTCGATTTCCGCGCCTGGGCGGCGTCATCCGAAAGCGATCACGGGTGCGCAAATTACTGCACAGCCCTTTGCTGGTTTACTATCGACTCGACGAAGATAAACGGCTGATCGAGATCGTTCACGTTCGCCACGGGGCGCGGAAGCAACCCAGTAACGCGGAGTTGCAGGGAAATGGTGTCAGGAACCATTCTGTTCCATGCGGAACCGCAACAAGAAGGACTTCCGCCGTTTCCCACACCTTAAGCTGATTCCCTGAGCCGTAAGCCGGTAGGGTGGAGGCGCGTCAAGTTCGCGTTCCTCCGCGCATCTTCCCAAATTCGAGCCGCGTTACGATGTTTCTCGTCGCGAACACGAAGTGAAAAACCGCACAGGAACGCAAAATACGCGTACCTGTGCGCTACCCGCTTTCGATGTGCAGGGAAAGACCGTGGGCGCTAAGGCGGTTGGAGCGCCATCCCAAGCGCGAGAGCCCCGACTTGCCGATGAGCAAATTCGGATACCCTTTCCTCCCAATAGGTTTTACCGGCGTGGTCTGTTCCTCCTTCTTTCCTGTTTGTTGATCCTCTCACCCGCAGCTTCTATTCTCCTTCTCAGCAATTCCCTGGTACGCGGGTCACTGGTAACTTCCAATGATCTTAATAGCATGTCGATGTGTGGATCCAAGCCTCTCTTCCTGCGGTCGTATGGCTCCTGGTCTGGCTCTTCTTTCCTAAGACCCCGGAGCTTTAGAAGTGCCGTCCAGAGTCTCATGGCTTCCTCCTATTCACATTTCCATCGGTCCAGAATTCGCCGGCTGGCGCAGACTCCCAGCGTCAGGAGTCTGCGCCAGCCACGTATCAGCACGCTACTGACCCACCTTCTTCTTGATGAACAAATACAACCCAAAAAGCGCCAGGGTGATGAAAAAATCCGCTATCCAGAGGCCATTTGAAAGCGATTGTGCCAGGTAGACAATTGACCAAACCGCCACGAGCTTCCACATGCCGGGGACACTCTGTTTCTGTTGCTGTTTCCGCGGCCGCGCGGTCCCGCCGCCGGCCGAATCCAGGCCGCAATCTGGGCAGTAGCGCCCTGCTTCCCTCTCCCGCCCGCACCGGGGGCACCGCATTCGGCAGCCGTATCCATATTGCTTGCTTAGTGTGCCTATGTGCCGCCAGCACCCCGCGCACAATCCGGGAAACGGTGACTTTGGCGATAGCCTGCAGCCGCACAACTTGCACGCCGTTACGCCAAGCTGCCTGCGCGCCTTCACCTCCTGTTCCATGGCCACTATTTCGTTGCAGCAGCGTCCACAGATCGAGTGCATCGGCTCACCGACTATCCTCTGGCATTTGCCGCACCTTTCCGGCTCCTTCGGTTTCGCCGGGGGGTTCGGAGCGGGGGGGCTCGGAGCGACAGGTATGTAATACTCGCCTTCAGAGCGCAGCGCCGCCAGAGCTGCGTCGTACTCTTTTCTCCTGGCAGGATCCGACAGGGTTGCATACGCTTCCTGCACTTCCAGGAACCGTTCTTTCACCAAGCCCTGCACCATCTCGTTCACCCCGACGTTCTTATCCGGGTGCAGGCATCGAACCAGCTTTTTGTAAGCCTTCCTTATTTCCTTGCTAGTGGCGTTCTCTTTTACCCCCAGCACCTCGTAGTGGGTAATCATCAGTTCAGTAACCTGGAGGCGTCCGTGATTGCCTCTGCCAGCCCTTCGTCCGAGGTGCGCACGGAGAGGTCGGGCCTTGACCTCAGCCTGCTCAGGAACAACCAGTCGGCGTCCTCGGTTCCGATCACCAGGATGTCCGTTCCTTTATCTTTCAGGACTTGTCCCAGCTCCAACGCCCTCGTCGGGTTGTTCGGCTTCCCGTCGGTGACAACTACCGCGGTTTCCGTGCCCTCCATTGTGGTCAGTATCTGTAGCGCGTCCGCCAGGTTGGTGCCCCCTCCTCTTAGCGGGTGCTGCCCCACCGAGGAAGTGGCTTGGCGCAGGGCCGCCTGGTCGTAGGAAGCGGCGTGGTGCAGCACCGCAGATGAGCCGAAGAGGATTATCCCGACCATCTTGGTCGCGAGCGCCCTGTCCACGAACCCTTGCGTACCGGCCATAGCGACGTCCAACTTGGTCTTGAGCCTGCTGGTATGCTCGCTCTTATCCACGCGAAGCCCGGTGAACCCATCTGGGCTGACCTGACGGGTACCCTTCAGCAGGCTCAGTTCTTCCTTCGTTCCCACGAACATGTTCATGCTGTCCGAGAGGTCGATCAGCAGGTAAACGATCCCCTTCTTCTTTACGGTGACGACTCTGTCGCCAATCCTGACGCCTTGCTTGGCTACTTTTATTATGTCCCTTGGCATTGCTCCTCCTTACGCTATATCGCCTGGCGCCCAGTCCAGAAAACCCACATAAACGAAACATCACAGGAGACTCGATGGTGCATCTCTCGTACCACTGGACGAAGTTTTCATTCCTTGTGGTGTCAACGGCGGATTGCGTTCCAATGGGCCCGGTTCTGCCAAGGAATGTTGGTCATTGCGACAAAATATCCGGTCGGTGTCGGCGAGGAAGAGCATTTTGGTCAGATATAGCTGCGCAGAGCACGGCGTTTAGTTAGTACCTTCGGGTAATTGACACGTTCACCTGAATTTGTGACAGGAAATGTCTAATGCGGGTGACACATATGGGTATTTGGTGTGGTTAGGAACCCGAGGGGAGGCCGGAAGCTACCCGCATGCGGTCCTGAACATGGGGAAATATTTGGCTGGTTTGGTGGGCGATGGATTGCGTTGGCCTCAAATGCAGGGCTTGCGAGCGGCGTTATTCGCGGGTGGCGCCCACGTTCGCATGCTGATTCCTCCATGTTAACGCACTTGGAAATCATGCTGAGTGGGTACTTCCCTGGATTCGGAAAGACGGGCGCCCTACCCGGAAAATAGGGTGGCAGAGCCTTGCAAATGGACCAACGGGGAGCGCGCTGTTATCGCGCCCCGAGCGTGAATGCTCCGAAGCGGTTCGCGTGTTACGCGAGCATCATCCGCATCGGTTGCAGGGTGCGGTTGAAGGGATTCAGAATCAGACCGAGGATTTCAAGCGTCACCACACCCAGGAGCGCCTCGTCGCCCTTTTCCCCGAGCATCACGGGGGTATGCCGTCGTCCCTGGGGAAGCGCGATCTGGCACTCGGACACTCTCCGCTCCACTTCGGTGCCATCCGCCAGGATGCATTTCACGGAATCCATCGGCTCCAGCTCGATAGCTCGCCAAACCTTTTGGGGCAGCAGTGTATAGGTGGCGCCGCTATCCACCAGGAATTTCAGAGTGGCCTGTTTTCCATTGGGGCCGGTCACCGTCCCCTCAATATGTATCAGTCCCATACAGCTCCATTCCTTAAATTTGCCGACTCGTATTCTTCCTTCTGATTTTCCAAATCTTTGACTTGAAGCGCCTTTCACTCCGACTTGATCCGCAGCAAGCGCCGCATCTCCTCCTCCGCCTGGTTGATGGGATGCGAGTCCGCTTGGGCGCGTAGTTTCTTGAAGACCGGGTAGCCGGCGGCCTGCTCGCTGCGCCACTCGGCGTCGAATTGGCCATTGCGAATTCCGGCGAGGGCTTTATCCATGAAGTCGCTCATATCCTTGGCAAAGGGAACAGCACTCGCTCGCGAGAGAGTTCCGTACTGGCTGGTTTGCGAGTGCAGCCGCGCCTGTTTGAAGAAGCCCACGCGAGCCATCTCGCGGAATATTTCCGCGGCCTCGCCGGACCCGTACATTTCCAGAGCGACCATCTCTGGCGGAAAGCCCTTCTCGACGAGGAATTCAAACGCCATGGTCCAGGTCCGGGTTAGAAGGGGCCACACGGCCTGTTCTTGAAAGAGGTCGAGTTCAGTTTCTTGCGCAAACGTGGTTTTAAAGGCGCCCGCGCGCGTGGCGCCAATTCCCCGCGCCCAGGCGAGTGCTGTCTCCAGTGCGTGGCCTGAGGCGTCTTGCGCAACGGCGACGAAAGCAGGAGCGCCCCGGCCATCCACAAACGACTCGCGCACCTCGGTCCCGATCATGCGTGGCGCCACCATGATGACGTCCACGTCTGGGGGCGGTGCAATCAGGCCAAAATGAATGTTGTACCCATGGGCAAAATCCAGCGTCTGCCCGCCGCGCAGGCGGCTGCTTAGGACATCGTTGTAAACCTCGCGCTGGACTTCGTCGGGGATCAGCAAGGCCAGGACATCCGCGCGCTCGGCGACTTCGGCGACAGATCGGACCACGAAACCATCTTTTTCTGCCTGGCCCGCGGTTTCATCGCGCAGGCTTCCCACCATGACGTCGAGACCTGAGTCGCGAAGGTTCAGCGCTTGGGCGCGCCCCTGATTTCCATAGCCAATGATTCCCAAGGTTTTTTGACGGAGTATTTCCAGGCTGGCGTCGGGATCATAGTAGGATTCCATGGGTTTGACGATGCCTTTCGTTGATGGGGATAACGCACAGGAAAATCCATTATCGGCGTGCGGTGGAGGGGTGTCAATCAAACGGGACCTCCTTCGCTATGCCTTATTGCGGCACCACCGGCAGGACTAGCGCCGAGGGATGTTCACCATTGTGGTAAACGCTGTTGAGGGCTTTTACCATGCGCGCCGAACGTCCCTGGTCTTCGCCCGTGTTCAGGTTCCGATCATAGTGGGGAAAATTGCTGCTGGAGATCTCCAGGCGCAACTTATGGCCCTTCAGGAAGACGTTGGAAGTGGCCACGAGGTCAAGGGTGAGTTTATAGATTTCACCGGGGTTCATGAATTCGGCTTTTTCCGGGGAATGGCGGTAGCGGGCGCGAAGGATTCCGTCGGTCAGATTCTGCGCATAACCGTTTGGCCAAACATCCACCAGCTTACCCGTGAAGTCCGTATCGACAGCCGAGGAACTGGCGTAGAGTTCCAGGGTGATCGGTCCCGTGACCTCAGTATCCTCTTTGAAAGCCGGCGTGGAGTAAACCAGCACGTCGTTGCGTGCTTCCACGGGCCGCTGATCGAAGGCGCCGGACGGCTCATGATTGTTGTCGCAGCACAAGCCACCGCCGCGTGTGGGCGTGGGGTCTGCGGGATCGTAGGTGTACTTGTCCCCAGGCTCCGCGGCGGGAGTCTCTGTGTTCAAATCGCCATCGCCGCTGAGGGTATTGGCGTTGCCCTGTGAGTGCAGGTAATAACGCGTGTTTTTGGCGCGCGCCAGCGGCCAATCATCCTCATCTCGCCAGGCATTGCGGCCCATCACAAAAATCTTCACAGGCTTCTCATTCTCCAGGCCGTTCGCAACGCCCTTCAAGACGTAGTCGAACCAGCGAATGCGCAGTTCATTGATGTTGAACTCCCGCTCGCCGTTGCGCGCGCTGGGACCAAAATCAATGTCGCCCGTCTTGCCGGTGAAAGGTCCATGGAACCAGGGTCCCACCATCAGGCGCTGCCCATGGCGTGCGGCGTCGCTGCCGCCACGCGCTTTGATATGCATATAATTTCTAAGCGTTCCCCCCAGGAAGATGTCGTACCAGCCCCCCTGGTGATATGCGGGCACCAGGATATTCGCATCGTGATCGTCGATCGAGATTTGTTTCCAATAGTCGTCGTAGTCGGGATGAGCGAGCCAATCGAAATAATAATTCGCCAGGCCCGCGGACGTGCCGGTGCTCAACAGGGGGTAATCGGAAAGCGGCAAGCTCGTGTCCCAGCGGGAGGCGTTGGAGTCCCTGCCCACGCGGCGCGCGAGGGTGTTCATAGCGAGACCGCTCGTCCAGGATTGGCCGAACCAGAGCGCGAACGCTCCTCCCTGATAGGTCCAGCCGTCGTGATAGTTTGAGGCCGTAACCTGGGGAAAAATCGCGGCCAAGTGCGGCGGGGAGGCGATGGCCGCGAGCATCTGGGTGGCCCCAACGTAAGAACCGCTGTACATCCCAACTTTTCCATTCGCATAGGGCAATGCGGCAGCCTACTCCACCGTGTCGTAGCCGTCCTGCGATTCGTATTTGAAGGTGTACCATTCCCCTTCCGAGGCGAAGCGGCCACGCACATCCTGAGCCACCACCACGTAGCCGTGCGCCGCAGCCAGGAGCCCAAAGTCTACTTCGCCGTGTTTGTCGTAGGGGGTGCGAGTGAGGAGCACCGGAAATTTGCCATCGGCTTTGGGCCGGTAAATATCCGCGCGCAGCACCACGCCGTCGCGCATTTTGGCAGGCACCTCGCGGTCCACAACAACCTCGTAGCGCTCCTCAGCAAGAGCCAGGGCCCCTGCCCAGGACAGGGTTACGAGCAATGCGCAAATCACACGTCGGTTCATGGGATCCTCTAGTAATATTAGGGCCGCGTTACTTGTCAAAATACGGATGTTTGGAGAGCGGCAATCTGGGCAGCTCACCGGTAGCGGGTTTTATCGTAAGGTCCTCAAAGAGAAGCGAAGGGGCGACGAAAGAAACCAGCGGGGCCCCGGTCTGTCCAGGATAAAGGCGCCCCCCGTATGCCGCATAGGGAATGCTGTAGACCGTCAAATCGCGCGAGGCGGCGGCGAGGTCTTTAAACGCGCCGTCATCCAAGCCATCGAACTGCCCCAGGCGCATCAACTCCTCGTGGCCGTCGGGGTAAACTTTATAAATCTCGCGGCCGACCCCACGCACGATAACGCCAAATTCTTTGTTGCGCTGCTTCACCATGCTGAGCAACTGCTCTTTCAGTTCCGGCTCGCTCACCCCCTCCGTGACCGTGAGCATTAAGTTGCTGGGCTGAGCGCCAAAGGTGCGATAACTTCCCGTGCTCTGTGGAATGCCGGAGACGGGATCACGCGCATTGAGCAAAGTCTTGAGATAGCCCTTGTCCACCAGAGTGGTGGGGCGCGCCCGGACACCTTCGTCGTCAACCGCGTAGCTGCCCACCAGGGGTGTTCCCTGGTAGGAGGTTTGCGTGGGGTCGTTGACAACGCTCATGAAGCTGGGGAGAACGCGCGCCCCGAGCCGGTCCTGAAGTTTGCTCACACTCTGAGCGGCGTAAGCTTCCATCTGGGGGTTGTCGGACGCGGGCGTGCGCATGGCGAGCAACTTGGGAGCGAAAACCTGGCTAAAAGCTTCCGCGCCGGCGGCGCCATCGAAAAGCACCGGCCCGTTGTAGCGATCCACCACGGCCGCTCGCCGAACCCGCGTCAGGCGGTCCGCCATGGCGCCTATCCTTGCCGCCAGCTCGGATTCCTTGGGGAGCGCTTCCATTGAGCGCGCCGAAGCCATTACCCAGTCAGGCAGCATGGTCCCATCGAGCGCCTGGGTCTGCGCCATGGCCATAAACGTCGCCCCGGAAGTTTCCTCCGTCACCACGCTCCCTTCACTATTGAGATACCAGGAGCGGGTGTCGGTGATCCCCAGGCTGGCCGAGGAGGTATAGATTTCCGGCGATTGGCGGAAGAGGGCGGAAAGATTTCGCACCAGAGCTTCGGCTTGGGCAAGGTCCATTTTGATCGGGGCAAAAGGCTCCAGCGCCGTCGCTGGTTGCTCCTTGCTGAAGTCGGGAAGGTTCTCGCGGGCTTTCCGATTCTCCAACGCTCCGCGCTTTCGGGAAAGCATCTCCAGAGCCGCTTTGTAGGCCGAATCGGTGGCCAGCCAAATTTGCCGGCGCAATTCCTGGTAATCGTCGTCGAGGGGAAGCAAGACGGTTTCGGTCAGCCCGTTGGCCTGGGGCGGGTAGGTCATGAAATTGCTGTTGTCGAGCTGATAGTCGCCGACCCGCACTTGCACCGTCAGATAGCGGGCGCGCGCGAGGTCGCCGGAAAGCAGCGCGCCGAAGGTGGCTGAGGTGTCAAGAGAAGTTCGATCCTGCACGCGATAGGAGATGAAGTAAGGTTTTTCAAGCTGCTCGAGCTGCAATTGCTTCATGGAGCGATTCAGTTCGTCGCGCATCGCCTTCATGACCACGTCGTCCGCCGCGGGGGCCGTCGCCGGCAGCAGCAATGCCCCCAGCAGAAGAATTCCGAGTCCCCGGGAAACCTTTTTCTGCATTCCGTTGCTCCTTAATACAGCTATTACGCAATCTTTGTGCCTTCAGAACCTCTAACCGCGCGTCAGGCTCCGGTGCTGAAACACTGCGATGGCCAGAAGAAAACACACCAGAGCGTAGTCCAGCCCATAAGCCAAGGCGGTCATGTGGTCGGTCCATGGATAGCGCTTCAATGCTGCCTGTGTCATGGTAAAGAAGCGGCTTTCATCAAGCACCACGGTGGTTAAGGGAAGGGCGAAGTGCAGCGGCAGGCGAATCCAGGTTGGGATATCGCTGAGCGATGATGCCGCTACAAGAAACTGGATCAGCGAGAGCAGAGCCGCGACAATGCCCATAACGGCCACGGGGTTCATTAGCGTCACGAGAAACATGGCGATTGCGGCCCAGATCGCGTAGCGCACTAAGGGGTAGACAAGCAGCACCCACCAGGAGGTTTCGAAAGGATGGCCTCCCAGCCAGGTCAGAAGAAATATGACTCCCAGCATGCCAACTACATAGACCGACATGAGCATGAGCACGCCGAGATATTTTCCGGCCAGGAACTGCCAGCGGCGCAGCGGTCGTGCCATAACGGCCAGAATCGTCCCGGACTTCATTTCGCCGGCGACCGAATCGGCGGCCGCCCACGCCGCCAGAAGGCTGCCCAAGCCGCTGAGCAATAACAGAGTCCTCCCGATGTCTTCCCACATCAGATATTGCATATACTGGGCATTGGAGGCGGTGGTCATGGACTTAAATTTCAATGCGGAATAGAGCCCCATCAGAAAGAAAGCAAGGAAAAGGAGGCTCAATACGAGGATGACCTTGTTGTGCAGAAAGGTGCCAAAGGTGCTGCGGGCTATGGTGCGGATTTTCACTTTGTGCCTTCTCCTACCAGCTTCAGAAACGTTTCCTCCAGCGAGGTCTTCATCGGCGTGAGGCTGAGTACGTCACAGTCGGCGGCCCACAGCATCTCCGCCAGCGCCCGTTTTTGAGCGGTATCCGCGGCGATGCGCACCCGGCCAGCCTCCCGCTCCACCGACGCGCCCAGCCCCTTGACGGCTTGTTCCAGGGCTTCCGGTAACCGGTCAACGACGATTTCCACGCGGTCGCCTTGGGCAAGCATCTCTTGCATCCCCCCGGCACACACCAGCCGGCCGCGATCGATAATGATGGCGCGGTCGCAGATCTTTTCGGCCTCGGAAAGGATGTGCGAACTCAGGAAGATGGTCTTGCCTTCGGCCTTCAGGGCCAGGATGAGGTCGCGTACATCTTTCCGCCCGGCAGGGTCCAGGCCCGAGGTCGGCTCATCGAGCACCAGAAGTTCCGGGTCACCGAGAAGGGCCTGGGCAATCCCCAGACGCTGCACCATGCCGCGCGAGTATTTTCCGATCGTCAAGCCCTTGTAACCTTCGAGCTTGACCTCGGTGAGCAGGCCGGCAATCAGCGCGCCGGGATTCGCAACTTGGCGGCCACTCAGGCGAAGATGAAATTTCAGCAGCTTCTCTGCGTCCAGGTGGTGATAGAACGCGAAATTCTCCGGCAGAAAACCGATGCGCTCTTTTGCCCGGACGTCTCCGGGCAAATAGCCAAGAACGCGGCATTGTCCCTGCTCCGCATAGATGAACCCCATGAGGACACTCATGCTGGTCGTCTTGCCCGCTCCGTTGGAACCGAGAAATGCGCAAACCTCGCCTCGGGCCACCTCGAAGGAAATCCCGGAAAGGGCTGGTATTCGGGGTCCAGCAAAACGCCGCTGATAGGTCTTGGCCACGTCACAAAATTCAATTGCTGGCGTCGCCATCCGGGCCTCCTTTCGTGGTTGGTTTCAGGTCAATTCCAAATTCGCGGGCCAACTGAGATTTCACAGACATGTAGTCGTCGTCATTGACGTTGTCGTAGCCCAAACGGGCGTAAACAATCTCACCTTTCTTGTCGATACAGAACATCGTGGGAAGGCCTTTTTCTTCATAAGCTCTTGCCACCCTCGCGCTGGGGTCCAGGAGCACGGGGAAGGCCAACTTCTCCGCCGTGGCGAACTTCGTGGCCGCTGCGGTGTCCAAGTCAACGCTTATGGCGAGAATCTCGAAGTCACTGGATGCCGAGTGGTAGCGCTTGTAGAAGTAGTTCAGGGCACCCATTTCCGAATGGCATGGCCCGCACCAGCTTGCCCAGAAAGCGACCACTACTTTCTTTTTTCCGCGGAAATCCGCGAGCGAGACGGTCCGGCCGTCGGTCGTGGCGGCCCAGAAATCGGGCGCCTGCACGTGAACCAGCCTCGGCTGCTCCAGCGATTTTTCCAGCACGCTGGCGCGCCAGGTAATGAAGATGGTGAATGCGGCCAGGGCGGCGATAACCAAGAGAGCCCTAACAGAAAGCCGAGGCCCCGCCGTCGCCTCTTCAGAACAACTCATGGATTGCATGTATGCTCGCTTTCTGAGCGGCGTCTGTGACGGGACTCATCATACTTGATACGCGCGAGCGGGCTGGCCGGTTAACAGACGATTTTTCGACTCCACTCTGCAACCCTAAGGGCAATGGGCAAGATGGCCGTCTCACAATACATTCCGGCGCTCATCTTGTAGGATCACGCCATGGCGTGCCCCCACTCGGCACTACCGAATCGGGGCGGGAAGAATAGGCGCCCGCGCGGTGGATTTCTCTTTTTTCGCCACTTCGATTTGGGAGACCAGCAGATCGGGAGAAGATGCTGACACGGGTACTGATCCTGATTCCGCGCCGCAGACCCCATTGAACGTGGCGACCTCGGCGTCGCCGGCAACGATCTTGCTGAAGGCCGTGAGCGGCGTGCCGATCAGGTTGACTCCCCGCACCAATTCCTCGCGCCCGTCGGGATAAATGCGATAGACCATAATCGGCAGCACGTTGAAAGCGTTGGGAGTAAACCGGCTGGTCAACGTAAACCCGCCCTGAATATCGTCGAAAAAGAGGCCGAATTTCTGGTTTTGTTTCTTGACTTCCTCGATCAGCCGCTGCTTCAGTTCGGCGCGCGAAACGGGGTGATCGACAATCACAATCAGATTCGATTGGCGTGCCACGGGAGCATTTCCCTGTTGCCTGCGCCCATGGCCGTTGGAGTGCGGAAACCCTTCGATGGGCGAACGCGACATCAAAAAGTTCTTGAAGACGCCGTGGTCAAGCACCACCACCCGCTGCGCTTTCACACCCTCGTTGTCGAAGTCGTAAAAGCCGGCCAGTTCCGCCGAGCCCAATCGTTGCAAGGTGGGGTCGGAGACCACGGAGAAGTTCTCCGGGAGAAGTTTCTCTCCGACCATCTTCTTGAACGTCTGGCCTTCGTTTTCGTCCTTTTGCCGATGGCCTTCAATGCGGTGGCCAAACACTTCGTGGAAGAAAACGCCGCTGGCGCGGCCGGAAAGTATCGCAGGACCTGTGTAAGGATCAACAATCGGCGCCACCCGCAGGGCTTGCAAGTCTTTGATCATCTGATCGACAACCTTCAGCACCGCCTGGTCGGAAGGCAACCCCTCCGGATCGGAGGAATAGAAGGATTCGTACCGCGGCAGATCCATCCCGTCATCAGCCTTCATCTGAGCCGACAGGTAGAGGTAGTAAATGGGCCGGGAGACCTCGATCTCTGATCCGTCGCTGTTCACATACCAACGGCTTTCAATATCCGCCAGGAAGTTCGCGGTGGCAGAGTAGATGTCGCCGTAGCGGGCAAAGGGCGCCGTATACTTCCGCACCTTCTCTTCCCATGCCTTTTGGTCAATCTTCATCACACGGGGTTTATCAAAATGCTGGGCTGCAGGCGCAGGAGAGAAGTCATCGGACTTGTCTTCCTGTGCGACCTTTACCTGGACCTCGGTGGTGATCGCGGCTAGTTGCTCGGTCGCCTGCTTGTATTTGAGGTCGGTGTAATACCAGAGAACACTGCGCAGCGCATCGGGGTCCGCCTCAATGGGAACATAGATGGGCGCAGCGGCTTCAGCGCCCCCTTCCCGTGTCCCATGAGTGTTGTCCAGATGAGGGTTCCCCACGCGCAGGTCGATATCCAACTGACGGCTGCGGCTCTGCTGGCTCGTTTGGAGTTTTCCAAACGTGCCCGTGACGCCGACAACTTGATCGTCAGTGATTTCGTAGCTGAGGAAATAAGGCTGGACCGGCTCGGCCTTAAATGCCCGCTGCGAGCGAGCCAGTTCCGCCTTCATGGCTCCCAGGATGGTCGCGGTTTCGGCATCCTGGGCTTTGACGGCGGGGGTAAGAAGCGCTAGCAGAACAGCAGCAGCAATCCATATTCGCAAGGGTAAGCTATACCTCCGGGGACTTTGCATCGTACGGCATGTTAATCCCCTCGTCAACTGAGTCTCGCTGTTTTGGAAGCGGGCCACCTCAGGCGTCGCGCGCGCGCCCATCAAAAACCTCGCAGCAGCGTGCTTTCCCGCTTTGGCAGGCCTTCCTTGGGAATTCGTTTCAGCACCACGTATTCGATGCCGTATCCGGCGCAGAAGGCTCTCTTCTCAGGTTTGTCGCCGTCCTCATTGACCACATAGTAGTGAGGCTTAAGCAGGTCGATTTCCGGTTCAGCGTCCAGCCAGCCGTGCCCCGTCGAAATCATGGCGCTGTGCACGTACCGAACCGAATGCACCATGTAAAGGCGTTCGGCCTGCGATAGTAGGGGGTGCCCGTCACCCTTCAGCAGCTTGATGTTCGCGTCATGTCCCACCACCACGTACAGATCGCCCAGTGCGGAAACTTCCTCGAAAAACCTGACGTGCCCGGAGTGAAACCAGTCGTAGCAGCCGGTTACGATCGCTCTCTTCCGCGCGGAGTTGAAAGCAGGCGGCACGAACGAAGGCACGGGAAACCCGCTCAAATCCTCATTCCTTATAACGCGGTACTGAATTCCTCGTGCCTCCGCGTAGGCGCGTTTGCCGGGAGCGTCGCTTTCCTCGTCTACAATCCAGGTGTGGGGCTGAACGGCCTCAAAATCAGGCAAGGCATCGGGCGCGATGATTCCCCTGACGAGGGTGACATGGTCCACGAAGCGCAGGGATTGGAGCAGATAAAATCGTTCCCGTTCCGCGAACCTGGGGGGCCTTCCCTCGAGCGCCAGTAGGGTTTCATCCGACCATAACCCGACGTGCACACTCCCCCACTTCGCGGCTTCCTCAAGAAAGCGGACGTGTTTTGAGCGCAGATTGTCAAAGCTTCCCGTGACCGCGACGGTTCGCATGCTTCGAAAGATTTCCAATCTTCGATTGCCGATTTCAATCGAAAATCGTCAATCGACAATCGTCAATTCCCGCCCCCGGCCGGAACGGTCCTCACCTGCACGTGAAAGGAACCCGGCACGGGCTCCTCCGACACGACGTACAGATACCCACCGCCACAGCCGGAATACATGGCTCCTGCATACCTGGACTGGTAGTGATTCAAAATACCCACCAAGTCGACGCTGATGGCCGGATGTCTGACCGTGCCAGGAAGAATTGCCTCCCAGCAGCGCATGCATTCATTCATGGAGGCGCCCAGTGCCCGCGCGTCCTTCGCCAGAATCGCCGCGTAACAGTCCTTCCCCGATTGGCCCAGCCGGCGTATCCATTCCCTATCCAAATTTTTTTCCTCGAGGGGGCTGTAATGATCGGGCCGAGGCGCGATGGGCAGGACCTGCACCACTTCCTCCACCCAGCGCGCGACAGCGGGATCGTTGTTCGTTTCGATGTGCGCGGGGAAATAGCCACCCTCGCAGGTGAAATCGTAATCCAGCCGGCTGATGCCAGGAATGATCAGCCCCGCCATATCCTGCGATCCCGAGGGCGCAGCCTTGCCTTGGTTCTCGGCATCGTAGAGGATGCGCACCAATTCCCGCGGGTCTTGACCCGGCAACACATCGTTCCATAATTTGCGCGCGACCTCGCGCGTGCTCGTGGCCATGCCGCTGCGATCCATGCAGCGAAAGGTGGGCTCAATCCCTACTACTACCATCGATCCTGGTGGAGTGGGGTTATGCATGGAAACAAACGGCTGGTCAATCCATCCACCGGCGAAGGCCATGCGATAAGGGATTTTGCCGATGACCGAAGTGATGTCATGATCAGAAGGGGTAATCATAGGAAGAGACCTTGGCAACATGAAAAGTCTACCTCACACTTGGCCCTGCTTGCCAATTAGGATTTCAGAATGGGTCGACATGGGGTGCATTTGGCACAATCATTATGGATAGTCCGCAACTCCCCGAGAATAAGCGGTAAAGTCCACCAGCTCACTCGGACAATTTGACTGATTGGATCCCTGCGGGTCGTCGGCCTGGCAATGGGCGCCCCTGCGTCGCCGGGTGGAACACCTGTGACATTTTGGCGGGATGTGCTGCCGATCCTCCAACAGCATTGCGTGGAATACACCTATGAGATTGTGCCCACGGGTTTTACCGAAGGGAAATGGCTGTCCCCGCGAACCTGGACAAGTGGCATTACTTTCTTCGCGGCGCCGCCCCGGGGAAGTGAAATCGGATCGCCCCTGCGGATTCGGCGATAGACACTTGGCGACTGCCGAGGGGCTATTTCCCGAACGCACCTCGGGCTCTGATATCCACTGCTTTCAGAGATGTTCCATCCCCCAGACGCGAGGCCGCCGGCGCTGTTATCCTCAGCCTATCTTGACGGCGGGGCACGCCCGCCGAACCTGATGGCGGGCGGCCTATTCAGATTTACACGCCGTGGCGCTCAATCCATATCAGCTAGAATAGCAACTTCAGTCCGAACTGGATCTGCCGCGACGTAGTGGCGGTACTGGTGATCACCCCAGCCGTAGGTGACGGCCCACCGGTTGCCGCCGTGTAGACGACCGGGTTCGGCGTATTGAGGTTCGTGTGGTTAAACACGTTGAAGAACTCGGCGCGGACTTGCAGGCCGACCTTTTCCGAAAGATGGAACTTCCTTGCCAGGGACAAATCTGTCGTCGCCAGTCCTGCTCCCTCGAGTATGTTGCGGCCGACGTTGCCATACGTGCCCGCGAGGGGCTGGATGAAGGCGGCGGGATTGAAGTATTGATCGGCCCCGCCTTGGATCACCGGCCCCGTAAAGTTGGGATTCCAAGACGGCCGAATCGGATTGCGGCTGTCGCCGTCGTTGGCAGAGTTGTAGGACATTTGCGGTGTGAAGGGCAAGCCGGATTGCAGGGTCTCAATTCCGCTGAGTTGCCAGTTTCCGGCCAGCCGATCCACCCAGGGGCTCCCGTGCAGCGCCTTCCCCTCTCCCAACGGAAGGTCATAGGTGGCATTGATGACCGCGGCATGGCGAATGTCAAATGAACCCCGGCCATAGTCCCAGCTCGGCTCCAGGGGATTGGCAGCGAAGGCGGGAGAATTCGTCGCGACGCTGGTATTCATGCTGTCGCCATTGTCGAGAGCCTTCGCATAGGTATAGACCCCACGAAATTGCAGCCCGTGGCTGAAGTGATGGTTCACGTCCACTTCCAGACCGTTATAGGAGCTGACGCCTTCCGAGAACCAATGGGTCGAGTTGGTTAGCGTGCTGTTGGCCAAGGGGGCGGTTGACGAGTTGTACCAGGTTCCCGCAGGATAGCTTGCCGGGCAAGGCGACGCCGGACATATTGTTGGAATCGGAACGTTGGCGTCGACGGAAAGAATTTCGTGGTACCCGTGGGAGCCAATATAGCCGACGCTGAGCGTGGTGTTGGCCGAAAGGTGCTGTTCGATCCTGAAGGTGTACGATTCGACCGCCGGCGTCTGGAGGTTCGCCTGCACGCCGCTCGGTATAATTTTTCCCGTCGCATACGTCGCGTTCGGATTTATGGTCGAAAACGCGATGCTCTTGGCGGCATAGACGGTATTGAAGGGACCGGCCTGGTCCAGGCGGTAATCCAGGGCGTCAATCAACGCGTAATAGAGACCACCCCCCGCACGGATTACGGTTTTCTTGGAGGCGAAAGGGGACCACGCGAAACTCAATCGAGGCGCCGGAAGGAACTTGGCGTTGTTCTGGGAAAACACCGAGTTGCCGATTGCCGGCTGGGTTAAGAGCGCTCCATTCGAGCCAAATACATAGTTCGCAGCGCGCCCGTAGGCCTCGTTCCAGCCATTCGTAAACTCACCCCGAAAACCCACCCGAAGTTCGAAGCTCGGCCGCAGTTTGATCGCGTCCTCGGCGAAATATGCGCCCTCCAGCGAACGCCAGGACAGCGGCGTAAAGGACGGGGCGTAGGTCCACGTGCTCACGGTGCCAGCCAGGAAGCCCGGCAGGTTGGAAAAGGAAGCTTGTCCATACTGGTCATTCAGCAAATTGCTGTTGGATTGCAGCCGTTGGAACCATGCGCCGACAGTGATCAAGTGGATGCCGCGGGTGATGCTGACTTGGTCGGTGGCTGTGAACAGATTGCGCACCGCCGATAGGTTGCTTCCCGCGTTGGTGCCGCCGTTGGTGAGTTGCGACGCGCCGTTCAGCGTGGTGCCACCGCCAATCACGATGGCGCCAACGGGTTGGCCCGCATGGATCCAACCGCCCGGCACGGAGGATGCAGACCCGGTGACTCCGCTGTTGAAGTAGAAACCGCCGCGGGAGAATCCGAACGTCGCCTTGTTGAGGAAGTTCGAGGAAAAGATGTGGGTTTCGCTCAGGCTCGCCACCTGCTCGCGCAGGAAAACGTCGGTGAGGCTGAGCGGATTGTTCGTGGGCGAATTGGCTCCGCTGTCGTCCACGGTGTAAACGCCCGCGAAGGTATCCTTATCGGAGAGAGTTTGGTCAAAGCGCACCGTTCCAAAATCCTCGCGGATATGCTGAAGGGGATTATTGAACGCCTTGGCGATGCCACTATTCGCCCCCGTCGAGGTGAGCAGTTCCGGCCCGTTGGCCACGGGCCACAAGCCCAGTAACGGTTGAATGCTGGCCACGGCAGCCGCCCGCGAAGTGGCGTCCGGCACGAGGGTTACATCGCTCAGACCGAGAACCTGGCGGTAGCCTTCATAGTTCGCGAACAAGAATGTCTTGTCCTTTTTCACCGGCCCGCCCAGCGATCCGCCGAACTCATTGCGCTGAAAATCAGGAATTTGCGCCTGGTCGAAGAAATTCCGTGCGTCCAGGGCGCTGTTGCGCAGGAACTCGTAGGCGTTGCCGTGCAACTGGTTCGAGCCCGAGGCAGTCACGATATTGATCTGGGCGCCGGGGCGTTTCCCATAATCGGCGCCGTAGGTGTCCTTGACCACAGCGAATTCCTGCACGGCGTCCACGCCCAGAAGTTGCCCGCTCGTCCCTCCCGGTGTGTTGTTGACCTCCGACGCGCTGGTGAATTCCACGCCGTTCAGGAGGTAGAGATTCTCCTGCGGGCGGCGGCCCGAAACCGCGAACATATTGCCGACGACCGAGTTCGATGTGCCGGTACCACCGGACCGCTGCGACGTGTAGTTAATAACGCCGGGATTCAGCGTGAGGAGTTGGTCGTAGCTCCGGCCATTCAGCGGCAAGTCCTTCACTTGCCGCTCGTTCACAAGCCCCGACACATCGGCGGTAGTCACACCGGGTGCGTCCGCGGCCTCTACCACCTGAATCGTTTGGTGGATTCCTTCGATGGACAGTGTCAAATCGACATTGGCGCGTTGTCCCAGGACGAGCGAGACACTCCGCTTCGCCGTATTGAAACCAGCTTTTTCGGCGGAAACCTCGTACGTCCCCACGGCAAGCAGAGGAGCATCATATCGGCCGGCGTCGTCGGTGAGGATCGTGCGAACGGCGCCCTTCTCCGTGTTGATGATCCTGATGGTGGCACGAGGGATGACGCTGCCGGTCGCATCGGTGGCAACGCCTGAAATGGAGGCCTCTCCTTGAGCCCAAAGTTGCGGCGCGGCCAGGGAAATTGCCAACCAGAGAACTTGCAGGCCCACCACCCATGGCGCCAATCCGCGCCGCGGGAAGAGGGTATCCGGACGGTGGTGAGCAAAACGGGTAACCCTATTCTTCCAATCAATGAATCGCTGCCTCATCACATCCCCCTGAAAAGTTAGTGAAGCGTGCCTTGGTAACATGTCTTCTCCTTTGGTTTTCCGGCACGGCGCCTCCAGGGGTCTGGTCGGTGTGCTCTCGCTCTGAACTCGCCTCCTTGGTAGGGTCGGCTCCCATGGCCCGGGGTTCAGCCCTTTGCCTTCCCGGTTGCGGGCCTGATCTTTTCGACTTTTTCAATTTCCACCAGACGGCCGTCATGTATCGTCAGGTTCACGGAGCCGTAGCGAACGCTACGCAGCGTGCGAAAGAGTTCGCCGAGCAACTCCCTTTCGCTTGCCGACAGTGGGATTTCCAGTTCTTCTGGGAACGAATTTTTCACGGCCGCCTCCTGCCCAAGCATCCGCCTGGCTCAGCAAGTTGTGTCTTGCCACATATGAAAGCGTAAGGAAAATGCGCCCTTAACAACAGTTGTCTAATGCCCTGAGCCCTGACAGATGTCAGCAAGCGAAGTGTGATCGAGAATTTTGGCCGCCGCGTTCCGCACATCGAGAAAAATCTTATAAAGTGTACTGTGCCGCTTGTCGCTCTTCACCAGGCGACGTAGTCCCTCGGCATCGGCCAAGGGAGCGAGCGGACCATCGATGGTGCGGATAATCTCACCCAAGAAGATCCGGGAGGGCGCCCGCTTCAGGCGATAGCCGCCCTTGGCGCCACGCAGGCTCTCCACCAGGCGCGCCGCCTTCAGGTCAAGAAGGATCAATTCCAGGAACTTCTCGGGAATGCGTTCCGAGGAAGCGATGGCGTGGATTGTCGTCGGGCCTTTATGAGAGTCCCGCGCCAAACGCATCATCGCTTCCAGTGCGTACAGACCTTTGTTTGAAATCCGCATCAGCGTTATAAGTAACCCTATCTAGTTAGTAGACTATAGGTGAAGCAGGATTTTTGTCAAGATTTTTTTCGTCTCAAAAGTGATGCCGGCGCTGCATTGGGCCTCGCGGCGACTTTTTCATCAGCCTGCTAGATCCCAGTGCTCAGCTTTCCGCTTTCGGCTTCCCACCCCGTATTACTGATAACTGAAAACTGAGAACTGAAGACTTATTTCCGCTTTCGGCTGTCAGCTTTCAGCTTCCTTCTCACGTCGACGGCGTGCGGTTGCCGTAACGGTATCGGGCATGAGAAAATCCCGCGGTCAGGACGGCACTGATCGTTGGTACCCGCTTGCCCTTCACCTTGCAGTGGGCCGTCGTGGCGGATTCGAGACACAGCGTCTGGCCAGCCAGTCGGGTGTATACTGCGTTCGCGAATGCGGAGTCCGAAATAGCCATTCTTACTCAAGGTGCTGGCTAACCAGACGGACCCGTGCAAGCCGGAGGGAAGTATGTATTGGCAAAAATGGTCTGATAGGTTGAAGAAAGAATTGAAGCTTGACATGGAACCGGTCGCCGTGACTTTCGCGGGTGCGCCCGCACCAGGGACCCAGCCTCCTCAGGGGAAGGTTTCCGTGTGCCAGGCCTTGAAGCGCGCTGGGGAAGGCGAATCCATCACCATCACGGTGGAGACCTGTGGGTGCCCTGGGGGCCTGGTCAGTCTCGGGCTCGGACAGATGCCGCCAGAAGGGAGAGAAAGGCTGGTGCACTTTCTCGTCGACAAGGAGAAGGTCTACTGCTCCCGGGTGGCGATCCATCGCGGCCAGCAAAGTGTCCCGGCGCCCCTGGGGATGGCAAGTCATGTCTTCTTCGGGCCTCTGTCACGAGCGGAAACCTTACCTGACATTGTGGTGTTCATTGGGAAACCCGGTGTCCTCCAACGTCTCGTAAGCTATGCAGGCTATTGGGAGGGTGGCTCCCTCAAGGCCGAGCTTTCTGGCCCCGCCTGCCGGACGGGGGTCACCTACCCGGTGGTTACCGGTGAGATAGGGCTTTCGCTGCTCGATTTTGGCGCGAGGAGATTAGCTGGCTTTAGCGAAGACCAGCTCCTTGTCTCCGTCCCTCTTCATAGGATGATGGGTATCCTCCGGGCCCTCGATCAGGGCGCTGGGCAAACGGGGGGGGACGAGGATGAGAGCATTGAGCATCAGATCGAGGAACTGGGCAAAGTGGCATAAAGGCGCCATCCGAGCGCCCGACGGGATCGATGCCGTGCTGCCCTCGTCGGCCGGATGGTCGCGTTACGATTTGAGTAGGGCAGTGCCAATGCGAAGGTTGTATAACTCTTATGAGCGTGGCGCAGTTCCGATTCTATGCTGAACTGAACGATTTTCTCCCTGATGAGAACCGGGGGAAGGAGCTCAGGCGTCACTTTAGCGTGAGCGGTTCTGTAAAGGACTTCGTCGAGAGTTTCGGCGTGCCGCATACAGAAGTGGACCTCGTGCTCGCCAACGGCCATCCGGTCGACTTCTCTTATCCGGTGCGTGATGGAGACCGCGTGAGCGTGTATCCCGTCTTCGAGTCTTTGGACATCTCGTCGGTCTCGCGCGTACGCCCGGCGCCCCTGCGAGCGCTGCGATTCCTGCTGGACGTGCACGTCGGACGACTGGCGGCCTATCTGCGCATGGCAGGGTTCGATGCGCTCTATGGCAACCAAGCCTCCGATGCGGAGCTGGCGAGCATCGTGGCGCGCGAAGGACGAGTGTTGCTGACTCGGGATCGTTACCTGTTGATGCGAACCGCGGTAGATCGCGGCTATTGGGTCCGCTCCACCGAACCGAAACAGCAATTGCTCGAAGTCGTCAAGCGGTTTGACCTCGCCGGCTCTATGCAACCGTTCACACGCTGCCTGGAGTGCAATACCATCCTGGAGGAAGCTAGCCGGGAAGCCGTACTGGAGCGGTTGCCACCCAAGATCATGGGCAAGGAGGTCTTTCGCGTTTGCCCGAGATGCCAGCGCGTTTACTGGGAGGGATCGCATCATGAGAGAATGAGCCAATTGCTGCGTTGGGTGAAGGCCAATGTTCCTGCGCCTCCCATGGCGTGATCGCGGGGCTAAGACAGCACCGGCTCAAGGCAGTAGCCAAGTGTCCTTCAACCGCGCACGCAGGAAGCCGTCCGGCTTACTGCCGCACATCAGGCCGTGATGCGATTCCGCGCCGAAGGAGAAGCAACGCAATGGTCCGGCAACTGTTCATGACGATGCTGGGATTGAGCCTGACCGCCGGGTATCTACAGGCCCAAACACCCGACAGGGCCGATCAGTTCCAACCGGGAGAGGTCTGGCTCGATACGGGTGGCCAACCGATCGACGCGCATGGCGGCGGCATGCTCTATTACCGCGGTGTGTACTACTGGTATGGCGAAATTATGGAAGGCAAAACCGTCCACGGACGCGTGGACGTAACGGGGGTTTCCTGCTATTCATCCCGCGACCTCTATCATTGGAAGAACGAAGGCAACGTGTTGCCGGCGGTGAAAAACGATCCGTCGAGTGACTTGGCTCCAGGCAAAGTGGTCGAGCGACCAAAAGTCGTCTATAACCCCAAGACTCAGCAGTTTGTCATGTGGATGCATGTGGATTCGGCCGACTACAAGTACGCGCGGGCGGGCCTCGCCGTGAGCGATCGTCCCGCCGGGCCCTACCGCTATCTCGGCAGCCTGCGCCCGAACGGCTCCATGTGCCGCGACATGACACTTTTCCAGGACAGCAATGGCAAAGCGTATCTGATCTTCTCTTCGGAAGACAATCACACTATGCACATCGCGCGGCTGACAAACGACTACCTGAAACCGGATGGCGTCATGACCCGCGTCTTCGTCGACCAGTACCGCGAAGCGCCGGCCGCCTTCCAATACCGGGGCCGATACTTCCTCATTACTTCCAAATGCTCGGGCTGGGCGCCCAATGCGGCCCTGTACGCGGTGGCGTCATCCATCATGGGTCCCTGGAAGGTGATGGGAAATCCCACCGTGGGTCCCGGTTCCGACCAGACTTTTAATTCTCAGAGTACCTACGTTCTCCCCGTCGCGGGCCGTCGCGGCGCGCTCATTTTCCTGGCGGACCGTTGGAACGCTGACGACTTGGCGGACTCTCGACACCTCTGGCTACCTATCAGCATCCACGGAGATAAGCTCGAGATCACCTGGCTCGATCACTGGGACTTGTCCATATTCAGGTAGGACAGCCCGTCAGGCCAGCAGCCATCATCGATCTGGCGCGCGCCACGTGGTAATAATCAAATTTCGAATCCATGCTGTCTCAGTCTGAGGGCTTTGCTTGCGAGCGCCGGACGACGACATCCCAGGGTCGCTGGTCGGCGGAAATGTCGATGTGATGAACTGGGCCAGACCATGCGTTAGCCGTCACCGATGAGGCCTTTCGAGTTTGGCCGGAAATGGCAGAAAAGCTATCATCAACCCGTGTCCGCCAAAAGACAGGCTGGTCGAACTCCATCACTAGGTGCGCACCCCTCCTCGCGAAGAACCACAAATGCGCTTGCTCGTTATCTTCATTGAGAACGGCAACCCACCCGTTCGGCCCCAGCTTGCCACTCGCGTGGCTACCAGCAAGCCTTATTTTGAATGACTCTTCCTCGGGCCAGTTCACGCGGCTGTTGAAGACAAAAGTCGCTTTGCCTACCTTAAAGACGGCTGCCTCACCCGGAACGGGAGGGGGGCAAGACCTCGACGGGCTGGAATCGGCGTCCGCTGGGTGGTGGGTTTCCTCGGTTTTTGTCGTCGCCGCGGCCGGAACAAAAGGAATCCAGTAGCAGCTTCCCGACTCCGGAACCATTTGGAAGGGGTAGGCAAGGCCCAGCGTGTTGGCAAAAAGCTGCCGCATCGGAAGCGTGTAGTCGCTGCGAAAGGCCAAGTCAGCAGGTTCAAGCACGTGTTTCTTGACCGTCGCCGCCTGCACTTCAGTCAGGTCCGGAATGACTGAGTCATTGAGCATCCGAATTAAAGGGACCAGAAAGATTTCCAAATTCTGGTGCGAAGATTCACCAAAAAAGTCTACCCCCGGCTCGAACGAGTAAATCTCCGCTCCTGCCGAGGCGCCCAGTAGTGCCAACTCCTGGAAGATGACGAGCGGAGCATCCTGGCGCAACCCCTCTTTGTAACCCAGTTGAATCCCCAAGGTTGTAAATCCTGCTTCCGTCCAGTAAAAGCTTTCCGGTTGCACGCCCCAGGCCGCAACGGTATGGCTGAGCCAAAGCCCGAGGAGCCCAGCGGGCGCCAGGTACGGCGCGAATCCGCCATTCATCTTCCACAAAGGATAGACATAACCGCGATGCGCCTTCAGGAATCTGGCAAAGTCCTGGTGAGCCTCGACTTCCAGCCAGATGTTCCGGCCCCAGTTGGCATCGGCCCAGAAAACGGGCCGTCCCAACTCCGCGCCTAAAGCGATCAGTCGCTCCAGGTAGCTCGTGACCTCCGGGTTCTCTACTCCGCCTTGCACCTCCTGCTCACAGATGTAAAACGCTTTGAGCGTAGGATATTCACGCGCCCATTGCGCCAGCAGAGCCAAGGGCACGCGGTCCCAACGCCCGGCAATGATGTCATGCGGCCCGTTAACCTGGAGGGCAATCGGCGCCCCCGCGACCTGAGCTGCCGCTAAAATACTGGCGATGTGCTGTCGCGAGCCCCCCATGCGGAACAAAAGGTTGGGGCGCACATCAGCAGGAATAAGCGCCCAAGCACCCTTCACATCGTCGACGGGCAAATCCAGAATAGTGATGGGTCCGTTTGGACTGGGGAGCACATCGGGCGGTTCCGCTGCCTCTTCAGCCCGAACGGTAAAGTGCATCATCCTCGACCATGGCCCGAGATTCCCGGCGGGGTTCAGCGCCCGAACTCGCCACGCGTACTTCCCCGGAGGAAGCCATTGACTGGGCCAAAAGCCCTGGGCGTCACTCTGGAAGTAAGCCGCTACGTGCGTCCTCTGGGCTTTCTCTCCTTCTCGCTGCCACTCGAGATCGTATCCGACGACCGACCCAGGCTGCGGACATGCCCAGAGAAAGTCTCCCGCTGGCGGGGTCACTTCCTGCCCTTCCGTGGGAGAAAGAGGCTCGGGAGAGCCGGGCAATGCGTCCGAGGCCGGTTGCAAACGCAAGTCTTCGAGGTGTAGGTAGCCAGGATTATCGCCGGGAACGCCGATCACAATTGCGATTCGCCTGTCGTGTTCCCACTCCCGAGGCACGGGAAACGAGAACTGTCTCTCTTGGCTGCCTTGGTGTAACTGGCGGCGCTCTCCAGAGGTGCGTTCAAAGGAGAATGTCCATCCCGTCTCCGTCACGGCCCCACGGTGCATCCCTTGCACCACCATGGCCCCAGTTCCGGGCAGGGAAACCCAACACTCCATGCTTCGCGGCTCAGGGAGAGGAAGCGAACTCACATTGAGATCAATTCTATTGCCCAGAACCGTCACCTGGGCGCCAGCCGAAGCGCGCCAAGTGCAGGAAGCCAAGTCGGTTGCGGAGTCTTTACGGACCTGGGCATGAACCGTTGCCAGGGAACCGATGAGGATGCCGAGGGCAAGGAGAATGAGTCGATGCTTTTTCATCTCCTCAGGATGGCTATGCCGCTTTGCGGTGACATCAAAGCCAATTTGAGGCATGATCTTGCGAAAAAGGGGCATAGCTACGCTCCAGTCTTGGCGCAATCGGACACTGAGCCTGCGGGCGGAACCAAATTTCCGCAAGGGCTTCTCAGGTCGAGGCGGCCTTCAGAATTGTCCTGTTGCCTTGAGCATTACCACGCCGTGCCGGGGCACCGTGGCCGTGTAGCTCCTCTGGAAGACGCCCAAATCCTTCCTCGCCCACAAATCTCGCAACTGAACGGACTCCGGCAGGCCGGCATCGCGAAAGCTGACGGTCACCGGTATGGGCGCCCCTTCCCTATTGAACAAGCCGACCGCCTTGCTCCCATCGGCGAGAGGTTTCATCCAAACCTCCAAAGGGCCTTCCTCGGCCACCCGATGTCCTTGGATTCCAGCCTTATCCTGGTTGACGGCGATCACTTCCGGATTGGTCAGAATTGCCAGGGTCTGCGGACTCATCTGGGTCAGGTCATTCGACGCGATCAACGGCGACGCGAGAAGGCACCAGAGGCTCATCTGGGTTCGCGCTTCGTCATCATCAATCCCCGGCTGTCCGATTAGCAGACCATCGGGATCGTTCCAGTGGCCGGGTCCCGCGAAGCGTTCCAGACCATTCTGCTCAAATCCCACGAGAGAGATGTCGTCATAGGAGATGCCATTCAAGGCGATGTCGCTGGTCGTGCGCCACACGTTGCCCCCCACCGACGCGCCCCACGCCCAACCGCGTTCCCGGCCATATTGGCATAACGCATAGAGAATGGGCCGACCGGTTCGCTTCAGCGCCTCGTACATCCGCCGGTAGGCTGCAACTTGGTCGCCGGAGCCGCTGCACCAGTCATATTTCAAATAATCGACGCCCCAGGCAGCAAAGCTTTCAGCGTCCTGCTCTTCGTGGCCGAAACTGCCCTCGAAGCCCGCACAAGTCTTGAGGCCCGGCGAGGAATAGATCCCGAACTTCAGGCCCTTGCGATGAACGTAGTCCACCAGGGCTTTCATATCCGGGTAGTGGCCGTTGGGGCAAATGTTGCCGAGCGAGTCGCGGCCGCCCTCCCAGCAGTCATCGACGTTCATGTACTCGTAGCCTGCCGCTTTCATCCCTGTGCTCACCATGGCGTCGGCCTCGGCCCGAATCAACTCGTCTCCGGATTTCGTGCTGGGAAAGAAACCGCTCCAGCCCATGGGTGGGGTTTGGGCAATTCGCGTCTCTTGGGCCAGCACCATTGTGGATAAAGGGCTAATGGCCAACACAGCTAGAATAACGCCAAGGGCGGATCGTTTCATGATTTGGCTCATTTCGTTTTCTGCAACCCCACATTTAAAATACTGACCCTTCTCATCCTTAAAATGGTCAATTTGTCGGTTTCCAAACAAACTCTCCTCGTGTGTTGATATAGCCTCTCTTTTGATTAAGTTCGACAGGGGCCAGACCCCCTGCGAACCGCCCGACGCGGTCGTATCGCGGAGGGATGACCGTCTCCCCCTGTTTGTCAATGAAGCCCCACTCGCCGTCGATCTTGACGCCGGCCAGGCCTTCGGAGAAGTCTGCGGCCCATTGGAAATGTTCGGGAATGACCATTTTGCCGGTTGGGTCGATGAAGCCCCACTGGGTGTTGGTGGCCACCGCGGCCATGCCCTCAGAAAAGGTCGCGGCCCAATCAAACCGCGCCGGGACCACCATGTTTCCCGTCTTATCGATATAACCAAACTTCCCGCCGAGTTGAACCATGGCGAGCCCTTCGGAGAAGTCCCATCCCCAGTTGAAGCGGGTCGGAATGACGATGTCGCCCTTCTTGTCAATGTAGCCCCACCAGCCGTGCATTTTCACCGTGGCCAAGCCTTGGTGAAATTGCCAGGGATTAATAAACTGCGGCGGAATCACAAGCTTACCCTGGGTGTCGATATAGCCGTTTTTGCCGAGCAGGACACGCGCGAGCCCCTCCGAAAAGTCCCAAGCCCATTCAAAGCGTGCAGGGATAGCAATCTCCCCTAACTTGTTGATATACCCGTATTTTCCCTGCGCCCTGAACAAGGCGAACCCTTCCGAGAAGGGCCCTGCCCACTCAAACTGGGGAGGGATAACAGTCTTCCCGGCAGGATCGATGTAACCATACTTGTCCTCGACCCGGACTTGCGCCAAGCCCTCGGAAAAATCTCCCGCCCAGGAATACTGGGCTGGAATCACCCCGCGGCCCTGCGCGTCAATGAAGCCACGCTCTCCGTTCTGTATAATCTGATAACGCCGCGCGGGCTGGTCGGGGTCGGCACGCCGGCTTTGAGGCGCTGGGCTTCCCCGCCCCATCGCGGCCAGCAAGCATAGGATTAGAAAGAACTTGACGGACTTCATCGTGGACCTCCCATAATCCGAAGGGCGGCGTTCAAACCTCAACTCGAATGCGGTTGGGGTCTCCCTCCACACTTCGAAGCCGGAGTTCGTGCTTCCCAAACCGGAAGCGGATTTCCCGGGGATTTCCCAAGAAGGGTTCGACCTGAGCACGAACCGCCGGGTCACCGAAATCATCGGTGATGACCCATTTCCCCTGACCGCTCAGGGAGGTCGTCGTGCCGCCGGCGCTTTTTTCCGGGACCAGGGTCCCGGCCAGAGACCGGAGCGCCACGCAGGTAGCCCCGTCTCGAACTCGCTTCGCGATGGCTTGCAACGTGTCGGAGCTCACGCTAATTCCGGTGAGAAAAATCAGCCGGGCGGTCCCCAACAGCGACTCGCCGACCAGGTGGTCGTAAACCACCACATTGTTGAGCGGCGTGAAGAACGGGTGGAGCGCAACGTTTTCCGGCACGGGGGAGCTGTCCGGGTTGGTGGGCTTTAGTTGCATGGCAATGCGCCGCTTTTCATACGTAATACCATCCGAGCCGGTGAACCCATGCGTGAGCAGATCCCAGATTTTAAACCAAGCCTCGGTGGCGGCGTCGGAGTGCAAGTTCTCGGCGCCGTAAAGGCGGTCGGGCCAGCTCGAGATGGAATAACGCTGACCCCAGCAGGTGTCAGGGAAGCGAACGATAACAATCTCCGGCGTCACGTCACGAAACGTGTAAGGGCGAGGATGAGCGGGCACGTACTCCCGGCAAAACCAGCGCAAAATCTTCCCGTATTCCGTGAGGCGATAAAGCTGTTGGGATTGGTAGCCCACCAGGTTCCAGGGGACGCCTTGCGTGCCGGCGGGCAGAGAATTCCAGCCGGCACCCTCGACGTAGATGTGGTCGACTCCCAGCCCATAAGCCAGCAGGAGATTCGATCGGAACTCCTCCGGGCTATGGCCGGGCAGGGCGTCACCACTGCCCTGGCTCCACATTTCCAGGTCGATCCAGAATTTCGTCTGATACTGTTGCGCGGCGCCCATGGCAATGGCGACGGTGACCGGCGAATACGACATCCCCATCACCTTCGCGCACACCCCGCACCCGGCGCGCGCGATGGTATGGAACATCACCGGCCACACGCACGTGATCACAGTGTCCAGGCCGAAGGACCCATAGTGCTGACGGGTCCGGCGAAGGCCCTCGAGGGTTCGCGCGTAAGCTTCCGGGAGCGAGAGGCCATCCACTTTTGCCCAGGGCTCGATCCCGAACCGGGCTCCGTAGGGACGCCAATTCAATTGGCGGACGTGTTCTCCCTCGTCCATCACCACCCCTTGGCAGAGGGGATTCTGGCCATAGAACCCCAGGGTGCTCTCGGGTATCTCCTTCCAGTGTACGGCCGGGGAGAAATGAAAACCTGCCTGTTCACACTGCTCGACCATGGCCTTCGCCACGGCCTGCTGACCTGCCTCCGAGATCTCCTCAACCGTCCTGTAATCGCCCACGCTGGAAGCTGAATAAAAATTGGCATAGTTAAGGCCGATATCCTTTAGTCCTTCCATGACGCAGGTCGGCATGGGAACTTGCGAGGGCAACTCCAAGCCCACGTAGAGGCCGTCGGGGAGGCGGTTCTCCACGGGCTGGGCTCGGGCTTGGGCGTTCGAGCGGGGCTTTGCCGCCGGCGGGGCCAGCATCACCCCCAGCGTCCCGGCCGAACGACGGAGAAAGCTCCTCCGGGAAACCAGGGAGGACTCTCCCTTTACGGGTGCAGCCAGACTCGCGACACCCGCTCCGCCAGCTTCCGCCTGGTTGAAAACCTTACGTCGCGAAGGCGTCTTTTTCATGGTGGGCCTTCTGTCCCGCAGGGCTGGTGGGGGACAGCACGCCTGCTTTGAGGCGCCGGGGTTGCCCGACCCATCGCGGCCAGCAAACATAGGGTTAAGAGAAAGTTGACGGAGTTCATGATGGACATCCCTAGGTCCAAGGAGCGGCGATCGATCTGACATACAATATATTATCACATCCTCATTGGTACTCAACCAGTGCCATCGACAGTATGTCAAACGGTTCAAGATGGAACTGCACGTACGGCCCGACCTTTTCAAAATTAATCTGGGAGGGTCTCTAAGTGTCCGAATTTCTTCCCGTGCTCACGTCGCTGCAACAGTCGAGTCAAACAAGCTGTTTCGCAATTGCGAGGAAACGCAGCTTAGGGTACATTACGTATTCATGGAAGAAGAAAAAGATTGGGAACACGCTGGCGGGAAACTGGCTGAGGAGGGGCCAGAGTCACTAACCGAGCTGGAACTCCTCTCGATCCTCGTCGCTCCTGGGACTCGAGGCAATCCTGCGGAGAAAATCGCCGAGAATATCTTGAAGAAATACGGTTCAATTGAGAAGTTTGGGGGCCGGCCCCTCGAAGAGCTTTACGAAATCAAGGGCATGGGTGACACCAAGATCATTCGCCTCGCCGCCGCTTTGGAAGTTGCCCGCCGCGCCGCTTATGGCATACTGAGCCATGGGGAAAAGTCCTACTCGCATTCACAACAGAAAAAGTAGAGTCCAAGAAAAGGCCGCCCGCGCGCCTCGCACTCAATTTGTCCGCATCGAGAAATCAATCTCCAAGTTCCTCGATGAAGTTAAGCCGATCAAAAGTGAACCGGCCCGGCTCGCCAGATTTACCATCCTATTGGATGAACTTTTTGGGGGCCTGGAATTTCCCCACATCCGTGACTTTCTGGCGGGTTTTGAAACTCCAGACCTCTTCTGCCGGGTAGCCACGCCACCGCCTTTTTGAGCGTGAGTTTGTTATCATGGGTATGCAGAGAAACGAATGCCGCCCTTAAGCTACCGCCAACACGAAGTCAGTTTTTGCGCCGATGTTTCAAAGTGGTCCGACAAAATCTTTGAAACCCATCCCGAGTTGCCCTTTGGTTCATCCGAAATTGAGCGATTTGGACGCGGCAGCCTGAAGAGGCAAGACTTTCGTGTTTACGAACGAAAAGAGGGCGGGCGCGGCAAGCTGGCACTTTGCGGCGAGGTCAAGTCTGCTTTCATGTTGGCTGACAGAGAATGAACGATCTGTTAGAGTTAGGATGCATTCCGGGAACAAACTGACATGACACCATTCGTGATCTTTCGACATTGCGTAGAAGCGATCAGTCAGGGAGCGTTGATTCGGCGCGTTAGCAGTACCGACAAAGAGTTCCACTTCCAGAATTGGTTTAGAACGAGACTTGAAGACATCGGCCTGAACTTTGAGGCAGGTGGGCGAAACAGTTACCCGGACTTCCGAATGGTTGCAACAACCGAAGGATATGAGTTGAAAGGGCTGGCGTACCCTGGCCGGGACGCCAATTTCGACAGCAACAGTCAAGCACCGTCTGGATTTCACAACGGACGAACAATCTACTACGTTTTCGGTCGGTACCCCAAGAACCCGGACGGCGACACATATCCAGTGTTGGACCTTGTAATCTGCCACGGTGACTTCTTAAATGCGGATCATGAATATGAACACGAAAACAAGAGTGTTAAGGGTTTCGGCAGCTATGGAGATATCATGATCCGAGATCGGAAAATGTACGTTGTGCCCACACCATTCCGTTTGGTTCAGGGCGTGGCGCACGCACAAACTCTCATCCTGCCAGACGAATTCAAGCCGGGCAATCGAGAAAGGGCGAGGTTCATCGAGGTCGGAAAACTCTTACGCCGTGAGGCCGACGAACTTATCATAGGCTACTCCTTTGATCTTCAGACCAATGAGTTGATCCCTAAAAAGGTGGCGAATCCTGATGCGGGCCGGGAGCACCGATTCAGAGGCTGGCGTGTCAAAGGCTCGGCGACAGGCCAAGTCTCCATGACTGACCATAAATCACTCAACATGCAAGTAGATTCTGCCGATGAAGATGAAGATGAATGATCAACGCATAATCGAAACCGATTCCTTCCCCATCGACTTCATCTCGCGGCTCGCCGCTCGGGAAAGCTGGCGCAAGGAAGTCCACCGGCCTATTTACCACATTCATAAATGGTGGGCCACGCGCCTCGGCTCAGTATTTCGCAGCATACTCCTGGGCGCCGTGCTTCCTGAGAGCTGTGACTTTGCTGGCGAGTTTTATAAGACTCACAAGCTCTCGGGTCTCACCGTCTTCGACCCCTTCATGGGTTCTGGCACAACGGTAGGGGAAGCTCATAAACTGGGCTTTACCGCGCTCGGACGAGATATTAACCCTGTCGCGGTTGAATCTGTGCGGACAGCCCTCGGGCCGATGGATCGCGCCGCGCTAGAAACTGCTGTTGAGGAGTTGTCAAGCGGCGTGGGGGAACGCATCAGGAATCTCTACCGTGCCAAGGATTATGCCGGTCGCGCCTGCGATGTCCTTTACTTTTTTTGGGTGATGCAGGTGCCCTGTGTCCACTGCCAGCGACCAGTTGACCTTTTCCCATCCTATATAATTGCGGCAAACGCATATCCCGACCTCAAGCCTGACACCCAGGTACTCTGCCCATCGTGTGGCGAAATATTCCCTGGCAGGCGCCGACAGGAATTCGCCACATGTGCTTCGTGTGGATTCAACTTTAACCCGGAGCAAGGCACAGCAAAAGGTTCCAAATCAACCTGTCCTTGGTGTCACGAGACGTTCACCATTCTCGATGCGGTCGAAACTCTCCGTTCACGGCCTGCATTCAGGCTCTATGGAAAGCTCGTCCTGACCCGTGACGGAAGAAAAGAATATCTGCGAGCCACGTCCGCCGACTACGAGGCATACCGGGAATGCACTTCGCAATTGCAAGAGGAAAGCAGGCGAGGAAACCTCGCTCTGCCAACCCTGAGTCTTGACGACGGCTACAACACACGCCAGGCCCTCAGTTATAACTTCAAGATGTGGCGAGACTTCTTCAACGATAGGCAGCTTTTGGCCGCCTCATGGCTTTATAAGGCAATCCTTCAAATTGGGGATATACCAACGCGTAACGCGCTGCTTACATTGCTGTCTGGCACACTCGAGTTCAATAATTTGTTTGCTTCGTACAAGGGTGAAGGCACGGGTGCGGTCCGCCATATGTTCTCTCATCACATCCTGAAGCCGGAACGGACACCCATTGAAGCCAATCTGTGGGGAACATCCAAGAGTTCGGGATCGTTCTCAACCTTGTTTCGAACCCGCCTGTTGAGAGCAATCGAATATCGGTTGAAGCCGACCGAGGTCAACGGGATAAGTGGAAACGGCCGCCAGTGCGCGCTAGCCTTCAGTGGGCACATTGAAGCAGGGTGGCCTAATGATGCAGGTGTTGTGGAGCGTGCGATCTACCTGTCGTGTGGAGATTCTGCGAATTCCTCCTTACCCGCCGGCAGCATCGACATGGTCGTGACCGATCCGCCCTTCTTCGATAACGTCCATTACTCGGAGCTTGCTGACTTCTTTTATGCGTGGCAGCAACTTTCCCGGGCCGCGGGCACGGGCCCTCCTATGACGACCCGCAGCAGCGCGGAGGTTCAAGATAGCGACGCCGAAAGTTTCGCCAAGAAATTGAAGGGTGTCTTGCAAGAGTGCGGACGCGTACTCAAGGACTCCGGCTTGCTGGCGTTCACCTACCATCACTCACGCGAGGAAGGATGGAAGGCGCTCGCTGAGGCCATTCTTGGCGCGGGCTTCGTGGTCCTCAACTCTCAACCGGTCAAGGCGGAGATGTCGGTTGCTACACCCAAAGCTCAAGCCAAAGAGCCGATTCAACTGGATATTATCCTGGTGTGCAGAAAGAGAAGCTACCTATCTCCAGCGCCACCATCCGCTGAAGAAGCGATCGAAGCTGCCAGGAAGAAGATGGACCGGCTCCATGTGGCGGGATTCGAACTATCCCGAAATGATCAGAAGGTCATACTTTTCGGCCAGTTACTCACAACGTTGAGAACGCCTGACGAGTCAAGCTGCTTCGCGCGAGCCGAAGGTCAATTCATACCAATTGCGTACCCCGGGATCCCTACGACATCGCAGTTGGGGTTGGATTTCTGAAAGATCGAGCAACGCCGGCATGGCGGCGGTAAAGACGACGTTTCCCAAACGGAACTCTCGCTGGACGCCTGGAACCATCTAAACCCCAAGTTCCAAGAACCACTACAAACCTGGGTGGAGGACGAAAATGGGTAATCCCAAGAAAAAAGTGGAGTTACCGGAGGGAGAGGTCAGGCTTCCGGCTGCGGAAAACATGTTCGAATCAACCACGATCTATTTCGGCAAGAATCCTGCCGTGAGCATCGTGCGTGACAGCCGGGCCGAGGCAGAACTGCTGGCGGCGATTGCAGAAACGGGCTACCGCGGCCCTATTTCCATTCCCACCACGGAGGTAAGGATGCCGCATCCTTCACCAAAAGCTCCAAGACCGCCTCGCCCGTGCCCGGGCACAGTTTGAGCAATTAGCCCGGGAGCGCGCCGGAAGCACGAGGTTGCAAGCGCAAATTGTAGATATTCTTTGGCGTTGGTTTATCTACGGCGGCCCCACTCAATCTGCCCGGGAACCCAAGCGGGCGTAAGGCGGATATCTCTTGTAGATCGCGGTTTTTTCACATCCGCCAGTGCGTCAAGGGGGGCCACCACGCGGCTCGTGATCTTTCGCGGTCATCCCCACAACCTTCATTAGGTGTGGGACACGGGCCCGGTCCAACACATCAATCGCAATCCGGCGGCGTTGGCGTGTCGAGATGTAGAGGCGGCTTTACGCCGCCATATGGCGGGGTAAACCCGCCGCTACAACGACCAGGCGGAGTGGAAAAAGGGGAGCATCGAGGACTGGGTGATGGAGGGCCACCGTCTCGCTCAGAGGGTCGCTTACGGAGACCTCGGCAGTCAGAATCCCGCCCCCATCACTCCCGCGTACGAGCGCAAAGCGGACCCGGTGATCGAACTTCAGTTGGAAAAGGCCGGAGTCAGGCTCGCCTACCTCTTGGACGTCTATTTAATCGTCAGCGCCGCCCGGCAGCAACCCGACCATGGTGGTCGGGGATTTGTCGCGACTGGGGCCGCAACATCGCGTTAACGACAACCTGCAACGTCGCCGCCGCCTGCAATCTCTACACACTCCAAGGCCCGGGCCCTTCACCCGCCGCCGCCCTCATGACTGGAAACGTTAGTGCTGTATCGGAAGCGCGCCGGTGAAAAAGCGATGGTGGCACGAAGACCTGGACGGCGCGCTTTCGATACAGCCGTTTGAAGGAAGCCGCGTCGCGACGCTATGGGATTTGAA
>Ga0181533_1001157_pt1 | contig 34428 bp, 28 predicted proteins | sample PEATcosm2014_Bin_45_FD_119772 | JGI IMG/M metagenome (GOLD analysis project Ga0181533, IMG submission 119772) | Peatland microbial communities from MTU Mesocosm Facility, Houghton, MI, USA - PEATcosm2014_Bin11_60_metaG | ecosystem: Environmental > Terrestrial > Soil > Wetlands > Peat | place...
CGAGATCAAAGGCGCCCGCGCCCTCGGGATTTTTGGCGACAGCGTCACCACGGACCACATCTCCCCTGCCGGCAGCATCAAAAAAAGCTCACCCGCCGGCAAATACCTGCTCGAACACGGAGTCGCTTTCGAGGATTTCAACAGCTACGGCTCGCGCCGGGGCAACGACCGCGTGATGACCCGCGGCACCTTTGCCAATGTCCGCATCAAGAACCTCATGGTCCCCGGCACCGAAGGGGGCGTCACCCGGTGTTTTGCCCGCGCCTGCCCCTGCCCGCCGGGCGCGGTGGTCCCGATCTACGACGCCGCGATGGCTTACGAGCAGGAAAGCACGCCGCTCCTCATCATCGCCGGCCAGGAATACGGAACCGGCAGTTCCCGCGATTGGGCCGCCAAGGGCACCGCCCTCCTGGGCGTGAAATGCGTCGTCGCCCAAAGCTACGAGCGCATCCACCGGTCCAACCTGGTCGGCATGGGCGTCCTGCCGCTCCAGTTCAAAAATGGCCTCAGCGCCCAAACCCTCAGGCTGGACGGCGCCGAGACCTACGACGTCCTGGGCCTCGGCCCGAACCTCAAGCCGCAGCAGGACCTCACGCTTCGCATTACCCGCGCCAACGGCCAGGTGGAAAACGTCCCCGTCACCTGCCGCATCGATACCCCCGTCGAGGTCGATTATTACCAGCACGGCGGAATACTCCCCTTCGTCCTGCGGCAGTTGCTCAGGTAAGTCAGATTGCAATGAAAAGCGACGGGATGGGTAGCCATTGGCGGTCTGCGCCGCGGCCCAAGGGGCCGCCCGAGCTCAGCCCAGGGCTGGGCTCTACCGGCCCGTTGGGCCGGAGACGCCGCCCAGCCAATAACACGCACCGTGCATCGCTTTTTTCTGCAATCAAGCATTAGCCTCTTCGGCTCTCTGCATAGCTCTCGGCTACACTGATGGTCGCCCACTGCATCTTGTCTTGAAAACTGGGGTCGGGTCTCCACTTTCCACATTCGCCTTTTCCGATATGTGGAAAGTGGAGGCGCTACCCCCACTTCTTTACATTCTCCTTGCCAGCGGCGCTCCTTAGAAGCGAGCCGTGGTGGCGATGCCGGTGAGTGCGGGTTTTCCCGGCGTTGATCGAGAGTTGGCAGGGCTGCAACCGCCCCGGCAAAATGGATTGCATTTGGGATTTGAAGCGTCGAATATCTATGTGGCAATCGTACACTCATAACCTCACTCCACCGCCTATGGATGCCATGCGCACGCAATTCTTGAAAAAGGAGTTCTTGAAAAATGAGTTTCTGATGCTCAGCCTTCTCGCTGCTCTTGGACGGTCCAACACTTACCGGCCTTCTGCTTAGGAAGATGTCAAGGCCAAGCTGCGTGGTGCCCTCCGCCATAAGCTCACGGACATTGGAAGTCGGTACACATCCCATGTGGACGAGGCCGCGCACATAGGGAATATTGAGGAAATCGTCGAGGCGATGACGTTACAATTCTCCAACTGCCTTAGAGGCGGGCGATTCCGAATCGGCATCGCACAGAAGAGTCTGAACCTTCACCTCGGTCGCTGTAAACCTTGAAAAAACGGGTTCTTGCATCTTGTTCCCGTTGTGGCTCATAATTGCCTTCCGTGATTGACCATCAGCGAACCGTCTAACCTGGCATCCGCATGATGACGCTCCGCCAATTCGCCGCCGAGCCTTCCACGCTGCCGACACGGACTGCGTGGTATCTTGCCGAGCTCGGCGAAGCGCGCGGCAAACAAGAGCTCTTCACCCGCCAATCGCCGCAAAGGCTCAAAGTGCTCCGGGAGCACGTACTCATCGAGAGCGCCATTTCCTCCAACCGCATCGAGGGCGTTGAGGTGGACCAGTCCCGCGTCGGCACGCTCATCTTCGGCAGGCCGGCGCTTCGCGACCGCGACGAGGAGGAACAGAGCTCGAAGCACTGGCACGAAGGCAGACACGACCCCTGGCCGGCAATGAACTTCCTCCTCTTCATCCTCACCGAGGCATGCAGGGAATTCGAGCGGCGCGTCGGCCAACTCAAGTCCTCCCGTGGCGAGAAAACGGCAATGGTGCTTGCGGCGGTTGACCGGCAGGCAGCCACATTTCGGATTGCCGACGTTCAAGCCGAATGTCCGGGGGTGGGTGTGGACCTGGTTCGCCTTGTCCTTGACCGGCTTCGGAAGGAAGGCGAGGTCAAGTGTCTCGGCACTGGCCGGAGCGCCCGGTGGGCCAAAACCGGAAACTAGGTATTAACGCGAAACTACATAATAAACTGGGTAACGGATAGACACGGATAAACACGGATATGCCCCAAATCCGTGTTTATCCGTGTCCATCCGTGGTCAAGAGAATCCAAGCCCCGCCATCACTGACCCATCACGATGGATGAGGAATTACCCCTGGCCCAATACGCGGATGCGGCCTATATTCACGCGATGACCAACAGACTACTCGTTCCGCCAGAGCGGTTCACCAACCGCATCGACGATTTCGGTTTCGAGTTCCTCGCGTTCGAGAACCGCAAACTGGCCGCCGGCGAGACGGTGCGCGCCGGGACGGGCGCGCGTGAGTTGGCCATCGTCCTGCTGGGCGGCATCTGTTCGGTAAACTCGTCCGCGGGAAGGTTCCCATCGTTCGGCAGGCGGTCCAATGTCTTTGCCGGGTTGCCGTACACGCTCTACCTGCCGGTCTCGACCGAGTTTGAGCTGACGGCCGAAGCCGACAGCGACATCGCCTTCTGCTACTGCCGCGCCGAGGAGCGCCACCCGGCCAAACTGGTCGCGCCCGAGGAGGTCGCCGTCGAGATTCGCGGCGGAGGCAACGCCACGCGCCAGATCAACCATATCATCCGCCCGGGCTTCGCCGCCCACCGTTTGCTGGTTTGCGAGGTCTATACGCCCGGCGGGAACTGGTCGAGCTACCCGCCCCACAAACACGATGTTCACAACCCGCCGGGCGAAGTGGACCTGGAAGAAATCTACTACTACCGGGTCGAGCGTCCCGAGGGGTACGCCATCCAAAAAGTATATACGAGCGACCGGCGCCTGGACGCGACGCTTACGGTGCGAGACGGCGAACTGGTGCTCATTCCGGAGGGCTACCATCCGGTGGTGGCGGCACACGGCTACAACGTTTATTATTTGAACGCCCTGGCCGGCTCGGCGCGTTCGATGGCCGCCTCGGACGACCCGGAGTACGCGTGGGTGCGGCAAACGTGGACGAGCCAGGACCCGCGGGTGCCGCTGGTGAAGTGAGAGAGCTTTTTATGAGCGCATCGTGTCTCAGTCCTTTGCAGCAAACAACCGCCCTTGGCGGGAATGACTACTGGAACGATTCCTGTTCGGTGGAGGAACTCAGTTACGCGATTGCCAACGGGGCGGTCGGCGCAACCACGAACCCAACGATCGTGCTGGCCGTGCTAAAAAAGGAAATAGCACTCTGGCGGGAGCCGTTACTGCGGATCATCGAAAAGAACCCGACCTGGACCGAGGTGGAGGTCGCCTGGAGGCTAATCGAGGAAATGGCGTTGAAGGCCGCGGAGTTGCTGCGGCCGATCTTCGAGCGCGAGCAGGGCCGCAAAGGGAGGATATCGATGCAGACCAATCCGACCTTTTATCGAAACGCCGAGGCGATTGTCGCGCAAGCGATGCACTTCCATGGGCTGGCGCCGAATATTCAGGTGAAGATCCCGGCGACGCTCGCGGGCATCACGGCCATCGAGGAGGCCACGTATCGCGGGGTGAACGTCAACGCCACGGTTTGCTTCACACTGCCGCAGTCGATCGCGGTGGCCGAGGCCATGGAGCGCGGGCTCAAGCGGAGGGCGGCGGAGGGCCGCGACACTGCGAGCATGACGCCGGTCTGCACCATTATGATCGGGCGGCTGGACGACTGGCTAAAGGTGGTGGCCAGGAACGACAGCATCGTGCTGACGCCCGGACACCTTGACTGGGCCGGCATCGCCGTAATCAAGAAGGCCTACGGCATCTTCCAGCAGCGCGGCTACCGGGCGCGCCTGCTGGCCGCGGCGTACCGTCACCACATGCACTGGTCGGAGTTGATCGGCGGAGACATCGTGCAGACGATTCCCTACGAGTGGCAGGTTCTGTTCAATCACTCGGATATCGAGGTCAAGAAGCGGATGCAGAACCCGGTGGAGCCGGCGGTCGTGGAGGAACTCTACCGGAAGTTTGGCGATTTCCGGCGCGCGTACGACGAGGATGGGATGACGAGGAAGGAGTTTGATCGGTTCGGAGCGACCTTGCGGACGCTTCGCACCTTCATCGGGTCGTATGCGGAACTGCTCGCGTGCGTTCGCGACTTTATGTTGCCGGACCCGGACAGGAAATGAGGCACTAACCAATAAGTGAAGGCGCCCAGAGATTAAGATTAAGATTAAGATTAAGATTAGGATTAAGAGCGGACAGGAAATGAGGCAATAACCACTAAGCAAAGGAGCACTGCGATGAAAACACTGCGGATGACGACCGCCCAGGCGATCGTCACTTTTCTGAAGAATCAGTACGTCGAGCGCGATGGCCGCCAGCACGCCTTCTTTTCCGGCGTCCTCGGCATCTTCGGCCACGGCAACGTTGCGGGCATTGGCGAGGCCCTGCTGGAAAACCCCGACCTGCCATACATCCTCGTGCGCAACGAGCAGGCTGCCGTCCATATGGCCGCCGGATACGCCAAGGCGAGCAATCGTCTGAGGACCTTCGCCTGCACCTCCTCGATCGGGCCCGGCGCAACCAACATGATCACCGGCGCAGCCATGGCAACCATCAACCGCCTTCCCGTTCTGCTCCTGCCCGGCGACATCTTCGCCCGCCGGAACGTGGCCCCGGTCCTGCAACAGCTCGAATCGCCCGCCACACAGGATATTGGCGTGAACGACTGTTTCAAGCCGGTCTCGCGTTACTGGGATCGCATCTACCGCCCCGAACAGATCATCACCGCCCTGCCCGAGGTGATGCGTGTCCTCACATCGCCCTCCGACTGCGGGGCCGTCACCCTGGCCCTGCCCCAGGACGTTCAGGCCGAAGCGTATGACTTCCCCGAAGAACTCCTCCAAAAGCGCGTCTGGCTCATCCGCCGCCCCCGGGCCGACAGTGTCTCCCTTGACCGCGCCACCCGGGCAATCGCCAGGAGCCGCAAGCCGTTGCTCGTGGCCGGCGGCGGCGTCCTGTTCAGCGAGGCGTCCGAGGCGCTGGCGGCCTTCGCGTCGCGCTTGGGCGTCCCCGTCGCCGAGACACAGGCGGGCAAGGGGTCCCTGCCCTACGACCATCCGCAATGCGTCGGCGCCATCGGGGTTACCGGGACGCTGGCTGCAAACCGCCTGGCTCGCGAGGCCGACCTGGTCATCGGCGTCGGGACCCGTTATTCTGATTTCACCACCGCCTCGATGACCGCATTCCAGAACCCGGATGTCCGGTTCGTCAACATCAACACGGCTGAATTCGACGCCTGCAAAGTTTCGGCCATCCCTGTCGTGGCCGACGCGCGAGCGACGCTCGAGGCGCTCACGGCCGCGCTTCAAGGCCACAAAGTGAGCGACGACTACGCGGCCCAAATCGCCGGGCTGAAACAAGCCTGGGAAGCCGAGGTCGACCGGTTGTTCCATCTTAACACCCAGCCCAAGCCCGCCCAAAGTGAAGTGATTGGCGCGATGTGGGAGGCCTCCGGCCCGCGAGACATGCTAGTCTCGGCAGCGGGCAGCCATCCGGGTGACCTGCACAAGCTCTGGCGGACGCGCACCCCCAACGGCTATCACCTGGAGTACGGCTACTCCACGATGGGCTACGAAATCCCGGGCGCCCTGGGCGCCAAGCTTGCCGACCCCAGCCGCGAGGTTTACGTTTTCCTCGGGGACGGGACCTATCTGATGATGCCGTCCGAGATCGTCACGGCCGTGCAGGAGCACATCAAGCTCATCATCGTGCTGGTGGACAACAAGGGGTTCGCCAGCATCGGCGGACTCAGCCGCTCCCTCGGAATGGAGGGCTTCGGGACGAGCTACCGCGAGCGGTCGCGCGCATCGGGCAAGTTGGATGGCGACCCGCTGAAAGTCGACTACGCGGCCAGCGTTCGCAGTCTTGGCGCGCACGCCATCACGGCCGGCTCGCTCAGCGAGCTCAAGGCCGCTCTGGAGGAGGCCAAGAAGATGGACCGCATCACGGTGGTGGTTGTCGAAACGCAGCCCGGCGTGGGCGTGCCCGGTTACGAGTCCTGGTGGGATGTCGCGGTGGCGGAGGACTCGCAAATCCAGGAAGTGCGGCAGGCCCGCGCGCAGTACGTCGAGGCGCGCAAGCGAGAGCGCCACCATCTGGGAACCGTCGAGGAGAAGTAACCCATGGCTGAACGATTACGGAATTACATCAACGGAAGCTGGCAGGCATCCACGGCCGGTGAAGTGTTGAAGGTCCTGAACCCGGCATCGGCGGCCGTGCTTGCCGAGGTGCCGCTCTCGCCCGCGAGCGAGGTCGATCAGGCCGTTGAGGCGGCGCTCAAGGCATTTCCCGCCTGGCGGCGCACACCCGCCGGAGAGCGCGTGCAGCCATTGTTCAAACTCAAGACCCTGCTCGAGGACGACCTTGACGCGCTGGCCGGCACCATCACCAACGAATGCGGGAAGACCTATTCGGAGGCCACGGGCGAGTTGCGGCGCGCCATTGAGAATGTCGAGGTGGCCTGCGGCATCCCGGTCCTGATGCATGGCCACAACAACGAAGACATCGCCCCCGGCATTGACGAGCACCTCATCCGCCAGCCGCTCGGTGTCGTGGCCGCCATCACCCCGTTCAACTTCCCGGGCATGATTCCGTTCTGGTTCCTGCCCTACGCCGTGGCCACAGGCAACTGCTTTATCCTCAAGCCGTCCGAGCGCGTGCCGATGACCTCCGCCAGGCTCTTTGAACTGCTCGAAAGGGCGGGCTTTCCGGCCGCCGTCGCGCAGATGGTTCATGGCGGGCGCGATACGGTAAACGCCCTCCTCGACCACCCCGGCATCCGCGCCATCAGCTTCGTCGGTTCCACCGCCACGGCGCGCTATGTTTACAGCCGCGCATCGGCGGCCGGCAAACGCGCGCAGTGCCAGGGCGGCGCCAAGAATCCCGTCGTCATCATGCCCGACGCCGACATGGCGATGACCGCGCGCATTCTGGCCGACTCCGCCTTCGGATGCGCCGGTCAGCGTTGCCTGGCCGCCTCGGTGGCCATCCCCGTCGGCGAGGCAGTCAAGCCCTTGACCGAACTGATGGTTTCGGCGGCGCGCAACCGGAAGGTCGGATATGGCATGGACAGCGGCGTCGAGATGGGACCGGTCATCTCGGCTGAGAGCAAGCGCCGCATCGAGACCCTCATCGCCCGGGGCGCGCAGGAGGGCGCTTCGCTGCTCGTGGACGGGCGAGGCCAATCGGTGCCCGGGTACGAGGATGGCTACTTTGTCTTCCCAACCATCCTCGACGGCGTCCCGCCTCGGGGTGAAATCGCCCGCACCGAGGTCTTCGGTCCCGTGCTGAGCCTGATGCACGCCGCTACGATGGACGATGCCATCGCCCTGGTGAACGAGCGCAGCTACGGCAACATGGCCTGCATCTTCACCAGCGACGGCGCCAATGCCCGCCGCTTCCGCTACGAGGTCAATGCGGGCAACGTCGGCATCAACGTGGGCGTCGCCGCGCCCATTGCCTACTTCCCCTTCAGCGGCTGGGGCGAGAGCTTCTTTGGCGACCTGCACGCGCAGGCCGGGCACGGGGTGGAGTTCTACACACAAACCAAGGTGGTCGTCGAGCGATGGCCGCGCGATTGGAGCCGCCGTTTCTAGTATGCCAAAATTGCTTATTGGAAACGCCCCTTGTTCCTGGGGCACTCTTGAATTCGATGGGACCGGCGGCGCGCCCGTCGGCTTCGGGCGCATGCTCGATGAACTCGCCGAAACCGGTTATACCGGCACCGAACTGGGCGACTGGGGCTACATGCCGACCGACCCGCCGGCCTTGCGCGACGAGCTGTCCAAGCGGGGCTTGGCTATGCTCGGCGCATTCGTCCCCGTCGCGCTCAAAGAGCCGTCCGCTCTGGCTGGCGGCATCGCTGCCGCGCTCAAGACCGCCCGCCTGCTGGCCGCCGTCGCAACCAATCCCCAACCCTATCTCGTCCTGGCCGACAACAACGGCACCGTGGCCGGACGAACCCAACGCGCCGGCCGAATCACAGCGGCGGACAGCCTGAGCTTGGCGGAGTGGAGGGTCTTCGCATCCGGCGCCGAAGCGGTGGCCGGCGCTGTGCTGGCCGAAACCGGCTTGAAGACCGTTTTCCACCACCATTGCGCCGGTTACATCGAAACGCCCGACGAGATCGCCAGGCTGCTCGATTCCACGGACCCTCGAAAACTCGGCCTCGTCTTCGACACCGGCCATTACACCTACGGGTCTGGCGGCGGCGACGCCGTCGAGGCGCTCGACCGTTTTCGCGAACGCATCGGATACGTCCATCTGAAGGACTGCCATCCCGGCATCGCCGCCCAGGCGCGCGCCCAAGGGTGGGATTACTTCGAGGCACTGCGCCACGGCATCTTCTGCGAACTGGGCAAGGGTTCCGTGGATTTTCCGCGCCTACTGCGCCGCCTCGCCCAATGGCACTACGAGGGCTACATGCTGGTCGAACAGGATGTTCTGCCCGGCATGGGTTCGCCCAAGGAAAGCGCGCGCCGCAACCGCGAATACCTCGCATCGATTGAACACAACTTCACCCAGCCAGTCTGAGAGCGTGTCCGAACCAACCGTGAACAACAATAGACTGAATATCGGCATCATCGGCGCAGGCCGCATCGGCAAGGTCCACGCCGAGACCCTTGCCTTCCGCGTCCCGGAGGCCCGCGCGCTCTCCATCACCGATTTGAATCGTGCCGCCGCCGAGCAGGTTGCCTCCCGTTGCGGCATCTCCACCGTCATTGATTCGGCGGACCAGATGCTGGCCGACCCGGCCATCCAAGCCGTGCTCATCTGCTCCTCGACCGATTCTCACGCCAATCTAATCGTCCGCGCCGCCCAAGCCGGCAAGCACATCTTCTGCGAGAAACCGATCGCCCACAGCCTGGCCAGCATCGACGCCGCCCTGGCGGCGGTCCAGCAGGCCGGCGTCAAGCTCCAGATCGGTTTCAACCGCCGATTCGATCCCAACTTCGCCCGCGTCCGCGCCGCGGTGGCCGGCGGCGAGATCGGCTCTCCGCGCCTGCTCCACATCATCAGCCGCGATCCGGCGCCCCCGCCTCTGTCCTACGTGAAAGTCTCCGGCGGCATCTTCCTCGACATGACGATTCACGATTTCGACCTGGCCCGATTCCTCATCGGTGACGAGGTCGAGGAGGTCTATGCCGCCGCCGGGGTTATGGTGGACTCGGCCATCGGCGAGGCGGGCGATTTCGACACCGCCCTCATCACGCTGCGGTTCCGCAACGGCGTCATCGGCGTGATTGACAACTGCCGCCAGGCCGCCTACGGCTATGACCAGCGCGCCGAAATCCTCGGTTCCGCCGGCAAGATCGCCACCGAAAACTGCTATCCCAACCAGGCCGCCATCAGCACCAGCCAATGCGTGCGCCGGGACCTGCCCTTTAACTTCTTCATGGACCGCTACATAGAGAGCTACTCGAACGAGATCCGCTCTTTCGTCCATTCCGTCCTCGAAGACAAGCCGAGCGCCGTGACGGGCCTCGACGGCCGCGTTCCGGTGGTCATGGGACTGGCCGCGCGGAAGTCGGTCGAGGAGCGCCGCCCGGTGAGGCTCGTTGAAATCCAGTAAGGACATGAAAAAATCCACTCTCAAGGCCATCGCGACTGACGTGCATTTCTGGGTGCCCGTTGCCGTCCTGGGTCTGGGGTTTGCGCTCCTGTTCATCCTCAGTTGATCCAATGACTCCTCCCCCTGCCACAACGCAGTTGAGCCGCAACGCCGCGTTCACGCGGCAGGCCCTGATGATCCCATGACCACTTCCACCACCACAGCCCAGGGCCAGTCTCCCCGCTCGCTCCACCAACTCGGCGTGATGTGCGGTCTGGCGGCGGGCGCATGGCTTGGCGCGGCCGAGGCCCCAACCAAGCTTGTGACGATGGGTTTCTCGCCGTTCATCATCTCGCTGGGCATGGTCGCCGGCGTCTTCGTGGCGCGGTGGACCGTGCCGGTGGCGCTGAAGGGAACGTCCTTCGTGGTGATGGAATTGATGGAGAAACCGCACCTGGTCATCTGGGCGATCCTTGCCGGCATGCTCTGGGCCGTGGCGAACACGCTGACGGTCTTCGCCATTCGCGATGTGGGACTCTCGATCGCCTTTCCCCTGTGGAACACCAACAGCCTTGTCGGGCTCTTCTGGGGCTGGCTCTTATTCAATGAGCTTCGCGGTTCGGCGGCCAAGGACCGGGCGAAGGTGGTCGGCGGCGCTGCCGCTATCGTGGTCGGGGCGTGCCTGCTGGCTTACGCGACCCAGCACCACTCCATTGGCGGCCCGGGCAATGCGAAGATGGGCGTCCTCGCCGCTCTTGGCGCGGGCGTCTTATGGGGCACGATGTACGTCCCCTACCGCAAGGCCTACATCAGCGGCATGAACCCGCTCTCGTTCGTGACCGTCTTCACCTTCGGTGAACTGGGAACCACGATTGCGCTCGGGGCGCATTTCCACGGCGGCCTGGCGAGTCTTTGGGTTGAACTGGGCAAAGCCCGGCCTGCCATGTTCTGGCTCTTCCTGGGCGGATTCTGCTGGGTCCTGGGCGACTTGTTCCAGCAGTACGCCGCGAAGTACATCGGCATCAGCCGCGGCATTCCGCTCTCGAACACGAACCAACTTTGGGGTCTGGCCTGGGGCGCCCTGGTCTTTGGTGAGTTGGCCGGCCTTGGCATGGAGGCCCGCCTTCTTGTTATCGGCGGCTCGCTCATCATGATTGCCGGCGCGGTGGCGATCAGCTTTGCCGAAGCGCCCGCCTCCGAGCAAGCCTCATGGAAACGGGCGATGCAGCGCGAGTGCGCGCGCTACGGGATGGATGAATCACGCGTCGCAGGCGCGTTGCGAGGCGAAGAGGCCTCCGCAAACGCGAAACCGAAGCGCCATTGGTGGGAAGCTGCCGTGGTTCTGGCCGCCATCGGCATCTTTGTCTGGCTGGCCCTCGACGCGACCCGCCAGGAGATGGCGTTCAACCTGCCGTGGATGATCCTCCTGGCGGCGAGTTCTCTGCTGTTTCTCGTGGTCTGCGCAACGGCCCTTTGGCGCCGCACGCGATTCTTGTAGCCGACAGGGAACGGGCCCTGCCATGGGACTTTATGCCGCGGTCTGAAATGCCAATTCCAGGCCGGAGGAGGGAGCTTGACGGCTCCTGTCATGGCGTCTATCGTTCGGCCTGTGAAAACGCGCAGGAATGGCGGCTCGCCGCGCCCATCGGAGCGTGTTGAACTGGGCCAGTTCATCGTCGCCGATCCGGCGATCTGTCATGGCCGCCTCACATTCAAAGGGACCAGGGTTTTCGTGGCCGACGTGCTGGCCGACGTGGAACGGGGCCTGTCGTGGGACTTTATCGTCCAGCGCTGGGGCAGCGGGAAGATCACCAAAGCTGCCGTCGCCGAGGCTGTCCGTCTGGCGCGGACTGCCTTGCTGAATCAGGACGGGCTATTGGCCGCGCGCTCTCTCCGGCCGTCCCTCCCGAACGCCGCGTGAATCTCTTGGACGAGAATGTCCCGCTGGACCAGTTCGACCTCCTCCGGGCCCGGGGTATTCCGTGCCGCGTTATTGGGCGAGAGGTCGCCGAGTCGAGCATCGGCGATGACAACATCGTCAGTTTGCTGCACCGGCTCAAACACCCAACCTTCTTCACCCGCGACGAGCACTTTTTCAAGCGCCGGTTGTGCCATAAAAGTTACTGCCTGGTTTGGCTGGACGTTGCGCCCGAGGAAGCAGCGCTGTTCGTCCAACGCTTCCTGCGTCACTCGCGCTTCGACACCCGTGCCAAACGCCTCGGCCTCGTCGCTCGCGCCCATCACGACGGCGTTCATTTTTGGCAGCGAAACCGGGCCGCGCTGCAACAGGCCGGCTGGACTGAAAGCTAACTCTCGTGAACGAGATCCTCGAGCAATTCGACCTGAAAGGAAAGGTCGCCGTTATCACAGGCGGGGGCGGCGCATTGTGCGGCGCCATGGCTGATGCGCTCGGCCGAATGGGCGTGTTGGTAGCGGTCCTGGATATCGGGTTGGAGAAGGCCGAGGCCCGCGCGGAATCGATACTCAAGGCCGGAGGGACTGCCGCCGCAATCCGCTGCGACGTGCTCGACGCCGGCGAGGTCAGGCGGAGCTACGACACGGTCAGCCGCCTCTGGGGACCTCCGGACTTCCTGGTCAACGGCGCCGGCGGCAACGACCCCCGCGCCAGCACCGCCGGGGAATTCCAGGAAGCCGCGCGCTTGTCGGGCGGCGCGGAGCAATCGTTCTTCGACCTGGACCCTGCTGCGTTTCGCCAGGTCTTCGATCTGAACTTCTTTGGCACGTTCCTTGTCACTCAAGCGTTCTCTCGAGGCATGGTGGCCAAGGGCCGCGGCTCCATCGTCAACATTTCCTCGATGAGCGCCTTGAGACCCCTGACCAAAGTCGGGGCCTACTCGGCGGCGAAGGCCTCGGTTTCCAATTTCACGCAGTGGCTGGCGGTGCATTTCGCCCGCACGGGTGTCCGTGTCAACGCGCTGGCCCCCGGCTTCTTCTTGACTGAGCAGCTCAAGTTCCTGCACTTCGACCCGAAGACGGGCGAGCCTTCGCCGCGCGCGAGGAAGGTCATCGCCCACACCCCCATGGGCCGGTATGGCGAGCCGGACGACCTGATCGGCGCCCTGGTCTGGTTGCTTTCAGACGCCTCGAAATTCGTCACCGGCGCCGTGGTGCCCGTGGACGGCGGGTTCTCGTGTTATGCGATTTAGGCGGCAAAAAATGTGGATTAAATGCCAATTCCCGGGCAGCCGATACGAAAAAACCTGCTAGGCTATCCCTGGGAGTTGCCAGAGGTTCCAGCACCCAACCACCCGTGCCGGTCATCCTGGCAGTCCCGAGGCAGGCAGAGCGATATGATTGCGACGCTTTCAAATAAAAGACGGAACCGGTTGCCCGGAATCCTGGAGCACGCCAGCGGGGACAAGCGCTTCAAGATTCTGGAGGCGCACATTAAGAAGCACCAATTCAAGCAGGACGCGCTCATCGAGGTCCTGCACAAGGCGCAGGAGCTGTTCGGCTGCCTCGAAGACGACCTGCTGTTGTATATTGCCTATAAGCTCAAGCTTCCAGCCAGCCGCGTTTATGGCGTGGCCACGTTTTATCACTTTTTCACGCTCAAACCGCAGGGCCGCCACACCTGCGTTGTCTGCATGGGGACGGCTTGCTACGTGAAAGGGGCTGACAAGGTGCTTGCGGCCGTGGAGGCAGAGGCGAAAATCAAGCCGGGAGAAACCACCGCTGACAACCAGCTTTCGCTGCTCACTGCGCGGTGCATTGGGGCTTGCGGGATTGCCCCCGCCGTGGTTTATGACGGCACGGTCACGCCCCGCCAAACCCCTGAATCGGCCCTCGAACACCTGAAAGGATGGCTCGGCGATGATCATCGATGACCTGGTCGAAATTGCGGAGAGGGAACGGGCTTCGCAAAAGAAGTACGTGGTGCGTTGCTGCATGGCGGCGGGCTGCATGTCCTCCGGCTCCAAGGGCGTCAAAGAGAGCCTCGAAAAGGCGGTAAAGGAGGCGGGGCTGGCCGACGAAGTGGAAGTGCGCGGGGTGGGCTGCATGAAGTTGTGCTGCCAGGGGCCGCTGGTGCAGATTGATTCCAAGGCGGAGACCGAGGGCGCCACGGTGCGCCTGGAAGCCCGCGGGCAGGGTCCGCTCTACCTTAAGGTCAAGCCCGAAGATGCCCCATCGCTGGTCGGCTCGATCAAGGGCGGCCAGACCTCGGTCGAGCGCGGCGACCCGAACCACCCGTTTTTCACCGGCCAAAAGCAGATCGTGCTCGCCAACAGCGGCTATGTGGACCCCGAGCGAATCGAGTCCTACATTGCCGCCGAGGGCTACCAGGGCCTGCACGATGTCTTGCGCGAAATGACCCCCAAGGAAGTCATTGACACGATGATCAAGAGCGGGTTGCGCGGGCGGGGCGGGGCGGGCTATCCGACCGGGCTGAAATGGGCCACCGTGGCCAAAACTGCGAACCCCCAGAAATATGTGATCTGCAATGCCGACGAGGGCGACCCCGGGGCATTCATGGACCGGAGTGTGCTGGAGAGCGATCCGCACAGCGTCCTGGAGGGGATGGCCGTGGCAGCTTATGCCGTCGGCGCCAACCAGGGCTTCATCTACGTGCGGGCCGAGTATCCTCTGGCCATCAGCCGCTTGCAGACCGCCATCCGGCAGGCCAAACAACACGGCCTGCTGGGCAGCGGCGTCTTCGAATCGCCTTTCAGCTTCAGCATCGACTTGCGCATCGGCGCCGGCGCTTTTGTCTGCGGCGAGGAAACCGCCCTCATGGCCTCGGTGGAAGGCAAGCGGGGAACGCCGCGGCCCCGCCCGCCTTTCCCGGCCGAGAGCGGCCTTTGGAACTGCCCGACCCTCATCAACAACGTCGAGACGTTCGCCAACGTCCCGCCCATTATTCGCAAAGGGGCGGATTGGTTCTCGAGCATCGGCACTGAGAAAAGCAAAGGCACCAAGGTCTTCGCCCTGGCGGGCAAGATCACCAATACCGGCCTGATCGAGGTCCCCATGGGCACCCCGTTGCGGCACATTGTCGAGACCATGGGCGGCGGCGCCCCCAACGGCGGCAAAATCAAGGCCGTCCAGACTGGCGGACCCTCCGGCGGCTGCATTCCCGCCGAGGCGCTGGATACGCCCGTGGATTACGACTCCCTCAACAAGCTCGGCTCCATCATGGGTTCCGGCGGCATGATCGTCATGGATGAGGGCACCAGCATGGTGGACGTGGCCCGGTTCTTCATGCAGTTCTGCATGGACGAATCGTGCGGCAAGTGCATCCCCTGCCGCGCCGGCACAGTCCAGATGCACCGGCTGCTGGCCAAAATCCTCGACCGCAAAGGCACCGCCCGAGACCTCGCCAAACTCGAGGAACTCTGCGACATGGTGCGCCATACCAGCCTCTGCGGCCTGGGCCAAACCGCTCCCAATCCCGTGCTCAGCACCCTGCGCTTCTTCCGCAAGGAATACACCGACCTGCTGGTCGAGGATGCCTTCGGGCCAAACGAAAAAACAGGCCGCGAGGCGGTCTCGAGATTAACCGCAGAGAACACAACAAGCACAAAGACCTGACAATAACAATGCAATCTTTGCGTCCTCGATGTTCTTTGCGGTCAACCCGTAATTGATGTGAAAACAATATGGCTGCCAAGATTCTGACAATTGACGGGAAAGAGATCAGCGCCGAGGAAGGCGAAACCATCCTGACCGCCGCTACCGAGGCGGGCATCAAGCTGCCGACGCTTTGCCACCTCGAAGGGGTCTATGACGTTGGGGCCTGCCGTCTGTGCCTGGTGGAAGTGGCGGGGGTGCCCAAGCTGCTCCCGGCCTGCACGACCAAGGTCAGCGAAGGGATGAACGTGAGGACCGACAGTGAGCGCCTTCGCAAGTATCGCCGGATGACCCTCGAGCTGCTCTTCGCCGAACGCAACCATACCTGCGCGGTTTGCGTCTCCAACTGCCATTGCGAACTCCAGGACCTCGCCTGGAGCCAGGGCATGGACCATGTCCGCTACGAATACACCTTTCCCAAGTGGCAGGTGGACAACACCCATCACCTCTTCGGCATGGACCACAACCGCTGCATCCTCTGCACCCGCTGTGTGCGCGTCTGCTGGCATATCGAAGGCGCCGGCACCAAGAATGTCTCGGGCCGCGGCGCCAACGCCCGGATTATCACCGACCTGTCCCAGCCCTGGGGCGCCTCGGACACCTGCACCGAATGCGGCAAGTGCGTCATGTCCTGCCCCACCGGCGCCCTCTTTTACAACGGAGCTACCGTCTCGGAAATGGAACGGGACCGCTCGAAGCTCGAGTTCATCGTCACCGCAAGAGAGAAAAAACAATGGATCGCCTCAGAGTAGCCACTGTCTGGTTGGGCGGCTGTTCCGGCTGCCACATGTCCTTCCTGGACCTCGACGAGTTCCTCATCGAGCTGGCCGGCAAGATCGACCTGGTCTTCAGCCCTGTCATCGACGTCAAGGAATACCCCGAGAACGTGGACTTGTGCCTCGTCGAAGGCGCCGTCTGTAACCAGGATAACCTGGAGATGATCCACAAAGTGCGCCGCCGCACCCGCACGCTCGTCTCGTTCGGCGACTGCGCGGTGACCGCCAACGTCTCCGCCATCCGCAACCAACTCGGCCCCGGCAATGCCCAAAACGTGCTCCAGTGCGCATACATCGAGGCTGCCCAGTCCAATCCGGCCGTGCCTAAGGAACCCGGCATCGTCCCCGCGCTGCTCGAGCGCGTGCAACCCGTGCATGAGGTGGTCTATGTCGAATACTTCCTGCCCGGCTGCCCTCCTCCCGCCGAGCGCATCAAGGCCGTCCTGCTCCAGGTCCTCGAGGGGGCCGCGCCCAAACTGGAAGGCCCTCAGCTCAAGTTCGGCTAACCTGGGTCCTATAAGTCTTATTCGTCCTATACGCCCCTTTTCCGTATGTCTAAACGCATCGTCATCGACCCCGTAACCCGCATCGAGGGCCACGCCAAAATCAGCATCTTCCTGGACGACGACGGCAACGTGTCCGACGCCGAGTTCCACGTGGTCGAGTTTCGCGGTTTCGAGAAGTTTTGCGAGGGCCGGCCTTACCAGGAAATGCCCGGCATCACCGCGCGCGTATGCGGCATCTGCCCCGTGAGCCACCTCCTTGCCTCCGCCAAGGCGGGCGATGCCATCATGGCCGTGAACATCCCCCCGGCCGCCGATAAGCTGCGCCGGTTGATGAACCTGGGCCAGATCATCCAGAGTCACGCCTTGAGCTTCTTCCACCTTAGCGCCCCGGATTTTCTCCTCGGCTGGGAAACGCCCCAACCGCAGCGCAACGTTTTCGGCCTCATCGCCTCCAACACCCAAGTCGCGCGCGCGGGCATCCGGCTCCGCCAGTTTGGCCAGGAAATCATCGAGACGCTCGGTGGCAAAAGAATTCATCCCGCCTGGGGCGTGCCGGGAGGCGTGCGCAGCCCCCTGACCAGCGAGGGCCGCGCCCGCATTCGCGCCTGGCTCCCCGAGGCTTATGCCACCAGCAAACTCGCCTTGGACCTCTTCAAGAAAACTCTCGAAACCCACAAGCGCGAAGTCCAGATTTTCGGCAACTTCTCCTCTCTGTTCATGGGCCTTGTGGATGCCGACGGCAATTGGGAACACCACGGCGGAAAACTCCGCTTCGTCGACAGCAGCGGCAGCATCATCGCCGACCAACTCGATCCGCAAAAATACTACGAATACATCGCGGAAGCGGTCCAAGGCAGCTCCTACCTCAAGTCCCCCTATTATAGTCCGGTGGGCTTCCCCGACGGCATGTACCGCGTCGGGCCTCTTGCCCGGCTCAATGTGGCCGAGCAATTCGGCACTCCCAAGGCGGACGCCGAGCTAAAGAAATTCAAAAAGCTCGGACGCAAAGGGGCGGTGACTTCCTCATTTCTTTACCACTACGCCCGGCTGATCGAAATCCTGGCGGCCCTCGAGAAAATCGAGGCAGGCCTCGAGGACCCTGACCTGCTCAGCGATGATTTGCGCGCGGACGCCGGCATCAACAGCCTGCGCGGTGTGGGGGTCAGCGAGGCGCCGCGCGGCACCCTCTTCCATGACTATACCGTCGACCGCCACGGGCTCCTGCAAAAAGTGAACCTGATTGTGGCCACCGGCCAGAACAACCTGGCGATGAACAAGACCGTGGCACAGATTGCCCGCCATTACGTGAGCGGCCAGGACATCCCCGAGCCGATGCTCAACCGCATTGAACACGGCATCCGTTGCTACGACCCCTGCCTGAGCTGCTCCACTCATGCCGTCGGCCAGATGCCCTTGCTCGTCCAGCTCATCGGCCCCGACGGCTCGGTCGTCAACCAGGCCGCACGCGGGGGCGGGGCGTGAGAGTGTGAGAGTGTGGCGAGTGCGGCGATGCCCTCACGCTCTACGCTCCGACGCTCTTAGTCCGAAGCACCCAAGTTGTTCTTGCATGCGTGGGTGCGGTTAAAAGTGCCCGGCATGCATACCGGGAGCCTTGTCCCGGAGGGACATCTGACTTTTCGCTGCGTTAGCGCCATATTTTATTGGACGCTCCTCCCCATCATTATCCGCGCCCGGCGCGGCGGTGCGCGATACCGTCCCGGTTTGCAGGTGCGCACTGGTCGCCCTGGCCCGAATACTTCACAATGCTGCCATCGGCAAAAGCTCCGTTAGGAGCGCCATGTTTGTAGAAACGCCGGCCGACCGAGCCTTTCTCAAGCTCCGTCAGGAGCGGCACGTTGGCCTGTGGAGGCCGCTGTGTCGGCGTGACATGCCGCTCCTAGCGGAGCTTGCTTGGCTTTCCAGGACGCCACGACTATAAACTTGGCGCTCCCAGCGGAGCTTTCCTGAACCGGCGCGTGGGCAAGTCGCCTGAGCGCGTGAAATGTCCAGGCTGAAGGGCAACTTTGACCCACAGATTCTGGTGGAGAGGCGCATCTTCAAGCCCGACTTCCGCTTCAAATAGCCAAAGTGTCTAATCAACTGCCTCTCCGAGAAATCTGTTGAAACGCCGGGCTATTCTCGGAAGCCCCTTCGGGGCAAAGAGGCGCCGTGAGCGGACCGGCACTTTTAATCGCACCCTGCACGCGTCCTTGGCTTGACTTCAGCCCCCGGAATAGGATATTCAGGGACCATCTGCAAGCCGGCTCGGGGAAATCGGGCAGCGTTGCGCGCCGCCGGTTCCCTGGGGTTGGATATTGAATCTTATGACAACAGAAGTCTTTTGCGCCAGCCGCTGGACCCGAGGCAACCGGCTGTTTCCGACGCGCATCGAAGTCAGTGACAAATCGGTCACCCGGCGCAAACGCTCCTGGTTCAGCCAGGATGAAATCAGCATCAGCATCAGCAAGGTGGCCTCCGTCCATATTAAGACGGGCCTGCTTTGGTCCAGTATATTGATCGAGTCTTCAGGCGGGACCGACCCGATGACCAGCCATGGCCATCGCAAGAGCGACGCCTTGCGCATCAAGGAATTGATCGAGGAACACCAGGCCACCCTGGTCAAAACCGCCCCGGGGGAGGGTTAGCGTTAGAGCGTGTCGAGCGTTAGAGCGTGGAGCGTCGGAGCGTGAGGGCCTTGCCACGCTCCGACGCTCTGACGCTCAACACGCTCAACACGCTCAACCCGCCCCCCCACGCCCCGCGAGGAGCCTGGCCATCAGTCCGGACCAGCGGTTTTCGCTGCGGTGATTGCGTATCGCCATGGCCAGGGCCTTGGGCTGGCCGATGAGGACGACCAGCTTTTTGCCGCGCGTGACGCCCGTATAGACCAGGTTGCGCTGAAGCAACATGAATTGTTGCGTGGCCAGCGGAATGACCACCGCCGGGAATTCGGAGCCTTGCGCCTTGTGGATAGTGATGGCGTAGGCCAGCGACAGCTCGTCCAACTCGCCAAAATCATAAGTGACTTCGCGCGCGTCGAACTTGACCGTCACTCTGCGCTCGATGGGATCGATTTGGGCAACCTGGCCGATGTCGCCGTTGAACACCTCTTTGTCATAGTCGTTTTGGGTCTGGATGACCTTGTCACACGCGCGAAACCTGGAGCCGAATTTTTCGATGAACGCCTCGTCCGGCCCGGCGGGGTTCAACTCCGCTTGAAGGCGGGCATTAAGCTCGCGCACGCCCAGGGACCCGCGGTTCATCGGGCAGAGAACCTGAATGTCGCGGATGGGGTCGAGGTTGAACTTGCGCGGAATCCGCTGCTTGACCATCTGAACCAATGCCTCGGCAATGCGCTCAGGCTCCTGGCGCTCGACGAAGTAGAAATCGGATTGGTCCTGCGGGCGCGGCAACTCGGGCATAAGCCCCTGGTTGATGCGGTGGGCGTTGGTGATGATGCGGCTGTGGACGGCCTGGCGGAACACTTCGGTCAGCCGGACCACGGGGGCCACACCGCTCTGGATGAGGTCGCGCAGGACCATTCCCGGCCCGACGGAGGGCAACTGGTCCACGTCGCCCACCAGCAGCAGGCTGGCCCGGGGGGGCAATGCGCGGAGCAAGGCGCTCATGAGCGGCACGTCCACCATCGAGGTTTCATCGACCACCAGCAGGTCGCAGAGCAGGGGACTGGCCTCGTTGCGCAGGAACCCGCCTGTGCCGGGTTGGACTTCCAGCAAGCGATGGATGGTCTTGGCGCCAAGCCCGGTGGACTCGGAGAGCCGCTTGGCGGCGCGGCCCGTCGGGGCGCATAAGAGAGAGCGCACTTTTTTTGCGCGAAGGATGAGCAGGATGGCATTGACGAGGGTGGTTTTGCCCACGCCGGGGCCTCCGGTGAGAATGAGCAGGCGGGAGCGGAGGGCTTGGCGAAGGGCTTCACGCTGGCTTGGCGCCAGCTCTTTGGCCGTCTTGCGCTGGCACCACTCCAGGGCCTTCTCAAAATCGAGCGGCGGAAACGCGGCCGGGCCTGAGCAAAGCTCGCGAATGCGCCCGGCTATCCTCTCCTCCGCCCGTTTGAGCGCCGGCAGGAAGGCCATATCGTGGCCGTCAATGGCCTCGCGCACCAGGAGGAGATCTGCCTGCGCCCTTTCCAGGGCAGCGGCGAGAACCGGCTCGTTGACGAGCAGCAATTTGCCGGCCTCCTCTTTGAGGGTCTCCCGCGGCAGGGCACAGTGCCCCTGGCCGGCCGCCTCGTGCAGGACGTGCTCCAGACCCGCGCAGGCCCGAACGAGCGAGTCGTATGGTATTCCGACTTTCAGCGCGATTTGGTCGGCCGTCTTGAAGCCGATGCCGGGGATGTCCCGGGCCAGGGCGTAGGGATTGGCCCGTATTTCTTCGATGGCGTTGTCGCCGTAAATCTTGTAGATGCGCACGGCCCGGCTGGTGCCCACGCCATGGGAATGGAGAAAGACCATGATGTGGCGGATGACCTTCTGCTCCGCCCACGCCGCCTTGATTTCATGCCGGCGTTTGGGGCCTATCCCCTCGACCTCCTCCAGACGCGCGGAGTAATTCTCGATAATGTCGAATATCTTCTCGCCGAACTTCTCGACCAGCTTCTTCCCATAAACAGGCCCGATGCCCTTGACCAGGCCGCTGCCGAGGTATTTCTCGATGCCTTCCCGGCTCGTCGGCGCGGTGCTCGTCAGAAGCTCGGCCCGGAACTGGAGCCCGAACTGCCGGTCCTCCACCCACCGGCCCTGGGCCGTAACCCACTCTCCCGCGTTGACCGAAGGCAAGGCGCCGACCACCGTTACCTCGTCGCGGTGGCCCTTGGCCTTGACCTTGAGCACCGCAAACCCGTTCTCCTCATTGAAAAAGGTAACGCGCTCGATCAATCCGGACAGGCTCTCCGGGATGGTTGGAAGCGGTGTCTGCAAATCTCGCAAAGTGTCGAGTGTCGAGGGCCGGGTGTCGAGGGCCGAGTGCCGAGTGCCGAGCGAACGAACTGCGGCTCCTCGACACTCGACATTTGGATGCTCACGAACCGGGAGCTTTAGGCTCGAGTTGACCACTTCCGACCGTCTTATAGCAAAGCAGCGCCGCCGCCTGGGCCGCGTGGCGCCGGGTCCAGAGAAAATGCCCGGCCAATGAGACCATTCCCCAGAAGAGGGCAGGGCGCCGGTTAAGAACATGCCGTTGACCCCGCAACTTCTTCGGCCCAAGGAAGCCAATGACCCGGTAGCCGCACCGCTCCATCTCCGCCGGCTCCCAGCCGGAGAGGTGAGCCAGCCGGTCATCGGGGGTCCTGTGTCCTTGCGGCAGGAAGCCGTTGGGAGTGAAGAAAACCACGCGCCGGGCAGCGATGAGCTCCATTTGTTCCATCAGCCTCAGCCCGTCCGCCTTGGTCTGGTGCTCGATTACGTCGAGGGCCACGCAGGCATCGAACTGCCGCGCTTGGAAATAGGCGGCGAGGTTGCACACGTCGCCCAGGACCAACTGGTCGTGGGTGCGGCGAAGCTTGGCTTGATCGAAGGCCGGCTCGTAACCTTCGATGCCGGTCGTGTGGGCGACCCCCAGTTGGCGCATGGTCAGCGAGGCCCCGCAGCCCACGTCCAGGACGCTTTCGCAGCCCCGGAGCACCTCGCGGAGGGCCAGTTTGAGTGTGAGCTGGGCCGGGTCGCGCCCCTCTCGCAGCAGGGTGAGGATCAGCCCGGCACGGCTTCTCATGACTTTTGACCCGAACCGGAGCCTGCAACGGAGGAGGTGTCGCGCCGGTTCTTGCGGTTGCCCTCTTTGCGGTTGCCCTGCTTGCGGGGCGCCTGAGGACCAGACCCCGCCGCCTCAGGTGGCTGGCCTGCCCAGTTTCGGAAGCCCGACACGGCGACAAAACCGATGAGCAAAAGCCCGGCGCCCAGGGCAGCCAGGCTGACGTAAACCATCCGAATCGGCGGCCGAAAGCGGAATTCGACGCGGTGGCGTCCGGTCGTGAGATAAACCCCGCGCATGATGTAGTTGCAGCGGAGCAGTTTCGCCGGTTTGCCGTCCACTCGCACGTTCCACCCCGGGTCGAAGCGGTCATTGAGCAACAATACCGACGGCATGGCGGCATTGGCCTGGAGCACGATTTTCGTGGGGGCATAGCTGGCAAACTCCACGGTGCCGGCATCCTGGCTGCCGTCCGCGGGCGGGGCGGCGGGCAAGTCCTCCGACACCATCACGTATTGTTCCGGGTCGAACGACGCGCTCGCGATCTCGTTGGTCGCCGCCTTGTCGTTGGGAATGACCTGCCAACGGCTGTAGAGCCGGGTGCGCGGGAGCGCGCCGGTGAACTCGAAGAGGGCATAAGGCCCGTTGGGCGCAAGCGTGGCCGTTACGTCTGCCGTCGTCACGCCCGCACCGGAGCCTGCGAAGCCCGGCTTGGGACCCAGTTTGAACCGCTCGACGATGCGGAGGCGCTGCTTCTCCGGGTCGAGTTGCTGGTTGAAGTAATCAAGGAAGTGCATTGTGCCCACGACGTAGCGGGTGTTGGTGAGCTGCCACCGGCGGACCGTAAGACGCGAATCGGCCGCATTGGTGCCTGGCGTGAGGACTCTCTCGAATGCGCTCAGGTCCTTGGGCTTGCGCGGCAACTGCACAATGTCGAGCGACTGGATGTCGTAGTAAGAGAACAAGTGCTGCGCCCACTCCCGGCTGTAAACCTGGTAGAGGAGGTAGTCCGTCCGAGCGGTCGGATTGCTCGTGCCAAAGGCCCGCTGGAACTCCGGCTCGAGAAACTCCCGAGGCATATCGGCCACCCGATGTTCGTATGGCTTTTCGCGCAGCCGATCCACGATGGGATTGCTGGCGTATTTTTGCGCATAATTCCAAACGGTGACCCACGGCAGGTCGGCTCGTCCGAGGTCGGCCACCAACACCACGCCCAGCAAGACCGCGCCCAAAACGGCCTGCTTCCCCGTGAACACGCCGCTGAGGATCAAGGCCATCAGGCTCGACGCCAGGGTGAAGAAGAGCACAAACCAACCGACCTGGCGGATGCTGAAATCAGCAATCGCCTGGGGGCTTTCTCTGTCAAACTCGACCGAACGCAAGTACTGTTCGAGGTCCAGCCGCCTGTTGTCATAGACCTTCCACGCCACCAAACTCAGGACCAAAATGACCAGGCACGCTTGCGGCCAGCGCCTTTCGAGGCCGGCCATGTTCTTCCACCAATTCTTGAAACCCGGCCAACGATACGAGGGCAACAGCCCCGGCGGCCGCAATTGCTTCCTCCATAGACTCTCCACCCCAAAGGCAAAGAGCACGATTACGGAAAAGCTGAAAACATGAATGAACTTCACCGGGTTGCGAAAGTCCGACATGTGAGGCAGCGCATACAACCATCGGTAAAATGGGGCGTGGCGGCCGAAGGCCAATAGCAGCGAGATGACCGCCGCCCCCAGCCAGAACCAAAGCAGCCGGCGCTGGCTGGCCTCGAAAGCCGATTTCTTCCGACGAAGGCACTGCGCCGCCCCCCACACTGCCAGGAGCGCGACAGGAACCCCGACGTAATTGCCGCCGCCGACAAACCGCAGGAAGCCGCTGGGCGGCGGGCCGACTCGCTCGCCGACAGGCTTGGAAAGATAGCGTTCCCAGGCGGCATCCTGGCCGGTAGCGCCCCAGTAGGCCGCTCCTTGCTGAGCGTCGACCTTGTAACCAAAGAGCCCGGGGACGACCAGGCCGAGGGTCTCTTTCTTTGGCAGGCTCCATTGTGTCGCCCAGTCCCAGTGCCCCTCTTTGGTCCGGCTACTGCGCTCCGCGGCCGCCACGACGCCCACCACATCGGTCACGTACAATTCAGAGATGGCTTCTGCGGCCAACGCGGCGGCACACAGGGCGGCCACCCCAACGGACAGCACACCCAGGACAACGTTCTTCGCGCGCGGACCTTCGGCCACGCAAGCCTGCCAGACAACAAATCCAGCCACAAACACACTGAACATCGCCCCGATGTCAGCCCCTTCGATTACGGCCATCCCTAAAGCCAGGCCCCCCAGCACGGCCCGCACCCAGCGTTGCTTTGAGGAAGAGCCCGCCAGCATCGCCAGGGCCAGAAAACACAATCCCACGGTGATGGCGTGCGCGGCCGAACCCCAACAGGCGGCCGAGAAGAAGGCCGAATTCAACGTCGCCGCCAATGCTCCAAGGACACACGCCGGCTGGGCCAGGCCGAACCGACGGAAGCAGAACCAGGCCGACATGCCCAGGAGCAGCAACGACAGCGGCATGTAGAGCCTCGAAAACCAGAACGGCCCCAGCAGCCACAAGAAGCCATAGCTCAGACTCGGGACGGCTGCCAGATCGCGATAGCCGATGGAATTCAAATCCTCCCAGCAGCCTGCAAATCGCTCCGGCAGCTGGTGGCAGGCCGACATTCTCCGGCCCAGCGGCCCGTCGTTAGAGAAGAAAGTGCGCCCCGGCAGGCAACCCTCTCCCAGCAGCGGCACCATTACCGCCGCGAGCAACAGGAACATCAGCACCGGACCCGAGCCGGCAACTCGTGAGGAAAGCGATTTGGAGTTCATTTCGGATCTACCTTGGGCATGCCGAAGCGCCGGAACCGCCTGAGTTCCCGCCAGCGATTCAATCGGCCGCGCAGGAAGCGGAGCATCCAGAAGTCGCCATGGCGCCGCATGCCCCGCAGGCGGCGGCGCTCGGCGAGAATGTGGGGGCGCAAGCGCCAGCAATCGGCCAGCGCATCTGCGTAGGCGCGCCGTATGTGCGACCAGCGTCCCGTCCAGGCCCACATGAACGCCGCTTCGGCCACCAGCATCAGCAGTTGCAGCGGCACCAGGAGCAGCAGCAAGTGCTGGCTGTTCTTGAGCAAAACCACCAGGTTGTTCCGGTTTGCGTAATAACGCTTGGTGTCCGAGGTGCGCGCCTCGATCACCCGCTCGCCGCCGCGCGGATTGACCGCCACCGCGCCGCGGTGGTGTACCCGGGCTGAAGGCGCCAGGATGACCCTTCCCCCGGCCGCCCACAAGCGCCAGCAAAGGTCATACTCGTCCGCATACATGAAGAACCGGTCGTCGAATCCGCCCAGCTTTCGAAACCACTCCCGCTCGATGAGCAGAGAACAGCCCTCGGCAGCGAAGATTTCCCGGCGTTCCAGCCGGCCGCCGCCGCTGGAGAGCAGGCCAAAGATATCAAATCCGCGGCTGCTGACAGATTGGATGGCACCGTTCAGATACTCCATGATGAGCGGCGCGGCAGCGGCAGCGCCGCCTGCGTCCATCTCCTGCACCAACCGCTCGAGGCACTGCGGCTCCAGCCAGGTGTCGCTGTTGAGAAAGAACAGGTATCGTCCGCGCGCCTGGAGCGCCGCCCGGTTGTTGCCTCCGGAGTAACCCAGGTTGGCCCCATGCTGGAGGGTGCGGCCATTGGGCCAGCCGCCCATCAGTCCGGCCGCCAGCCTCTCGGAACCGTCCGGCGAGGCGTTATCGGCCACGATGATCTCGATCCGGTCGAAGAGCGTTTGGCGGTGGAGCGAATCCAGGCAGCGTTGCAGCCAGGGCGCGCCATTATAATTAACAATGATGACGCTCAACACCGGGTCGAGGGCCGATGGGCCAGGGGCGGGCGTCGGGGGTGGAGTGTCGAGGGCCAATGGGCCAGGGGCGGCACTTCCTTCCCTCGACACTCGCTCCTCGACACTCGCTCCTCGACACTCGGCACTCGCCCCTCGCCCCTCGCCCCCCGACACCTGCGTCTGAACGCTTCCGGACTGCGCTCGAGTGCTCTCGCCGGAGAGCGGCTGCTCTGTCGGAGTCGTGGGCAGCCACACGGGGAGGCCGCTGTGTTCAGGCAAAGACGCCCGGTCCCGGCTCCAATGGGTCAGGTCACGCCCGAGCAACTCACTGAGGCGCTCCACTTCCGGGGCAAATTCACGCTTGAGTTGCGCCCGCAGTTCGGGGGCCAGCGCGGGACGACGCTCGACAGAGGCATTGGACCGCCGCAGCCGCACCTCGATTTGCTGCAAGGCGGCAAAGACAGGGCGCGGCATCCAGGGACGCAACGCCAGCGCCGCCGAGCGCATCTCGCCCATCACCGCGCGCAAGGCCGGGCTCTTGACTCTCTTGGCCGGATTAACGACTCCGAAGCCGGGGTCGCAGCCTTTGGACTCCAGGCCCAGAAAATCGAGCGTTTGGCGATAAGCGGCGAAGACGTCGGCGGCAAAATCATCGTAAATGATGACGTGGACCCGTTCTCGGCCGAAGGTCTCGAAGTAGCGCCGGACCTGCTCGGTGTAACGGACGACTTGGCGATAGGCGAGGCCCTGTGCGAAATAGGTTTGGCGGCAGAGCCGCCGCCCGCACGCGCGGTCAGCTTCGGCAGCCAAGGCGTCCTCGAACGTCGGCAGCGGTTCGTTGCCGTCGAAGAGAAAGTAGTAATAGAGCGAGTGCAGCATCTCGACCGGTTCGCGCAGCATGACGATGATGCGGGCATCCGGGGTGAATGCCTTTATCTCGGCGGCGGCCTGCGTCGAAAAGAGGTACCAGACGGAGGCTTCGCCGACGCGGCGCTGGCCGTTCCAGGCGTCGAATTCGGCGAGGTAGGCGGTCAAATCCCGACGAAAAAACTGGGGGCCGAAGCGCAAATCCAGGCCGAAGAAATGCATCTCCTTTCGGGCCATGTAGACGTCGGGATGCGCAGCCAGGTAGTCAGCCATGGCGGTAGTGCCGCACTTGGGAGCGCCAACAATAAAAAAATCCGGTCTCATTTACATCTGCTCAATCCGATCCCGACCCACAGGTGAGACCGGAACGCGCCAGCCATTTCCCCCCACGCCCTTCTCCATGATGGACCCGTCTCGGGACCGGCGCAAGCCCGGTCCCGCCGGTCTTTCCGCAACCGGCGCATGCCGACACACTGTCCCCGCAGACAGTCCCGAAGGACCGGAGCGCCGGCTTTAGGCGTCCAATGTCCAAGAGGAGCACGACAGGGATCCAGGCGCGCGCGAAGCCGGCTAAAGCCGGCGCTCCGGGGGCATTATCCGTATGCGCCCTTTCGACACCCAGGGTCCCTTCTCCTAGCGGGATGTATGCCAACCGAGGCTGGAATGGAACGCGCCCGCCCGCTTCGCCTTGGGAACAGTGCTCAAAAACAGGGAGATTCCCTTGAAGGACACCCATTTTCTCTGCGGGCGGCCCGATGGATTCCCGGCGTCGGCCGGAGGCGACAGGGGCGTGCGCTGCATAACAATTATGCATGAGCGCAAAGAGTCTTTGCTTTCGTTCAAGTCGATTTGTGTCGTGACTTGTGTCGTGTCTTGCAGTACTCTTGCGGCACGTGGAGTACCGCAATATGAATTTGCCGTCTCCATTCACTTGCCGATGATAAACGCCGCGGTCCGATTGCGGTTGATGGCGCTGGGCCTGGCGGTCGGGCTGATGGGCGCGCTGATTGTACTGGTGACTTTGGATTCGGAGAAGCGGGCGGAGGACGTGCGGACGCGCCTGGGCCAGGCGGACCTGGAAAGCTTCCAGATCGCCGACCACTTCAAGGACACGCTCCGCTACGCCAATGACCGGATGCGGCACTATGCCAGCGCCAACGACCCGACGGCGTGGACCGAGTTCCTTCAGGCCTGCGAGGAACTCAAGGCGTGGATCGGACGCCAGACCCCCAAGACAACCACGGACCGCGAGTTGGAAACCCTGAAGCAGATGCGTTCGGCCTGCGACATCTTTCTGCTCAAGGCACAGGAGCTCCACGCGCAGAGGGAGGCCTCACATGGGACCGCGGCTTCCCTGGCGGAATACGATGGGTTTCTCGACAAGTCCCGCCATCTCTGGGACTTGGGCCAGGATTTTGCCCGGGCGCATTTTGAATCGCGCAACCAGGTGCTGGCGCGCGCGACTCAGACTCTGAGGCGGCTGCGGTTCCTGGTGCTGGGGCTGGTGGCCCTGCTCTTTGCCTTCGGCGCCGCGCTGGCCGGCGTGAGCTACCGCGACCTCATTGCTCCGTTGCGCATCAAGCTGGTGGAAAGCCAGGCGGAGGCCGAGCGCAACGAAAAGCTTGTGGCACTGGGCGTGCTCGCCGCCGGGGTGGCCCACGAAATTCGCAATCCGCTCACTGCGATCAAGACCGCTTTATTCGTCCAGCGAGGAAAACTCCCTTCGGATTCGCCGGCCCTGGATGAGGCGCAGGTCCTTGAGCGGGAGGTCTCCCGGTTGGACCGGATCGTGAACGAATTCCTCCAATTTGCCCGCCCGGCCGAACCGCAGCCGGCCACCATCCGGGCCGGCCAGCCGCTGGCGGAGGTGCAGGCGCTCCTGGGACCGGAGTTGGCCAAGACGGACATCCAACTGGAGAGCGAGGAATTGGCGCCAATGCAGATTCACGCCGACCCGGCCCAACTCCAGCAAGTGCTCATCAACCTGGTGCAAAATGCCGCTGACAGCATCGGCTCCGGCGGCAGAATCGTGCTGCGGGCGCGCCCCGACCGCAAGCGACTCGCCGAGAAGGACACGGCGGTGGCCGTGCTCGAGGTCGCCGATACCGGCAAGGGCATTCCCCCCGAAGTGGAAAAACGGCTCTTCGACCCGTTTTTTACCACCAAGGCCGGCGGCACGGGCCTGGGACTCTCCATCGCCGCCCGCGTCGTGCAGATGAACGGCGGGGTCTTGCAGTACCAAACCCAGGTGAACCGCGGCTCGACCTTTGGTATTGTGTTTCCACGGACTGACAGATGAGCGGGGCCGCCAAAATCCTGTTGATCGAAGATGACCCGGGCATCCGGGACACCCTGCGCCACGTTCTGACCGACGAAGGATACGTCGTGGCCCTTGAACAACGCGGCGACGAGGGTCTGGCGCGGGCCGGGGCCGAGCCGTTCAATGTGGTCATCACCGACCTGAGATTGCCCGGACTGGACGGACTGGCGCTGGTGCGTCAACTGCACGCCAGCCAGCCGCGTCTGCCCATCATCCTTATCACCGCCTACGGCACCACCCAGACCGCCATCGAGGCAACGAAATTCGGCGCCTACGATTACGTGCTCAAGCCTTTCCAGGTGCCGGACCTCCTGGAGCTTGTGGACAAGGCCGCCGAGAGCAATCGGCTGATGTCCGAGCCGGTCGCCCTGGGCCAGGGCGGCTCGGCGCGGGACGCCCTGGTAGGCCAGAGCGCCGCTATGCAGTCCATCTACAAAGAAATCGGACGAGTGGCGACCAAGCCCGTTAACGTCCTCATCCGGGGCGAGACCGGGACGGGCAAGGAATTGATTGCCCGCGCCATTTACCAGCACAGTGATCGCGCCAACGCCCCGTTTGTCGCCATCAATTGCGCCGCTATCCCGGAGACCTTGCTTGAAAGTGAACTCTTCGGCAATGAACGCGGCGCCTTCACCGGAGCGACGCAGCGGCGGGTAGGGCGCTTCGAGCAAGCCAACCAGGGCACGATTTTCCTGGATGAGATCGGCGATATGACCTTGGGGACCCAGGTCAAGCTCATGCGCGTGCTGCAGGAAAAACGCCTGGAGCGGCTCGGGGGCAAGGAAACGATCGCCGTGGACGTGCGCGTGGTGGCTGCCACCAACCGCGACTTGGAAGAGGCCATCCGGGAGAAAGGATTCCGCGAAGACCTATATTACCGCCTCAGCGTGGTGGTCATCACGCTGCCGCCGTTGCGCCAGCGGCGGGAAGACTTGCCGGATCTGGTCAACTATTTCCTGCAAAAGCACGGCCCGGAACTGGGCAACGCCACCCCTTCCATCCATCCCGAAGCGATGACCTTTCTCCAGGCGCAACAATGGCCCGGCAACGTCCGCGAGTTGGAAAACGTGGTGCGCAAGGCCCTGCTCCTGGCCCAAAGCTACACCATCAACCTCGACCACGTCCGCACCGCGCTCAACAAGAGCAGAGTGCCCATCTGCTCCCCGGCGCGCGCCTTTGGTGACGTGGTCGAAGACCTGCTGGCGGCAGCGCGGCGTGGTGAGATTGCCGGCGCCCACGCCCGTATCCTCGAATTCGCAGAACGCGAGGTCTTTTCCCGCGCCATCGCCCAGGCCCACGGCAACCAGGCCAAAGCCGCCCGCTGGCTCGGCATCTCCCGCGTCACGATGAAGGCCAAGCTCGTCCAATTTGGCATGCACCCGGCCCAGGCCCAGGAGCCGGAAGCGGAGTGAGGACTCCTCAGATGCCCTTGCCGGCGGAGAAGACCTTGGCGATGAACCCGCCTATTGCATAATACTCCTGCGTGTCCGGCGTGAACACCAGCGGCCTGAGCCTCTTGATGTCAATGGCGCCGTCCCTGCCGAGCACGGTCTCTTCGGCTTTGGCATCCAGCACCTCGCCCACGAACTGCGTGTGCATCCCGATCTCCGCAATATCAACCACCTTGCACTCGAGCACCAGCGGGAACTCCTTGATGTAAGGGGCTTCCACTAGCTTGCTGCGCACCGCCGTCAGCTTCGTCGCCTCGAGCTTGTCGGTCGTGCGGCCGGAAACCAAGCCGAAGTAGTCGGCCTCTTTGACATAGTCCTCCGAGGGGATGCTGATCGTGAAGACCTTCCGCTCCATGAGGCTGAGGTAAGAGTAGGTCGCCTGGCGCAAGGACACAGCTACGCAGGGCGGTTGCGAGCAGCAAATACCGCCCCAAGAGGCGGTCATCATGTTGGCTTTGCCCGCTTTGTCGTACGTGCCCACCACCAGGACTGGCGCCGGGTACAGAAGGGTCTTCGCACCGAGAGATTTTTTCATATCGGGAGATTCTAATAAGAACCCCTCCGCTGCCAAGCCTGGATTGACAATCCTGCAACGTTTCAGTGTCGGAATCATGCCGCTTGCCTTAACGGCCCCGGGTCCGATATAAGTTGCCAATGAGCATCCTGGAAGTCAAGGATGGCGGCGCCTGCAAGTACGACTTGGTCGCGTTGGGTGAAATTATGTTGCGGCTGGACCCGGGCGAGGGGCGCGTGCGAACGGCCCGGGAGTTCAAGGTTTGGGAGGGGGGCGGGGAGTACAACGTGGCGCGAGGGCTTCGGCGCTGTTTCGGATTGCGGACGGCGGTATGCACGGCCTTTGCAGACAATGACGTCGGACGGTTGCTCGAGGATTTCATTCTGCAAGGCGGAGTGGACACGGAATTCGTGAAGTGGGTCCCGTTCGATGGGGTGGGCCGGACGACGCGCAACGGGTTGAATTTCACGGAACGGGGCTTCGGGGTGCGCGGGGCGGCAGGGACTGCCGACCGGGGCCACACGGCCGCCAGCCAGCTCAAGGAGGGTGATTTCGACTGGGACCGGATCTTTGGACGCGCGGGCGCGCGTTGGCTGCACACGGGCGGCATCTTTGCCGCCCTGAGCGACACCACCCCCGGGCTGGTCCTTGAAGCCATCCACGCCGCCAGAAAACACGGCGCGATCGTTTCGTACGACCTGAACTATCGCCCCTCGCTCTGGAAAAGCATCGGCGGGCGGCAACGCGCGCAAGAGGTCAACTGTGAGATTGCCCGGCACGTGGACGTGATGATCGGCAACGAGGAGGATTTCACCGCCTGCCTGGGCCTGGAGGTCAAAGGGGTTGATGAATCCCTCTCGAGGCTCGAGGCCGCGGATTTCAAGGAGATGATTGGACAAGCGGTGGCTGCCTATCCGAATTTTAAAGTCGTGGCCACAACGCTGCGCGCCGTGAAGTCGGCAACACGCAATGATTGGGGCGCGATCTGCTGGGCGGGCGGCAAATTCTACGAGGCCCACTCTCGTCCTGATTTGGAGGTCTTTGACCGCGTGGGCGGGGGTGACAGCTTCGCCAGCGGCTTGATCTACGGTCTCCTGAAGTTCGACGACCCGCAGAAAGCTGTGGACTACGGGGCCGCGCATGGGGCCTTGGCGATGACAACCCCGGGAGATACCTCCATGGCCTCGCTCAAGGAAGTCGAGGCCCTGGTCAAAGGCGCCAGCCCCCGAGTGCAGCGGTGAGGAAGACTTATATTGTCGGGATGTCTCTCCGGGAAACTACCGGCCTCAAACCTATTTCGAGAGATTCAGATTTCCTTGGCCCTCCCCTTGCCTTGCCCGCCTGTGGACCTTATTCTGGCATCCGTGATTGCTTTGCTTGACTACGGCTCCGGCAATCTGCGCAGCGTGCAGAAGGCGCTGCTCAAGGTCGGCGCGGAGGTGCGTGTTGTGCAACGGCCCGAAGCCATGGCCGACGCCGGAGCGGCCGTATTGCCGGGAGTCGGCGCCTTTGACGACTGCATTCGGGCCCTGGAGCAGCAGGCCCTGCTGGAGGCGACCCGCCAGTTCATCCGGTCCGGCCGCCCGTTTTTGGGCATCTGCGTCGGTTACCAGGAGCTCTTCGACAAAAGCGAGGAGTTCAACAGTTGCGCCGCCGGTCTGGGCCTCTTTCGAGGCAAGGTTGTCCGCTTCTCGGGGGCCAACGGATTGAAAGTCCCCCAAATCGGGTGGAACCAAGTCGACCTCGCCCGCCCCGATTGTCCCTTGTTCCGGGGCATCACCGACGGCAGCTACGTCTATTTTGTCCACAGCTTCTTCCCCAAACCGGCCGACCCGTCGATCATCGCGACGCGCACTACTTACGGGGAGACTTTTGCCTCCTCGGTCTGGCGTGATAACGTCTTCGCCACGCAGTTTCACCCCGAGAAAAGCCAAAACGTGGGCCTGCAACTGCTCCGCAATTTCGTCGAACTGAGCGCCTGAATTCAGAGTAAGGCCTCAGTGGCGGCGGGGTTTCAACCACGGATGGACACGGATAAACACAGATAACGCCAAAATCCGTGTCCATCTGTGTCCATCGGTGGTTGAAGAACCCCCGGCCCTGCCATCACTGACCCGTCACAATTCAGAATCCGCCTCCCTTGACTCTGGTACAGACGTGCTATCTTGTATCGTTTGGATTAGCGGCCAGCATTACACAGGAAACAACCAAATTGCGGAAGAGACAACTGACTGGAAAAAATTATGGCATACGAACTACCTCCACTTCCATACCCCAAAAACGCACTCGAGCCGTACATCGATGCGTTGACCATGGAGATACACCACGACAAGCATCACGCCGCTTACGTGGCGAACCTCAACAAGGCGATTGCCGGCAAGGCAGACCTCGAGAAGAAGAGCATCGAGGATTTGATCATGAACCTTGACGCGGTGCCGGCGGACATCCGGACGACGGTCCGGAACAACGGCGGCGGCCACGCCAACCACTCGATGTTTTGGAAACTTCTTGCGCCCAAGGCCGGCGGGGCGCCCGCCGGCAAGCTGGGAGACGACATCAGGACGGCGTTTGGCAGCTTCGAGAGCTTCAAGGAGAAATTCGAAACCGCCGGTCTCGGTCGCTTTGGCAGCGGCTGGGTCTGGCTGGTCCTCAACCAGGGCAGGCTCGAAATCGTCTCGACGGCCAACCAGGACAATCCGCTCATGGGCAAAGCCATCGTCGGGGTCGAGGGCAAACCCATTCTCGGCTGCGACGTCTGGGAGCACGCCTACTACCTGAAATACCAGAACCGCCGTGGCGACTATCTCAAGGCCTTCTGGAGCGTGGCCAACTGGCCCGAGGCCGCCAAGTATTACGACGCGGCCAGGAGTTAGCCCGAAGGTCCCATAGCCTCAGCGCGGCAACGGCTCCCGAGGCTGTATAGCCGGGTTTCTCCCGATTCGGAATCCAGGCTGAGGCTGGCCGAAGTTGGGACGGGTTTGCCTTGATTCAGGACACGAAGGGCGGCCCGATCAGCCAGGCAATCACGCGCTGCCTCCGTTGCCGGCCGCTGTTTGCTGAGCAGAGGGC
>Ga0181533_1001170_pt1 | contig 34140 bp, 30 predicted proteins | sample PEATcosm2014_Bin_45_FD_119772 | JGI IMG/M metagenome (GOLD analysis project Ga0181533, IMG submission 119772) | Peatland microbial communities from MTU Mesocosm Facility, Houghton, MI, USA - PEATcosm2014_Bin11_60_metaG | ecosystem: Environmental > Terrestrial > Soil > Wetlands > Peat | place...
CTAGTTACATAACTAGATATAACAAGCAAAAAAAACAGCCCAGCCATGGTGCGGTCTAGTCGGAGCCAAACTCGAGGCGTCGCGGAGCGACGCCTGCTACACCCAGCGCGTTCACGCAACCCAGCCGCGTCAATTACACTATGGCCGGTACCTTCACCAGTCTCCACTACCACGTTGTCTTCAGCACCAAAGGCCGCCAGCCCTGGCTGCGGCTGGACATGCAGGAGCTCAAGCGCATCAAGGGCGGGTCTTCCGGGTGGATCAAGCAGAACATCCGTGGCTGCCGCGGCTTCGGCTGGCAGCACGGCTAAGGGGCCTTCACTGTGAGCAAATCGCAGGACGCCCAGCTCAAGGCGTGTATCTCCAAGCGGCGGCAACACCACTGCAAAAAGAACTTCCAAGAGGAGTACCGGGCGCTATTGGACCGCCATGAGATTGAATACGACGAGCGGTATCTGTGGGATTGACAAGGCAAGCCGGGGGGTGCAAGCGTCGCTGGCGCGACGCGACGGCTACGGGCCGCTGATTCCGTGGGCTGAAGCCCCACGGCTACCTTCAAATCACCGCTGCGCGGTGCCGCAACAGGTCCAAACTCCAGTTCTCGCTCGGATGAGCGAGAATATGCCGCAGATTGGTCCTCATCCTATCATTCTCAGCGATGCCGAACGGTCCCGGCTGGAGAGTCAGGCCAGGAAATATACGTCGCCGTATTATTCTGTTCTCCGCGCCAAAATGATCCCCTTGGCCGCTCAAGGCCAGCGCGATGACCAGATTGCCGCCGCCCTTTCTGTTCCGCGCCAGATCGTTAGCAAATGGCGCAAACGCTTCTTTGAGGAACGACTGGTCGGTCTGGAGGCCGAACCCAGAACCGGGCGCCCGCCCGTTTTTCCCCCAGAGCGGTTGCGCAGGGCGGGCCTGTTCTCCCTGACCTTCTGGCTCTACAACATGTGACCTCGATTTGGGCAGTCCGCCGCGCATAGAGCGTCAAGGAACTTTGTCGCATTTACGATGCAAACCCGCTTAGTTGGCGGTTCCCAGCATGCTTTCGGAGGCGGGGAGGCGCGAGTTTAAGATGCCCACCAACCTTCGAGATGCCCGGATGGGCTTCCACACCATACAGGGCGGTCCACTGCTCGGCGAAAGCGGCGAGTTCCGACGACTTCCCTCGGGGAGCAAGTTGCCCGTGACACACCGCTCCCAGCCTTGTCCAATGTAAACAACGATGAAAATGCAAGGTGCCAGGCATTCGGGCAAGGCATCGAGATTAGGGCGAGCACGCAGGGGCTTCACGCTCACGGAGTTGCTGGTTGTCATCGCCATCATTGGCATTTTGGCAGCCCTTTTGCTACCGGCACTCTCGACGGCCAAGGCCCACGCCCGCTCGACCTCCTGCAAGAACCACCTGCACCAATTGGGCTTGGCCCTCCAAATGTATGTACATGAAAACTCCGGCAGGTATCCGTATTATTGGGGCTTTCCAAATCCCGCCTATGCTGACTCAGCCGGCGCTGCTAATACCCCCTCCTGGTCGGCGCACCTCTTTCCCTATTTTCCAGTCAAGTGGACCAACCGCGCCTTTCACTGCCCGGGATATAAAGGGGTCTGTTCAGGAAAAGTCGGTAACGAGCGCTTTCTGATAACCCCTCCCTTTGGCAGCTATGCATACAATATGAGAGGGGTCGCAACGCCTTTCGGGGGGCCTGACACCAACATGGACCTCGGGTTGGGACCGGCTTTGCACTACATCTCGCTTCCGAGACAGCAGTGGGGCCGCTCGACCGCTGAATCCGAGATACGGTTCCCGAGTGAGATGTTCGCTGTTGTTGATTCAAGGTTCTTCAGTGCAGCGGCGAATAATGCCACAGGGGCTGTTGACTATATGCAGTGTGACTTCCTGAGCTGGAACAGGGGACAATTCGCCCTCGACCCCGCACGCCACGGCAGGAGCTACAACCAACTCTCTTGCGATGGTCATGTGTCCGCGATGAGTCCTTGGGTCTTGTTCAATCCCACAAATACTGCACCCGGGTGGAACAAAGACCATCAGCCACACCCTGAATTCTGGCCGCCGTGACCGCCGGGCTTGGAACCGGATCTCGATTGCCGCCTTACAAGCGAACGCCCCTGGCCTGTTGCGCGCTTTTCCTCTGCGATTGCGTGGATCGGGGGATTCATGTGCTATGAGCAGATCGCCCGACCGTTCGAATGGAAATTCACACGTGTTCACATCATTGCCGACGCAACCATAGGAAGAACCGCCGTTCTCCGCCAGCGAGTTGATTCTCCTATTTGCCGGACAGGGCCGGGGCGCCGGCGGGCGGGGCGGCGTGCATCTGGGCAACCGAAGTCGAGAGGGCGTCCAGGAATCGGCCAGGGGCGACGCCCAGGGCGAGGATGCCGCCGATGAGCAGGATGCAGAGCGCCCGCGTGGGCCAGTTGAGCCGGATCGGAGGCAGGCTGCCCGGGTCGCGGAACCAGGCCTCGCGCACGACGCACAGGTAGTAATAGATAGCAATGGCCGAGTTGACCAGGGCGATGATGACCAGGGCCAGATGGCCTCTGTGGAGGGCGGCGGTGAGCAAGCTCAGTTTGCCCATGAACCCGACAAAGGGCGGCACGCCGGCCAGGGCGAACACGCCCACCGCCAGGGTCACGGCCAGCAACGGGGCGCGGCGATGAAGACCGGCCAGCTCCTCGATGGCCACATTGGAGCCGTCGCGCGAAACCTTGCAGATAACCACGAAGCACGCCAGCACCATCAGCAGGTAGCCGACGATGTAATAGAGGGCGGCGGAGTAACCCAGGTCGTCCAGCGCGACGAACCCGATCAAGGCATAGCCCGCATGGGCGATGCCCGAGAAGCCCAAGAGGCGTTTGAAGTCTTTCTGGACGAGGGCAATGAGGTTGCCGTAGAACATGGACCCGGCGGCCAGAATGGCCAGCAGGACGGCCAGGGCCGGGTTGTCGGGCGAAGCCAGCGAGACAAACCGCACCAGGACGGCCACGGCCCCGAGCTTCGGCAGCGAGGCGACCAGGCCGGCGGTTTCATTGGCGGCGCCTTGATAAACGTCCGGCGTCCAGAAATGGAACGGGAACACGGCCAGCTTGTAGAAGAGGCCGCAAAAAGTCAGGGCCAGCCCCGCGATGGCCGCCGGCGAGTGGATGACCGGCTGGAGCCTGGGCAGCAGGCTCGGCAGGGAGGTCGTGCCGGTCAGCCCAAAAAGGTAGCTCAACCCAAACAACATAATGCCGTTGGCGGCGACGCCGAACATTATGTATTTGACGGCCGATTCCATCTGGCTGCGCTGGCCAGGGCGCTCGTAGCGCATCGGCACCATCAGGTAGAGGGGAAAGGCCGACGCCTCCAGCGCGACCACCAGCGTGATGATATCCACACAACTCACCAGCATCGTCAGGCCGCACACGCTGACGGTGAGAAAGAAGTAATACTCCGGTTTCACATCCGGACGAATGTCCTCCAGGCTGCCGCTTAAGAGCAGGATGAGCGCGAAGGCGCAGGCAAAGACCAGCTTGAGCACCTGCGAAAACAAGTCAACGCAATAGGCCGTGTTGAAGAGAGTCGTCCTCTGCCCCAGACAAAGGGCGGCGGCCAGGATGGCGGCAAAGGAGGTCAACAGCGCGAGCGTCCTGGCCTGCCGGACTCGAGACCGGCCCAGGGCAGTCGTGAACAGCGCCAAGGCCCCCGCCAGCAACACCAGTTCCGGCAAAAAAGCTGTGAGAGTGGAGGCGGGCATGGATTAGAGAGGGGGTTTGCGAGCCGCGGTGAAGGCATCCCCAGGCGCCTGCGCCCGAAGCGGCGCGCTCGTCCCCGTTGCGGACTTCACTCCGCTCTGTTCCAGGACATGCTGGACGCTGGCGTGCATGACGCGGGTGAAGGGCTCCGGATGCAAACCGATCCAGAAGACAAAAACCAGCAGCGGGGCCAGCGCCAGGACTTCGCGCCCGCAGAGGTCTTTCACTTGGGAATGGTCCGGGTTGTGGGTGCCGCCGTAGGCGACCTTCTGCAGCATGCGCAGCATGTAAGCGGCAGCCAGGACAACGCCCGGCACGACGCAGACCATCATCGGTTTGGAGACCGCAAAGCCCCCGCTCATGACCAGGAACTCGCCGATAAAGCTGTTGGTGCCCGGGAAGGCCAACGAGGAGAGGGCAAAGACGCCTGCAAAGGCGGCAAAGACGGGCATCGCTTTGCCCAGGCCCGAGGCAAGGCTGAGGTCGCGGGTGTGAAGACGCTCGTAAATGATCCCGACGACGATGAACAAGGCGCCGGTGGTGACTCCGTGGTTGATCATCACCAGCAGGGCGCCCTCGACCCCGATCTGGTTGAGGGCGAAAATGCCCAACGTGGCAAAGCCCATGTGCGCCACGCTCGAATAGGCAACCAGTTTCTTGAGGTCGGTCTGCGCCAGCGCGGTCAGGCCGCCATAGAGGATCGCCACCACCGACAGGCACAGGACATAGGGGGTGAAAAACCGCGTGGCTTCCGGAGTGATCGGAAGCGAAAAACGAAGGAAGCCGTAGGCGCCCATCTTCAGCAGCACGCTGGCCAGCAGCACGCTGCCGGCGGTCGGGGCTTCGACGTGCGCAGCCGGAAGCCACGTGTGGAACGGAAACATCGGGACCTTGATGGCAAACGAGATGAAGAAGGCCAGGAATACCCAGTATTGAAAGGCCCCCGAGTAGGGCTGGCCCATGAGGTCCGGGATGTAAAAGGTGTGCCGCTGGGTGTAGAGGGCAATGATCGCCACCAGCAGAAAGACCGAACCTCCCATCGTATAAATGAAAAACTTGAGCGCGGCGTAAACCCTGCGGGGCCCGCCCCAGACCCCGATGAGCAAGGCCATCGGGATGAGCATGGCCTCCCAAAACACGAAGAACAGGATGAAATCCAGCGCGCAGAAGACGCCGATCATCGCCGTCTCCATGATGAGCAGGCAGATCATGAACTCCCTGACCCGCGCCTGGATGTAGCGCCAGGAGGCCAGCACGCACAGCGGCATAATCAGCGTCGTCAACAGGACCAGCAGCAGGCTGATTCCGTCCAACCCCAGGCGGTAGTGTATGTGCAAGGCGGGAATCCACCGGGCGTCCTCTTTGAACTGGAACAGGTGGGTGCCAGGCTCAAAATTCCAATACAGCGTCAGCGAGTAACCAGCCAGCAGAGTGGTCGCCGCCAGGGTCCACCAGCGCAGGAGGTTCTCGCGCTTGATCACGGCCGCCACAGCCGCCGCCGCCAGCGGACCGAAGATCAGCAAACTCAAGACATGATGGGTGGGGCCAGTCATCGCACAAACAACAAAAACGCCACAATCAGAATCGCCGCCACCGCAAAGGCCAAAGCCAGGTTCTGCCGCATCTCCCCGCGCTGGGCCAGACGGAGACGCCGGCCAAGTCCGCGCACACTCTCAGCCAGGCCATCCACTGCACCGTCGATAATCGTATTGTCGAACCTCCCTGCCAGGAGCGCCGTAAACATCAGCGGAACCAGGCCCGCAACACGGTAGAGTTCGCCAACGAACGTGTCGGCCGACTGGATCGGCTTTTGGGCCAGCCAGAGGAACGCGCGCCCGCCCATACGGTAAAACCAGTCCAGGTCCAGGCTGATCAGGGCCTCGGGCTTGAGTTTTTTGATCAGCAAAAAGAAGCCCAGGCCGGTAAAGAGCAGGACTTGGAGCGTCTCCGAGATGTGATACGAGGTATAGGGCTGGTATTTCAGGGCCTCCAGCGGGTACGGCAGCATGTTGTAGAGATAGGGGGTATAGCAGCCGATGAAGATGCAAAGCAAAGAGGCGATCAGCATCGCGGCCATCATGTTGCCAGGCGGCTCGGCGGCGCGGTTCCAGACCTCTGTCTTGGGCTTGTTCTTGCCGAACCAGATGAAATACGGGACCTTGAGTCCGGTGTGAAGGAATGTGCCGGAGGAGGCCAGCATGAGAAGCATGCCAACCCACAATTTGCGCTCATGGAAGCCGGCCGAGACAATCATCGATTTGCTGACAAAGCCGCTGAACAACGGGAAGGCCGAGATCGACAACCCGCCGATCAGTGTAAACACAAAGGTCCAGGGCATCTTCTTCCAAAGCCCCCCCAACTCCGTGAATTTGCTTTCGCCGGTCATGTAAAGGACCGAGCCGCAGCCCATGAAAAGGAGGGCCTTGTAGAGGATGTGGGCGAAGGCGTGCGCGCAGGCGCCGTTGATCGCCATCTCCGTCCCAATTCCCACGCCCGCCACCATGTAACCGACCTGGCTGATGATGTGGTAGGCCAAAAGGCGACGGCAGTCATTCTCCAACACCGCATAGACCACGCCGTAGAGGGCCATGGCCACGCCCAGGTAGATAAGGAGGTCCATCCCGGCAAAGGCGCGGCACAGGGCATACACCGCCGTCTTGGTCGTGAAGGCGCACAAGAAGACCGAGCCATTGAAAGTGGCCTCCCCGTAAGCATCGGGCAGCCAGGCATGCAGGGGCGGCACCGCCGCATTAAGCAGGAACCCGGCCAGAATGAGATAAATGGCTGGCGTCGGGTGGGCCACGTCCAGTTGTCCGAACGCCCAACTGCCCTGTGCCTTGCAGTGCAGGACCATCCCGCCAAGCAAAGCCAGGCCCCCGGAGACGTGAACCAGCAAGTAGCGGAAGCCCGCCGCCAGGGATTGTGGCCGGCGCCGGAACCAGACGAGAAACACCGACGAAAACGCCATGACCTCCGAGAACAGAAAGAGCGTAATGTAATCTCCGGCGTAAATGGCCCCCAGCGAGCCGGCCACATAGACCCACGCCGTTGCGTGTTGGGCGTTCTCCTTGACGTGCATTCCGTAGAGCGTGCCGATGATGCACATCAGCGCCATGATGTAGCCGAAGACCGAGCTGAGCGCATCGACCCGGCCAAAGGTCAGGTCCGTCCCGAAGAACGGCACGGTCCCGTAAGTGCCCTTGGCCATCGTGAGGATGCGCGCGAAAACCAGGATCGGCGCCAGCAGCAGCAAGCCCTTCTTGAGGCGCGCCGGCGCCAGGAACAGCAGCACCCCGCCCAGCAGCAGGATCAGCGAGGGATGAAGCCAGAAGTTGTTCATACTCAACTCACCGACGAGGCCCGGCCTCCTCCTCCTTCCCGGAAGGCTCTTCGTAGTAATCCTCCCGGGTCATGATGCCGGCATGGCCGTACCACTTCGAGACAATGACGATGAGCGCGCAGCCGATGAAACCGAACACCGACCAGAACGCCGGGAGGCGCTCGAGGCCGGTGTGGGCGTCGGACTTGTCCACCGAGGTGGCATCCCACAGGACCAGGAGCGCAAGCACTGCCATGCAGACCCACACCACCGTCTTGAGGCGGTTGCGGAGAAACTCGATGAGTCGGGCCAGTTTCATGAAAAGAGGCGCTGCACGAAGCTCATGAAAAAGCCCGGATACAGACCGATGGCCACCGAAATCACGGCGGTCACCACCAGCGGGACAACCAGGGCGGGATGAGCTTCGCTGAAATGATGTTGGCTGTCCGCTTCGGAACGCTTGCCGAAAAAGCCCTGATAAACGACCGGGGCGAAGTAGGCGGCGTTGAGCAGCGTGCTGGCCAGGAGCACGGCCATGACGCCGATGGCATGGGCATCCACGGCGCCGTTGAGCAGGTACCATTTGGTGACGAACCCGGCGACCGGCGGGGCGCCGATCATGCTCAGCGACGCCAGGGCAAACGCGCCGAAGGTGAAGGGCATCGCCCGGCCCAGGCCGTTCATTTCGGAGATGTTCTTCTTGTGCGTCGCCACGTATATGGCCCCTGCGCAAAAAAAGAGCGTGATCTTCGAGAAGGCGTGATTGGCGATGTGGATCACTCCGCCCTGGATGCCGGCGTCGCTCATCAGCGCCACGCCCAGGATGATGTAGGAAAGCTGGCTCACGGTCGAATAGGCCAGCCGCGCCTTCAGGTTGTCCTTGCTCAAGGCGATGATCGAGGCGGCGATGATGGTGAAGGAGACGAAACAGGCGGTCGGCAGGCCCAGGTTGAAGGCGCCCATCAAATCGGTGCCGAAGATGTAAAGCATCACGCGCACCGTCGAGAAGACGCCGACCTTGACGACGGCGACCGCGTGCAGGAGGGCGCTGACGGGGGTGGGGGCGACCATCGCGGTGGGCAGCCAGCTATGGAAAGGCATGACTGCGTTCTTGGCGAAACCCAGGATGCAGCAGGCATAGAGGGCGGTGACAATCCAGCGATTGACGCCCCCGGGGAAGATGCCCGCATGGGTGTTGGCGGCAAAGTCGAGCGTGCCGGTCAGGACATAGATCAACACCATGGCCGGGAGCACCAATCCCTTGGCCGTGCCGGTCAGGTAGGCCAGGTATTTCCTCCCCCCCTCGTAGCTCTCCTCGTCCTGGTGGTGGGCAACCAGCGGGTAGGTGCAGATGCTGACGATCTCGTAAAACAGGTAGAGGGTCAACAGGTTGTCCGAAAAGGCGCAACCCATCGCCCCGAACAGGGCCAGCGCAAAGCAGGTGTTGAACCGGGTCTGCTCGTGTTCCTGCAGCCCCCGCATATAACCGGCAGAATAACACACCGTCACCACCCACAGGAACGAGGCGGACAGCGCAAAGACCATCGAAAGCCCATCCGCCCGCAGCGCCACGCGCAACCCGCTCCTGCCCTCCGCCCCGGGGAGCAACTGGAAAACCACCCAGTGCAGCCTGTCTCCGCGCAGCACGTCGGGGGTCATCCAGGCGACGATGCCAAACAGAGTGGCGGCGGCCAGGAACGAGCAACTCTCGCGCACGTTGGGCCGTTTGCCGGTGGCCATGACCAGGCCCGCCCCGGCCAACGGCGCCAGAATCGCCAGGAGAAGTCGAACGTCGTGCATGGTGAATTGGGCCTAACCGCTCAGTTCGGAGAGTTCCTTGGTTTTGATCGAGCGGTAACCGCGATACACCGCGATGATGATGCTCAAGGCGATGGCCACCTCGGCGGCGGCCAACCCCATGATGAAGAGCACGAAGACCTGGCCGACCGCCTGGTCGCGCACCGTGAACCGGTTGAACGCCATGAAGTTGAGCGAGGCGGCCGCAAAGATCAGCTCCCCGGAAATCAGCATCCCGATGAGCGTCCGACGCCGGATCAAACCATAGATGCCGACCGCCAGCAGGAACGCCGCCGTTACCAGGTAAACCTGGAGTTGTTCGTAAAGAGGCCCGGAGTTCATAATGAATCAACCCTTCGCATGCGTCACACCCGCCCTCTTCCCGTTCTGGCAATCGCCAGGGCGCCGATGATCGCGACAAGCAGCACAAGCGAGATGAGTTCAAAGGCCAGGCTATACGTGGTGAGCAAGGACAGGCCGATAGCCTTGATCGACCCGCTTTGGGAGACGGTCTCAGGGACCGGCCAGTTGGCGCGGGCGTCCAGCCGCCTCAGACCCCAGAGAATCCCGCCCGCCGCCGCCACGGCAATGGTCCCCCAGAGGACAGCCGCCCCCGGCTTCTCGTCGTTGGCCGGTTCGTCCGGTTCGGCAAGCATGATGGCAAAAACGATCGTCACACAAACCGCTCCTACATAAATGAGGATCTCCATCAAGGCGAGAAACGGGCTCTGAAGAAAGTAGTAGAGTCCGGCCAGGCCGAAGGCGCAAACGGCCAGTCCGCATACGCTCCGAATCAGCCTGCTGCTAAGCACGGCAATCAGCGCGCCGGCGGCCGTGGCCGCAAGGCAGAGAATGAAAATCGCCGTGACGATCAGGTTTGTCGCGGGAAAAGAGTTCATGGCGCGGAACCTCCGTTCGCCGCAGCCCCGGCCAACGGGCCTTCCGGCTTGGGTTCGGCGGCTTCAGCCGGTTTGGCCTTCGGTCCCGCCAAGACTTCGGGCTTTGCGCCTCGGGCCTCGGACTTCGCCCCCGCCTGCTGTGCTTGGAAGCGTTGGACCAGGTCCATCAGGAACTCTTCCTTGGTCAGCCCGGCGAGGTTGTAATCGCGGGAAAAGCGGATGGCCCCCTCACGGCAGACCTCAACGCAGGAGCCGCACAGACTGCATTTCGTGAAATCGAGCTTGTAGGTGGTGACGCTCTTCCTCCTGTCGCCTTCCAATTTGACGCCCTCGACGCTAATGCAGTCGCTGGGGCAGGCCCTCTCACAGAGCTTGCAGACAAAGCAGAGCGGTTTGCCCCTCGCAGGGTCGCCCACCAGCTCGATGTGCCCGCGGTAACGCAAGGGAATCTTAAGGGCCTGATGCGGGTAGCGGACGGTCACCGCCGATTTGAAGAACTGGCCGATTGTGATCCACAGGCCTATGAGCAGGCTCTTGAGTCCGCCGTAGATTTCCCGGAGAAGGTTCATGACAGTGCCCTTAGAATTTTGATCATCGCCGCCGAGAGGATGAGGGTGAAAAGCGAGGCCGGAATGAGGAGTTTCCATGAGAGGTTGAGCAGGCGGTAAAACTGGGTGCGAGGAAAGGTCCACCGGACCCAGACGACCGAGAAGACCAGGAAGTACATCTTGATCAGGAACCAGAGGAGGCCGGGCAGAAGGCCAAACGGGCTCTGCCACCCGCCCAGGAACAGGACCGTAGCCAGGCTGCACCCGAGCACGATGTTGGCGTATTCGGCCATGAAGAAAACCCCGAAACCCATGCCGCCATATTCGGTGTAGGCGCCGGCCACCAGTTCACTCTCCGCCTCCGCCATGTCAAAGGGGGCGCGGTTGGTTTCCTCCAACATGCAGATGTAGAAGATCAGGAACGTCACCGGCATCAGCGGGTTGACCCATACGCGGAAAAGGTTCCAGTGCCAGAAGGGGCCGGCTTGCTGGAGCACGATCTGGCTGAGGTCCGTCGTGCCGGTCGCCATGATCATCGTGATGACCACCAGCAGCATCGGGATTTCGTAGGCCACGTTCTGCGAAACGACCCGCGCGGCGGACATCATCGCGTACTTGTTGCGGGACGACCAGCCGCCCACCATGAGCGCCATCACGTTGATCGAGCCCAGCGCGAAGATCATCAGCAAACCGACGTTGAGGTTCCGCGCGGCCAGGCCCGGGCCGAAGGGAATGACCGCCAGGCCCATCAGCACGGGGGCCATCACCAGCAATGGGGCGGCGCGAAACAGCGTGGCGTCCGCCCCGGCGGGCACAATCAATTGCTTGGCCATCAGCTTGAGGCCGTCGGCTACGGGCTGCAGCAGCCCGGCCGGGCCGACCTCAGTGGGCCCGGGGCGGCGCTGGAACCGCCCGGCGGCTTTGCGCTCGACCCAGACCAGGTAGGCCGCATTGAGGGCCACAAAGCCCACGATGGCCAGCAAGGCAACCACCAACCGGTACGGCTCGGTGCCCAGGAAAGTGATTAGCTTGGAAAAGAGCGCCCTCATCGGTCAATGTCCGGAATGACCATGTCCAGGCTGCCCAACAGGGCCAGGGCGTCCGCCAGGAGCATGCCCCGGCTGGCTTCCTCGAACAGGCTCAAATTCGACAGGCACGGGGTCCGCAACTTGACCCGATAGGGGATTTCCTTGTTGTCACTGACCAACCGCACCATGAACCGCCCGCGCGCGGCCTCGACCGCGTAGCAGTAATCCCCCGCAGGAAGCTTCAGGACGCGCGGGACTTTCTCCGCCATCACCGGACCGTCCGGCAGCTTGTCGAGCGCCTGTTCGATAATCCGCAGGCTCTGGGCCATCTCCTCCATCCGGACCAGGTAGCGCGCCATCGAGTCGCCCTCTGGAAATGCCGGGATGTCAAAGTCCAATTCCCGATAGACCGAATAAGGCTCCGCCTTGCGGACATCGTAGGGAACCCCCGAGCCGCGGACCACCGGCCCGGTCGCCCCGTATTTCCGGCACAATTCCGCGCTGATGGGACCGATCCCGATGAGCCGCTTGCGCAGTATGATATTCTCGGTGACCAGGGCGCGGTACATCTTGAGGCGCGGGCGCATGTGGAGGACGAACTGGCGCGCGCCCCTGAGAAAGGCCTCATCCACGTCGTTGTAAAGCCCGCCAAAGCGATAGTAGCAGTAGGTCAGCCGGGCGCCCGTGATGCCCTCGAGAAGGTCCAAAATCATCTCGCGATCATCGAAGGCGTAGAGCAAAGGCGTAAAGCCCCCAAGGTCCAGCAGGAAGGCGCCCCACCAGACCAGGTGGCTGGAAATCCGGTTGAGTTCGGACGTGATGACCCGAATGTATTCCGCTCGGGGCGGGACCACAATCCTGGCAGCCCGCTCGACGGCCCCGACAAAGCCATGAGTGTAGGTCATCGCCGAGAGGTAATCGATGCGGCTGGTGTTGGGCAGGTATTGGGCGTAGGTGCGGTTCTCGCCCATCTTCTCCTGCATCCGGTGAATGTAGCCGCAGACCGGTTCGGCGCGCAGCACGTATTCGCCGTCCATGGTCATCTTGACCCGCAAAACGCCGTGCGTGGCCGGGTGCTGCGGCCCGAGGTTCAGGACAAACGTCTCCCGGGGGGCAGTCCCCGCCGCGCTCGAGCAAGTGGGTTCGTTGACGATCACGCCTCAAAATCCTTCCTGAGGGGGTGATAATCCGCGTCTTCGGGCAGCAAAAACGGCGAAAGGTCCGGATGCCCCAAAAAGCGGATGCCGAAGAAATCATGCGTCTCCCGCTCGTGCCAGTTCGCTCCGGGGAAGACCTGGGAGAGCGTGGGGATTTCGGGGTTTTCGCGCGGGATGCGCGTCCGCACCACCGCCCTGAGGCCCCGGCTCGGGTGGAAGTAATCATAAACGACTTCCATCTGCCCTTGCGCCAGCCAGTCCACGCCCGTAATGGTGTCCAGCGAAAAGCCTTCGCGGTCCAAATGTTGCGCTGCCGAAACCACCTGGTCCGGCTGGACCGCGGCCTCGAGATGATAGCCCTTGAGGCCGTAGTCCACCGCTTGAAAGGGCAGCGGCAGGCGCGCCAGTGGATCGGGTCTCGGTTCCAGGGCCGGCCCCGCCTGTTGCCCAACGCCGGAAGGGGTGGCGTTTGGCAAACCAGGGGTGAGTGGCCCCTCCTTCTCCGGTATCTCTGGATTCGCGTCCTTCCCGTTCATGACTCGTCTTGTCATCGCTCGGCCGGCCCTCACTCCGGCTTCACCGTGGGCCATCGGCGTTTGCCAGTGAGTTTCTCCTCGAGCTTGAGAATCCCCTCGATGAGCGCCTCCGGGCGGGGAGGGCAGCCGGGTACGAAAACATCCACCGGGAAGAGCTTCCCCACCCCTTCCACCACGGCGTATTGGCCCGGAAACACGAATGGGCCGCCGGAGATGGCGCAATTGCCCATGGCGATGACCCATTTGGGCTCGGGCATCTGGTCGTAAAGGGTCTTGACCGCCCCGGCCATTTTCTTGTTGATCGTGCCGGCAACAATCATGACGTCGGCCTGGCGGGGTGAGGGGCGAAACACCTCGGCGCCGAACCGGGCAAGGTCGAAGCGGGAGGCGCCGGCGGCCATCATCTCAATGGCGCAGCAGGCCAACCCGAAGGTCAGCGGCCACAAGGAATTGGCCCGCGCAAGGGCCAGCCAGTCGTCCAGAAGCCCGAACCGGACGATCGGGGAACAATCCTTTACGAGTTGGGTGAGGTCTGGTTGCGCTTCCATTCGAAGATTCCCTTCTTCCAGGCATAGACGATGACCAGGGACAGGATGCCCACGAAGAGGGCCATCTCGATAAAGTCCCCCGCCACGAATTGCGGGTCGTTATAGACCAGGGCCACGGGGATGAGATAGAGGACGTCCACGGCGAAAGCCACGAAGACCAGCGCATAGAGGTAATACACCGCGCTGTACCGGATCCAGGCGTCCCCAATCGGGTCCATCCCGCACTCGATTGCCTGCCGGCTCTTGTTGGCCGCCTGGCGCGTCCCGCGCGGGGCAAGCAGATAGACCACCACGAACGGGCCGAGGGCGAAGCCCAGACCCGCAACCGCGAAGGCGAACAAGTATATCAGGTCGCCATGGAAAACATCGTCCATACTGCACTAATATGAGAATAGGTTTCGACTCGGGTCAAGATATAAGGTGTCAATTCCCCAACATTTCTTGCTCTTGGCATAGCATAAGAATACAAAAACAACGAGAATGAGGGACGGAAGGGGCCCTAATATAAAGGCCCGGGGCGGGATGCGTTCACCCAAGCTAATGTCCGGCAGCGCTCCGGGCGGCCCGCCGCGAAGCGGCATGGGCGGAGTTGGCCTTGCGCATTTCCACCGGCTTGGCAGACTCACGGGGACATGAGTCAACGGCTTCGGGCGTACACGGAAAATCTTGAGACCTTTTTTCTGGAGGTCATTCTTGGGGAGCGGCGCGGGACCCGCGCGGCGCTGGTGCGGGCGTTTCTCTACCTCTGCTCGAAGGGATTTCACGTGGCCATCCTCTCGAGGCGGTCGCTTTACAACCTGCGGCTGCTGCGGGACTCGACGCTGGGGGTGCAGGTCATCGCCGTCGGCAACCTGACCGTCGGCGGGACGGGCAAGACGCCGGTGGTGGAGAAGTTTGCGCGCGAGTTGCAGGACCAGGGCCGGCGCGTGGCGATTCTCTCGCGCGGCTACCGCTCGAAACCCACGCCGCTGCACCAGCGGCTGCTCAACAAGCTCTTCCTGCGGGATGACACCACGCCGCCGCGCGTGGTTTCCGACGGCAAGTCGCTGTTGCTGGATTCGGAAATGGCGGGGGACGAGCCCTACATGCTGGCCTCCAATCTCAAGGACGTGGTGGTGCTGGTGGACAAGGACCGGGTCAAGAGCGGGCGCTACGCCATCGAGAAGTTCGGATGCGACACGCTGCTGCTGGACGACGGTTTCCAGTATTGGAAGCTGCGGGGCCGGCGGCTGGACATCGTGCTCATCGACCGGCAGCAGCCGTTCGGCAACGAGCGTCTGCTGCCGCACGGGACATTGCGCGAGCCGCCCTCGCACCTGGCCCGCGCCAGCGCGGTTTTCATCACCAAGAGCGACGGGAACACGGGCGAGCTGCGCCGGCGCATCGCCCAACTCAATCCCGGCGCCGGCATCATCGAGTGCATTCATCACCCCCTCTACCTCGAGGACGTGTTCACCGGGCAACGCGTGGGCCTTGAGTTGCTTAAGGGCCGCAAGGTGGCCTCGTTGAGCGGCATCGCCCAGCCGGAGAGCTTCGAGCAGAGCCTGGTTCACCTCGGGGCGGAGATCGTCTATTCCAAACGCTTCGCCGATCACCACCGCTTTACCCAGCAGGAAATCCTCAACGCCATCAACCGAGGCAAGAAACGGCAGGCCGAAACCATTGTCACGACCCAGAAAGACGCGGTCCGCTTTCCGAAACTGGACCGCCGCGACTTGCCGATCTACTTCATGCGCGTGGAAATCAAGATCCTCAGCGGCAGCAGCGACTTCCAGGACTGCGTGCGCAGAATCTGCTTTGATTGAGCGATGGAACCGGCGCTTTATCTGTTGGCCCGGGCGGTGGTGGGAGTGATCCAGGCGCTGCCTCTCAAGTGGGTGGCGCGGCTTGGGCGCGGGGCCGGCGGGCTGGCGTATTGGCTGGACGCCCGCCATCGGCGCGTGGCGCGCCGCAATCTGGACTTGTGTTTCGGCCGGGAGAAATCGCCCGCGCAAATCCGCGCCCTGGCCCGCGAGAACTTCCGGCGCATCGGCGAGAGTTTCGCATGCGCCGCCAAGACCGCCGCAATGAGCTTGGAGGAGCTGCGTCCCCACGTGGAGCTTGTCAGCCCGCAACTTCAAAAGCCGCCCGCCGGCCGGGCCCCTCCGCGGATGGTCGCCGCGATCGGTCACTTCGGCAATTTCGAGCTCTATGCGCGTTCCGGCCAGTTCGCGCCCGCTTACCGTTGCGCTACGACCTACCGCGGTTTCCGCCAGCCATCCTTGAACCGCCTCCTGCAAGGGCTGCGCGAGCGGTCCGGCTGCCTTTTTTTTGAGCGCCGCGTCGATGGCCCGGCCCTCAGGGCCTTCATGCGCCAACCGGGTGTGCTTCTGGGCCTGCTCTCCGACCAGGCTGGCGGGCAGAACGGGTTGGAGTTGCCGTTCCTGGGGCATGAATGCCTGACTTCTCCCGCCCCGGCCGTGTTCGCGTTGCGCTACGATTGCGGCCTGCTCATCGCGGTCTGTTACCGCATCGGCCTGGCGCGCTGGCGCATCGACGCGACCCAGGAGATTCCAACCCGCGAAGCCGGCAAGCCCCGCTCCCTTTCCGCCATCATGGCGGACGTCAACCGTGCTTTCGAGGCCGCCGTTCTTCGCGACCCGGCCAACTGGTTCTGGGTCCATAATCGGTGGAAGAGCAGGGGACGGAGGACGGCTTGCCAGCCATAGCAGGCGCCTGGCCGGCGAAGGGCTGGAGCGTTGAGAATCGAAAATTGAAAACTGAGAATTGAAAATTGGTCGTTGAATACTCAATGAATCCCTTCCAGCAAATTCGGCTGGAGAGGTGGCCTGAGGCCTCCCCTCGTTAGAAATGCCGGCCTTAGCCACCTCTTCCGTCGTCGGGTCCGGCCCCCTGGCCCAGCCTGGCCGGGTCCTGGTGCGGGGCGTGAACTGGCTTGGCGACGCCGTGATGACCACGCCCGCGCTCCAACGCCTGCGCGAGCGGCTGCCCCAAACCCATATCACATTGCTCACCGCCCGGAAGCTCGAGGACCTTTGGCTGGGACATCCGAGCGTCAACCAAGTGATGACGTTCGCCGCCGGGCAAAGCATCTGGTCGGTCGCGGAACAAATCCGCAGCGCTATTCCCTTCGACCTCGCCCTGGTCCTGCCCAACTCGCCTCGCTCCGTCCTGGAGACCTGGTTGGCGAGAATCCCCCAACGGGTTGGCTACGCCCGCCCCTGGCGCGGTTGGTTTCTCACGCGCGCCATTCCTTCACGTCCGGACTGCGTCGTGATGCGCAGACGGACCGTCCGGGAAGTTCGCCGCCTGTCCGGCGCCCGCCCCCAACCGGCCCCGCCGCCCGCCGCCCACCAAATCCACGACTACCTCCATCTGGCCGCCGCCCTGGGCGCGTGCCCTGACCCGCTCGCTCCGATGGCGCAAGTTGCCGCCGCCGAGGTGGAACAAGCCGGCAAGGCATTCCTGGCGGAGCTGCCGCCCAATGACAAGGCTGCAGCAGCCGGCTTGCCGTTGGTGCTGGGATTGAATCCCGGCGCCGAATTCGGCCCCGCCAAACGTTGGCCGGCCGAGCGTTTTGCCGTCGTCGCGCGCGAGGTCTCCCGCCGCTTGGCCTCCTGCGTTTGGCTTGTATTTGGCGGGACGAGGGATCGGGAATTGTGCCAGGAGATTGCCCGCGCGGCGGGCGCCAACGCCCTCAACCTGGCGGGACGGACCTCCTTGCGGCAGTTGATGGCGCTGTTCAAGCTTTGCCGGGTCCTGCTCACCAATGATAGCGGCCCGATGCATCTGGCGGCGGCGCTGGGCACGCCGGTGGTCGTCCCGTTCGGCAGCACGTCTCCGGAGCTGACCGGCCCGGGGCTGCCCGGCGATGCGCGGCAGCGCCATCGTTTGCTTAGCTCCCGGCCCGGCTGCGCGCCCTGTTTCCGCCGCGACTGCCCCATCGATTTTCGCTGCATGACCGGCCTGAGTGTCGAGCGGGTGATGGAGGCGGTCTTGGGGGTCCTTTGAGCGGGCAGGACGGGGAGCCGCCGTTGCTGCCATTGCGGCAATGGGGTGGGCCGGCTACTCTCTCGGGTGGATTGGAAATTGAGAATTGAAAAATGGTCATAGGTGATTGAAGAATCCCTCCGGATGACAGCTGGGAGCTCGATGGCCAATGGCCGATGCTTATGGACCTGGCGCTCCCGACGGAGCTTTTTCCGGCAATGACTCGCGAGGGTCGGTAATTCTGCCGGTGAGGGCGCTGGCGGCGGTGGTCGCGGGGGACGCCAGGAAGACCTGCGAGTCTTTGTGGCCCATCCGGCCGGGGAAATTGCGGTTGGTGGCGCTGATGCACTTGAGGGGGGCGTTCATCCGGCCGAAGGTGTCCACCGGTCCTCCCAGGCAGGCAGCGCAACCGGCGTTCTCGGTCATCTGCACCCCTGCGGCGACAAGGATTTCCCAAATCGTTTGGCCGCCCCACCGCGCGGTTTGCAGGTCATGGACAATCTCCGGCGTGGCCGGCACGCCAAAGGTATCGATAGCCACCCGTTTGCCCCGGAGCACTCGGGCGACCTCGATGAAATCGCTGGTCTTGCCGCCCGTGCAGGAGCCGACATAGGCACGGTCCAGCTTGATATGGCCCAGTTCCTTGGCCAGCTTGCGCTGGGCCGGGTCCGGGTGGCAGGCGACGGTCGGCTCGAGCCTGGACAGATCGAGGACGGTTTCATAGACGAACTTTTCCTTGCGGTCGCGTGTCACCGGTTCGAAGGCCGTCTTGGTTCCATTGAGCTTGCAGCGGTGCTCGACAAAGGCTTGCGTCTTGGCATCGAACTCGAATATCCCGTTTTTGGCGCCGCACTCGATGGCCATATTGGCGACGGTCATGCGGTCGTCCAGGCTTAGGCCCAAAGCTCCGGGTCCATCGAATTGCAGGGCGCGGTAGGTCGCGCCGTCCAAGCCGATCTCTCCGATGCAGTGGAGGATGAGGTCCTTGGCCATCACCCCGGGCGCAAGTTCGCCCTCGAGCCGGAAGTGCATCGTCTCCGGCGCCTTGAGCAGGAGTTTGCCGGTGCCCAGCACAAACCCGGCGTCGGTGTTGCCGATGCCGGTGGCGAATTCATTGAAGGCGCCGGCCATGCAGGTGTGGGAGTCAGTGCCCAGGAGGACTTCGCCGGGGCGGGTGTGGCCCTTTTCAGGCAAGGCGGTGTGGCATACGCCGGCGTAGCGCGTCCCGTGCTGGCGCCGGTAGGGACCCTTGGCAGGGTCGAACACCCAATGCCCGCTCGAGTCGTCAATCACATCGTAGAAATACCCGATGCCCTGCTCCTTCACAAAATCCCGCAGGATGTCCACGTTCCGGTTCGATTTGGTGTCGGCGGTGAAGATGTAATGGTCCGGGATGATGACCACCTTGTTGGGGTCCCAGACGCGGGCGTTGGCGCCGAATTCGCGCTTGAACACCCCGATCGTGCCCGGCCCGCACACGTCGTGCGTCATGAGCACGTCCACCTTTGCCCAGATGCTCTGTCCCGCCTGGACGCGCGCCTTGCCGGCCGCGCGGGCGAGTATCTTCTCTGTCAGTGTCATAACCGTAATCAGCGAACCGAGGCACGATAGCCGAGGCTCGGTCGGACTGCAAGAGGTTCCGGGGCCAGTGGCAAAGGCCTGCGCAAACCATTGTAGGAGACGACGTGAGGAGTCAGGGATTGGGGCTTGTTTTTCGGGGACTTTGTCGCTGGCCCTTCAAGGGCTTCAAAGGGCGCTCGTTTCCCTGCGCCGGCCGGTGAAGCGGCAGTAATGGGTATAGCCGGCCTCGAGGGCTGTCTGCACCGCCTCGGCAAAGTGCAGGCCGACTTCCTGCGTTGCATGGGCGTCGGAGCCGAAGGTGATAGGCACGCCCGCCGCGGCGGCCAATTGCACCAACCGGCGGCTGGGGTAAATCTCGCGGCAGTCTTTGCGCAGGCCGGAGGTGTTCAGTTCCATTGCCACTCCGCTGCGCCGGGCGGCTTGCAAAAAGCGGGTGTAGAGCGGCGCGCAGTCCTGCTTGGGGTAGAAGCAGAATTTCTTGCAGAGGTCCGCATGGCCGATGATGTCGAACAGGCCGGATTCCGCCGCCATGGCCAGGCGCTCGAAGTAAAGGGTCCAGATTTCCAGGGGATCGTGTTCCTTCCAGGCGGACATTTGTCGCGGGTTATCGATGGCCCATCCGCCCCAAAGATAATGCACTGAGCCAATCAGGTAATCCCAGGGGTAGCGGGCGGCCAAATCCCGGACCCAGTCTTCGGTCCCGGGCAGGTAGTCCACCTCGAGGGCCAGTTTGATCTCGAGCCCAGGCTGCGCCCGGCGGGCAGCGGCCACCAGGCCCACATACTCGTCCAACTCCGCCGCCTTCATGCGCCAGTCATCGAAATCGTCGCGGGGCATGGGACTGTGGTCGGAGAAGCCGATCTCGAGAAAACCCAGTTTGGCGGCCTGGGCCGCCAGCTCGCTCGGCTGCCCCGTGGCATGGCGGCAGAGCGGGGTGTGCAAATGGTAATCGGCGGGCCAAGGCATGCGCAGAGCGGACTTGAGCGATCACCCCCGGGCTTGCATTGACCCCTCTGCAACGTGTCGTTGAGCTTCAAGGGCCCGAGGGGCCGGCCGGGCCTATTGGGCCGGCTTGGCCTCTACCGCCTTCTCGGCCACCTGCTTGATCTGCTCGCTGACCTCGCTGACGACCTTTTTCTGCTCGTCGGTGAGCTTGGGGTTGTCCTTGATCTTGTCCAATGCCTCCAAGGCATCAGGATACTTCTTGTAACGAAGCCCGTATTTGACGTGGTTCAAGTCGCTGAGGACGTCCTGCCCGGCTGTCGCCAGGGCCGCGGCCAGCTTGGGCATATCGACCTGCACACTGTTGTAGGTCGGGGTCTTCGACACGCCCGCTTGCTTTTTGCATCCCGCGCCCGCCACTGCGACCAGGCCGGCCAGGGCGATTCCGAGTATCCAGGTGGTTGCTTTCGTCATATAGGGTCAATTCGATTCTCAGGGAACATTTCCTGTTTTCAGGTTCTTTGTCGCATGGGAAGCGACCCAGAACCAATCCGCGTACTGACCTGGGCCCGAGGCCGTCCTCTCGGCGGCGTCTTCGCTGAGGTGGTAAAAAGTGCTTCTCCAATGGTGCATTTCGGAATGTCCGTCTGCGAAGGCGAAGCCGCACCCATTATTGTGGAAGTCGGCCGGAAAATCGACGACTTCCGGCGTCTGAGCGATGACAGCCAGCCCGGCGTCATTGATGCTCCACGGATTCTCATCCACGGTGGTAAAAACCGTGGCAGTGCTGCAGAAACCGAAGTCGGTAAACTTGCCAAATGTGGCGTAGGGGCCCGAGCCCGATTTGTTAGCGCCGTGGGAGCCAGTCAGCCAGGGGCCGTTGGTAGGAAGCGACGGCTTGCCGCCATGGCCGCCGTTATCAGCGTGGAACGTGGGGCAAACGGAGCCGACGCCCTGGTTCATCGAGATGCTGCGGACCGCCGGGATGATGAGACCCTTTTGGTTGGGGTCTGTGCCGGAGTACGGGCCGAACCGCGGGTCGGCCGGGCATTTGAAAACCCCGGGGTTTCCGGCGAGATAGACTCCTATCAGGTCAAAGAGCGGGTTGGTTATATAGTCGGGGTCGCACAACTGGTTGCCCGTATTGTTCTTGCCCGGAGGCATGCCTCCGGCTACGTCCCCTGCGACCCATTCGTGGCCCTGTATGGTGTTGCCATCGTCCGGATTGGGAGGGAACAGGTCGAAGTTGTCCTGGGCGTACATCCACATCGACTTGATCACCTGATTGTTGTTGTTCAAGCACGTGACGCCCTGGGCCTTGGACTTGGCCTTGGCCAGGGCCGGCAGGAGCATCGCGGCCAAAATGGCGATGATGGCGATGACGACCAGCAATTCGATCAATGTAAATCCGACGCGAACCGGGGAGCCGGACAGGCCCTGCCGAGAGCCTCTTTTGCGCGAGGAGCTAACTATTGTTTTCATATTAGTTCAACTGAACGGTCTATCTGCGCTGGCGCCCAACCAGGAATCGAACACATTCTAGGTTGGCCGATCGCGCAAGTAAAGACATTTTAAGACATTTTTTGGAGGCCATGACAAGCCTTTTTGCACTCGATCATAACCGGTCACCCAGTGAGGCCTTACAACCGATCTATAGACGAATCGGAGGTTGACGATGCCTCACCCTTTGCAGAAGACTCCGAGCATGCGCGCAAAACAGAGCCGGTCATGGCGGGGCTTCGGGTCCCTGCTCATTCTCCTGGCCGCCGCTGGCCCAGCCCCGGCCCGGAAACCCGCCCCTTCACTCCCCGGACCGGATGTCAGGCTGGCCGTGGACGCGGGGAGAGTCGTCCACACGATGCGCGGCGGCTTTGGCGCTTCCTGGCACGCCATCGAGCAGCCAATCCCCGTCCAGGGGGATCGCTCGCACGGCGGCAGCGCCTGGGGCGCAAACCCGCCTGCGGAGGACACCCGTGCCTGGCGGCAAATCTGCCGGCAGGCGGACTGGCTGGGCCTTGATTTTGTGCGCGTCGAACTCGAGCAGCGCATGTTCGAGCCCGAGCGGGGCCGGTTCACGTGGGACTCCCCTGAGATGCGCATCCTCTACCGGATTCTGGACTGGTGCCAAAGCCGCCATGCCGACGTGTTCCTGCAGTGCATGTGGGGGAACGTGGAGTGGAACTCGTTTCCGGAGTTCCAGGGCGACGCTGTCAAGCGCGTACACAGCGGGCCGCGCTCGATGGAGAGCTTTGCCGACGGCTTGGCGGCCCTGGCCAAGCACTTGCTGAGGACGAAGCACTACAGGTGCATCCACTGGCTTTGCATCAACAACGAACCGGGCTATGACTGGTCCTGGTGGCAGCGGCCTCCCAACCAACCGATGCCGTTGCGCGAGGGCCTCGCCGCCGTGAGACGCGCCTTGGACCGCGAGGGCGTCAGCCTGCCGCTGAGCGGACCGGATTGGACGGACCTGCCGGAGCTCAAGCCGGAAAATGTGGACTTCGACGAGTTCATCGGGGCCTACGATTTGCATTCCTATTACGCGGGGTTTGATTGGCATCCCGGCGGCGGCTATCCTCTGGCGGTCGCCGAGAAGCGGCTGGCGCAGTGGCGCAAGTGGTCCGCTGCCCGAGGCAAGCCGCTGTTTCTCTCCGAGTTGGGCACGATGATTTACGGCTGGGGCGGCAGCAGCCCCGGCCCGAGCACTTGGGAGGCGGCCATTAAGGACGCTGAACTGGTCGTGCGCGCGCTCAACCTGGGCGTGGACGGCTTCAACCGCTGGAGCTTTGTCAACCGCGGGGACCTCGATGGCGTTTGGCAGATGATCGAGACGTGGGACCCCGCACGCAAGGCCCTGCGAGAAACGATAACGCCCTGTCCCAACGCCTATTTTGTGTACGGCCTGATTTCCCGGTTGGCGGCCAAGCATTCCAGCGTGGTCGCCAGCGAGCCAAGCGGCGGCCAATTGGACGGCCTCAACCGTGTCTTCTCGGCCGCGCTCAGGAGCCCGGGGGGCAATCTCACGTGGGTCATCGTCAACGACGCCCCTCGGGAGTGGGCCGCGGAGTTTTCGCTGAAGCATTGCCAACACCCGGCGCTGTACAAATACCAGGTCACCGCCGAACAGAAGGACCGTCCGGACCTCCAAATCAATCCACTGCCCGCCGCCGCTATCGTCGCCGGCAACGCGGCTTTTTCGGATCGATTGCCGCCCATGAGTCTCACCATCTATTCCACGTGGAGACTCAAGCACTCCGCCGCCGGAATCGTGGAAGACTAACGCTTCCATTGTAGCCGGCCACTGACAGCGGGCGGGTCGAGCCAAAGCAGGCGGGCGCGCCCTATCCCCTTATCCCGCCCCACTTTACCCGTGCGTTGCTTTCGCGGTTGGCGGGGATTGCGCGCCATGTTAGGCTCAATATATGAAGAAGGCCAAGATTTGGTCCCTCTGGCTGTTTCTGGCCGCCCTGAGGGCGGGCGCGCTTTCCGCTTCGGCGTTCACGCTGCTTTCGTCGAATCAACTTGTGTTTGTGAACGTGGACCACGCCCCGATGGGGACTTGCTCGACGCTCGCATACGGTTTCGGGGGCCCGAGCGGCATCTACACCAACGATTTCGGCGACGAGTGCGGTTTGGGGATGTCCTCCCCTCTCATTCCTTACCGGGATGGCGGCGGTGGCGTGGTCATCGCCCTTTCGGGCAGCGCGGGCTTGCGGTCGCTTCCCTTCGTCGCTTCGCCCGCCAGCATTGGTTCACGCGCCAGCTATTTCGGCGGCGTGCACGTCCAGCGAACGCTCACGCCCTGCACGGACCAATGGACCATCGACAACGCCGGGCTGAGCTTCACGCATTACACCCCAGCGTGGTCCATGCCCAGTCTGGACAGGGCAACCCTGAGCGACAAGAAGCGGTTCTTCCTGCCGGCGACATGGGTTGAGTTCACGGTTCAGAACACGAACAGCGCCGCCGAGGATTTTTACTTCGGCCTGCCGGAGGCCGCCACACAGAGGAGCTTTGCCGATGGCGCATACCAGGGTTTCGCCCTTGGCGAAGCGGCGCTGGCGGCGCAAACCGGCAGTTGCGACTTGTTGAGCGGCGCCAGTCTAACGGCGGCGCTGGACGGGATGGCCCAGGGCTTTGCGTTTCATCTGAGCATCCCGCCCGGCCAGACCAGGACCCTGAGCGTCGTGGTCGCGTTCTATCGTAGCGCGGTGGTGGATTCGCGGATAGGGGGGTATTATTATTACACCTCGCTCTTTGGTTCGGTTGACAACGTGATTGACTCGGCTTTCGCCGGGTTTGCGGACGCCAAGATGCGCTGTCAGCAACTGGCCTCGGCCATGGCCGGCGCCGGACTGAACCCCTATCGCCAGTTTCTCGCCTCCCATGCCCTGCACTCTTACATGGCCAACACGGCTTGTTTGACCGATGCGAGCGGCAACGTGTATTGGCGCGTCACGGAGGGGAAGTACGCCTACATTAACACTTGCGACCTTACTGTCGACATGGCCTTCTACGACTGCCTGATGCAGCCCTGGGCGCTGCGCAACGTGCTGGACACCTTCTCGGGCGCCCTCCCCGGCGGCGGCTACAGCTTCGACCTCCCGCTTTATGACGCCGATTCCGGGGCGGAAGTGTCGAGTCAAGGGTTTTCCTTTTACCACGACATGGGGCTCTGGCCGACCTCCGGAACGGGTCCGTGGTACCCTGCCTGCATGGCACAGGAGGAGCTCCACACCTGGATTCTGTCGGCTGGGCTGTATTGGAGCCATACCGGTGATAACGCGTGGCTGAGTGCCAACGCGGCCCTGCTACGGACGTGCCTCAACTCCATGCTCTTGCGGGACAATACCAATCCCGTCGCCAGGAATGGAATCACCAAGAACATAAACACGGGGGAGATCACGACGTTCGACGACCTGGATTCCTCGCTTCATACGGCGCAGTTCAGCGGCAGGCTGGCGGTCAGGAACTGGGCTGCCTACCTGGCCCTCCAGGCGATGTTCGGCCAGCTCGGCGATGCGGCTGACGCGGCGACCTGTGGAAACATGGCCGCCGTCGCGGCCCAAACCATTGCCGGCCTGTGGACCCAGTATCAGGGGCCCCTGGGTTACATTCCCGCCCTCCTGGACGGCAGCAACACGAGCGCGATCATTCCGATGGTCGAGGGTTTGGCCTATCCGCTCCAAATGGGACTGACCAACGCGGTCGATAGAATTGCCGGCCCCTACGCGTCGATGCTCCTGGCCCTGTCCAATCATCTGGAGGCGGTCCTGGTTCGGGGCCTGTGCCTGGATGCCACCAGCGGCGCATGGGAAATGACCAGCGCCAGCGGCTACGGAAACTCTCCCAACACGTGGCAAAGCAAGATCTACCTCGCCCAATACTCGGCCGAGCAGGTCCTCGGGTTCACCGGCGACAAGGTGAACGGGGCCGTGGACCAGATTCATGCCACCATTCAGTTTCAGAACGCGACCCTCCAGGGATGGTCGGACCAGTTGGACGGCACTGGGGCCGACCTCTTCGAGGGGAGCGTCCATTATCCCCGTGGCGTCACGAGCGCGCTTTGGTGGCTCAACGCCACGAACAATCCGGGCTACCCGGCGCCGAGTTCGGCGCCCGTGGCGCCCAGCGGCCTGTCGGCGCTGGCCGGCAACCGCCAGGTAGTGCTCTTCTGGAATGGGGTCGCCCTGGCGGCCGGCTACAATCTCCAGCGAGCGCCGGCCAGCGGCGGGCCTTACACGCCCGTGACCAACCTAATCACGGGCGCCAGTTTCACCGATACCGGCCTGGTCAACGGCCTCACCTATTATTACGTCGTGACGGCCACCAATCAGATCGGGCAGGGCCCTCCTTCCGCTGAGGTCAGCGCAACGCCATACGGCCCCGTGCCGGCGACCGGGACGAACATTACGGCGAAGGTGAGCGGCAGGAGTTTTACTGTGTCGTGGCCCTCGAGCTACGTGGGCTGGGTTCTACAGACCAACGCCGTGGATGTGGGCAACAACCTCGATTGGGGCGACGTGCCGGACTCGGGGGCCAACTCCCAGATGGCTTTCCCGACGAGCAACTCGACAACTCGGACGGAGTTTTTCCGGTTGCGTCATCCGTAGCCTCAGACCTCTTGATCCCGCCGGCGGGAATTCGCGCGGCTCGGGAATTGCGCGGACTCAGGACTACAACGCCCGAAGGAAGTTCTTGATCTCCTCGAGCCGGGCGGAGGCGCCGGTGCTGGCGAGGCGTGGGAACTTGCTGCCGACCATGATGTAATCGTGGTTGCAGGTGAGCATCAGCTTGTCGTCTTGGACTTCTATCGCGCTGATGCCCCGCTCGGCGGCCAGGATTTTCAACTGGGCGACTTGCAGCAATCGATCCAGGGGCGGAGGCGGCGGGCCGAATCGATCCCGCGCTTCTTTTTCAAGCTCCGCCACGGCGGCAGGCTCGGTCGCCTGGGCCAGCTTGCGGTAGATCTCGATGCGCTGGCGGGCATCGGAGATGTAGTTGAACGGGATGCAGGCACAAGAGGCGGGGGCCGTGATGCGCGACGCGTGATGCGCGAGACCGGCCTTCGCCGGCCCGGGGCCGGCTACGGCCGGCAGGCCGTCCTCCGTCCTCCAGCCTTCGCCGGCCAGAGGCCGGCTACGGCTGGCAGGCCGTCCTCCGTCCTCCGTCCTCGGCCCCTCGTCGCCCGGGCTGAGCGCCAGGAAATCGAGATGGACCTGGACGTCGAGGCGCGGCTTGACCTTTTGGCCTTTCAACCTGGCGACGCTCTGTTTGAGGAGTTGGCAGTAAAGCTCGAAGCCTACGGCGGTGATATGGCCGCTTTGCTCGGCGCCAAGGAGATTTCCGGCGCCGCGGATTTCGAGGTCGCGCATGGCGATTTTGAAGCCGCTGCCCAGGGTCGAAAATTGTTTGAGGGCGCTCATGCGTTTGCGCACGTCAGTCAGGAGGCGGACGTGGCGCGGCAGGAGCAGGTAGGCATAGGCCTGGTGCTTGTAACGGCCCACCCGGCCGCGCAGTTGGTAGAGGTCGCTCAGGCCGAAGCGGTCGGCGCGGTCGATGATGATGGTATTGGCGTTGGGGATATCCAGGCCGCTCTCGATGATCGTAGTTGAGAGCAGCACGTCGGCCGCCCCGTTGACGAACCGGGTCATGACCTCCTCCAATTCGTCGCTATGCATCTGGCCGTGGCCCACGACAATGCGGGCCTGCGGGAGCAGTGCCTCCAGCTTCCGGGCCATCGTTTGAATCGTCATCACCCGGTTGTGCAGAAAAAAGACCTGGCCGCCCCGGTTCAGCTCGCGCCGGATTGCGTCTCGAATCAGGCGCTCGTCGTATTGCGTGACAAAAGTCTCGACTGGCAGCCGGTCGTGCGGCGGGGATTGGATGGCGCTCAAGTCCCGCGCCCCGGACAGAGCCAGGTAAAGGGTCCTGGGAATCGGCGTGGCGCTCAACGTCAGCACATCCACCAACTTGCGCAGCATCTTGAATCTCTCCTTGTGCATCACGCCGAACCGCTGCTCTTCGTCGATCACCACCAGGCCCAGGTCCTTGAACGCCACGTCCTCCTGCAACAACCGGTGCGTGCCGATCACGACGTCCACCGCGCCGGCAGCCAACCCCCGGACCACCGCCTCCTGCGCGCGGCGTCCCCGAAAGCGCGAGAGCAACTCCAGCCGCACCGGGTAATCAGCCATCCGCTCGCGAAAAGTGTTGAAATGCTGCTGCGCCAGCACTGTCGTCGGGACCAGCACCGCGACCTGCTTGCCGTCGAGTATGGCTTTGAAGGCGGCGCGAATGGCCACCTCTGTCTTGCCAAAGCCGACATCCCCGCAGATGAGCCGGTCCATCGGCTTGGCGCGCTCCATGTCGGCCTTGGTCTCGAGAATGGCCCGCATCTGGTCGGGCGTCTCCTCAAAGACGAACGCGCTCTCGAACTCGCGCTGCCATGAAGTGTCGGGGAGAAAGGCATGCCCGGGCTGGGAATCACGGGCGGCCTGGATGGCGAGCAATTCGCCGGCAACATCGCGCACGGCGCGCTCGGCCTGCATCCGGGTCTTGAGCCAGCGAGTTCCGCCCAGCCTGTTGAGCGGCGGGCGCGCCTTGCCGGCGCCCACATACTTGCTCACCAGGTGCGCCTCGGTAACCGGCACATAGAGCTTGGGCGGCGGCTGCGCCGGGTCGGCGGACGCATATTCGATGACCAGGCATTCCTGCCCGGCAGTGGCCGAGGCGGCGGTCCCTTCGGTCGCCTTGGCTCCCGCGCCCGGCGGCAGCACCTGCAAGCCGATATATCGCCCTATGCCATGCTGCAGATGAACCACGTAATCTCCCTCTTCCAGTTCTGTAAAGTCAATGTCCAGCGCTGAACGCGTGGTCTGCGCATGCGGTGATTTGAGACGACGCGGCCGCTGGACTTTGTAACGGCCGAAGATTTCCGCATCCGTCACCACGACCAGCGTGGCTTCATCGTAGAGAAACCCGCCCGACAGAGCGCCCAGGCGCGCCCTCAGTCCACAGTCCACAGTCCTTAGCCGGGGAAGCTCTTCAGAACCTGGGCTCTGGCCCCCGGGCAGCGGACCTCGGACTTCGGGCTGTGGACCCTGTACTGTGGACTCCGGACCGTGGACCGTGGACTGTGGACTTTCGAGCCCGCATTCCTTCCAAATCTCGGCAAAGCGCTGCCGTTCGCCGTCGTTGTTGCAAAAGACCTCAACGGCGTAGCCCTGGCGCAGCCACCGATGCAACTGGGCAAAAAACTCGAGCCGCTGTTCCTCGGCCACCCGTGGCTCCGGCGCCCGCTCGAGCAGGGGACGATATGCCTCCAGCCCCGAAAAGTGCGGGCCGACGCTGGGAATTGGCCGCCTGGGGGAAGGGCCCGGCGCAGGACCGGTGAGTCGGGCGCCGTTTTCCACCACCCCTCCCTCACCCCTGATCTCCCCAACCTCCGACCCCTGACCCCTGACCCCTGACCTCTGACCTCTCACCTCTGACCTCTCACCTCCGACCTCCGCCTCGGCCAAGTTGAGAACAGTCATTTCCTTTGCCTCGGCCTGCCCCTGGAACTCTTGCCAGGACACGAAGAAGGGATCGCCTTGCGGAACCTGGCGGGCATATTCTTGAGCCTGCTCATCCAATTGCTCCGGCTCGCACAGCAACAGAATCGTCTCTGGCGGCAGATAATCCAGCAAAGTTCCCAAACTCCCGTTCGGCCCTCCGGCCTTCGCAGGCCAGGAGCCGGCTGCGGCTGGCAGGCCGTCCTCCGTCCTCCGCCCTCCAGCCTTCGCCGGCCAGAGGCCGGCTACGGCTGGCAGGCCGTCCTCCGCCCTCCGCCCGCGCCTGAGGATTCCTAACTCGCCCGCCGGAGGGAGAGTGATCGCCGCGACCTCCTCGCGCGAGATTTGCGTAAGCGGATCGAAATGGCGCAGGGATTCCAATTCGTCGCCGAAAAACTCCAGGCGCACGGGCCAGGGACTAGTCAGCGGATAGACATCGAGGATGCCCCCGCGCAGGGCAATCTCCCCTTTCTCGGTGACCTGGGCTTCCGGCTCGTAACCCTGCTCCTCCAACCACTCCACCAGGTCGAGCGGGTCGCACCGGTCGCCGCGCGCTACCGCTCGAGTGCCCCCTGCCAGGGCCTCGGGCGCGAAAGTGCGTTGAAGCAGCGCAATGACACTGGTGACAACCACCGGCAGGCGGCTCGTCCCGGGCAGCCCGGGACCGCACAACGCGACGAGCGTTTCCAGGCGCTCGCTGATCACGTCCGCGTGCGGAAGCCTGTCCTCGTGCGGCAGAATCTCCCATCCGGGGTAAAACAACGGCTGGGGCGATGCCGGAACAGGCCGCGGAGCCGGCAGTGCGGAGTGCGGCGTTTGAACTTCGGACCCCGAGCTTCGGACTTCGGACTCGACACTCATCCACGTCATCAGGTCCTGGTGAAAAATCTCCTGCGCCTTAAGACTGGCGGTGATAATCACCAGGGGGCGGCGCGGAAAGGCTCGATGCAGCAGGGCGGCCAGGAACGGTTGGGCCGCCGCGGCCGCACCCCCGCACGACAACACCCCCCCTTGCGCCAAACGCTGTGACAGAGATTGCACCGCGGGCGCAGCCGAGACCCGAGCGAATAATTCGCTTGTCGCTATGATTGCGGAATCCTGCGCCAAGCATCCATAGGATCGCAGGTGCACAGGGCGCCGTCAAGGCCCCGGGCTGCCAGGCAGTGTCCTAATTTGAAGTGCAACAATTGCACAACGAGCTATTTATCTGCATACTCTCCTGGATGCCGCCAAGCTGGATATTTGAAAATGAGCCTTTTGGGCTTAGCCGAAAAACCCATCTGAGGAAAGTCTCCGTTAATTACAATATGCGATGGTGTCTTATAGTAAAGTTGCAAAATTGGATTAGTGTTTTGGTCCACTACCTCCAGAGCGCTTTTGCTTTTATTCAGGTCCCAGTTAGGAGGCATCCCCACGAGTTCATTGTGCCGCAATTCAAAAGGAGTTGCCGGGCCCGCAATCCAATGTACTTGAGTTTTGAAATCGCAAAACAGCTTATTGCCTTCCATATATACCACAAGTGGATTCTGTTGGCCTTCTGGTTTATCCCCAAGTGTGATCGGAGAACATTTCTGGCTGCGCAATTCATCCGCGGAGAACCTGATCCCAAGTCCGCCATCGCCGAGTTCAATAACCCCCTTTTCCACTTTTTCACTGAACTCTGGATTGTCAAGTTCCGGCGCTCGTGGGGCGGCATTACTAGGAATGGCTGCGGCCTTGTTTGGCTGTTTCACAGCTAGAACCGGTTCTTGTTTGTTTTCGGTCAACTTGTAATTAACAAATTTATGAGTCGCAGACATCACGATCCAGCAAATCAAGACGCAGAGGACAAGGGCAGGGAAATAAAAGATGCGCGGATTACTTCCAAAAAAATTAAGGGGACCTCCAAGAGAGAAGGCGAAAACGCCGGCGATAAAAGTCGTAATCTTATGTTTTCGGACCCAATCAATCACGCCTTGTTTTGGTTCCTTTGCGCCTTCGGGGTGGCGTGGATTCTGGTTCTCCGCTTTGCGGGCAGTACTGGAGGGCCCTGACTGGATTATACGCTTTGCTGATTTCAATTCTTTTCTTCGGAGCTTGCTCTGTTTAGACATACATTTTTGATGGCCATTTGTAATGGCAATGAATGCGCACGACTGTAGATTTCAACCGTTGTGGGTGCGCAAGCTAACTGGCAAACCCGTAGCCTCGTTATTTCTTCCTCCTGATTTCCGCCACGATTCCGGCTTTGACCGCCGCTTGCGGCCCTACAACAGGCGGGATTTCCAGGACGGCTACAAACGGCTCATTCCGATTGTCCGGGCCGTCTGGATGGCTCCAGGCGTAGCAGCGTTGGGCCTTGGGGTGGCCTGTCAGGTCAAAGACTTCAACATCTCCCCGCCAGACGGTCTTGCCCCGGAACATTTCATGCACAGGCACGGATTCACGCCAGACGGCCCCGCAATTGTGCAGGTGTTGAATTGCAACTTGCAGCCGGTCCAGGTATTCGCGCTTATTCGCCACAGGCTTCGATCAAGTTGCCAACGGTCCAAATGCTCTGCTCGACTCCGGCAGCCTGCGCCGGGGTGGTCCGAATGGCAAGGTGAATCTTGCAGACATTGTAACGGGCGAAATGGAGGGCAATCGCCGCCTTGAAGTTTTCCAATTGCTTGCTGAAAGCGTTGGTCAGGCGCGTAAGCCGTCGGATGTGCGTCCGCATTGTGTGGTTCTGTTTTTCGACATGGGAAGTGCAAATCCGGCATTGAACCGGGTTGCCGACTTTGGCTGTTCTGGTGGCCGCGCAGCATTCGGCAGGCGAATACCTACTCGCGGCGTCCTGGTTGAGATTGACGACGGTGAAGGTTTTTACGACCTGCCCGCAATCCACTTCGGCCCCGAATTCGCGCTCGACCGCCTCATCGTAGGCCGAGAGGGCATCGGATGAAAGTTGCGGCCTCAAGCTTGAGCGGCCAGCCAGGTCCTCAAGAAACATGTTGGCGTAATAGGCTTCCCGCTTGCCGGCAACGAACGAGGGGACAAGCTTGGTTCCACGGTCCAGAGCAACGAAGGTCCAGGCATCGCCCAGGCCGGTGTTGCGCTCATCTGGCGTGGCATGTTTGTTTTTCTTGCCGATGAAGCCCCAAATCTCGTCAACCTGCAAATCGGCGCAAGGCAGGTTCTGCATTTTCGCGTCGTGAATTTCGGCGCACCCCTCGCCCATTCGGACACCCAGGCGCATGATCGTGTCGCGGTGGATGCCCGTCATCCGCTCGATTCCCCGGATGCTGCAATCTTCGCACAGGGCTGAAATCACTTGGATTTTCGCGTCTTTTGAAAGGTTGTTTGCCATAATCGTCCTTTAACTTTCCACCATTCTATATGCGTGCTTGCACGCAGTCAACAAAAAATGACATTATTTTGTAATCATCCCTTGACGTGCGTGCTGGTTGCGTGCTAGTGTGCATCCACTATGACAGACGAACAGCAACCAGAGCGTCAGTTATCCATTCAATCACTCGGGGGATTGGCGCGCGCCAAGGCCATGACGCAAGAAGAGCGATCCGAAGGCGCACGCACGGCAGCGATCGCCCGGCATGAGAAAGAGGGCAGACGTCCTCCGATACCGAAAGCCACACACGAGGGCATATTGCCCATTGCTGGCCATGAAATCGGATGCGCGAATTTAGGAAACGGTCTGCGGGTGCTTTCTCAGGCGCAGTTCCTTGAGGCGCTGGGCAGGCACAGGAAAGCCAACGTGCGCAAAGAAGGTGGTGAAGAGCTAATGCCCCCAATTCTTCAAGGCAAGGCCATTAACCCGTTCATTCCCAAGGACTTAATTGAGAAGAGCCGCCCTATTGTATTTCTGACTCTATCCGGGGCCAGGGCGAGCGGCTACAGGGCAGAGTTGCTTCCAGAGGTTTGCGAGATTTACTTGAAAGCGCGGGACGCGGGCCAGCTTCCATCCAACCAAGAGCATGTCGCCAAACAGGCGGAAATCCTCATTCGAGCCCTCGCTAAAGTGGGAATCATTGCATTGGTTGATGAAGCTACCGGGTTCCAATATGACCGGCCTCGCCGTGACCTCGAGGAGCAACTAAAGCAATTCCTGTCCGAGGAGTTGAGAAAATATGTAAAAACTTTCCCGCCTGATTATTTCAAACATCTATGCCGCCTGCGCGGCGTTGAGCTGCGGCCAGACATGAAACTGCCCCCCTACTTCGGGAAGCTAACCAACAATCTCGTTTACCGCAGAATAGCGCCCGGCCTCCTGCAAAAGCTCAAAGAGCGGAAGGAAGAGCGCGGGAAGGCGAGCAACAAACTATTCTCTTGGCTGAGTGAAGATGTCGGTCTCCGTGCGCTTCTGGTGCACCTGGGGACCGTTATTGGGTTTATGAAGGTCAACACGGATTACAAGATCTTCGAGCATCAGCTAGACCAGATCGCCCAGATTTACCCAGAGACACCCGGGCTATTCGACAATCCAGCAGATTGGGAAGTGCCGAAAGACTGAAAAGCCAGGGACGGTGGGGGTGCCAGGTCGGCGCTGGCGGCTCTACATCCAACCGGCGCTCGGTTCAACTCCGAGCACCCCCACACCAAGGATACGCGCTGCTCTGGGGGCTGGCAAGCCTATTCACCCTCAAGTCTCCAAAGTCACCCCCGGTCTCAGCCCACTTGAAATAAAGTGGGCTGAGTGGGGGCCTCGAAGTGGCGGGGGCCGTGGGATTCGAACCCACGACGGTTTTTAGGCCGTACCCGATCCGTAATCGGGCGCATTAAACCACTCTGCCAGGCCCGATGAAAACCCATCCGGGGTTTCATCGGGGACGGCAACCCACAACTTACCACTGCGAGGGAACATTGGCAAGCATTTTCAAATTAGGACAGCGCCGTGAAATAGGCGGTCATCAACGCGCCGGGGGAGGAAATAGCGGCGGCGCGAGGCCAAACCCGGGAAAAAGGAGCACAGGCCAGCGCTGCTCGATCCGGGCGGGATCGAGCGGGCGC
>Ga0181533_1001176_pt1 | contig 34096 bp, 30 predicted proteins | sample PEATcosm2014_Bin_45_FD_119772 | JGI IMG/M metagenome (GOLD analysis project Ga0181533, IMG submission 119772) | Peatland microbial communities from MTU Mesocosm Facility, Houghton, MI, USA - PEATcosm2014_Bin11_60_metaG | ecosystem: Environmental > Terrestrial > Soil > Wetlands > Peat | place...
AACTGCTCGAAACGGGTCATAATCCCTCCAGCTGAGCCAGGGGCTCAAGATGTGAGGGAATCCCCGTAAGTTGTTGATGGTCGGGGAGAGAGGATTTGAACCTCCGACCCCCTGGTCCCGAACTCAGTAGAGTCAGCAGCTAACTCATTGGTCTGGTATCGCTTACGAATTTTCGGTGCAAGCTCAGTTGCACCCATGCACCCAATCGCTTTCTGCTTCTGCGAAGATTCGCGGAACGGCAGGGAACGCATGCTCGGGTTCACGAATTGGGAAGACGACTGGTAATCTTTCGGATGACTGCGTCGAGGTCCTGCTTGATCTCATGGCCCCAAACTCGCAGTACCTTCCAGCCTTGCCGCCGTAGCTTGCCGAAGTTGCTCAGGTCACGTGACCGATTACCCTGTATTTTTTGCCGCCAGTAGGGAGTCAGCTTGTGCTCCCAACGACGGAATCGATAGCCGTGCCAAAAATCTCCGTCTATGAAAACAACGAGCCGGGACTTGGTGAACACTAGGTCCGGACTTCCAGCGAGCGTCCTCACGTTGCGACGGAAGCGCACTCCTCTCAGTCGCAGTGCTCGTGAGACTTGCAGTTCAAGGTCTGTGCCCCTTTGCCGAACCCTGGACATCAAGTTACTTCGCTGCTCTGGCGTCAGGCGATCCACGGGCTGCCTTCTCCTAGATGCTGTTTATAATCTCTTGAATGCGACTCAACTTCTGCTGGCCCTCGATGTAGTCCCGGTAACTGTCGCGGGTTTGCTGGATCAGCTCGTCGTAGGTTATGTACCTGGTATTCACAACGGCCAGCTCCTTCCTATTAGTTTCATCCTCATCCTGAGGCTGCGGCGGAGAACCCAAGATGCAGATTATCTCGATGTAGTGCGGTTGGCCGGGCAGCTTCGCGGCAAGAACCTTCGTCAGCGTAGTGCGGTACTTCCTGACCTGCTTCAAGAGGTCGTTGATCTCAACCACGCGCTTGTATTTCTTGAGTTCGATGATTATGTGCCTGCCCGCTGCGGTCCTGTACCTGATGTCCAGGCGGCCCTTTCTTTGCTCCGCCGTAAGTTGCACGTTGAGTGCCTTGATCTCCTTCATCACCGTCTGTTCCATCTTTGCGTCTGTGCTCGCCCTCTCCCAGGAAGGGTCCAACAGCCACAAGTGGTTGAAGAGTTCGGTCTGGATGAGCTTCTCCTTCGCATTGGGGACGATATGCTCGAACTTCTTGAGGACGGCGAGGCGGCCTTTGGTTATTTGATAGTAGTGCACCATCTCAAGCTCATCCATGCCGGAGAACACGCTCGCGAACACCTTGAGGTCTTGCTGCGAGGTGATTTGGTCCAGGGCGCTCAGATTTTCCTTGAGGGCGAGGGTCTCGAAAGCCAGGATACTTTGGCGATAGAGTTCGCGTTTCACCTCCGAATCCGCGACTGGAAACGACTCGATCTTGCCGAATAGCTGCCGGGCGTATTTCTTGTTGTCCTTGCTGAGGCTCTCGAACCACTCCTTGACCTTGGGATTTTCGAGGGCCTTCTGCTCCGCCATTTCGTTGCGCCAATCGCGCCATTTATTCTGAATTTCGCTGAGGATTTTCTCCTGTATGAACTTCTTCAGCTTGCGGAAGCGCGGGTCGTTCTCCTTGAGGCGCTGGCGGTCGCTGGTGACGATGTCAGGCATGTTGTCCAAGTCGAGGAAGTCCGCCCGCAGTTCCCCGATGAGGTACTTGGTGAAAAGTCCGCCCTCCTTCATATCCTTCAGGATGTCTTCATGGACGATCTTTCCCCAGGCCTGCACGACAATCGTGTTGTTGCCCTCCTCAATGCTTTTCTGCTCGTCGAAGGTGCCAACCCAGCCGCTTATTTTCCAGCCTTTGGACTTGTTGATGACGCCATTCAGTTTCTCTTTCTTCTTGAGGTTGGGGCAGAGGTCGGCGTATTTGTCGCTGCCGTCGCCGATTAGCCAGATGTACTCCAGCTTGCTGTAGTAGTCCCTGTCCGTGACGGAAATCTCGTTGCCGTTCACCCAGATTTGGAACTTGAACTCCTCGCCGATGATGCTGAACCTACGCGCCAGCCTGCGCCGCAGGAACACCTCGCTGCGCGAAACGTCCTTTTTCAGGTCGAGCAGGGTAATCTCGGTCCCCTTATCCAGCGCGATTGTCGACGGACTGATCGGCTTGGGGTAGTACTTCGCGCCAGAGCCGCCCTTCTCAATCGCCTTGGCTATCTGCGGACCGTTCATGATGAAGCCGCCGCGGCTGGGCGTCCCTGAGGTGGCGGTCGATCTCACGCTTCTCACCTCTATGGTGTCGGTGATTGAGAACAGCGACAGCTTGCCGATCCCCTTTCTCCCCATCACGTGCCTCTTGAAGACGGGGGTCTTGGTCATCTCGTCGCGTTTCCTGTATCCGACCTTCAAATATCGCTGGTTGATGTCCTCCTTCGACATCCCGGTGCCGTCGTCCAAAATGGTGATCGTGTCCTTGACGTTGTCGATGTTGATGCGGACGTTCTGGGCGTCGGCGTCCCAGGAGTTTGCCACCACCTCCGAGATCACGGCTGGCACGTTGCTGTACAGGTTTATGCCCAGATGGTTCAGGGCATTGAGATCGATTGATAGCTCGTACTCATGGGCGGCCATCTATTTCCTCGATGTGGCGCTTTATCGAACGCGCAATGATCCTCCCCAGGCGAACGGGCACGGCGTTGCCGAGATGCCTTGAGATGCGCTTCGAGGAGATGGGCTCCGCCGGGTCATAAAGGGCGTAGGACCGGGGGAAGGTCTGGAGCAGGGCGGCTTCGCGGAGCGAGATGCCGCGATCCTGCTTGGGGTGCCCAAATCTGCCGTTGCCTATGCCGCAGCAGTGCGTGGTGAGGGTCGGCGCAAGCCGGTCCCATGACATCCTTCCGTAAATCGCTTCATACCGCTTCCCGCTAGCTTTCTTGTGACACTCCAGACGGAGGGCAGCTGGCCAGTCTCTCCAGTCGCCGCCCTCAGGCGTCTTCCTTATCCTTCGAAGGTTGAGGGGCGTCAGTGAGCGGGCGCGGTGCAAGGGGTCGCGCTCGCTGACCTCCCCCGCTCCGATCTCCTCAAGGTGCCCTATCACGCTCTGAACTGTTTTCTCCCTGCTGCCGGAGTGGGTCGGCGGCAAAAGCTGAATCGTACCGACTCTGGAGGCCAACAGGACCAACCTCCTGCGGGACTGGGGCACGCCGTACTTCCAGGTGTCAACCACAGACTCGGTCACGTTGTAGCCGTGCTCCTCAAGGGCGTCCACGAAATCGTGGAAGATGACGTGCTTCTCCAGGTCGGCGACGTTCTCCATAGAGACGATCTCGGGCTGGAGTTGGACGACGAGTCTCAAGAATGACCTCAGGAGATGCCACTTGCGGTCCTCCGACTGCGCTGCCGTGTACTTCGAAAATGGCTGACACGGGGCGCATCCGACAAGGATGCGGCGGCGGGAGCGTCCAAAGATTCTTGCGAGGTCGGAGGAGGTCAGTTGCTCAACGTTGCGGTGCACGAAGACGGCATTGTTGTTTTTCTCGAATGGATACTTGCACGCGTCGTCCACATCGACTCCCGCCGCAACGCGAAATCCCTCCTGGACAAAGCCATGAGCGAGGCCGCCGATTCCGCAGAACAGGTCTGCGACGGTCCATCCGTCGATCGCATTTTCTTTAATCATCCACGCGGAGAGGAGTGGCCCGACGGAGCAAAAAACCGCCAGACCCCAAGCATAGTTTGTACACCGTTTGCAAGGGGATTTCCAGACCCTTCCAGCGGTAGGTTCCTACCAACTAACATCGCCCGGAGGGGTTCGGGGCGAATCGGGCGGTTCAGAGGTGCAGGCGGCCTTTGTGACCAGCTTGGCAACCGGATTACGCAGCCTCTACGACCGGGGAGACCCTGTTTCCAATGGGGCATCTCGACGAAGACTGCCTTGGCACTACCCGGCCGATACGTCCAGCGTGCATTCCTTGCCGTCCGCTTCAATATGGACGGGCACATTGCCGCCGCGTGACAGTTGCTCGAAGAGGTCAGCAACAACCCTGCGTGCCGCCTCCTCCGGTGTCGTGTTGTATGCCTGACACCCCCAGAGCACCTGCACAGTCAATACCGTTCTCCTTTGCTCAACAGCTTCGGACTTCGGGGATTCCTTTCTTGCTTGCTCTCTCACGGTTTTCTCCAGAGTAGTGAAATTCTTGTTCACCTACCCCAATAATGAAAGCGACAGCAGGTATTTCCACTCTCACATGCTCGCAGCGCGGAAGCTGGCGCAGTACGACAGCGGAGCGCGGGTTCCCGCCACGGTGAGCGCCATCGCCGATTCGATCCAGTGGGCTGAACAGATCATGGAGGAGATTGATCGGCGTTACGGCAGCCACGATGCCCGGCATCAGGTTCGTACAATCTTTTGGTGTAACTACGCTAGCTTCTTCTCCAGCTCGCTCAGGAAACGCGCAAACTTCCTCAGCATCGTCAGGTCTTCAGGCCCAATGCCATCGGGATGGAAGTGCATGACATCGTTGCGAATGTCGCCGACCTTTCTGAGTTCATCAGTAAATGTCTTACGATCAATCTGTATCGCGAACGTTGTCCACTGCTTGGGGTTTTGCAGCAGACGAACGTACTCGCCGAACGTCAAGTCCGACACGTCCTCGATTTCGCGGCTCGAATCAGCAGGGTCCCTAACGGCGGCCAGCTCCGCTTTGGTGAACTTGTTGGCGATCAAGTCCCGAACATGGTTCTCGATCTGGCCCAACAACAGGAAAGGTTCGCCCAGCTGTGCAAACTGACGGCTCAGGTCTTCGGTCGTAATAATGCCGGTGAGTTTCCGTGTTGTGTCTCGCACCAGAACACATTCATGTTCCACAATCTGCTGGATCGCTTCGAAGAGCGAGGCGTCAGACCGAATCTCGCTCGGTGCCTCCATACATTCGCGGACCTTTTTGCACTGCCTCCCGAGCGCAAGGCGTGAGCCAAGAGACCTCCAACTGATGATCCCCTTCACGTCACGTTCGCTGGTTGTGACGGGCAGCTGCGAAAAGTCATGCTGCAACATCAGGGTGATAGCCTCTGAGATTTCGGCGTCAGGTGAGACGCACCGCGGCGGCTTATTGGCGGCGGCTAAGACTCCAATCTTGATGCGGTTCTGAGCGCCATTGGCGTGTTTCACCGGTATTGGAGCGCCAGTCGTGTCGTCGTCGGTCTTCGGCTCTGTATCAGAGCCCAGTTCGGACTCGTCGGAGGGCAAGGCTTTTTCTTTCTTGGGCTTGATCAAAAAAGCGATGGGCGCATCAATCCAAGCGTCCTCAAAATCAGGCTCGGTTTTGAGCTTCACTTTCCTGAGAGCTTTGCGAATTTCATGTACCTTCCAGTAGCCTCGCCGTTCAGCCTCAAACCATGAGAGAAGCGTTCGGACAGTCTCGCTTCGTTCGCCGCCCTGGTTAATGTGGTTCGCAATTTCTTTCAGTTGGTCCGGGATTTTCGCAGGCATGCGGTGACTCCGTCCTCGCTCAATTCTTCGACGTTATGAAAGCCCTGGACCAGCCGCCGTGGGCTTCGATCACTTTGTCTATTTCAGCCATAAGGCGAATGGTTTCGTTGAGTGCGACGACGATCTTCTGATAGTGAGCGATATCCTCTTTGGAGAGAGAGCGGCCTCTGCGGTCTTTCAGCCATTTTTCGCAGACTTGATAGCCCCCGATGTGGAAGTTCCAGACAGCCTCGGACACGCCACGAAAACCGCGTGTCTGCTCCTTGTCGAGCCACACGGTGTCGCGGGCGTGAAATATTTTCTCAACCTCTGGGTTTGTGGGGCCAGCGTATGTGTTTCCTGGGTTGTCGACCTTCGGAGACTCAAGCAGGTGCAGTGCGACAAGCTCCCCGCCCAGCTTGGCCAGCGAACGGAAGAGTTCCAAGCTCTCTGTCAGCGGTATGCGTGGAAAATCTCCCATCAACTGTAGGCCAAACTGCTCCCGGTAACTGGGAGAATACAAAATGGAATAGATGTAATAGAACAGGTGTTCCGGGTTTATGTGCTCTCGTTCATGATTCTTCGCAGAGTCCGCGGTCTTTGTCCCGAGCATCCCGCAGGCTCTTGAGATGAAAGATGGCGAAAACGCAGTTTGTCGACCGTTCTCACGCTCTGAGAATTCGAACCGACCAGTCTCAGAATAAATGTAAAGTGGGAGAAGTTGAGTTGTCCTATCGTGGGAGCCCGTTTTTTCCTCAATCGGCCATCTCGAAACGAACGCGTGACAGAAGGGCAGACGGGTGACTTGGCGAGTCGCTACAAGAGCAAGGTTAGGCTTCAACATATGTTGCATTGTTGAATGCCGCGCTCGCCCGAGTGCTTTCGTGTTGTAGTAGATGAAGCGATGGTCAAAGGGCTTATACAGAAATTTGTGCACCGCAGCTTCGTCGAACTTAATGTTGTTAAGTTGTGACACGCTCCATCCGGCAGAATCCACGAGGCCGTATTTCGCGCAGATTGCGGCACGATGGTTGGTGACATTGGCTAGAACGTCGCTCATCCGGTGAGACAAAGCACGCGCCGAGATATCCGTAAAAAGCTCGTCGTTCTTTGTCTGTATGCCTGTATTGCTGTTGACAAATATCTCGGAGATCGGAGTCCAATGCGAATATGTTGATGCTTCGCTCTCTTCTGAGCGCCGAAAAAAGAACAGCAACGGCTGTGGCGAAAATCTGTCAAACATAGTCGAGGCAGCAGAGGACAGGGAAAGCTGTTCATATTTATGCTGCTGACTCCCGAAAATGTCAGCCTTACCGATTTGGTGTGTTGAACCCTCGACAACCCTTTTGCCGCTCAGTATTATGCAAACTCCCTGCTGTATCTCGAACACGTTTTCATCAACCGTTCCATCTGGTGCAGCCTCGCCCTTTCTACTGTCCCCATGCAAGTCAACAATCATGAGGCTAGCTGAGTGACGCAGTAGGAAGTGTCGTATTCCACGGTGAGTCGGGGCGGTGAGAAATGCGTTATTGATGACGAGGCCGAGTATTCCAACAGAAGCTGCCTCGATATTGTAATAACCAAAACGAAGGAATTTCCATTCTTCACGGGTGAGATCGGATTTCTTCTCGTTCAACCCTGCCTTGAAGTCGTCTACTAAAGCAAGACTCCAAGGGTGCTTGCTCATCGATTTTGAATACGGTGGATTGCCGACAACGACGGTAAAGCGTTGGTTGCGTTTGATAGCGTTGACGGCGTGGGCTTCATGGGCGAGTGCCGGTGCCCACTCTTCAAATTCGCGCTGCTTCTTGTCGTCGCTGGGTGGTTCGAGGGAATTGGTAAGGTAGACGCGGGCACGTTCGTCGCTGCCGAAGCGGTATCCAGTCTCGTAGAGCTTGAGGCCGATTTTCATGTGCGCGATGGCGTAGGGGGCCATCAACAGCTCGTATCCGTGCAAGCGGGGCAGCAGATGCTTCGGTACGTACTCGTTCCAAGCGACTCGCTGCTGCGCGTCAGTGAGGCACTGCCGCTTCCACTTCGCAGCAAGGGTGCGGTGGATGACATCAATGACTTCGACGAGGAACGTCGCGGTTCCGGTCGCGAGATCGAGAATCTGCACAAACGGTTCGCTTGACGAAATACCCGTTGGAGGTCTCAGGGCCTTGTGACGCGAGAGCATTTCATTCCAGGTCGTCGTATCCGCAAGACCATCTTCGAGGCCAAACTCGGTTTGCAGGAGTTCATGGACACTTCGAACGATGTAGGAGACAACGGGCTGCGGGGTGTAGAAGACACCGCGCTGCATGCGTTTCTTCGCGTCGTACTCCTTGAGGAAGAGTTCGTAAAAGTGAATGACCGGGTCTTCGTCACGGTTGCGGTCGCCGAAGTCGCGAACGACGGCCTCCATGTTCGCCGCGTCAAGCAACTCCACAACCTCGCTCACTCCGAGTTCGTCAAAATCAATACCATCACCCCCTCGCTCTTTTCGCCTGCGCCCCCCGAGATGCAGGAAGGTCTCCATCAGTTCTTTAAGAAAAGGGTTGGTAACCGGAATGTGAGTAGCGACCGCATCGGCGGTGTCGTGTGAGGGATGCGCGACTCTGGCGGAGAGCAGGCCGTAGGCAATGGTCTGCGCGTACATGTCCGCGAAGTCGTCTCTGCTCAGGTCGTGGATTAGAGCCTGTTGGAAGGCCCTCATGAGCCTCGTGAGCGGCCCCTTTTCCGTTTCAATGGCCAGGACCGTTTGGATGCGAGCGCGGATGTCGCGGGCCAACTCCGCGAGTCGCACGGCTAGGTCCTTCGAGGTGGTGATGACTTCGAGGTGTCGCAACGTGAAAGCAGCTTGCCATTGCTCGCGCCAGCTTTTCGCGTCCTTCTCATCCTCAGGCCACGAGAGCCGTTGGTGGAGAGTGTCCCCGACATCGTCCAGGTGAAGAGGAGTGTCGCGGTTATCCCAGCCGAGCACCTTCAGTGTCGGCAGGTCGGTTTTCTCTGCGTTTTGAGAGAAGTGCGCGAAACTGATCTGTCGCTCGGTGCCCTCGCCGTAATTGGAGACGAAGAGCAGGTCGTCCGCCTGCCATGCCGCACGGTCGGCGCTGTTGGCCGACGCTCGTTTCTTGAGCACCACGCGGCTCAGCATGCGCCGCAATGCCACGACGGGCAGCCGCTTAGGCTCAAACTTCACGAAGAAAATGCCCCAGGGCTGGCTTGGGGATAACGGGCGCAGCCGCTTGATCTCCTGAATCTTTGCGGCGCTCGCCGTGTCGATGCCCAGTTCCTCGGGCGTGTAGTCGAAGGTCAGCTCCTCGAAATCGTCGGACTCAATGGGCCAGTCCAGCTCGTCACGCAGAAACTTGATGAGTTGCGGGAAGGTGCGGATGTTTCTCAGTGTCTCGCGTTGGTCCAGCATCGGATTTAGCCTTCGTTAATTTCCATCCAGCACTTGAGTTTCGGCTTTACGCCAACCGGCGCATCCACGCGCTTCAAGTAGGTGTCCTTGATGTGCTTTAGAACACTGGCGCGGATGTCCTTAAGCAACTTCTGCTCTGTGACGCAGAGACGGGGAGTGTCAGGCTTGCAGCGGAGACTCTCGATGATCTCGCCGGGGTCATCGAGGATCGCGTTCTTGTCCGTGTCGTAGAGATACCAGCGGGTTGTGCCGGCCTCCTCAGTGAACTCGTTCGTCTCCTTGTCGAGCGCGGGCAGAGCGTAGCAGAAGAAGACGCCACGAGTGCCCTTGGCTGGACGCTTTCGTCCGCTGAAAAACGCACCCGGAAGCCCGTTCAAGCGGTCGGCGAGTTCCGGGTGGTCTTGTACGAGGGCCTGATACTCAAGGTGCATCATTTCGACGACAGTCTTCGTGCCTTCATAGGCATGATTGAACTCTCTGAGCGCCTCGTAGTCGTCCTCGGGTCGGAACAGCTTCTTGCCCTCGATGCCGAGGGTCTTTGAGATCATAAGCGTCTTTTGCGTGACCTTCGTGTAGAGGGTGAGCAGGGCGTTAAGCTCATCTGGTGGAAGGAAGTTCCAGAAGAACACCTTGCCTCGGGATGCGGCGACCTCCGGGTGATCTCGGAGCAATGCCTCCTCTATCATCGGGTTCATGCGCCTATCGACGCGGCCTATCCGCTGCATCAGGCGGACAGGGTTCCAGTGGATGTCGTAATTCATCATCCGGCTGGCGTCCTGGAGATTCAGTCCTTCAGACAGCACATCGGTGGAGATGAGAACGCGAATCTCCTCCTCGCCTTGCTGCCGGAGCTCAGCTGAGTTCGTTCCGTTGTAATAAGGGGAAAAACGCTGAAGGATGTCGGCACGATTGCCCTTAGTTGCGCTATCAACCTGCGCAACTCCGTCAATTCCGGCTTCTGTGAGTTGCAGGAGCAGATAGCGGGCGGTGTCCGCAAACTCGGTGAAGATGAGAACTTTCTCGGTCTCAAGGTCCTTCGACTTGAGCAGCCGGATGAGCTTCTTGAGCTTGTCGTCGTGGCGGGGCTCGAACTTCTTGGCCTCTTCGAGGAAGCTCACAATCTGATCAAGGTCAAGGAAGGTCTCCTGTATCATCTCGACGACTTCGTATTCGTCGCGGCTGAGCCTGGTGACCGATTCAAGAAACTCCTCTGGAATGATGTCCTCGTCCGCGTCCTCGACATCGGTGTCTTTCCAAAGATCGAATTGCCGATGCGTAACGAAATCGAGTACGTCCGCGTTTTGATGCTTCCATCGGTCGAGGCGCTTCTTCTCAGCGTCAGTCTCGCTGTGCACCTCCAGAAACGCGAGCAGCTTTCTCATCAGGCGGTCGCATGACAGTTCAAACGCGGCCACGGAACTCTCAAAGCGTTTGAGGAACCCCGTGCGAATCAGGCCGACCACCTGCTTCTGCCGGTTTTCATCGAACGGGTCTATGCTCTTGTCATCACCCTTGTAATACGCGAGGGGATAGTAAATCGGGAGAGTAAACAGAGGTTCTTTGCGTTCGAAGGCTTTCTCCAATAAGTCGAGGAGACGGCCATACGTTTGCCGGATCGAGTAGTCCGCAACGATTGGCGGCTTCCGCTCGGGAAAAACCGCCGCGGTTCGGTTCTCACGGATTTGGCTTTCACGCGCATACGCCCGGCTGCGCTGCACGACCAAGTGGCGGAATATCTCGTCGCCAGTCAGAGTTTGCTGGACCTCGGCGAGGTTCTCCCCAATGCCAACTCCGTCTCCGCCCAAGCGCCTGCGAAGTGCCTTTTCCATATTGTTGAAATGGGCTCGCAGGTTGTTGACGCCTAGGGTCCGCGCAAAGTAGGCCTCGTCTCTTCGACTGAAGAGTTCAGTCATGTGCCGGAAATCGCTCAGCCGATTGTTAATCGGCGTAGCCGTCAGCATGAAAAGCGTTTTGGGGCGGACAGAACTGTCCAGCAGGTCATAGAGCCTGTAGTAGCGCGAGCGGTCGTCGTCGTCCTGGTCGGCTCCGTGCCGCCCAGGATTGCGGAAGTGATGTGCTTCGTCGATCACGACAACATCAGCAAGCTCTGCGATCCGGCGGAACCGCTCGGGGAAATCTCCTTTCCGGTTTAGGTCCGTATGGCTAAAGACGGCGAGGTTGCTGAAGTCCGCACCACCGCCGATGTGGGGTAGCCAATCACGCAGGTGTGGCTCCCAGACCGCTTCTTTTGCGGCCTTTGGCGCGAAGAGAACGACGCGCTTCCCCTCGTGCAGGATGAGCCGCTCGATGAGCATTAGACCCACGAATGTCTTCCCGAGGCCGACTCCGTCGCACAGGAAGCTGCCGCCATGCTGGCGTGCGATCTTCATGAGCGCCCAATACGCCTCTTTCTGATAGCGGTCGAGCTTCGAGAACATCTTCGAGCGGGTCTCTTCCCACTCGCTGGCCGTCATCTCGTGGCCGCGAAAGAACTCGTGCAGCGCCTTGGTGTAGACATCAAACGGTGAGTAGGCTTGGATTTGGCGCTCAATGACGCTCAGAACGTCCGGGGTTACGTCCTCTGCCTTGGCCCAGTGTTCTTCGTACCATTCCTGAAGTACGGTGACGGGTCGCCCCGTGATTTGGACGTTGAGTTCTATGTTCTCGGTCAGACCTGGAAAAGAAAAATTGGACGATCCTACGAGCGCGGCGGAACCTACAACCTCCATCCGGGCGTGCGTTATGTAGGCTTTGGCGTGGAATTTTTCTTTGCGATAGACCCGGCACGCGATCTTGCCAGATCGGATACCCTCGACAATGTCTGGCACACCTTTGAGAAACTCGTTCCGTTCCTTTTCAACTTCGATACTCGTATCAAGGCGGCGCTTGGTTTCGTCAAGGGCTTGAAGGAAGGCATTCTTTGTGCGAGGGGTCACTTCACTGCCCATCAAAATACGGAACTGATCGACCTTCTGCCACTCATTGTCCAGGGCCAGGAGCGCACCGATCTCGAAATTCCCTGTGGCACAATCAATCGCCTTCGAAATCTGGCACCAGTCGTGAAGATAGCGAACGACCTTCCAATCCACATCGCTGTTGTCGACGATGAAGAGCTCGCTGCCAGTTGTGCTAGTGCGATTCGGCATCTCAATCGAAACCCTGTCTTGTTCGTAGCAGTGCGATGAGCACAGAGCCTAATCGTGGGTGTAGACTTCGGTGCTTCTAGGGAGAAACATGAGCTTATGGGACCGGCGCGTTAGTGTCAACGACACGGCTGGTAGCCGAGCGTTCTTGGTTGAGCGCGAGAGTTCAGCTTAGACACCAATAATAAGGAAGGGTGCACAGGAAGCGATTTCATCTCCGGGACTTGAACTCGGCGGCCTTCTTGTGTTCCCGAATGTTGTCGTAACTGACGGCCAATTGCGACCCCAGCTTCGCCTTCGCGCCGTAGTCGTTCACTGGTTCGTTGTCGAGCCTTCCAAAGACGAGCCGCTTTTCGTTGTCGCAATGATCGACGATCATCCACATCCACTCGCCGATCCCGATGGCTTCGTCGGGGAACTCGACCTTGATGTAGTCGCCACGATTGTAGGTGGGCACGTAGGCTCCCATGAGGATCATTTTACCCGTTCAGTCCTGCCCCACAGCCTTCGAAGGCAGGGGGGGCTTTCCCGCAATAGGGGCAGATTGCGGCCGCTGGCTCAAATGCACGTCCACACTCGTAACAGAGAACGTGGTCGCCATCAGCGGAGCGCATCCGTTCAGATTCGTCCAGCACCCACGTGTGCGCCATCTTCGCCGCTGGTATTGCTTGCTTCAAATCGCCTCTCGGCAACTCTGGCAGGGTACGCGCCAGATTGGCTTCGGGGAACGGCCTAGTTGCGAGAAGCGGCACGAACCGACCGACATACGGATCAATGGTTCGCGAGTTGAATGCGTCCGTTCGGATTTCCTGATCATCGGCAACCACGCAGAAATGGAACAGCGAGAAGAGCGAAATGAGGATTACCACCCTGTTCCTCCTCCCGTCCCGAAACAGGACAAATACGTGTTTCGGCGGAAAGCGAGGCACATGACGCAGCGTGGCTTCGTCCCAAATAATCCCCGCTGGCGGGATGCCGTCGTGCTGGCCAGTCTGAACAAAGCGCCGGAGTTCATTGAATCCAGTCGCGACAGCAGTCAGGCCGAAGACCTCAGCCATGAGATTGAACCCGAACTTCGCAACCGTGCGGCTCATCTCTATAGAAGAGAGCGTCCGCGCATCAAACTCGGCCCGTACCTCCACCGTGGCGCTGCCTTCATCTCCTGGCAGGCGTTTCCATACCAAGTCGCCATGCTTCCGCCGCAAGTTCCTCTCGATTATGTGCTCCTCTTTTTTCCGAAAGACCGTATACTGCTTACCAACTTTATCGGCCTCCTTGATGTCGCCCAACGAACGGCTTGGAATGATGACCTCGCCGTCCCCAGAAAAAACCACCTCTACGTCCTTGTTATGAACACGCCCCACGCAGCGATACGAAGGAACATCGCCTCCCTTTCCGGGAATCCGCAGCAGGTTCCGAAAAAAAGTGAGATCGTTAACTGCCTTGCCTTCGAAAGTGTGCCCGAACACCGAATTGCATCCTTCGCAAACCGCCTTGGACAGGACTTCCTTGCAGCCCAGCCCTTCGCTGATGACATGCTCGTCAGTCAGACTAGTCGTGAGCGATCCGCAGTATATGCAGCAATCCATTCTTCTATTTTAGTCGAGTTGCAGAGTGCCGTTTGACATCAGCGGACGGAAGCACGCCTACGAGTTGATGCGGGTCAAGTAGAGATCGACCGAAGTGCTTCGACTAGCCTAACCATCGCCATCGTGTCCTGCCCGCAATAGTCCAGCAGCGCCTTCCTGATCCTGTCCCGCTCGGTCTGATCCAGGCCTCCCCTGACGAGCGATTCCCAAGCCAGCCCGGCCTCCGTGCCATTCCCGACCATCATGCCTTCGTATGTCATCCCCTCCACGATTGCGGGAAGCACATTCTTAATTGAGTATGACCCTAAGAACTTCGGATGGTACACATGGCTCCTGACCACGGGGAGCAAGTCCCACAGGCGACTCTGGATTTTCTTGATGCGCCCCGAGAACTCGGGCAGCCAAGCCGCAAGCTCCGAGAGCCGCTGCGACTCGAACGCTGAGTACACGACGATGCTTCCGCTCTTGCCCAAGACAGGGCATAGCGAAGCGACGAACTCCCGGCGAGGGTCGCTTGCATCTGTGGCGAGGAACTCGTGGTGATCTAGTGCCGTGCCAGGTTCCCTCAGTACGTGGACGGACCACTGAAACGGTAGCTGGTCGTAGGGCCTCATGCCCGGAAACCGCGGGATCGCCGGGTTCACCGTCTCAAAGTCCATAAAGAAGAGTGGGTACTTGAGTCTCTCCAACTCCTTGCCAAGGTCGGCGCTGAACCAGGGCTCCCCCGTCTGCACGCTAGTGCACGCACGCCGCTGGCGCTCGTTCAGCGGGAAGTCGTCCGGGATGTCGCGGATGGACTCGACGCCCATCTCCACCAGTTCATCGACGGCGCTTGCCTGGATTCGCGGCAGGTAGCCGACGTGGTCGTCCGGGCGCGGGGGATTGCAGCGGTCGAAGAACTCGCAGGTGACTGGGGCTTTGCAATGCGGACCTGTAGGGAAGTTGGGAGCCTTGGATTGGTTGAGGACGCTAGAAAACGCCCGCAACCTGAAGGTCAGTTCGGGCAGCATTCTTTCCACGCGGCGGGTCAGGTTCCTGATCTTGAAGAACTGCCGCACGTCGATGGAGCCGCCCTGAAAAACGTAACTCCTGTTGATGTGCGCCAAACATGCCGACGCCACGTCCAGCCCACCGCGAGAAAGCACACGATACTGGATTGCCACGTCTTCAAAATGGTAGGCGTCTTCCTTTACGTCAGTGCTGGATTTGACCTCAATGAGACGCCAGCGGTTGTCCCTCCGGCGCTGCAAGACGTCCACCCGCACCAGCACGCCGCCGTTCTCGAATGTGGCTTCAAAAACTGCTGGAATCTCTCGGTTGGCGACTAGCTCGCGGGTCATTCGGATCGCCTGATCGAGCCCGCCTTCGCTGCTGACCTCCACTCCTCCAGGAAAAAGCTGGCGGGCGAGCAGTCCGACCTCTCGCCCCTGCTCCATGACCGCTTCGCTGGCTGCGCCCGGCTCCGCCGCGAGTTCGGGCCGGTGAACCTGGAAGTAAAGCCTTTTCGGGCACTGGCAGCCAGCGACGAACTTGGATTTGCTGATTCTGATGCTCACCGCAGCGCCTCATCTTGCATCTGCTTCACTAGGTTTCTGAACTCGCGCATTGCAGAAATCAACTCGGACTGCGCTGCGTCCTCCATCCAGTCGCACGGCACAACAAGAACTTCGTAGTCGTTTTCTACTCCCTTGTTTCGGTGATCCTCAGCTTCGAACAAATCAAAAGTTGCGGCGACATTTCGGCTCTTGACATCGCCCTTCTTGTCGAGAGCCAACGTCGTGAGCACAAACACGTGGCAATAGTCCATCAATTCCCTCCGCCAAAGAAAGGTAGAGTTGTTTGCGGTCGGGGCAGAACTACCGCAGCTTCCGTCTAGTGGATGGCACTGGCGACGCTCGGCAGCCTTTCCGATCTCGCTGCAAGCTTCGGCGTTTCCCTGCCAGAGCCTCCCCTGACTATCGCCATGATCTGCGCTTCGACTTCCCTGTGGCGACCCTCTATGCGCTCGTGGATTTTCGATTCCGCCTGCCACGCGTTTTCGTGCCATGTGCGCTCTTTCTGTTGCTGCTCGCGCAGCGAAGCGACGCCTTCTGCCATCTCGCGGAACCGGGTGCAGAACTTATCGCCCACGATGTACTCGAAGAGTTCCTGAGACTTCTCGTCGCGGAACTTACCGCCCAGTCGCAACTTGGCTATCTCAATGACGCCCTCACGGATGACCGTCGCCAGAGCGACCGCCATGCGCCTTTCGACCACCGGAATGTCCCTCACGGTACAGAGCCCCTTGTGCTTCGACGGGAATACACGGGTCACGACCATGACGTGCGGCGTCTCGTACTGCGTCTGGTACTTCTTTGCCTGCGCGATGAAGCCGTTCTGCCAATTCGACGTGTTCTTGCTTTCGTAGACGATGCGACCTGCCAATTTCGTCCCGTCCATCACCTCGTGCACAATGTCGGCTCCTTTGACGCCGCGACCGATTCTTTCAATCTTGTCATTTGGGAATGCGTGGCTAAGCTCCGTGAAGAGGTCCAGCTCCGCTTCCGCCCCAAGCTGCTCCCCGCTCTGCTTCTCCAGCTTGCGGGAGAGGTCTTCGAGCCTCCCTTGGAACTTCGCCAAGTCCGCCTCGTAGCGAACCTTCTCTTTCTCGCGCTCGGCTTGGAGCTTCTCCAGCTTGGCTTCGTTTTCGCGGGTAGCGAGCCTGACGGTCTGTGCCACCTCTTTCCCCAGCCGATTCTCTACCTCTCTCCGAGCCTGCTCGACGTCCTTCTGCCTCCGGTCTTCGGCATCCTTGGCTCGCTTCTCGGCGTCGAGCAGTTGCTTTTTCACGCCGCGCTCCGCCTCCCGCTTCGCGCTCTCGGTTTCCGCCGCGAGGCGCTCCGAATAGTCCTTCTGGAGCCGTTGCAACTCCTTTTCTTTGTCCTTCTCCGCCCGCTTCGCACGTTCTTCGGCTGCGTGAAGCTGTTGTTGGAACTGCCGTTCTGCCCTTTGCCGAGCCATCTCACGCTCGGCGACCAACTGGGCTTCAAACTCTTCCTTCAGTTTCTTCTTCTCGACGGCGAGCGCCGGGGACGCGAGCTTCTCTATCCGCGTTTGGAGTTCCTTCTCATTGATCGCCTCAGGGAGAGACTGACCGCACAATGGGCATTGACTGGCCATACTCGATCCTCCTATTCAGTGGCTTGACCCCGAACGTGCGAAGGGGGCTCCGGGGAAAAGGATCACAGTTTACGGTAGAGCACGTTTGAATGCGGGTATGTGAGTTCGGTCACAAGCGTCCGTACCTGTTCCTCGAATCCTATAGAGCTGAGCCTCTAGCCCAGCGTCTCCACTAGGAATTGCGATGATGAGAGGGCAATCGCTGTTCGCCTCTTTCACCAAGCGACACACGCTCGCCCGCGAGATGCGAGCCTCCGCCACGCCCACAGCAGCAGCAGCGGAGAGAACACTACGAACGGGGCGGCCGCGAACCAGACCACGGGGGTCAGGTTGACGACCTGGGCCAGGAGAACGAAGGCCACCTCGGCGACGAGGGTGCCGAAGAACCCGTACAGCATCCAGCCGAACGCCGCGAACGAGCCCTGCACGCTGCACTTGTAGGCGTGGGGATTGCCGTTAGTCATCCGCTTCACCCTGCGCACCATGCAGACGATCATGGTCCAGAACGCCGAGACGAGCGGTCCGGCGAAGAGGAAGATTATCGCCACGCCGCGCATGGTGTCGCTGTCAGCGCCGTTCGCGATCATGACAAACGGGACTGCCAGGAAGAGGGCGGGGGCGGCGATCAGGAAACCCAGTATCGCGATCTGCATGAGGATGAACTGCCCGAGCTTCTTCAAGAGTTCCATTGTGTCCCTCCTAGCCAAACCAAGCGCCGTCTCCCTAGTTCCGCTTCCCGTGGTGCAGCAGCGTCTTGCGGTACTCGGCGTATGCCTTCGCCATCATTCGAGCTCCGCCTCCGCGTTCGCGCCACTCGTCCATGAACAGCACGATCAGGCGTTTCTCGGCGCGATCCAGTTCCCGCATCAGCCGGGGATTCCGGTTCCTCTCGTCGACCCAGCGGCACTCCAGGTTCACGAAGACCAGCTGCGCCTCGCGAATCTCGACGTCGTCCATCATTCCTCCCCGAAGTACAGGTTGATTCCCCGGCTGAGCAGCTGTCTCACCCTCACACTGTACGGAGCAGGCGGGAAAATCGTCCGGTTCTGGAGGGAAATCTTCGGTAACAGCGCCCGACTATCCGGACGATTCTTCCAGTCGCTCCGTACACTGCAAGCGGGAGACGCGAAGTGACGATCATGGAACTGATCAAAAAGCAGAGAGAACTTGTGGACTCTGACAACCCCATGAAACGCCTCGCTGGTGCTCTGCTGATCCCCGCCGTGCTGGCAGAGCGACTCGCCGGATTGGCGGATCGACAAATTGGGCAATTGCTGCTCGACGAGGTCTCGCCGTGTTTGAGCCCATTTCATCCCGAATCGGTTCTCTGCCTCCACGCCGTTGATCGGCTTCGCGGCTCGCCGACGGAGGAGTGCCCGGCTTGCCCGAAGTGCGGCTCGGAGATGATCCGCCACATCGGGATCGACGAACCTGACTTTCTTGAATGCGTGCTCCTAAGCTGCGGGCACCGCGAACCTGCATAGCGCCGGATCAAGGAGAGACAAATGAAAAAAGTCGCGATCTATGTTCGTGTTTCGACTCCCGACCAGCACGTGGAGTCGCAGCTTTACGATCTGCGCGAGCTGGCGGCACAGCGAGGATTCGAGATCGTGCACGAATACGAGGATCGTGGCGTATGCGGAAAGAAGGCACGCCGTCCGGGGCTTGATCTGCTCATGGCTGATGCGCGGCGGAAAAAGTTCTCCGTCGTGCTGGTGGCGGCTTTCGACCGCATTGCGAGGAGCACCAGGAACTTCCTCCAAATAGTCGACGAGCTGGACAGCCTGGGAATTGAGTTCGTCAGTCGCAGGGAGGGTGTGGCGACGGGTGATGCGACGGGGCGTCTCTTCCTAACTATTGTTTCAGCGATTGCGGAACTGGAGCGGTCACTCGTGGTGGAGCGTGTCAAAAGTGGAATGAGAAGGGCTCGACTTGAGGGCAAGGTCATAGGGCGTGCGCGGCTGGACGTGAACCGGGAGCAAGTCGTCTGCGACCGCCGCTCCGGGATGTCACTGACGCAGGTCGCCAAGCGCCACAACATTTCAAGGGCCTCGGTATGCCGCCTGATGAAAGGGGCGAGCGGCGATTGCGCTCTCGCCATTGCAATTTCAAGTGAAGACGCCGGACCAGAGGCTCGGCTCTAGAGACGACATGACTGCTGACGACAAAACCGAGCGAGGCGCGGGCTACACACGCACCGACCAGGTCGGCAAGGTGTTCGTTGTCGTCTGCCGGGGCGTGCGCAAGTGCCTCGTCTGCGAACAATTCTTCACGCGGCGAACCTCCGCCGAGCACGCCACCGTGGCTTGCTACCCAACCGTTCCTGACGTGCGACCTATAGGGAGCCCCAAGTGAACATCGGTGAACCGCTGCGGACGATTGTCGTTGAACCTCTGGAACTTCCAGTGAGTGATCCCGCACGCGAACCAATTTCTGAACCGCCAGCGCCCAAGCCAGCTGAACCGGAGCCCGAGCAGGTGCCGGCCGCGCCGTGAAAATTCCCGATCTCATTTCGCCGATCATCGGCCACCGCGTCTGGCGGTGGGATGCCGCCGGGCTGAGGTCGCTCAACGGCAAGCGATGGCCTCCGGGCCAGCCGCTGGCGGCGAGATGCGGGGCCGGAAACGCGCATGACGCCCACGAGCCGCCGCACTTGGACTGCACCTGCGGCGTCTACGCGGCGAAGAACCGCGAGCACCTGCGCCAGCTAGGCTACGAGGGGCGCGGCATCCGCGGCGAAGTCTATCTCTGGGGAACAGTGGTGGAGCACAGACTCGGATGGCGTGCCCAGTTCGCATATCCTAAGAAACTCGTCCTGCCGCCAGACTTGATTCCATCTGACACGAAAGAAATGGAAACCCGCCTGGAAGCCCTTGCCGAGTATGACACCGACGTCTTTATCGTTGGCGGCGGGCAGCAGATTCCCCTCTGCCGGAGGGGCTCGGGCTTCGACGCGGCGGGGCTGGGCTATCTCATCAGGGACCGCACACGGTATTACGAACGACGCCAGCGGGACAGAACCCTGATGAAGGGCGACCGTGTGGCCATCGTCGGCCGCGGGATCGCGGTGGTCGAGCACGCTGATGAGGCTGAGGTTCACGCGCTGCTGCGGAACAAGATCATGCTGAGGATGCGGCGCAAGGACATTGCCTGGAACCAGCAGAACATGCGGTGGGAGGCGGAGGTATTGGCTCCTTAGAGCGCCAAGCCAGCGTACCAAACGGGCACGAGAAGATGCGAACGCCGACGAGTCGCCAGTTGTCGGACACCAAGAGGCATTCAGGACCCGACTCACCAACGTAGTGTTGTCAACGATACGAGCAGAATGTGCATCCTTCAAGCGGCAATCCCACTAGCAGCCCTGCCCTATACTGCTTTCATGCTCAAGCGAGCAACGTATTTCACTTATCGCGAACTTTTTGACCGCCTGCCCACAAAAGAAGAACTGGACGGCATCATCAAGGGTCTCAATGCATTTAACACCGTGCTGCTGACCGCACGGTTGAACACCATGCTCCGGCACGCCACGTGGAGCCGAAATCCGCAAGACAAAAAGGCTTTTGAAAATTTCCAACTGTGGTTTGCAGCAGCATTCCTAGACATGGATACCAAGCAACGTCTTGAGTCACGGTTTGGGGACCAGGACCTGACGCGCCGTCCAGTGTTTCACCCGATGCAATTCTTGAACATCATGCGGTTGGCATTGGATTTGGCAGATGGGGATGAGAACGCAAAGCCGGATACCTCAGAGCTGCACAGCCATCAACTTGGGGCTGCCTGCCTGATGGTGAACGACCTATTCCTCAGCGAAGAGGAACAGCAGAATCTGAAGACAGGCAGCATTGATGACAGGCGCAAGCAACTGATGCTGCAATCGTTGGCTTCACTGGAAATATCTAATCCTACACCGGTGCGCAACCTCTTCTTCAGGTCATACGCAACATACCGCATCGTGCTACGAGACCCAGAGTTGTTGGGCAGGATAAGAAAAGAGTGCGGCGGACTGGACATTGAAAAAGACTTTGAAACGCACTTCGGCATCACGCTGATGGGATGGCTGAGTTTGGTGTACGGCGCACACACACTGGTGCTCACGCCCACTCAGCAGCAGTTCGTGGACAAGCCGGAAACTTTTCTCATCAATCGCAAGTCCATTTTGCAAAATTCAACTCTGAGCCAGTCCCAGATCGACAACTTTTTTGACATGCTTTCGTCGAGCTTTGAAGAGCTACGTGCAGAAATCCGAAGGGAACGCCAGGTGGATGAACGCTTCGACGTAGTTCCATTCAAGTCCAAGCCGTTCTTTGAGGCTTCACCTGACACCTATGCCTGCGCTGATTTTGGCCTCCTCACAGAGAAACTGCACAACGGCCCATACTTCTTGCTCAGCAACAAGCTTCCCAAAGATGAGCGGGCGAAGGTTTTCAACGCTTGGGGTTTGTTGTTTGAAGCGTATGTGAATTGGTTATTGAAGGGTCTGCACGGACGCCACTCGGCCCAGTTCTACCCAGACACCTGTTGGGAGGACGGCGAGAAGTCTTTTGACGCAATCTTTATCAAAAGCAGGGTACTGGCTGTGATGGAACACAAGGGCGGGTTCCTGAACCAAGACGCAAGATACTCTAATGACCTGAATAGGTTCATGATCGATTTACAGAAAAAAATTGGTGCGGGCTGCACGCAGTTAGCAAGGAACATTGGGGCGCTGTTTCCCGAGACAGGAAGCGCGAGGATGCTGCACGACATACCGGCTCTGTCCAACACGCTCTACGTTCTGCCGGTGCTGATTGTGCAAGACCTCATGCTCAGAACTCCGTTCATCAACTATTTCCTAAACCAACGCTTTCAATCCGAAAGGGTCCAGTTTCCGGTCAGAAACGGTGTTACGATCTTGCCGCTCAATGTGGTGCAAATAACCGATCTGGAAAACTTGGTTGAGCTGGCAGAGGCAGTTGACTTGGATGTCTTGAGTTTTCTTCATCGGCGGTGCAATACAAACAAGGAAATGCTGTGGGAGCTCTCCGATGCCATGAGTTCGATACCAGAGACCAAAAGAGAAGGCGAGTCAGCTAGGCTTCAGGATGTCTTCAGAAAGAGCAATGACGAGATGTGCTCAATTTTCTTCAAAGACTTCGACCCTTCAGAAGCTGGTTAACATTACCCCCGAATCGCTGGTCTTTCGGCGAAGTGGCTGGCTCAAGATTCTGAAGTTGCGGGCAAGTCACGGGCAAACAGGAAGTCATCCCGGCGGCGTGCGGATTTTCCTCCCCTCTATAGGTATCCCCCAAACAAAGCCAGACAGCGGGGCGAATCCAAGCGGGAATCAGCTCTTGGTCCCGGTGGTCAAAAAGGGTTTCTGCGCAGCAACTGCAAGTGAGTGAATCCATTGCCCAAGAAATTCGCGCCCGTGCCAGTCAGCCCAGTATACGTTTTGAGACGCTGTGCTCCCACCAGGAGCCATAACGTTTTCCTGCTTCACAGCCTCGTGGACGCGAAGTGTCCTTCTAGAGCGGTCACTCGCACGGCGAAAAACGAGAATGCCTGTAGGTTCGCGAGCACAATTGCTTGGTCAGGAAAGATTCCAGTAGGGTGACCAGATTCGTTGCGAACCAGACGAATTAGGTTGAATATTCCGTCCAAATGCGTTTCGTAGTCCTTTAGCAGTTCAGGGGGGATACTTGCCCTCAATGCAGACAACTCCCTTTTGAATTGCGAGTGCTGAGTGTAGATGAACTTTCCCTCGAATCTCCTCTGCACCTGAGCCTTCTTGGCGGGGTCTGCATGGGCGTTCACATAAGCATCAATCAGTCGGAGGAGCAAATGTTCCGCTGCAACACCAAGGGATACTGCCGATGACAGATAAAAACTTCGGTTGTATGTGGAAATCGCCTCCCTGAGATAGGTAAGTGCAATTGCATCCAGCCCCGGTACTTGCGAAGCTAGCGCGACCAAATATCCATCTGGGTCGAAGGGCAGGAGGTTGCCATCATTAACACACTGTTTTCCGTACTCGGTAATGGTGAACCACGGAAAACCTTCTGCATCTCCATACCCAATATAAAGGACATTATTGTTCACCAGTTCCTGCAAAATCTCCCTTGCGGTTTGGTGTACTGCGCCAATCGCGGGATGTCCAACCTTAGACTGGAAGTGATGGTACACATTCATCAACTGGATCGCGGCGGGTCTCGACGTGTCCCTCAGCGATGCCCGGAGATATGCTATAAGCTCTTGACGAATCTGTTCGCGTGTCATCCGTGCTCCTATGCCCAGTACTTAATGGGCTAGCTCACAACGGCCTCAACTTCGTCATGCTTCGACGACTCGGGAAACGATTCGACAGCTACATTAAACCCGGCTTCCGAGAGCAACTTCGCTATCCCTTTCTGGTGGTCTCCTCCGACAATCGCAAGCACGCGGCTCGCTGATCCAAACGATTCGAGAATCTTCTCGCACATTGCAGCATCTCGCTCGGAAATCTTCATTTCGTTGGCACGTGGCGGCCGGATGTCAACGTGCGGTAAGCGAGACTCGTCGGCCACGGTTTTCGCAATTGTCTGTACAGGCTGATCGACAATTTCAGTTCCTTCAATCAAAGGCCCGAGCATCTCGAAATCCCTCTTCTGCCGCTCTTTGAGAGCGGCCCACACCGACTTGTCGTCTCCGGCTTCCTCGGCAATCAATTCGATTTTTCTCTCCGAGACTATTTCGCGAATGCGTTGTTCGAACTTTGTCCGCGCTTCCTTGGATGCCTCGACTTTGTCTTGATGCCTCTGGTATTCGTGCCCGGTTCCAAAGATCAAAACCGAATTCTTGCCCTTATTCTCTTCCATCGTTGCCTCCCTGAACCGTGATAAGGTGGGGCGAACCTAGCAACAGCCGAAGGCCTTCCCGCGCATGGTTTCCCGACCCTCCCAAACGATGAGCGGCAGAACAGCTAGAGCCGCAATCGGGTCTGCCCACGTTACGTGCCAGATCGCGTTGATCGCCAGCCCCACCAAGGCGATCAGCGAAAGGTAAGCACACAGCAAAGACTGAGCAGCATCCGCCCTCAACGCAGCACTGCCCGTAGCTCCTGACAGACGGCGTTTCTCTTTCGCAAGGAACGGCATAACGACGGCGGCGGCGACCAAAATGGCTATCCCTAGAAGTGTGGGCTTGGGTTCGGTATAGCCCAACAGACTCGTGACCGAAATGACTGCGACATAAGCAGCCAGCGCGAACAACAAGATTCCCGCGACACGGGCAGCCCGTCTTTCCGCGTGCTCGTGTGGTGCACTTGCACGAAATCTCCAGAGCACTATTACCGCCGAGAAAAGCTCGATCGCGCTGTCTCCACCGAAGGCGAGCAGCGCGGGGCTACGCGCCCGCCATGCGGCGAAGAGAGACACCACGGCTTCCACGCTCATCCATGCGATTGTGACGGTCTGCACCCGTCGAATGCGCCGGATCGCACCTGGAGTGGCTATTTGGATCGCGGAAGCCATTCAAGTGACTATTATCGCTTGGCTCGGTAGTTTTCCCGAAATTTCTCGACAGTCTTATTTTTCCCCATGCAACTGCTGCGCGAGGTAAGTGCCGATTCCCATTTCCTTGATGGAATGAAGCTGAGCGTCCAAGAAGTCCGCGTGCCCTTCTTCGTCCTTGAGCATGCGCTGAAATAAGTCGCCTGTTCCGTTGTCCCGAGCTTCGGCACAGATGTTCATGGCGGAGTTGTACTGGTGTACGGCATCTTCCTCGTCCTTGAGGTCGCCTTCGAGTTGCTGTTGCACGTTAGCGCCAATCTTGGGAGTCAGAGCGACATCCACCTTTGGCGTGGCATCCAAGAACACGATGCGTTCGATGAGACCTTCGGCGTGACCCATTTCCTCGATTGCACGCCTCTTCAGGTAGTCGCCTATCCGCACGTAGCCCCAGTTTTGGCAGGTCTCTGACTGAACCATGTACTGAACGATTGCGGTCAATTCAGAAGCAAGAGCCGCGTTCAATTGCTCAATCACCTTTTTGTTGCCGTGCATAGTTTTGCCCTCCGTCGTCGTTCACCATTTTGCGATCTTGGACACCAGGGATGCTGTGACCCAACGCACAGGGACGTGGCAGGCGGGCATCAGGGAGTGCTGGGCATTCAGCAGTGGACTGTTGGGTGCAGTCGGTTTGATCGCTTACGTCGGTATTCGATTGTGGACAGCAAATGCGCCAATTAGAATTGGCACATCATCAGGGAACGTCATTTAATTTGGAGGCTTGATTGGCCAGTGGGCGGAAAATTTATTTGAGGCAAGTAGATGGCTCTCTTCGAGCAATGACCGAAGAACCATTCGCAAAGGAAGACATCCTTCAGGAACTTTTGGAAAAGTACCCCGACCTGTTGGCAGGAGATCAGATGGACGACACGGAGTCACGCAGGTGGCTCCTAGTAGCCCGAGAATTGGGAGTTCCGGACTACGAAGGAGCCGCTGATCGGTGGTCGCTCGACCACTTGTTTCTGGATCAAGAAGGCATCCCGACCCTTGTGGAAGTGAAAAGAAGCTCCGACACTAGAATTCGCCGTGAGGTTGTCGGACAGATGCTCGATTACGCTGCAAACGCTGTGCTTTACTGGCCACCAGAGAGGCTCCGCGCTCGCTTTGAATCGGGATGTGAAGCTAGGCAAGAGGACGCGAGCGATGTGGTCACTCGGTTTTTGGGAAGCACATCCAATGGCCCGGACTCAGTTGAACATTTCTGGGAGCAAGTAAAGACGAATCTTCAAGCGGGACGAATCCGGTTGGTGTTCTTGGCAGATCAAGTTCCTTCAGAACTCCGGCGAATTGTCGAATTCTTGAACGGTCAGATGGACCCGGCTCAAGTGTTAGCTATTGAGGTGCGACAGTTTGTAGGCGGTGACCTACAAACCCTAGTCCCTCAGGTCATCGGACAGACCGCTGCATCCGAACAGAAGAAGGGTGGCTCTCGGACTCCTGTGGATTGGGACGAAGCCACATTTCTCCAAAGCGCCACAGAAAAATGGAAATTGACGGAGGAGCAGCTACACGCGATGAAATGCCTATTGGAGTTTTCACGCAAGCGATCCGATGACATAGGATGGGGCACCGGAAAAATCCACGGTTCCTTCAGCCCGAAATTTCTGAAGGTGTCACCGAGATCGTTATATACGGTGCAAGACGATGGCCGTCTCACCATCAATTTCGCCTGGTTGGACCACACTGAGGAAGAGAAGACATTCCGCGAACGATTCGCAGACGAGCTAAGAACGATCCCCGCGTTTGCTTCAAGAATCAAGCAGCCCGAACGCGATTCGGGGTTCACAATCAACGAGTGGCGGGGAGAAGTGGACAAATTTATAGCCGTGATAGACAAAATCGTTCCATGAATCCTAAGTCATCGACCCGGCGTCTCAAGAGAACAGCCATCTTGGTAGAAATGCGAGTGCGTAAGACCGTGAACCTGCTGAACCATCCCGTGTACGAACACCTTCCCCTAAGGACGAAGAAGAAACTGCTGAGTGCGGTGTCGGAAGACAAGCTGACGTGGGATTGCTTCTATGAACTCCATCGGGCCGATGTTCTAGCCGCAACCCTTGAGCACGCGCTCAGCATAGAGATTGAGCCACAGCCACCACTGCGTCTCATCATGTGGGGCTGGGAGATAGACGGGAATGCGTTTGACAACCTGATGAGCAGATTAGATGGGAGACCCACGGTACTAGCACAATCTAAGGCAGGAGTCGAGTGGGCTCCGCTCCAGTCCATCCTTGCAGAGATCGAAAACTATGGTGACGGCAAGCTAGAAGGGCAAAAAACGGAGCCCGACGTAATCGTCGTTACTAAAACCTTGCTCATCCTGTTCGAATGTAAGCGGAAGCATGGATTGGGTCGCTGTAGTCGCTTTGAACATCAGCAGTGCCCAGAAATTCACATCGAGGGGCGCAAACGCGACTACTGCCAATACTGGACACGTGGGCTTCCGTCGCTGGTGAATTTCCCACGCCCAACCCCTGCGACCGAATCAGAACCGCCGTGCAATCGCTTCTATCAATTGTTACGGAACTACATGATTGGCAGTCGTCTAGCCGCGAAGCTCGACCGCAAGTTCTATCCCGTCGTTGTTAAGAATCCGAACAGCCCACATTTCGATGAGACGGACGCCGAGATCAAATCGTTCAACGCGACAACTCGGAGGATGCCCAAGTACAAGGTGACATCGTGGGCGACCGCCAGAGACAAGGCTCGGCAGTCTGGTATCGAAGTTCTGTGGTCGTACACGTCGGAGTTGTAGTAAACCCACCGATCCAGCCAGCCCGAAGTCCCACAGTTCCCACTACGAAAAGAGCCGATCCTGAATCTGGCCGAGTTCCACGGGTGCGGAGCATTTTTCGTCGTCGTTCGCCACGCTGTTGATCCGCGTGCTGATGGGATAGCGTCGCATCAGCCGAGCATCGCAGGGCCTCAGCATTTCGGACGCCGCAGCCACATTCTGCATTCCCGGATCGAGCCACAGGTCGTAGCCGCCCGGATCAATGATGACTGGCATGCGGTCGTGAACGGCCGAGGCCACGGCGTTCGGCGTCGTTGTCAGGATCGAGCAGGTCTCTACCCAACTGCCACTTTGATTCTTCCAGCGATCCCATAATCCCGCGAACGCGAACAGCTCACCCTCGTTGACCTCGAAGCAGTACGGCTGCTTGGCCTTCCCCGTCCGCGACCACTCGTAGAACGCGTCCGCGGGGACGAGGCACCTGCGGGACTTCAGCGCGTCGCAGAACGCGGGCTTCGCGGCCGCGGTCTCCGACCTCGCGTTGATCATCCTGGCGGCTACGGACGCGTCCTTCGCCCAGGACGGGATGAGTCCCCAGCGCATCAGCGACAATTCGCGGACGGGCTCCCTGGGGTTCTGGCGGACGACCGGGATCGGCTGGGTGGGCGCGATGTTGTACCGCGGACTCCAGTCGTCTTGCCAATCGGCGGTGTCGAAATATTCCTCGACAAGCTGCTTCCTCCGCGAAAGTCGGTAGCGCCCACACATCGGGAGATTATGGCAGATCGGGCGGGCGTTTCACATCCAACGGCGGCGGCACGGTCGCCTCATCAATTGAGCGTGGTCGTCGAGGCGGACGCCCGAGCTTGCGCTTAAGCTTATACCGCTTTGCGATGGCACAAACTGCACCCGGCGAAATGTTGAACGTCTTCGCCAACTCTCGGTAACTCATCATCGAATTGTCTGAAATATACCTCCCGACTTTCGCGTTCAGTGCCCTTCGGACCCTCTTGAGTTCCGCTTTGTAGTTGAACGGGCATCGCAGATCGTCAAATGCATCTTCCTTCATCGCGCCCTCGGGATTTCTCGACCATTGTCGCACAAAAATGTTCAATATCTTGAACAATTCGTCGACGTAAGCGGCCTGTTTCCCGGCACTTGCCGATTTTGGCCGTTTCCGCCGGGGCGCCTGTATATTCCAGCACGGCCAAGGAGGCCGCAAAGCGATGAGTAAAGAAAGCCCTGTAGCCGCCCTTGACGCCCTGCACATGACGCAAAGGGATGAAGTGCCCGCATTAGCGACTTTGTCTCAGGTGAGACAAGGTGACATAGACGCGATGTCGTTCAAGGAACTCGATCAGTTCGTGAATGACGGGATCAGTTGCTTAGAGACGAACGATGTCAGCAAGAAGGCGGCACTGAAGGCGATGCGGCCCGCGATCCTGCGCGTGCATGAGGCGCTGTCCTGCCAGGGCAGGCGGACTGACCTCCTCGACGCCCCGGAGAAGCTAACGTTCGACGCATGGGTCAGGAACAAGGTGTATCTCGGCTCGCGTGCGACGATCTACCGCCTGCTCGCGGACGCGGGCATGCCGCAGAAGAAGCCGCTCGCTGAGGGCGCGAGAGTCAAGGACGACAGCACGGGCGAGGCGGGCGTCGTCACTCACGCGCACGAGGTAGACGGCGGCGTGCCCAAGGTAGACGTGCTGTTCGACGGCGAGAAGAAGGCCGTGACCTGCGACGCGGAGGAACTCGTCAAGGTGACCGTCCGCAGGATCGCGGTCGGCGACCTGATCGTCTTCAAGGACAAGAAGGACGTCGAGTACCGCTACGAGGGCGGCGGCAAGCTAGTTCTCGCGGCGGCTCCCTTGAATGCGGGGCAGGCGAAGGCGTGCGGGACAACGAAGACGTGCAGGACAACGAAGACGTGCACGACGAAGAGGGCGTGCAGGACGACGAAGTCTGCGGCGGCGGGGCAACGCATATGAGGACCAGCGTTTACTACAACGAACACGACCCCGCAGCCTGCGAATGGCTGCGGGAGCTGATGAAGAAGGGGATGATCCCGGAGGGGGAAATAGATGAGCGAAGCATCGCGGACGTGCAGGCGGATGATCTCGGCGGATATGCCCAGTGTCATTTTTTTGCCGGAATCGGCGGATGGGCCTACGCCCTCCGGCTCGCGGGGGTCCCGGACCTCGAATGCTGGACGGGGTCGGCGCCGTGCCAGCCGTTCTCCGCTGCGGGGAAGAAGCGCGGCACCGATGACGAGCGGCACCTGTGGCCGGAGCTCTTCCGGCTCATCCGCGTCTGTCGACCTGAGCTTGTCGTTGGCGAGCAGGTTAAGGCGGCGGTTGGGCACGGATGGCTCGACCTTGTTTCGTCAGAACTGGAAATGGAAGACTACGCCGTCGCGTCGGCGGTTCTTGGAGCACACAGCGTCGGCGCTCCCCACCTCCGGCAGCGACTCTACTGGGGAGGCGTCCTGGGGGACGCCGTGCGCGAGGGGCGACAACCATCACCCGTCGCAAAGGGCGAAGCAGGGCGACACGGGCTGGCTCAGCGACCAGGCGAGGCTGGCATCTTGGGGGACGCCAACGACGGCGGACAAGTTGGGCCGCTTCGGGGAGAACCAGGCGACGTTGACGCATTGGCAAACGCCAGTCGCGAGCGACTGCGGGAGCGGCGAGTCGAAGCGGATGACCAGCGACGAGGCGAAGCTGACGTATTGGCCAACCCCCAACGCGTCCCAGCACAACTACTACGAGGACCCGGATGGGTGGATGGCGAGGCAGCAGCAGCGGACGAAGGACGGCAGGGGGCCGTTCGCCCTCAACCTGGGGGTGGCGGCGAAGTTCGCTTCTGGGACGGGTGCGTCTGGCTCCCCTGCCGCGACGGAAAAGCCAGGCCAATTGAACCCGGAGTTGAGCCGCTGGCTCATGGGGTTCCCCGCAGGATGGACCTGCTCAAAGGCTACGGCAACGCGGTCGTCCCGCAGGTCGCGGCGGAGTTCGTCAAGGCGCTGATCGGCTAGGGTTCGCGGCGGACTCCCCCGTCCGCCCTTGGCCGCGCCTTTGGCGCGGCGCCCGCCCGCGAGCCAAACCCGGTTAGCGGTCACAGGCCGCGAGCAAGAGCAGCAAAACCCGCTTACATCCTGACCTTCTGGAAAGCAGTGCAATCTGCCGCGTGGCGTCTAACGCTCCTCCGCCGCGAGCGCGAACTTCTCCGCCTGCGACATGCGGCGCGGTCTATACGAGCAGTCCCGGTGGTGGACGCCGTCCTCGCCCAGGCACTCGTCGCACGCGAACCGCTTGGGGGCGGGGGTTGCATTTGGTGTTGCTTCTGCTTTTGCCGTTGCCCTGCTGACCAACGCGTGCTCCTCGCCAAGGGGTGCAACTATGGAAGCAAGGTCAAACCCTTGGGCGGAGCCGGTTTTGCTCTTGGTGTTGGTGTTGCTCTTGCCGTTGTCTCTCTCTTCTCGCGCAAGCGAGGGGGTTGAGGCAGCCCCGCGAAGCGGGGTCGTACTAACACCACCGCCTGAAACACGAACAGAAGAACGAACAAACTCAACCCCCTTCACGGCTGTCTCAGCCGTGGCTGACGGCTGAGACTTCTTATGGGTCACGGCTGAGGTTTCGTATGGCGACGGCTGAGATTTCTTATGGGCCACGGCTGAGACTTCATGCGGCTTTTGTTGCTCGCCTAATCCCTGTTCCCTGGATAAGTCCGGGCCTTTGTTAATGCCGTTGGACTTATTTGCGTCGTGATGCACGCGTGAGATAGGCGTAGGTGTCGCGTGCTTAGCTGGCTGGTTCTCATTGCTGAACGATCCCTTGTTCGCGGCGTACACGCGACTGGTGGGCCGCCTGCGTTCCTGCCCCTCAACCCGCTGGCTCGCGTCCACGACGGCCGCGACGACCTTGTACTCTGTGTGGCGGTGCCCGTACTTGTCGGTCCACCCCCGCGTCTCGATCACGCCGTCCCTGACGAACTGGGCTATGTCGGAGTTGACCTGGCGCTCTGAGCAGCCTACCCTCTCAGCCAGGTACGCCTGCCGCGCCCAGCACCACCCCTCGTAGTCCACATTCTTCCGCTCGTCGGATGGGTGGGCGAAGCTGCCGTCGCCGTTGACGGCCATGTAGGCGATCTCCTTCAGCGTGGCGCGGACGCCCCTGTTGTAGTCGTAGAGGGTTGACTTTCCTATCCTGATGTACAGCGGCAGCGGCGTGATGCCCGCCTGGCGGTCTATCCTCGCGGAAATTCTCTTGAGCTTTTCCTTGTCCATGTCATCCTTGTTTTCTCATCCGTTGTCGTTGTTCCGCTTGTCGAGGGCGGGCCGGGACCGTTGCAGGGGCGGGAAAAGGATGAGTAAACCCGCCCCCCGGTTGAATCTTCTCGCGAAGACCCCGACAACTATCAATACTGAGTTCGACGCTTTCCCCGGCTTATCGCTCAGGACGCCATCCCCTGCCCCGCACGATCCCCGCTCTGATCTGCTCGCTATCTGAAGATGGAATTAGGAAGTCAATTCCTGCTGCTGACTGACGGCCGACCTTGCCAAATTTGCAATGTTGTAGAGATTTCCTCGGCCTCAGCTCGCCAACCAATTCGTGAACGTAATTCGCAATCCCTCTTATGGGAGGGGAATCATGAGCCAGTACAGGAAGATCAAGGAGGCAACGGCGGAGGTGGTGGGCCTCCAGGTCGTCAGGAAGTCCAGCACGGCGAAGGCGCATGAGGCAGTCAGGGATTTCCTAGTCGCGAACCCGGCCCTGAGCTACCGGGAGATCGCCGACCTGCTCGGCTGCTCCAGATGGTTGATTTACCAAGTGGCGGCGGAGTTCGATGTCCGGCGGCCGAGGGGCGCTGCCGCGACACGGCAGCCGGAAGCAGAGAAATCAATGAAGGAGCACCTGTAACGATGGAGAAGAACCTGGCACTGAAGCTCTTCCGCGTCCTGCGCCAAAGCGGGACAGAGGGGCCGCTGACAGACGCCCAGGCCCGCAAGCTGACCGGGCTGACTCAGATGGACATCGACATCGCCGCCGAGCAGCTGGAGGCGGAGGGCATGGTCGTCATTGAGCGCACGTATACGCTTGTGGAGGACTGAAGCGCCAGATGCCTTGCCCAGAGCTGGTTTTGGCGGGGTACCTAATTTGATGTTTTCTAGGCCTCCGTTACGCGACCCAAGTGTCTCTCCGCGCCAACTCTCCCCTCGATAATCCCGCAACTCCCTCCGACAGTGGTATTTCGTTACAGGCTACGCGGGCCTCTGCATGACAGAACCGACCGCACCCTCGAAGGACAGACTGCTTGGAACAGCACTTCCACATCTCCGGCTCAATGCCCGGCCCCAACGGGGCGCTGATCTCCGCCTTTGCGGGATTGGCCGTGTCCGGGGAGGTGTGCCTTCCAGGAACCTTGCCTTCAGGCAGTGGACAATTCCCTGCCAAGGGTAATAAGGTTCTTAGCGCGATACCAGACCAGAGACGGAGGAGATATATGTCTCGAAGGTCTGGTCAGAACGGCCGTATTGAGCAGCATGGGAAGGTTTGGACTGTCCGGTTTTGGTTGGACGTTGAAGGGCAACACGAGCGCGACTACAAGCGCGTGAAGATTTGCCCGGTGAACGGGCCCGGATCACTCAACAAGTCCGAGCGGAAGCGAAGAGCGCAAGAGATCATCGCCGAGTTCGGAGCAAACTCCGAGGAAGTTTTCCGCAAAGCGGAAGCCATGAACCTCGGAACCACTTTCAAGGAACAAGCTGAGAGATGGTTCAAGGAAGTGCAAACACGGAAGCGGAGACCAATCAAGCCGCGTACCGCAGATGCGTGGGCAACCTATCTCTCTTACCTCAACCCACAGATCGGGGAAATGCCGCTTGCATCGGTGAACAACCTCGCAGTGAAGGAACTCATCGCGAAGATGGCCTCCGAAGTGAAGAAGGACAAGCCGCGCTTCTCCGCAAAGACGATCAGCAACTATGTCCAGGTCGTGAAGATGGTGGTGGCATCAGCGGTCAACGACAAGGGTGAGGCGATCTATCCGGTGAAGTGGAACCACCACTTCATGGACCTGCCCGAGATTAAGGACCAGAGGACTCCGACTTTCGCGGCCGAGGAGATCAGCACGATCATCTCGAAGGCCGAGGGACAGTATCAAGTCCTCTATGCCTTGCTCGCGGGGACAGGCCTTAGGATCGAGGAAGCCTTCGCGCTCCAGGTGGAGGACATCGAAGGCTCTGTGATCCGTGTCCGGCACAGCATGTGGAACGGCAAGCCGTACTCGCCAAAGACAACGGCCGCCCTCCCCGAGGTGGACATCACGAACTCGCTGGCTGAGTTGCTGCACGATCATCTCAACGGACGTCGCACGGGGTTCGTCTTCAGAACGGCAGCAGGAACGCCGCTGGCCCGCTCAAACGTATTGCGGAGGAGTTTGCACAAAATCCTGGGAGAGATGGGCCGCGAGAAGTGCGGCTTCCATGCCTTCCGGAGATACCGTATCACCCATCTTCGCAAGCAACGAGTGCCGGAGGATTTGTTGCGCTTCTGGGTTGGTCACGCTGATCAGAGCGTCACCGACGGCTACTCGAAGGTGAAGGAAGATGTTGAGTTCCGCAAATTCACAGCGGAACAGGCAGGACTTGGTTTCCACACGCCCACTGTGGCACCGAAATTGCCAGTTGCACCCATTGCACCCAAAACTGCGGGTGCTGAAGTCGCTCTAACTGCTTGAAAGAATTGGTCGGGGAGAGAGGATTTGAACCTCCGACCCCCTGGTCCCGAACCAGGTGCTCTACCAGGCTGAGCCACTCCCCGACTGAGGTTAGTCGTGTCATTTTACTACACGTTACATGATATGTTCTAGTCTCGACTTGATCTGACATCTGCTAAATTCGCGCGATAGGCGCAGAAGGAGAATGTCAGATGAGCACGGAGGAAAAGATCACCACTGACCTGGTCATGCCGGTAGTGTCATTTGAGATTACCCGCCCGGCGCACCTTCGTGTTTTGAATCGGCGAATCTGGACAGGATAAGTGGATGAGGAAGAGCGGAGGAGG
>Ga0181533_1001177_pt1 | contig 34093 bp, 28 predicted proteins | sample PEATcosm2014_Bin_45_FD_119772 | JGI IMG/M metagenome (GOLD analysis project Ga0181533, IMG submission 119772) | Peatland microbial communities from MTU Mesocosm Facility, Houghton, MI, USA - PEATcosm2014_Bin11_60_metaG | ecosystem: Environmental > Terrestrial > Soil > Wetlands > Peat | place...
CAAATCCCAAGAGGATGTCATGGCGACCGGAGCGCTGAGCGCCTGTGGCCGGAGCAGCCAAGCTGCGTACCCGACGTTGCGTTCGATAAGCAAGAAGCTATTCGGGCGCGGAGTGGAGCCACCCTTTGTTTTTCGGCCGCAGAAACAAAAGGTGGCTCGACTTCGCTCGCCATGACAGCCTGAGTTTGTGTTGGGATATGCCTTCTGCGGTGCCCGGCCAATCCGAAATGCGCCTGAGGGTGCCCCGTCCTAGCGGAAGCCTGGCATACAAACACACCTCGGGAGTGTCATGTTGAGCGTAGCGAAACATCCCCGGAAACTGTCCCACCCAGAGCCGCTCTGGGCTTCTTGATGAAGTCCTTCTGCCGCGTCTCAGCCCCACACCGTAATGGGATTCTTCGCTTCCGGTGGTCGCTCAGAATGACACCGCTCAAATATTTATTGCACGAACTTCAGGGACACCACACTTAGGGCGGGGCAGTTTGCTTGAGAGAGGCGACCACCCCACCCCCTCGCAACAGCAGCGAAAGGATGGGGTGCTCGGGGAATGCCCTGAGCTAACCCGCCCTCTCCCCTTTGTCCTTTAAGGTGTCCTTCAGAGTGCCAAGTTTTGCACCCAAGGCACGTTTCACTGCAATATCAATGTGGTAACGCGGCAATACTGCCGCCGTCAGGGATTCTTCCGACCAAGTAGTCTGCATGTCTTGTATTGACCACTGCCGAGCGTTCCTGAGCGCCTGTACGCCAATAATGGTTTCAACCAACTGCTGTTCAAACCATTCACGCACGACATCTTGAACAACATCGCGTGCCCCTGGAACGTGGCTATATTGCTTACACCAGCGCTCAATCATGTCAGTGAAGACACGGAAGTCGCCATTCGCCAGGACTAGGTTTTCTTCAGGCAAGTATTTGGCAGCCCGGTCCTCCAAGTCAGGTGGGGTACGACTACCGTTCGCGACTGTCACCCACCTTACCTCAGGATCAGCCTCGACCTGAATCTCCTCACCCGGTATGCCCTTTGCCGCCAAGAATAGGGCGTAAACATCCCCGGCGCGACCACCCCGACCTCCTCCAGATTTGGCAGAGGTGGCGGCTTGTGCCTCCCGCTCAGATGCCCTAGACTCGCCCCCAACATTCAGACCGTTCTCGTCAATAGTTAGCTTCCCGGTACTTACCGGACGATATTTGCTGATTCGGAACAGATCACGAATCTGTTTCAGACGTTCTCTAATCGACTGTTTGTGGTCTGAAACGGATGCTCCCCGCGCTACTTCTTCCATGAGCTGTTTGATCGCATCTGGCATCGCTGCGCGGAACTCTGCAGCCCAATCGGCCCACGGAAGGGGCTCGCTGTTGATGAGCAGGTGTGTCCGTGCTGTATTTGACGTGAGCCGCCTGCTCTCGCCGTCTTTCGGCTCCACGTAAATAACGACCCGGTTGTGCCCGAAAATGACGCCGAAGGATTGAAGGCGAGCCACGCCTGCCCGGCTTGTTACCATTTCGTATAGTTCGTCTTGATACAGGGCGGCTATGTGTCCACTAGATGCGAGAAAGCCAGAGTTCTGCGTCAGGGCGTCCTCATTTTGCAGAACCCACCAGTGTGCAACCGCATCATCCAAAGGCGTCGTCCCGGATGCAACAGCATGTTTGTCGAGATAAAGCTTTTGCCCCGTGATTGTGCGGAGTAAATTACGATCCTTGTCGTTGCGCGGAAACTCCCATCCTTCCCGGGCCTTTACAGTGACCCCGTCTGGAAATCGGTAATACCGGGTGTTCAAGTAACGCCCAACCCATCGGGAAGGGCTTGGCGTTCCCTGAGGGGCCTGCATCGTGTCAACATCGATGTCGTTGCCAAGCAGAATAACCATCGTGCCGTGGTCTCGGATTGCATCCGGCTTAATATCGTCCTCGATGTATGCCCAATGCCCGTACGTACCGTCAGGCATCTCAAACTGGCGTAGGCCATAGACTCCTGCATCAGGGTCACGCCACAGATGAATCATGTACCCGACACCGTTTTTCCAAGAAAGGTAAACTACCCCAGCCTTGTTTCTGGGAGCTGCTGAGATTTTTGCTCCTACGCCATAATTGCCTGTTTCTGATTGCTCGTTCATGGAGGACGAGAGCGCATTGATGTAAGTGACCATTTCTTCCCCGGTCATTCCGATGCCGGTATCGATCACGCACAACTTGTACTTGTCAGTGAGGCTATATCTGTTCCAATCAGCGTCCCAAATCACATCACCTTTCGGCTTAGGTAGCTGCAGAATTCCTTCAATAGCGTTCTGAGTAAGCTCCCTGAGATACTGCATGGGAGCGCAGTCCTGCCCAAGACGGTCAAGCATGAAACTCATGTTCCTAACCTGCATTGGGAGGGTGGAGGGGGAGTGTAAGCGGCGGGAATCGGCCACGCGGCCTCCTTACTTTCGGAGAAGCAGGGTTGCGACCTCTCCAAGAGATAGGTCCCTGTACCGTATGGTTGCGGGTGGAAAGCGAAGCAATCGACCCAGGCCGTCCGGTTCAAGAACTCGTACTAGTGTATCACAAAAAACATCGTACCACGATGCTAGCGGCAGCTAACGGAGGTAGTTGCTTGTAGAGACGCGAACTACCCCACCCTTCGCAACAGCGGCGAAAGGATGGGGCACCCGTCTCGCTGCTCTTCACGATGACACACCCGCGCGCCGTGCTCTCTACGAACACCCGCTGGTGCTGCCGCAGCTCATGCAGCGGTAGCAGCTTCCGTTGCGGGTCATTATGGCGCCGCAGACGGGGCATGAGGGCGAGTCACCGAGGTCGACCACGCTGCTCAGCGCGTCGGAGGCATGAAATGCCGCGCCGCCACGTCCGGGGACTGCCGCGCCGGAAAACAGGCTGCCGCTTTCGGCTTTCGGCTTTTCATTTGCGGCCGAGCTGCTGGCCTCTATCCTGATGGTTCCGTTGGGGCGCGGGCGCAGCTCGTCAAACAGCGATTGCTGCTGCCCGGTGAGGAAGCGCATTTCCACCCAGCGAAAGATATAGTCCATGATCGACTTGGCGAAGCCGATGTGCTCGTTCTGGCTCCAGCCGCTGGGCTCGAAGCGCAGGTGTTCGAACTTTTCGCACAGCAGCTTGAGCGGCACGCCGTGCTGCAAGGCGATGGACGCGGCGGTGGCGAAGGCATCCATCAGGCCGCTGACGGTGGAACCCTCCTTGGCCATGGTGATGAAGATTTCGCCCGGCTGATCGTTGGGATAGAGGCCGACGGTGATGTAACCTTCGTGTCCCGCGATATTGAACTTGTGAGTGATGGAGCGGCGCTCGTCCTGAAGCTTGTTACGGCGCGCGCGCGGCGGCCCGTTGGGGTCGTCTTCTTCGACCACGGCCGCGGCCTTGCTTTCGGCCGTAGGGCTGCCCTTGGACGAGAGCGGTTGCGACTTCTTGGAGCCGTCGCGATAGACGGCGACCGCCTTCAGCCCAAGCCGCCAAGCCTCTATGTAGGCCTCCATGACTTCCTCGACCGTGGCCTGCTCCGGCATGTTGATGGTCTTCGAGATGGCTCCGGAGATGAACGGCTGTACGGCGGCCATCATCTTGAGGTGGCCGAGGTAGTGGATCGTGCGCGTGCCGCGCGTGGGTTTGAACGAGCAGTCGAAGACCGCCAGGTGGTCTTCCTTGACCTGCGGCGCGCCCTCGATGGTGCCGGTGGCGTCGATATAGCTGACGATGGCGTTCGTCTGCTCCTGCGAGTAGCCGAGCTTGAACAGCGCGGCGGGCACGGTGTTATTGACGATCTTGATCATGCCGCCGCCGACCAGCTTCTTGAACTTGATGAGCGCGAGATCGGGTTCGACTCCGGTGGTGTCGCAGTCCATCATGAAGCCGATGGTGCCGGTGGGAGCAAGCACCGTGACCTGCGAGTTGCGATAACCGGATTTCTCGCCCTGAGCAAGCGCCTCGTCCCAGCAACTGCGGGCGGCTTCAAATAGTTCGCGGGGCACGTGGCCGCGGCTGATGCGGTTCACCGAGGCGCGGTGCATGCGAATCACGTCGAGGAACGGTTCACGATTGGCGTACCAGCCGGGGCAGGCGCCTCCGCTGATGGCGACGTCCTTGAGCCGCTCTCCGGCGGCGGTGAGCGGCGGACAATATTCGGCGATGCGGGCCGACTGCAAGTAAGCCTCGCCGCACATGATGGCCGTAACGCAGGCGGCGTAATCGCGCCCGGCGTCGGAATCATAGGGCAGACCGGAGGCCATGAGCAACGCGCCGAGATTGGCATAGCCAAGTCCGAGCGGACGGAAATCATGCGAATTGCGCGTGATGGCCTCGGTCGGATAGCCGGAGTTGTCGACCAGAATTTCCTGCGCGGTGATGAGAATGTCCACCGCATGGCGGTAGGCGGCGACATCGAAGCTGCCGTTGGGAGCAAACTTCATCAGGTTGAGCGAGGCCAGGTTGCAGGCCGAGTCGTCAATGAACATGTACTCGGAGCACGGGTTCGAGGCGTTGATGCGGGCCGAGTTCCTCGACGTGTGCCAGCGGTTGATGGTGGTGTCGTACTGCATGCCGGGATCGCCGCACTGCCAGGTGGCTTCGGCAATCTTGTGGAGCAGTTCGCGGGCCTTGTGGGTTTTGATCACGTGACCGCCGACGACCGCGTGCGTGCTGAAATCGGCGTCGCGCAGAACGGCGTTCATGAAGTCGTCGCTAACACGGACGGAGTTGTTGGCGTTCTGAAAGAAGATGGACGAGTAGGCTTCTGAATCGGGCGTCGAGCCGTCGTAGCCGGCCTGCATGAGCGTCCAAGCCTTTTTCTCTTCCTCGGCCTTGCAGGTGATGAACTTTTCTATGTCAGGATGGTCGATGTTGAGGATGACCATCTTGGCGGCGCGCCGCGTCTTTCCGCCGCTCTTGATGACGCCGGCAAAGGCGTCGAACCCCTTCATGAACGACAGCGGACCGCTGGCGGTGCCGCCACCGGAGAGCTTTTCCATGGAGCCGCGGATCGTCGACAGATTTGTCCCCGTGCCCGAACCCCACTTGAAGAGCATGCCCTCGGTCTTGGCCAGCGTCAGGATGGACTCCATCGTGTCCTGGATGGAGTTGATGAAGCACGCCGAACACTGCGGAGTCTTGTAGCCGGTCGCACCGAATTCAACGCGCCCGAGCTGCGGATTCCAGTGCCAGTTGGCGGCATCGGAGTTCGGCTCCAGCCGGTCGCAGCCGACATTGAACCACACCGGAGAATTAAAGGCCGCGTACTGGTGCAGCAGCAGGTAAACGAGCTCGTCGTGAAACACGGCGGCGTCTTCCGTCGAGCGAAGGTATCCGCCGGCGAGCCCCCAATCGCGGATGGTCTCGGCGACGCGGCCAACCAGTTGGCGTACGCCGCGCTCGCGCTCGGGCTTCCCAAGCTGTCCGTGCAGGTACTTGCTGGCGACGATGTTGGTGGCGGTCATCGACCAGTCCTTCGGAACTTCTACGTCCTGCTGCTCGAACAGGATCTCGCCGTTGGTGCCGGTGATCTGGGCCGTACGCAGCTCCCACTGGATTTCGTCGTAGGGGGAAACGCCGGGATTCGTGAAAAACCGCTTGAAATTCACTCCATGAGCCTTTTTGGGACTCACTCCGGCATTCGGGGCCTGTAGGGGGGTAGCACTGCTGGTCGTGGTCTTCTGCGTAACTTCGGCCATCTCAATTCTCCTTCACCGGGTCGAGCTTCTTGTCCGGCAACGGGCGGAAACAACGTCTCCTGCCACCCGTTCAATTCAACTCACTGCTTCGGCCACGTTCGGCGGCCACTCTACATTTCAGTACCACGGAGGCGTCCTAAGACTGCCCTTCCAAGACCGCTGGAAAACTCCCCGTCGTCAGCCCAATAGGCAAAACTGCCTTCGAGATCGTCGGTAACGTCGCCATGGAGCACTCCGGAACTACCTCACGGAACTGGAGGCGGATCAGGGATGATCGCCTTCGTCCAAGGGCACCCAAAAGGTGGCCCGGATGTGAAAACTACTCCCGTATATGGGGCTTGTCAAGCCCATACCACAAAATATTGTAGTCTAATGTTTTCAAAACCATACAGCCAGCGCGTTTGCCAATCCGTTTCGGGAATGCGGCATTCGGGGCCTTAGTTCTGTTTTTTGGGCTGGCCTCGCCTCACCCCGGTGCCCCGACCGGCAGCGGAGGTGAATAGAAGGTTGGAGATTAGTGCCTGTTTCCGGCTGGGTCAATTACTCCATTTCGGTGCAAGTGTGGAAATCGCGGAAAACCTGGGCCGGAGCCGTAACCGAGCAGACATGAATGTGCACACAAAGCTCGCAACCGTCGCGGCAAATGCAGGGTTCGGCGTGCGCCCAGGCCAGTGTGGGAATGCGACCGTTTCCGGAAAAGCGGACGCCCCGACCCTGGCGATGAGCCGCGCCCCAAGTCGCACTGCGCGAATCCGGAGTGCAATGCAGGGTTCAAGAGACTGGGTCAGGGGACACTGTTCATCTGCCCTTCCGATCCCGAGGTGGCGACGCTTGCGCCCATGAGTTTGAGGTTGAAGCAAACCGACATGACTTCGCCGAAGTTGACAGGCCGTTAGCTTGTTCCGGCGGCAGCCTAGAGAACCGCCGGTCGTGTGCTACTTTTACCGAACCTTCGCGTTTATTGCATATCAGAGCACCGTGTGCTAGTTTCAAATTCTTCGAGGTTTCTGATTGCAAAATACGTTGCTGGCCGGTCTAAGTCGTAAAGAAGCCGAAGTTTATGCCCGGCTTGACTCCGAACGGCTGCCGAAACATATCGCCATCATCATGGATGGAAACGGCCGCTGGGCCAAACGTCGTCACCTGCCCAGGATCGCCGGCCACCGCCGCGGCGCCGACTCGGTGCGCGACGTGGTGCAGACTGCGTCACGCGTCAAGATTCCTTGGCTCACGTTGTATGCCTTTTCGGTCGAAAACCTGAAACGGCGGCCCAAGACCGAAACCGACTTCCTGATGGCCCTGTTGCGCCGGTATTTAAAGCAGGAAGTCCCCATGCTCAACGATTTCAATGTGCGGCTTAACTTTATTGGCCGCACGCACGAGTTGCCGGAGTCGGTGCAGTCGCGCATGGCATGGGCCCTGGAGCAGACCGGCAAAAACACCGGGACGCTGCTGACCCTGGCGCTGAATTACGGCGCGCGCACCGAACTGGTCGACTGCTTCCAATCGATTCTCGCCACGGCAAACAGCAACGGCGGGTTAAGTCATCTCGAGATCGACGAGGAAATGATCGCCCGGCACCTTTACACGGGTTCGCTGCCTGACCCTGACCTGGTGATTCGAACCAGTGGCGAGATGCGCCTCAGCAACTTCCTGCTTTGGCAGCTTGCCTACGCCGAAATCTACGTCACCCAGACATTGTGGCCCGACTTCGATGGCACCCATTTTCTGGAGGCCATCAGCGAGTACCAGAAACGTGAGCGCCGCTACGGCGGACTCGTCGAGAACAGCGCCCACGCGTAAGCCAGATGAAGCGCGTCCTCACCGCAGCCATCCTCATTCCGCTCGTCATGCTGGCGGTTCTCCGCGCTCCCAACTGGGTTTTCACCCTGCTGGTGGCGCTTGTAGCCTTGCTGGCGTTGAGCGAATACTTTGAAATTGTGGCCGGCTATGGCGTCGAACCGTTCCGCTTCCTTGGCTACCTGATCACGCTGACCATGTACGCGGTCGCTTTCTGGGCCGCCATCAGTACTGAGCCTCCCTCGGCGGTCACGGTGCTTTCCGCGCTGATTTTCCTGTTCTGTTTTTCGCCCTTTGTGCTGCTATGCGCGGCCATGCCGAGGGCGGATCTGCGCAGTGGATTGCCGGCCGCATGCTTCTCATACCTGGGCATCGTCTACGTCGGGTTTTCGCTGCTTACGCTGGTGTTTTTGCGCATGATGCCGGCGGGATGGTTCTTTGTCCTGTTCACTTTTTTTGTGGTCTGGGCGGGCGACACATTCGCCTACTACGTGGGCCGGGCCTTCGGAAGAATCCCGTTTGCACGACGTATCAGCCCGAAGAAGACCTGGGAAGGCGCCTTGGCTTCGGTCGTCGGGTCGGTGATTTTTGCGCTTCTGCTGACCCGGTTCGCAACCCACATCGCCGCGGGGCTGACGCGGGTCCACCTGCTCGCTTCGCCCGTGAGTTTTGCTCCGACACCTTTGTGGTTGGTGGCAATCATTGCGCTCTGCCTGAACATGGCGGCACAGTTGGGAGACCTGCTGGAATCGCTCATGAAGCGCGGAGCCGGAGTGAAGGATTCCGGACGTTTGTTGCCCGGGCATGGTGGAATCCTGGATCGAATCGATGCCTTGCTGTTCGCATCTCCCGTGGCACTGCTGCTTTTTGGAGGAACGCTTGAGAAATTCCTCCAGATGCCCTAACCTCAACGTGGGCGCAACTTTCCTGCATGAAGAAACTCGCCATCTTAGGTTCAACGGGCTCCATCGGACATAGCACCCTCCGCATCGTGGAGTCGTATCCCGACCGCTTCGGCGTAGCCACGCTGGCAGCGGGAAACAATCTGGAAACCGTCTTCGAGCAAGCTCTCCGCTGGCGTCCGCGGATTGTTTCGGTAGCCATGGAAGAGGCTGCCGGGCAACTCCGTCAACAGTTGCGCCAGGCCGGAGTAACGGATGTAGAGGTGGTCTGGGGTCAGGCTGGCGCGGTCGCCGCCGCAACTCACCCGGAGGTGGATTTTGTTGTCAGCGCCATTGTCGGTGTCGCCGGCCTGAAGGCCACCTACGAAGCCGTGAAGGCCGGCAAGACACTTGGCCTGGCGAATAAAGAATGTCTGGTGGCGGCCGGGGAACTGATCACGGCCGAGGCGCGGCGCAGCGGAACAGTGCTGCTGCCCATCGACAGCGAACACAATGCCATCCACCAGTGCATGCGCGGCGGGCGCTTGCATGAGGTTGAACGCGTCTGGCTGACCGCTTCGGGAGGTCCTTTCCTGCACACTCCGGCGTCGGACTTTGCGGCCATTACGGTGGAACAGGCGCTGAATCATCCCACCTGGAAGATGGGTCGCCGCATCACAATCGACTCGGCGACGTTGATGAATAAGGGATTCGAGGTAATCGAAGCATGCCGGCTGTTCGATCTGCCCCCGCGGCAGGTACAGGTCATCGTGCATCCCCAGTCGACGGTGCACTCAATGGTCGAATTCGTCGATGGCAGCCTGCTGGCGCAGGTATCGGTGACTGACATGCGCTTGCCGATCCTCTACGCCCTGACTTATCCGGAGCGAATCGAGTCCGACCTGCGCTTTCCGGTCTCGGAGCTGCGCCATTTGGACTTTTTTCCGCCCGATTTCGACAAATTCCCTTGTCTTCGGCTGGCCTACGAGGCTGCCGAGGCTGGCGGTTCGCAAACCATTGCGCTCAATGCCGCCGACGAGGTCGCCGTGGCAGCTTTTCTGGAAGGCGAAATACCATTTCAGGACATCGCGGCTACGATCCAGGAAGTTTTAGAAGAAACGTCTGCGGGGAGACCTGAATCTATAGAAGAAGTACTTGCGGTGGATGCCGAGGCGCGATTGTTGGCTTCTCGAGTAGTGTTGCAGCGCAGTGGTGCATCTAGCAAGCCGGTGTCGGCGAAGGGTATTTCCTGAACTATGGCAGCTAATCTTTATTACAGCATCGTCTCGGTTTTCTTCGTCCTGGCGGTCATGATCCTGGTCCATGAATTGGGTCATTTTGCTGCTGCCAAGCTGTTTGGGGTGCGAGTCGAGGTCTTTTCCATCGGTTTTGGCAAACGGCTGGTTGGATTCCGCCGGGGCGAAACCGACTACCGGATATCCGTCCTTCCCTTCGGCGGCTACGTGAAAATGTCAGGGGAAAGCCCGCTGGACCAGCGCGCCGGCGGGCCAGAGGAGTTTATGTCCCATCCCCGGTGGCAGCGTGTGGTGATCGCGCTGGCCGGGCCATTCATGAACATCGCGCTCGCCATCGGGCTGCTGACGTGGGTGTACATGGTGCACTACGAGCACCCGCTTTACCTGGATCAGGCCGCCGTGGTGGGCTGGGTAGCTCCGGGCAGTGCCGCTGAAAAAGTGGGAATTCAGCCCGGCGACAAGATCATCCAGATCGGCTCGACCAAGAATCCCGATTGGGAGTACGTTCTTTCCAAGATCATGCTCAGTCCCCATTCGGCGGTGCACTTGATCATTCAGCGTGGGGATCAGCAGTTGCAGAAGACCGTCTTTCCCGAGGTCTCCGGCCAAGACCAGCTCGGTGATGCCGGCCTGGTGGCCCAGCAGCCGTTTACGATCACCCAGATGGAGCCGGGGATGCCGGCCGCCAAGTCGGGAATGCAGATCGGGGATGACATCGTCGCCGCGGACGGAATGCCTGTCCGCTCCACCCAGAGTCTCTCGCACCTGCTGCAACAGACCAAGAACCACCCGGTGGTGCTGACCATCAAGCGCAACGGCCAGCAGATAGACGTGACCGTCACGCCGCAGCTCACAACCAGCGACGACGGCAGGCAGGTTTACCGGATCGGCATTCTCTCCATGCCGGTTCACGTCGACAAATTGCCATTCACGCAGGCGCTGTCCCGCTCCATCGACTCGAATCAGAAAAACTCGCTGCTGATTCTGGAGCTGGTAAAGCGAATGTTGCAGCGCAAGGTCTCCGTCAAGCAGATGGAAGGTCCGATAGGGATCGCCCGCGTAACCGGCATGTACGCTCAGCAGCAGGGCTGGACACCGCTGATGGGAGTCATGGCCGCCATCAGCCTCAACCTCGGTATCTTCAACCTGTTTCCCATCCCAATCCTCGACGGCGGACTGATCCTGCTGCTGTTGATCGAGTCGGTCATACGGCGCGACATCAGCCAGCCAATCAAGGAACGCATCTACCAGGCCGCTTTCGTCTGCCTCATCCTGTTCGCCGGCATGGTGATCTTCAACGATATGATGAAAGTGATTCCGGGGATCACGCACCACGTGCAGTGAGGCGGTTGCATCTGGTCGGTGTCATCCTGAGCGCAGCCGGGGTCCCCGGCGACGGCCGCTTTTGCCGTTGCTGGGGTGGAGCAGCGAAGGATCTGCTGTTCCGGTTCTGGCGGCGTGCTGACCGCTCTCAGGGTCGCGAATGATAAACTAAGCACATTCCCATGGCTTCGATTAAGCGCAAAAAGACGTACATGGCCACTGTCGGCGGCGTCCGGCTGGGCGGAGATGCGCCCATCGTGGTGCAGTCCATGACCAACACGGATACGGCGGACGTTTCCGGAACCGTAGCCCAGGTGGCCGCCTTGGCTCGCGCCGGATCGGAGCTGGTCCGGGTGACCGTAAATAACGATGCTGCCGCGCAAGCGGTGCCGGAGATCGCGGAGCGGCTGGCGCAGCAGGGCGTGCAGGTGCCCATCATCGGCGACTTCCATTACAACGGCCACCTGCTGCTGAAGAAGTATCCGGCGTGCGCGCGGGTGCTGGCCAAGTATCGGATCAACCCCGGCAACGTCTCCATCGGCCGCAAGGACGACGACAACTTCCGCACCATGATCGAGGTCGCCATCGAAAATCAGCGGCCGGTGCGCATCGGCGTGAACTGGGGCTCGCTCGACCAGCAGTTGCTGACGCGCATGATGGACGCGAATTCCAAGCTGGCCGAGCCTCTGGACGCTCGTGCCGTCATGATGGAAGCGATGACCGCCAGTGCCCTGCACTCGGCCGAACGCGCCGAGCAGTATGGAATGCGCCCCGAACAAATCATCATCAGCGCCAAGGTGAGCGGAGTGCAAGACCTGATCGACGTCTACCGCGCGCTGGCTGCCCGCTGCAAATATGCGCTGCACCTGGGGCTCACCGAGGCCGGCATGGGCGCCAAAGGCATTGTCAGCAGTACCGCCGGACTGGCCGTTCTACTGCAGGAAGGCATTGGCGACACGATCCGCGTTTCGCTCACGCCCGCGCCCAACGGCGACCGCAGCGAAGAGGTGCGCGTGGCGCAGCAGATACTGCAATCGATGGGCATCCGCAGCTTCTCCCCGCAGGTGACCGCCTGCCCAGGCTGTGGCCGCACCACTTCGACCTACTTCCAGCAGTTGGCGGAGCGGATTCAGGATTACTTGCGCGAGCAGATGCCGGCGTGGCGAAAGCAGTACGAGGGCATCGAGGAAATGAAGCTGGCGGTCATGGGGTGCGTGGTAAACGGCCCGGGCGAAAGCAAGCACGCTAACATCGGCATCTCGCTGCCGGGCACGTTTGAGGAACCGAAAGCCCCTGTGTTTGTCGACGGCCGCCTGATGACAACGCTGCGCGGCGACAAGATCGCGGAAGAGTTCATCGCCATCCTCGACGAGTACGTCGAGACCCATTACTCGAAAAAAGAAGCGCAAACAGCCGTCAGTACTTAAACCTCATGAATTCAAATACTTAGCATTGCTTGGCTGGCTTCCCGCAGGTAAACAACGGGCTCAGTTTTAACCAGTTTGGCACGTTTTGTGTTCGCGTTTGATATCCGCGCTACGTCCGATAACAATGTAGCGCGGGAAGTGCAAAACTGCGGCGGACCTTCGCCATCTAAGAGATAGATTTACCATTACCGCAGCAACGTGCGGCCCCTGTCGCCGACGGATAAGGAGCTGAGATGAGAAAGTTCGTGTTGGCTTGCTGCGTCCCGTTCCTGCTGACGCTTTGCGCCCTGGCGCAGAATGCGGAGATCTCAGGCGCTTACGCGCACCTGACCGGCCCTACCGGCAAAGACGGCTTCAACTTCTCCGCCGCGTATCTTGCCACAAAGCACCTGGGACTGGAGGGTGACGTGGGCGGGTATTACACAACCGGAGACAACGTCTACACCTTAACGGCTGGACCGAAGGTAATGTTCAGCATGCGCGATGCGCTGTTCACCCCTTATCTTCATCTGCTGGTGGGCGGGGCGCACGAACTGGGCCAATACTACGTTGGAGTGCTGCCCGGCGGCGGAGTTGACGTGGGTGCCAAGCGTTTCGCCGTTCGCCTGAAGTTCGATGCGCTGCACTACAACAGCGGCACGCACGCACGCGCCGGAGTGGGTCTTGTGCTTCGCTGGTAAGCCAGTGGACGCCGCACTAATAGTCCACAGGCCGGGAGCGATGATCTCTTGCAGCAGCGGATCGATTCCGCCACACTGGTGCCATGCCTTTCAAGCGAACTCCGCGGGACTATGACGAGCAGGCACTCTACGACTACGCCGTCGGGGCGCTCGGTCGGCGCATGCACACCGTTGCCGAGCTCAAGCGTCTGATGCGAACTCGCGTGCGGCATCAACCGCTCGGCGAGCTGCTTATCGAAGTAGTGGTTGCCCGCCTGAAGGAACAGCGCTACCTGAACGACGCCGGTTATGCGGCTGCTTATTCCTCCTTTCGCAAGGAAAACGAAAAGTTCGGCAGCATGCGCGTGGTCCGCGACCTGAGGGCCAAGGGCATGCACGCGGACGTGATCGAACGCGCCGTGAAAACGGCGTACGAGGGCGTGAATGAGGAAAAACTGGCGCGCGCCTTTCTGGCTCGCAAGCGCATCGCCGCGCCGGTGGATCAAAAGCAGGCCGCGCGCATCTTCCGCGCCCTGGCGCGTGCCGGATTCCCGTCCCGCGTGATCATCCCAATTCTGAAGAAGTGGAAGGTCGAGGACGAAACGCTGAGCGCCCTCGAGCAGGAGCGGGAAGAAACGGAATCGTAGAGCATGCAGCCCAAGTTATTGGATGAAGCAACGGAGCACCTCAAGCGGGCCGACCGCCGGATGGCGCAACTGATCGAGCGCGTCGGACCATGCACGCTGAAGCTGCGGCACGAGCACTCCATCTTCTATTCATTGCTGCGCTCGATCGTCTACCAGCAGCTCGCGGGCAAGGCGGCGGCGGCGATCCTGGGCCGCGTCGATGAGTTGTTCCCGGGAGCGCTGGCCACTCCCGAGCAGATTGTGGCTGCGACCGAAGAGCGCCTGCGTTCGGCGGGGTTGTCGCGCAACAAGATGCTGGCGCTCAAGGATCTGGCGGCCAAGACGCTGGACGGCACCGTGCCGCAGGGCAGTGCCATCGATAAGATGAACGATGAGGAGATCATCGAGCGCGTGAGCCAGGTGCGCGGCATAGGCCGCTGGACGGTCGAGATGCTGCTCATCTTCCGCCTGGGGCGCATGGATGTGCTGCCGCTGGACGACTTTGGGGTGCGCAAAGGATTCCAGCGAACCTATCGCCTGCCCGATATGCCCACCAAGCAGCAAATGCTGAAAAAGGGCGAGCGGTGGAAACCGTGGCGAAGCATCGCGAGCTGGTACCTGTGGAGGGCCGCCGAGGGGCAGCCTGCGCTCAAGTCGAAAGGCGTTGCGGATAAAAGTTCGAAGCCTGCGAAGCCTAAGAGTTCGCGGGCGAGCGCGAAGAAGCCAAAGAAAAAGGCGCGAAGTTGAGGCGTCGAGCGCAAATCCTCCACCCGCACCACTAGCCCACCCAAAGAAACTGCCCCAGGCTCAAAGCTTGTGACTTTTTCGGACGGTACCCCACATCTGCCGCAGTTAGCAGATGTGGGACTTGGGCACCAGTCGAACTACCCCACGTTAGCCAAAAGCGGGCGAACGTGGGGCACCAAGCCGAAAGATTCATCAATAAAACTCAGCGCGGCACGGGACAGTCTCATGGGAGCTTCGCGTTGCTCAGCATGACGCAAGGAAAACGCTGCCTACTTCAGTTCCACCGTGTATTTCGCGTGACACTGGTTGCCCGGGTCGAAGTAAACGGTGCGCTGTTTGTCGCCTGACTTGATATCGAACTGAATCGGCTTCTTGGAGTAGTTCGGCAGCCCTGTGAACTCCGCCTTGCCGTAGTAGTTGGTGCTCACCGTCAGGTCGCTCTTGTGCGCCACTCCCCAGCGAATCAGAGTGTGGATCGCCGCCTGGTACACAGGCTTGCCTTTATCGTCGAGCACGTCGAACGCGGCAGTGCAGTCGCCGCGGTCGGCGCTGATGCTCGGAACTTGGGCGCTCGCGTCGGGAGCACTATTGTTAGGGGCGCTCTCCTGCGCGCCAAGCAGTGAGCCCATCAGTAAGACAACCAGCAGAATCGGAACCGCAAGTTTAGCTCTCATCGAGATGAATAGTAACTCCGAACGAGCGCAAGATGAAATCCTGATGACTGGTGGGCGGAAAGGACGCCACCCGAAGAACTACCCCACTCAAGCCAACAGAAGGCTTGAATGGGCCACCCGCCGAACTACCCCACGTTTAGCCAAGAGCAGGAGAACCTGGGGCACCAGGCAATCAACGGTTAGGATAGGTTTGTCATTCTGACCGGGAGCGAAGAATCCCAGCACGGCGTGGAGCTGAGGCGAGGCCGCAGGGTTTCATCAAGAAATCCCGCAGCGGCGCAGAGCAGGACGGTCTCGTGGGATCCTTCGCTGCGCTCAGGATGACAGCGCTTGAGATTTGCTGTGGCTTCGCTCCCCACCCGGCAGCCATCGCGAATGCTAAAATCAACAATTCAGTTCCCTTCTCCCGCAGCCCTTGAGCGCGGTTGCGCCGGGAACTCGCAAAATTATGACGCACTCAGCCAAGCCCTCAGGCAATCAAGTTCGACGCATGTTCCTGGACTTCTTTATCTCGAAGGGGCATAAAGAGATTCACTCGTCTTCGCTGGTGCCGGCCAACGATCCGACGCTGCTGTTTACCAATGCCGGCATGAACCAGTTCAAAGATGTCTTCCTCGGGCTGGAGAAGCGCGACTACCAGCGCGCTACCACTTCGCAGAAGTGCGTGCGCGCCGGCGGCAAGCATAACGATCTGGAGAACGTCGGCTTCACCAACCGTCACCACACGTTTTTCGAGATGCTGGGGAACTTCTCGTTTGGCGATTACTTCAAGAAAGATGCCGTCGCCTACGCCTGGGAGCTGGTCACTTCGCCTCAGTGGTACGCCATCGATGGCAGTAAGCTCTACGCGACCATTTTTAAAGGCGAAGGCGGCGTGCCGCGCGACGACGAGGCTTATGGGCACTGGCTGAGTGTGGGCGTGCCCGCCGAACGCATCTTCGAGATGGGCATGAAGGATAACTTCTGGGCGATGGGCGACACAGGCCCCTGCGGCCCGTGCAGCGAACTGCACTACGACATGGGAGTGGAATCCTCGGACAAAAAGAACCCCGAGTGCGCTGCGGGAGAGTGCAAGTTTCCGTGCGAGTGCGGGCGCTACGTAGAGATATGGAACCTGGTGTTCATGCAGTTCGACCGCGACGCCAATGGCGTGCTGAATCCCTTGCCCAAGCCCTCGATTGATACCGGCGCGGGACTGGAGCGCGTGACCGCCGTGCTGCAAGAGGAAATTTCCAACTACGATACCGACCTGTTCAAGCCGCTGATTAAGCGCGCGGCGGAGTTGACGGGAGTTCTACCTACTGAAGGGAAGCGGTTCGGGAAGTCGATGCTCCCCGAGATGCCGTATTCGGAAAAAGATGCTGAAGCCGACGCGAACAGTTTGCGGCACAACGCGTCATCGCTGCGTGTGATCGCCGATCACGCGCGAGCCGCTACGTTCCTGATCTCCGACGGCGTAGTGCCGGCCAACGAAGGACGCGGATACGTGCTGCGCAAGATCATGCGCCGCGCCATCCGTCACGGACGCCTGCTTGGGCAAAACAATCCATTCCTACACGAGATGGTCTATGCCGTACGCGACGAGATGCAGGAGGCTTATCCGGAATTGAAAGAATCCGCCGAGCGGGTGGCACGAGTGGTGAGGGTAGAAGAACACCGCTTCGCGCACACGCTGGATATTGGGCTGCAAAGGCTGGAAGAAGATCTGGCCGCTTTATACAACGACTTGCTGCCTGTCATTCGAGAGACCTTTGTCGAGGCAAATTCGGAGCTTTTAGTTCGTGTAACGAGATTAGGCACGAATCGTGTGAACCAGTTCCAGTATGCCGGCGAGCTCTACAAATTTTCGGCAGGCGGGATAGGCACCAAAGTTCCGCGTCACATTTGGAAATATCAGATTGCAAATAGTAAGCCTGAAGGCCTGCTTGAGCTTGCTGCAGAGGACATGTTCCGCGACCTCGTTTGGGATATTGTTCGGAATGTTCCAGCCAGCGAAATTTCCCAGAAATATCAGCCATACTTCGACGACAAGCCTATTGCTGGATTGATTCAGGAACTCCAAACTCGAGTTAGCAGCTCGCGGGTTGTGTACTCGGGCGAAAAAGCTTTCAAGCTATACGACACGTTCGGGCTCCCACTCGATTTCATTCAAGACACATGCCGGGATTTAGGCATTGAGTTCGACCAAGCGGGCTTCGATCTCGCTATGGACGAGCAGCGCGAGCGAGCGCGGGCCTCGTGGAAAGGCGGGGCAGGCAAGCAGACGGCGAGTCCGGTATATCGCGAGCTGCGTCCGACTGAGTTTACTGGCTATGAGCGTCTCTATGCGGATGCTAATGTCCTTGCGATCACCAAGAACGGTTCGAGCGTACCTGAATTAAATCCCGGAGAAGAAGGCGAAATCATCTTGGACGTTACGCCGTTTTATGCCGACTCCGGTGGACAGGTTGGTGATGTCGGTATCCTGAAGAGCCGGTACAGTGACATAATTCTGGCGGATGTGACAGGTTGCTATCAACCGATTCAGGGTATTCGAGCTCACCAAGTTCGGGCCAAAGAACACATCGTCGTTGGTGAACAGGTCCGTGCGGTCGTCGATGAGGGAACTCGCCGGGCGACAATGCGCCATCACACTGGCACGCATCTGCTGCATGCGGCGCTGCGCAACGTGCTGGGGACGCATGTGAAGCAGGCCGGATCGCTGGTCGACCAGAGCCATTTGCGCTTTGACTTTTCGCACTTTGCCGGGGTCGAGGACGAAGAGTTGCAGGACATCGAGGACCTGGCGAACCGGGAAGTGCTGCGCAACGATCGCGTGGAAGTGATCCCGGACGTGCCGATCGACGTGGCCGTGAATGAGTACAAGGCGATGGCGCTGTTCGGCGAAAAGTATGGCGACAAGGTGCGGGTGATCCGGGTCGGCGATTTTTCGACCGAGCTGTGCGGCGGCACGCACACGTCGGCTACGGGCGAGATCGGGCTGATCAAGATTCTGAAGGAAAGCAGCGTCTCGGCGGGAGTGCGCCGGCTGGAGGCGGTGGCAGGCGAGGCCTCGCTGCGGCACTTCCGGGTGGATCATCAGTTGGAAGGCGTTGTCTCCGGGCTGGTAGGGCGCTCGGATGCGTCTCCGGCGGAGGCTCTACGCCTGGAGATGGAGCGCAAGGAAGACGAGATCAAGCGGCTGCGCAAAGAGCTGGAACAGGCGCGCATGAAGTCGGCCTCATCTTCGGTGGCGACGATCGGCGAGCGAGTGCGCGAGATCAAGGGCGTGAAGGTGCTGGCGCATCGCGCCGATAATCTGGAGCGTCCGCAACTGCGTACCCTGATGGACAACCTGCGCAACAAGATAGGCTCCGGCGTGGTGGTGCTGGGCTCGGTGAGCGACGGCAAAGTGGCGATCATCGTGGGCGTGACCAAAGACCTGACGAGCCGGGTACAGGCGGGCAAGGTCGTGGGCAAAGTGGCGCAGAAGGTGGGCGGCTCCGGCGGCGGACGCCCGGATATGGCGGAGGCCGGCGGCAAAGATCCGCAGGCACTCGACTCGGCTCTGAACGCGAGCTACGAGGTCGTCGAGGAATTGCTTCAGCCCTGAAGAAACTACCCCACGTTAGGGCAGTTCCCGGATTGGTGTAGCCGAAATTTCCTAAGGGAATGTCATGGCGACCGGAGCGAAGCGGAGTGGAGCCACCCTTTGTTTTTCGGCAGCAGGAACAAAAGGTGGCTCGACTCCGCTCGCCATGACAGTTTGAGTTCATCGCGGCTATACCTACCAGGGAAGCGCTCTAGGATTGCACCTTGTACGTAGATTCTCACGCTCACATCGAGGGCCGTCAGTTCGACCGTGACCGCCCGGAAATGCTGCTCCGGGCACGCCAGGCCGGCTTGGCCGCCATGCTCGCCATTGGCAATGGCGACAGCCCGGCGGAGGTCGATTGCGCCATCCCCTATGCCGAGCAGCACGATTGGATATGGACCAGCATTGGCATCCATCCGCATGAGGCGCGTCTGGCCGACCGTGACGCCTACGAAAAAATGTCGGCCCTTGCCCGGCATCCGCGCGTCATTGCCTGGGGCGAGATCGGGCTTGACTATCACTACGATCACTCTCCGCGCGATGTGCAGCGGCGGGTTTTTGTCGAGCAGATGGAACTGGCGGCCGCGGCCCGTAAGCCGATCATCATTCACTGCCGGCCGTCTGACAACAGCCAGAACGCCTGGGATGATCTGCTGCTCCTGTTGCGGCAGCATTGGCTGGGCAGCGGACTGGGCGGCATCCTGCATTGCTTCACCGGGCAACCGGAGCACGCACGCGCGGCGCTTGATCTGGGATTCATGCTCAGCTTTGCCGGCAACATTACCTACCCAAAGGCGCAGAATATTCGTGAAACCGCCGCTAAAGTGCCACTTGACCGCTTCTTCATCGAGACCGATTCGCCCTATTTGGCGCCAATTCCTCATCGCGGCAAGCGCAACGAACCGGCGTTCGTGGTCGAGGTCGCACGGCAAATTGCCGAGTTGCGCGGCAGCACGCAACCAGAGGTCGCACGCACGACGGCGGAGAATTTTTTCCGCTTCTTCGGGCTATCGCAGCCTGGGGAAGGCATCACGGCGACATAGGGCTGTGCGGTTTATCAGCTTTGTCATACACTAGTGGCAATGGCAGCCGAGAATACATTTGATATCGTCAGCAAGGTTGATTTGCAGGAAGTTTCGAACGCCATCCAACAGGCGTTGAAAGAGATTCACCAGCGCTTCGACTTGAAGAACTCGCACTCCGAGATCACGATCGAGGGCAAGGAAGCTCTCATTCTGGCCTCGCAGGATGACTATAAGCTCAAGGCGGTCAACGACATCCTGCAGGCGAAGTTGGTCAAGCGCGGGGTTCCGCTCAAGGCGCTTTCTTACGGCAAAATCGAGCCGGCGGCAGGCTCAACCGTTCGCCAGAAGGTGACCATGCAGCAGGGCATCCCCACGGAGAAGGCGCGCGAGATCGTCAAAACGATCAAGGATTCAAAGAAGAAGGTCCAGGCATCGATCCAGGGTGATTTTGTGCGGGTCAGCGGACGCGATCGCGATATCTTGCAGGAGGTCATGGCCTTGCTCCGGCAAAAGGACTTCGGAATCGACATGCAGTTCACCAACTATCGCTCACTTTGAGCTTCACCACGAACACCAGGAACCCTTTGAACAGCTCCGCCACCACGGTGAACACGAGAGGAATTTTCGAACTGCTGCGCGACGATCTGGCGGCCATCGAGCAGGAGTTCGGCCGCGACACGGTCTCCAGCGTCAGTGTCATCACCGAGATCGGCGAGTATCTGCGCGAAGGCGGCGGCAAGCGTCTGCGCCCCGCCCTGCTGCTGCTGGCCGCCAAACTCATGGAATACCGTGGAACCGGGGCCGTGCGGCTGGGCGCCGTCGTGGAGATCATTCACACCGCCACGCTCGTCCACGACGACATCATTGACGACGCGCGAACCCGCCGCGGGCGTCCTTCGGCCAACACGCGATGGGGCAACTCCAAGTGTGTGCTCGCCGGCGACTGGCTTTACATGCAGGCCTTCAAAATCGCCGTGCAGGAGCGCAACTTCCGCGTGCTCGACCTGCTCATCGCCCTCACCCAGCAGATGGTGGAAGGCGAACTGCTCCAGATGGAAAAGCTCGGCCGGCCCATCACCATGGACGAGCATCTCGATCTCATCTACCGCAAAACCGCCTGCCTGTTTGCCACCTGCACCGAGTTGGGCGGAGTTCTCGGCGGCGCAACCGAAGCGCAATCACGCGCCCTCGGCTCATACGGCAGGAACGTCGGCATGGCTTTTCAAATCGTCGACGACGTGCTCGATCTCACCGCCTCCGAAGAGGTGCTTGGCAAACCCGTGGCCAGCGACCTGCGCGAAGGCAAAGCCACTATGGCCGTCATTCATTCCATGGAACGGTGCATTCCGGCCGAACGGCAGTTGATCGAGAAGGTATTGCAGGAACGCGCGTTCAACGGCGTGAACCACACCGACGTTCTCGAGGTGCTCAGCCGCTATCGGTCGCTGGAGTACGCTACCTCGCAGGCAACCGAATACGCACAAGCGGCGACTCGCGAGTTGCAAAGCTTCCCCGATAACGAGTTCAAGCGCGCTCTGCTTTGGGTTCCCCAGTTCGTGGTGGCGCGCCAGAAGTAAGCTGCGCACTGCCAATCACGAAAGTGGAGTTTGCCGGTCATGTCTCGCGACACCGGCACGGCTTTGGTCACCGCTCACATCTGGCTGTGACAATAATCACTTCCCGTATGGGCATGAGCGCCTGAGAATGCATATACACGGGGGTGTGGTCTGTACATCTCTGTGACCGATTTCACCAATCGCTGGCGCTCTGTTGCACTCCCCTGAATTCTCAGCGGACCAATCACGGCAGAGGGTAGGCGCCTGAAAAGAGGCATCATGGCACGTGGTTCCGTGTCAATTGTGGTCGAGCGATGTAAGGCCTGCGGTTTCTGCGTGGAGTTTTGTCCAACCAAGGTTCTGGCACTCTCTTCCGCGTTCAACTCCAAGGGATATCATCCACCGCACATGGTTGCTGCCGATAAGTGCAGCGGGTGCGATCTCTGCGGCATGTACTGCCCGGATTTTGCCATTCACGGTTACCGGCTGCCCAAGGAAGCCGGCGCAGCGGAAGATAAGGAAGACAAGAAGGAGGCTCCCGATGCACGCTGATCCTCGCGGAGTGCTGACTGGTTCACATTTTCTCGACGGCGATCATGCCGCCTGCGAAGGCGCGCTGGCCGCCGGGGCGCGCTTTGCCGCCGGTTACCCGATTACTCCCTCCACGGAAATCGTGGAACGCTTCGCCTCGCGTGTGCCCATGGTGGGCGGGACGTTCATCCAGTTGGAAGATGAGCTGGCCGCTTCCATTTGCATTCAGGGCGCCGTCTGGGCCGGGTCCAAAGCCTTTACGGTGACCTCGGGACCGGGCTTTTCGCTCATGATGGAGCATATCGGCCTGGCGGCGATGACCGAAACGCCCTGTGTTTTCATGGACGTGCAGCGCGGCGGACCGTCCACTGGCTTGCCGACTCTGCCGGCGCAAGCTGACATGATGCAGGTCAAGTGGGGATCGCACGGCGATTACGAAACTATCGCCCTTTGCCCGAGTTCGCCGCAGGAGTGCTTCGACCTGGCGATCAAGGCCTTTAACCTGGCGGAAAAATATCGCGTTCCCACCTTCCTGATGTTGGACGAAGTCGTCGGCCACATGACGGAAAAGGTTGTGATCCCTCCGGCGGACCAGATCGAGATTGAGCCCCGCCGCTTCACCACGAAAAAGCCCAGTGAGTTCAAGTTGTTCGAACCCGACGCCGACGGCATCCCTGAGATGACGAAGGCCGGCGAGGGCTATAACATCCACGTCACCGGTCTGACCCACGACGAGCGCGGCTACCCGAACATGTCTCCCGCCATGCAGGACACGCTGGTAAGACGTCTGCAAACGAAGATTTTGAACAACGCTGAGAAGATCTGGATGTACGACGAGCAGAACACCGGCGACGCCGATGTTGTGGTGGTCTGCTACGGCATTACGGCGCGGATCGCGCAACGCGCGATCGATATGGCTCGCGCCCAGGGTGTCAAGGTCGGCAAGTTCCGGCTGATCACCGCATGGCCGTTCCCCGATAAGCCAATTCGTCAACTGGCTTCCAAGATCAAGGCGTTTGTCGTGCCCGAGCTGAACCTCGGACAAATGGTGCGCGAAGTCGAGCGCGCGGCCGCCGGTCAGGCCAAGACTGTCCTGGTGGGGCACGCCGGGGGCAGCGTTCACCGTCCGGAAGACATTCTGAAGGCGATCATGGAGGTGGCGCGATGAGCGACTGTCAATTAACTTGTCCGGCGAACCCTTCTGAGCAGTTTCTGCGCTCCGAGCGAATCCCGCACATATGGTGTCCGGGTTGCGGCATCGGCACCACCGTAAACTGTTTCACCCGCGCGCTGGTGGAAGCCAAGATCGATCTCACTAAGACCGTTGTTGTCTCCGGCATCGGCTGCACTGGGCGCGTTGCCGGCTATGTGGATTTGGACTCCTTCCACACCACTCACGGCCGCGCCATCCCCTTCGCCACCGGGCTCAAGATGGCCAACCCGAAGCTCGACGTGGTGGTCTACAGCGGCGATGGCGACCTGTTCGCCATCGGCGGCAACCACCTGATTCACGCCGCCCGCCGCAACATCAATCTCAAGGTCATCTGCGTGAACAACATGATTTACGCCATGACCGGCGGCCAAACGGCGCCGACCACGCCCAATGACGTCACGACCTCGACCGCGCCTTACGGAACCTACGATCCGGCCTTCAACCTGCCGTACTTGGTGGAAGCCGCCGGCGCCTGCTACGTGGCGCGCTGGACTACCTATCACGTGCGCCAGTTGGCCCTGTCGATGAAGGAAATGTTCAAGAAAAAAGGCTTCTCGTTCATCGAGGTTCTCTCGCCCTGCCCGACGCTTTATCAGCGCCGCAACAAGATGGGCGACGGGCTTGACGCCATGAAGTTCTACAAGGAGCACAGCAAGATCAAGCACGGCGCGCCGACCAACGAAGTCGGGCTCACCAAGGCGGGCGAGATTATTCTCGGCAAGTTTGTCGATCGCGAGCGCCCCGATTATCAGCAGATGATGAACGCGCACTTCCACGAAGAGCTGGGCGACCGTTACATCGAGATGGAGGAACCGGTATGCAGCTAACCGAAATCCGTATCGCCGGCTTCGGCGGACAGGGCGTGATTCTTTCGGCAATCGTAATCGGCAAGGCCGCATCGATCGTCGATGGCAACCATGCCACCATGACCCAGAACTTTGGTCCTGAGGCGCGTGGCGGCGCCTGCAGCGCTCAGCTCGTTCTCTCCGATCAGCCGGTGCTCTATCCCTACCTGACCAAGCCGGACATCCTGGTGGTCATGTCGCAGGAAGCCTACGTGAAGTTCTCGCCCGAGCTTCGGCCTGGCGGCCTCATGCTGATCGAGCAGGATCTGGTGCGTGTCTCCAACATTCCCGTGGGCACGCGTATTTACGGCATCCCGGCAACTCGCATCGCCGAGGAAATCGGCAAGCGGATGGTCTCGAACATCGTCATGACAGGCTTCTTCGGCGCCGTTACTGGCGTGCTGACGCGGGAATCGCTGCGCAAGGCCATTGAAACCTCCGTTCCGAGCGCGTTCCGTGAACTGAACCTCAAAGCCTACGACCGAGGCTTTGATTATGGGCTCGAACACCTCCAGGCCGGCGCTTTGAAATTAGAGGAGCTGGAAACGGAATTGGTGCGGGAGTAGTCGCCCGAAGAAAGAGAAAGAATTAATGAGGGTGCCCCACGTTTGCCCGTCGGGTCCCCGGTGAGCCTGCTCGCTGGGGTGATTGGGCTAACGTGGGGTAGTTTTTTCGAGCGGGAGGGATGTCCCGAACTCGACGCCTCGACGTGCGCTCCGGTCGATAGTGAACGCCTACTTCTTCTCTTCCACCGCGGGCTTTGTCTCTTCGACGACGATGACCTTTGTCTCCGCCGGGGCGCTCGGCGGAGCAGCGCTGGGAGGCTTCGCCTCGGGCTCCGGGGAGCCACCCAACCCACTTTTGAAGTTGCGAATCCCCTCTCCCAGTCCCTTACCCAACTCGCCTAGTTTTTTCGGCCCAAACAACAACAGAGCGATCGCGAAGATCAACAGCAGCTCCGGCATGCCAAGATGCATAATCTGGTCTCCTTTTCAGGCGAACGGACACGAGTCGGGCCAGGAGGGTTCCGCTTCGCCCCGTTATTCATTGTACCCACTTGTGGCCGGGAGCGTCAGATACGGAAAAACGAGTAGTGGGTCAGCTTCCGAGCCGCCCGCGACCGTCTTGACATCGCTATCGGTCAGGCCAAACTGGATTCCCTTATCTACTCCATCACTCAGTCTTGATGACAAGCTTCAGCATGAAAGCAAGCACGGTCGAAACAAAGAGGAAGCCGGACAGCGCCAGCAATCCGGTATTGAATGACCCGGTCGCATCCTTCAAGAGACCCATAATCGAGGGGCCGACAAATCCGCCGATCGTGCCCACGGAATTAATTAGGGCGAGGCCGCCAGCGGCACCGATACCCGAGAGGAAACGTGTCGGAATTGTCCAGAGTATGGCGCGGGCTGTATTGGTCCCGACCACGGCAGCCGTCAGGCCGGCAAGCGAGATGACGAACGAGTGCGACCAGATTGCCAGCACCAATCCCAACGCGGAGAGCAGGCAGGTCATTGCAAGATTGAATATCTTGCGACCACTTCGGTCGACAACGCCCGCCCACAATACCATGACAATGCAGGCAATGAGGCTCGGAATGGCGGTCAGAAATCCCACCGTGAAATTCGAGAAATGGTGCGATTTGATGATCAACGGAAGGAAAATGGCGACGCCATACGCACCCACCGTGAAGGTGAATTGCACGAGTGCCAGCAGCAGTACGCGGCTGTCTTTGAGGCTCGCCCACAGATGCCGGCGCTCGCGCTCTTTCTTCTCTCCTTGCAGGCGCTGCCTTACAATCTCCTTCTCCTCCGCGGTGAGCCAGGGGGCTTGCTCGGGAGTCTCGACAAGGACAAGCAGAAAGACGATGCCGAGGACTACGGCCGGGAACCCTTCCGAGAGCAGGAGCCACTTCCAGCCGGCGAGACCCGCGACGCCATTCAACTCCAGCAACAGGCTTGCCAGTGGGCCGCCAACCAGCGACGACGCAGGTATACCGATTAAGAACCAGGCATAGATCTGTGCACGATATTGCGCCGGGAACCATTGCGCCAGGTAATATGCGGCCCCTGGAAAGAAGCCAGCCTCCGCCACGCCCAGCAGGAAGCGCAGCAGGTAGAAACTTTTTGGCCCGGAGACGAGCATCGTCGCCATGGAGATGATTCCCCAGCTAATCATGATCCGCGACAGCCAGAGTCGCGCGCCGAAACGATAAAGAGCGACGTTGCTGGGCACCTCGAAGAAACAATAGCCGAGGAACAAGATTCCCGAGCCGTAGCCGAATGCGGTCGCGCTCAACCCGATATCATGGTTCATCGTCAGCGCGGCGAAGGCGACATTCGTGCGATCCAGAAAGTTCACGATATAAGCAATCGTGATGAGCGGAAGAATCCGCCACGCGATCTTGCTGAAGACCTGCTTCTCGCGCGCCTCGCTCCCCAGGTTGGGGGCCATCCCGGATAATTCCGTGTTCACGCTATTGCCCATGGTGCGCCGTCATTGCCGATGCTGTTCATTGTACCCACTTTCGGCCTGGAGCAGCCTCAGTGCTTCTCACTCCAAACCTGGGCCTCCCGCCATTTATCGAATCATCAGCCCCTCTAAGGTTAAGACCTAGAGGCAATCCCTCACTTTGAGTTACGACAAAATACAGGGAAACACTTAGGTACACGCTCTATATTTCCTGAGTACGCCCGCCGATAGCCTGGACTTTGCCAGGAAGAAATTCCTGAAGGAGTTCAAGCTTTGGAAAAGACGTCTTGGATCACACTCGGAACGGTGGTGCTGCTTTGCCTGATGCTGGCGACCATCGGCTGCGGAGGAAAGACGAGCAACAGTCCCACTTCCACTGCGGCCGCTACCCCCACATCGGGCACCACGGCCACAACCTCGGCTGGGGCTTCAACGCCGAATACGGCGACTGCGCCTGGTTCCGCATCGACCGAGACGACCACTGCGACTGCGCCTGGTTCCACATCGACCGCGACGACCACTGCGACCCCAGCTTCAGTAGCCTCGGCGTCGGCTAATTCCTCTGCATTGCCAACTCCACCTGCAGGCGCAAAGGTGTTTAGCCAGCTCGAGCAGATGTTGGGATGGGAGTCTTGTGGTTCAGTCTCCTGTGCTGGTGGTAGCGGCAAATCGTCATACTGGAAGGCGCAGAACCAGACCACTCCGTCACTCTCTGGCAGCAGCATGGAGCTGTACAACTCAGGCGAAAATGCCAATGCGCTTTGGTGGATGCATCTGGGCGCTGATGACAGTGTGTCGAATTTTCTTTGGGATTTCTATGTGCGACTGGATAGTGCATCAACCTCTGCCGCTCAGGCCCTTGAGTTCGATGCATTCCAATTCGTAGGTGGCTACGACTACATGATTGGAAGCCAGTGCAACTACGCAGGCGCAGTGTGGGATGTGTGGGATGAGTTGAACGGTAAGTGGGACTCCACGAACATTCCTTGCAAACCGCTTGCGCCAAATGTCTGGCATCACATCCAGTGGTACGTGCAGCGCGTGCCCAACACCCACACCTATCACTATGTCACGCTGGTCGTGGACGGAACGCCATATACGATTGATAAAACCTATTCCGCCAAGAAGAACGGGTGGGCGGACAATCTCGGGGTCCAGTATCAGCTCGATGTGAATAAAACTGGTACCGGGTACCATGAGTGGATTGACCAGTCAACGTTTACGGTGTGGTAGAGGGTGCCCCATATTTGCCTTGGCAAATGTGGGGTTGTTCGGCCCCGTTTTCAGTTCTTCGACCTCCCGACGGACAAGCAATTCCCACGCTCGAAAGACAATACCAAAGTCAACCACCCCACATCTCAGCTTGGCCATCACCAGGGGCAGGCGCAGATGGATAGCTTGCAGTCTGTCAAGTGCGATAATCGAACACTGCGGCCTGCGGGCGGCTTGACCGATGGGGTATACCCCGCGAACGGGCTTTCAAGCCCTGCGGTGATACCTTGGATATACCGACCGCGGAATTGCTCTATCGCCCAGCGACTGGAGCAAGGCAGTTACTTCTTATCTTGAACGGAGGACTCTTGGCTCGCATACAACTTACTCCCGTGGCTGAAATGACGCCGCAGCAACGCTCTGTGTACGACGAGGCGGCGGGTGGTATTAGAGGGCACGCCCCGGCGCCGATGATAGCCTGGTTGCAGAACGCCGAGTTGGCGCACCGCGCGCAGAAACTTGGTGAACTTGTTCGCTACCAGACCAGCCTGCCGCCCTATCTGTCGGAATTCGCTATCCTGGTCGTCGCCCGTCATTGGACGGCGCACTTCGAGTGGCAAGCGCATAAGAAGGAAGCGCTCAAGGCCGGCATCAATCCCGCGGCGATCGAGATGATCGCCTCTCGCCGTCGCCCGGACTTCGCGGACGACGCGCAGCAAGCGGTGTTCGACATCAGCAACAGTCTGCTCGAAACCAAGTCCATCGCCGACGATCTTTACCAGACCGGCATTCGCGCTCTCGGCGAGAAGGGCATGGTTGAGCTGGTCGCCATTCTTGGCTACTACTCGCTGGTGGCGATGACTTTGAACGCGTTTGAAATCGGTCTGCCCGAATCGCTTCAGCCTGAGCTTCTGGGTGGCCCGTCCGGCAACGCGAAGTAAGCGGGGCGGGCCGCGTTGGCAAGCGGCTTGCCGCGCGTTATGCCGGGGCGCCTGGCCGCATTGTCGCTTGCGACGGCGCCCCTGTGCCCCGCTGAATCCATCCGGCTCCGCGCAGCCTGTCCCTCGAAACAGGATTCCGGCGCCAACCTACTGAAAATCAATCTGCCGGTAGGTCACTTGCCCGTCCAGAATTGTCATCTGCGGAACCAGCACGTTTTCACCGGTGATCGAATCTCCCAGGATATCCTTCACTTTCAGTTTCTTTTTTCCCAGACGGAAGACCGCAACGTCGGCAAGCGCCCCCGGTGAGAGCGTGCCGAGTTTCCCTTTCATTCCAATCAGGCGTGCCGGAACCGAAGTGCATGCGGCGACCACCTGTTCGAGTTTCATCCCCATGTTCAGGTACTTCATCATGACGAACGGCAAACTGAAGACAAAGTCTCCGTAAAGAGTTTTTTTCGTCACGTCGCTGCTGATAACGTCGGGAATGAATCCCTCCGCCAGCGCGGCTTGAGCAACCTTGAAGGAGAAGTTGTTCCGTCCGTTGCAAGCGTCGAAGACCACCCCGGCCTTCTGCGCGGCAAAGAGCGCGGGCCTGATCTTGCCGTTCGCGCCGACGATGGTCTCCCCGTCCCCCTGGTGCGCGTGGCAGTAAACGTCGCCGGAGCGCAACATGCCGGCAATCTTCTCCGGCGCTGCCACGGGGTTGGTGGTATGCACCACAACCGGGCACTTCAACCGCCGCGCAATCTCCAGGGTGACTTCCAGCGGCTTGATTCCAAAATCGCCGACAATCTCTTTCGATACCCTGATTTTGATGCCCAGCAACTGTCCGCGATAGCGGCTCAGCAATTCCCCGATTGCGGCCTCGTCGTAATACTTGGGGTTGAGTTCCTCGGAGTATCGCGATGCGATCAGACCGCCCGAAGAAATATTTACGAAGCTGAAGATACGCGTCCGGCACGTGGCCACGGTCGTGCGCATGAAATAGTCGAAGTTCGCCGATCCGCAACTGCCCGCGTCGACGCCGGTCGTAACTCCCATCGGAAGCAGAGCGATATCGGCATCAACGCCGGATTCCGTTCCTCCTCCAGACAGATGTGCGTGGAAATCTATGAGTCCCGGAAACACCAGACATCCTTTGGCGTCGATGGTTCTCTCCGCCTCCACGGCTTCCCCGCCCTTGGTTTGACCGACGATTTTGTTGCCACGAATAAGCACTTCGCCGGCGCCGTTGATGCCTCGTTCCGGGTCGACGATGGTTCCGCCAATGATTCTCAAATCAACTTTCACGTCAACATTCCTCCCGAATTGAAGTTCCAAATTGAAGTTAGATCCGTTTCCTACTCCGCACCTATCCCGTAAATTTCTGAAACGCTCTGGCAAATCCGGGGATGGATTTTTCAACGGTCTCCCGCGGAACGGTCACCGACAGCCTCATATAGCCGCCGCGGCCGAATCCAATGCCCGGCACCGCGAGCACACCTTCGGCGGCAAGACGGCGGACGAAGGCAATGTCGTCCGGGATGGGTGTCTTCACGAAAATGAAATACGAGCCCTCGGGCCTTTTGAGCTGGTAGCCGATCCGCTCCAGCGCGGCGCACAGCAGGTCGCGCTTCTCCTGGTAGCCGCCCACGTCCACGGTGGCATCGTGCGCCTCGGCCACCACCCTTTGCCAGATGGCGGGAGCGTTGATGAACCCCAGGACGCGGTTGCTGAAAGCGCAGGCGTTGCGCAGTCCAGCCAGACCGGGAAGCCTGGGCGAAAGCGCAAGGTATCCGATCCTCTCGCCGGGGATGGCCTGCGACTTCGACCACGAATTGCAGATGACGGTATTGGAAACGATGGATGCCACTTCCGGTTGCCGCCTACCGTCGTACACCAGATGCTTGTAGGGCTCGTCGCTGAGGACCACAATCGGGTGGCCGGCTCGGGCGAGCATGCTCTCTAACTCGCCGAGAACGCTTGCGGAATACACGCGGCCAGTCGGGTTATTGGGTGTGTTCAGGATGATGGCTTTGGTTCGAGGAGTAATCGCCGCTGCAATGCGCTCCGCATCCGGCAGGAACTCTTCGTCCGTATCCACGCTCACCATCCGCCCGCAGTGGTTGCCGATGTAAAACCGATACTCGGAGAAGCAGGGCAGCAGCACGATGACTTCATCGCCCGGATCGAGAATCGACTTGAGCAGCACGTTGCATGCGCCCGCCGAGCCCACGGTCATGAAGACGTTTTCGGCGGTAAAGTCCAGGCCGGTTTCTTTGCGCAACTGCGCCGCCAGGATTTCGCGCACCCGCGGAAACCCCGCATTGGGCATGTAGGCATGTAATCCAGGACGGTTTTCCGCCACCAACCGCCGAAGCGTTTCGATCACCCTGCGCGGAGGCTCGACCTCCGGGTTGCCGAGCGTGAAATCATAAACCTTGTCGGCGCCGCGTTCCTGCTTCAGCCGTGCGCCCTCCTCGAACATACGGCGTATCCAGGAAGAGTGCTCCAGTTGTTCGGCGATCGTCTTGGCAATCAGCATGTCGTCGAAGCATACACCTGCTCTCGCCTTCATGCCATCCACCCCAACAAGCCGAAAGCAGTTTGCAGGGGACCCCGGCGGCAGCGCCGGCTACTTTTTCAAGACTGCGCCGCTTTCGAGCACGTTGATTCCAGACGCCTGCAAGCGCTCGATCGCCGCATCCGGATCGCCGAAGCGGAAGATCAGGATCGCCTTGTCGCCATTGCCGAACGGAAAGGCGTACATGTACTCGATATTGATCGAGGTGCCTTCGAAGATGGCAAGGATCTCCGCCAGGCCGCCCGGCCGATCCGGCACTTCGACGGCGAGCACTTCCGTCACTTTGACGAGAAATCCGTTGTCTTGAAGCAGCCGGTTCGCTCTGGCGCAGTCGGAGACGATCATGCGCAGAATGCCGAAGCGCTGCGTGTCCGCCAGCGACAGCGCCCGGATGTCGATGCCCTCCCGAGCCAACAGCCGGCAGGGTGCAATGATCGTTCCCGGTTTATTTTCCGCGAACAACGACAACTGTTGGATTTTCATGATGACCGCCGGTCAAAAACTCGTTTTGCTTTGCCTTCACTGCGCTGTATGGACTGCGGCTCGACCAGCGTTACCTTCACCCGGATTCCGAGAACATGGTCCAGCGCATCCACAAGTTTCTCATTCAACGCCTCGAGCGCGCCAATCTTGTCGCTGAACATCTGCGGCGTCACCTCGACCTGCACTTCCATCTGGTCGAGCCCGCGCTCGCGGGTCAGGATAATCTGGTAGTGCGGCAGCGTGCCCTCCACCTCGAGCAGAGCGGTCTCCACCTGCGACGGGAAGACGTTGACTCCGCGAATGATCAGCATGTCATCGCTGCGCCGGCCAATGCGCCGTATGCGCCGCAGAATTCGGCCGCAAGCGCACGGGCCGGGAATGATCGCCGTGATGTCGCGCGTGCGATAGCGAATCATCGGCATGGCCCGCTTGCTGAGGGTGGTCAGCACCAATTCCCCCTCTTCACCATCGGGCCTTATCTGGCCGGTCTCCGGATCGATGATCTCCGGGTAGAAATGATCTTCGAAGATGTGCAAACCGTCGTGGCAATGGCATTCGATTCCCACGCCCGGCCCGATGATTTCGGAAAGCCCATAGATGTCGAATGCCTTAATGCTGCTCAGCTCCTCGATATGCTTGCGCATCGATTGCGTCCACGGCTCGGCGCCGAAAACGCCGACGCGCAGCGGCAGATTCCTGATATCGACGCCTAGCTGGCCGGCGCGTTCGATCATGTGCAGAAAATAGCTCGGTGTGCAGCAGATTGCCGTCACCCGAAAATCTTTCATCACCATGATCTGGCGGTCGGTGTTGCCTCCCGAGATCGGAATGACCGTCGCGCCCAGCTCCTCGGCTCCGTAGTGCGCGCCCAGCCCGCCGGTAAAGAGTCCGTAGCCGTATGCATTCTGCACCACGTCGCCATGGTGCAGGCCACAGCAGGCGAAGCTGCGAACCATCACCGAAGTCCACACCTCCAGGTCCGCTTTCGTGTAAGCCACTACGATTGGCTTGCCGGTGGTTCCGCTGGAGGCATGCAGGCGCACCACCTCCTCCATCGGGCTGGCAAACAGCCCGAAGGGATAGGTATCCCGCAGGTCGGTTTTGGCCGTGAACGGCAGCTTGCCGATGTCGTCGATCGAGCGCAGGTCGTCCGGCGACAGTCCGCGCTCCCGCATATGCGAGCGGAACCATTCCACTCGCTCCCAAGCCCGCTCCACAACATCCCTTAAACGCTTGAACTGAAGGTCGCGAAGCAGCGGGAGCGGAACAAAATCCGGCGCACTGGCCGGATGGTAGATACTGCCAACGGCGTTTGCAATTGACGTCATACCGTGTTTTATCACCCCAACGCGAGTCTGGAAAACACCCCCCGGCGCGATCATCCCACCAAGCACGCTTGCCGGAAGCCCCCGATGCCAGGCCGGTTCCCAGCAGGTATATCCCGACATATTCGGACTGTCATGGCGAGCGAAGTCGAGCCACCTTTTGTTCCTGCTGCCGCAAACAAAGGGTGGCTCCGCTCCGCTTCGCTCCGGTCGCCATGACATTCCCTAGGTTCAACAATATCTCAAAACACAAACGGTGTAACCCCGGAGCTTAACAAAGAGAGTAGTTTCAGGCTGTCAATCCGAATGACTCAACGTATCATGGTTTGTCGCTGAAAAGGAAGAACGTTGAATCCGTAGTGGTGGGTCCGTTTCCGGTTTGGCCGTTACTCATCAACTGACCACGGCTGAGTTCCCAGAACCAGACTTCGGGCTCGTGTCGGCGGATTCACTTGGGGTTGAGGGACCGACTTAGCCCGCGCAGCCCGTGACAGGGCATCGCTTCGCTCTTCGTTCGCAGATGCAACTTTGGCTTGCAAAACTACTCACCAGCAGTACAATTCGAGCGATTCAGAGCTAAACAAAAAGGATTCCTGTTTAGACCTCTCAGTATTGAGATTCCAGGAAGTGAAAATCCCCGATGTCACAAACATTGATCAAGTCCAGAGAGCCGAAAGACGTGAGCGCGCTTAGCCTCTTTGAGGCGAAGTACAACAAGGCCAAGTTGACCGATGGCCAAGCGAAGAAGCTCAATGAAAATCCCGGTATCTGGTCGAGCATCGTGAAGCTCATCGATGAGTGCTCGTTCCTTGACCAATTCGACAACGAGCAGATCCAGTCGACCTACGTCTACCCAGCCAGCCATGCAGCAAAGCCCATCGGCGAGCAGCTTGACGGCTTGGCGAAGATTTTCGGACTCTCGCTCGGCGACACCTCGGATTTCGTTGAGAAGGTGCTTCCGAAGCTGACGCTGCCGGACTGGGCCGAAGGATGGTTCGCCATCCCAACAGTCGACGCTCTCGCCACTCGTTTCTTCAAGGACCTCAAGGATCCGGCTGCGCGTTACTGCGAAGCCGTGAAACTCGTCCTCGCGAAGATCGCTGCATCACGGAATTTCTACAACTACCGCGAGGAAGAGATTACGCCGAATCGATTTCGGATGAATGCTCGCACGGCGCACGCCATGGATCTCACAATGGCGGACCAGAAGGGCGCGATTCTGATCGTTCCCGGACAGTTCGGCATACGGCATCGCGGCCGCTCAGTTCACCGGACACGC
>Ga0181533_1001180_pt1 | contig 34053 bp, 28 predicted proteins | sample PEATcosm2014_Bin_45_FD_119772 | JGI IMG/M metagenome (GOLD analysis project Ga0181533, IMG submission 119772) | Peatland microbial communities from MTU Mesocosm Facility, Houghton, MI, USA - PEATcosm2014_Bin11_60_metaG | ecosystem: Environmental > Terrestrial > Soil > Wetlands > Peat | place...
CAATCCGGGCGTTTCGACATGATCGACTTATCTCCCCTGCACCTGAAAACAATGCCCCCCATCATTCCATGATAGTTTTTCGTAATCGCATTATCGTATGAAATAGCCATAATTTAAGTTTTTATAAAACGTGGATAAAGATAATAAATACAAATACCTAATGCAATACCTCACTATCTTTTAGGTAAATTATTCCATTCTATTCCACTATATTCCATTTTCTTCTCATCTCTCACCTCTCACTTCTCACAAATTCCGCGTCACCCGTACCCGGTCATCCGTCCTATTTGACCTGCATCATAAAATTTGAGTAAAAAAATCGAAAGTTTAAAAAAATCCAATAGCCGCATAAGCGGCCTTGGCCAGTGCGGGTCCAATCTTAGAATTCTTAAAGGGGTGGCATACAGCGCTGGACGCAGCCGCGTTGCGGCGATGAGGCCCGTCCGGCCTGAGGACAAATGAATAAAACAACACAAAAGATAGACTAAGCAGGAAATGAGTAGCTTTCAGCATCACGTGACACGAAATAACATAATGCATAATGAAATGAAAAAAAATATTAATGCTGATCAATCCCATGCAACATTAAAACTAAATGAGGAACAACAGGAAGTATAACCTCCATGTATTCATCTACTGCCTTCACACTACCCGGTAGAGTAAAAACAAGACTTTCCTTCATCACGCCCGCAATACTCCTGCTGGCAAGTGCATTGGGATTCTTTTCCCCATACTTTAAGCGGATCATTTCCATGATACCCGGTATTTCCTTATCCAGCATTAGTCTTACCACTTCCGGGGTGATGTCTTTTGGGCCTATGCCAGTACCCCCCGTCGTGAATATAAGATCGATTTTATCCTGTTTTGCCTGCTCGAGCAAGACTTTAAGCTGGGAAGGATCATCGGGGATTAGTGAATAATGAATTGTGAATAGAGGTGATTGATGAAGATTTTTATGCGTCACGCGTAACGCGTCACGCGTCACGGGATGTAAGCGAGAAGTGAGGAGTGGTGTGTGGGCGTTGAGAAAATCCTCGACGAGTTCTTTGATCCGGGGACCGGATCTATCCTCATATTCACCACGACTGGCTCGGTCGCTGAGGGTAATGACACTAATTGAAAAGACTTTCGGATGGTATTCAAGGATATCGCCGGCTTGGATGACACCCGGATGGATCACCCGGCAGAAGATACCTTCCTTTGGCATCACGCAATTACCCACTTCCTTGAATATTACACAGGAAGTCCCGTGACATTCCTTTCCTATCTGTGTCACTTCCAGTTCGGCTTCTCCGCAAATCAACCTGTCAAGGGGGCTCATTTTCCAAAGTTCGGATCCTTCTGTGGTAATGTTTTCAGCAAACTCCCCTGGCGATACCCTTTTCCCGGTCTCCTTTTCAAACTTCCGTATACTCTCAGTCCCCAAAAGGCTCACCTGTCTGTTCCATGCTCCGGCATGAGCATCGTGATCCACCCCAAGGTTTGTAAGGGTTATCGCATCAACAGGATGTTTGCTGATACCCGTTTTTTCAGAGATATTGACAGAGAGTATCTTCATATTTGAAAAATCGTGACGCGTGACTTGTCGGTTATTTTTCACCATTCAACATTCAGAATTTAATTTTCTCAACGAGTTTAATTTCATTGATGGTCATGTTTTTATCGACAGCTTTGCACATGTCGTAGATGGTGAGGAGGGCAATGCCGGTAGAGGTGAGTGCTTCCATTTCAATGCCGGTTTGCCCGATACAACGGGTTTCGCTTTCTACAGTAACCCCTGTGTCATCAAGAAAAGCCTTGACATCGATCTTGGTGATCTGTAAAGGATGACAAAGCGGGATCAGCTCACTTGTCTTTTTACCGCCCTGGATGCCTGCTATCTCGGCAACGGTCAGGACATCTCCCTTTTTCATTTTATTTTCCCTGACCAGGTCTATGGTTTCAGGCATGAGGGTAATGTGGCCTGTGGCCCTGGCGATCCTCAGCTGTTGAGGCTTGTCGCTTACATCCACCATCTTGGCTTTACCTTCAGATGATACATGGGTCAGCTTCTTCATCTATCTTTAATTTATTTTAATCTTCCTTCAATTTTAATTTCTGATAATGATTCATCCACCAATATTATGAAATAAATTTTTTTTGTTGACGATTCCTTTTTCTGGTTTTGTTCTGATACCGCGCAATAATGCTTCCCTGCTTCCCAGTTCACGGATGCTGTACTCGAGATTAGAGAAAAGACAGGGCTTGATCATCCCGTTTGCAGTGAGGCGCAGGCGGTTACAGCTTCTGCAGTTTCCTCCATCTCCTCCTTCCACGAGTGTGAAGCACCCGTTTTCAAGGTCCATTTCATGAATGAACCTGGCTTCAAGACCATTTTGATTACAAAATGCCCTCACTTTCACTGCATCAGGCTCAATGGAGGAATTCTTCACGACACAGTTGATCTTGATTGGAGAGATGCCGGCTTTTTTGGCTGCCTTTATCCCCTGGAATACCTTTTCAATATCTCCTCCCCGTGTGATGAGATGGTATTTCTCAGGATTGACGGTATCGAGGCTGATATTAACCCTGTGCAATCCTGCCTCGGCAAGCTCACCTGCAAATTCTTCAAGAAGTGTCCCGTTGGTTGTCATGCCGAAATCGTCAATCCCATCGAGCTTTGAGATCATTTTCACCAGGTTCACCACGCCTCTTCTCACAAGAGGTTCCCCACCTGTTATTCTTACTTTGTTGATTCCTAGTTTGATACCTTCTTTAATAACTTCAAGGATCTCTTCAAAGGATAAGATATCAGAATGGCTGATCAGCCGGATCCCTTCTGCAGGCATGCAGTAGATGCATCTCAGGTTACAGCGGTCGGTGACCGAGACCCTCAGGTAATTCAGGGAACGGTTATAGGAATCTAACATCTGTTATTTCTCCTTTTGCCAGCGTGGTTTTCCCACTCTCAATGGCGATCATGCCTTTTGCCTTTGTGTAGGCATTGATGTGGGCCGACCCATGATATTCAACCGGGAATGCCATGCCGTTCTCAATGGTGACAGGGATGATCAGTTTCCTTTCAGGGTTTTTCCTTTTAAAATCAGTCCCCAAAGGAAGGCGGAGGGTTAATGGCTCTTCCAGGCATCCCATGGACCTTAGCAGGAATGGCTTTACAAGGATTTCGAAGATCACAAAAGACGATACGGGATTTCCCGGCAGGCCGAATACAAACTGGTCGCCGCGTTTCCCGAATACCGTCGGCTTGCCGGGCTGTATGGCGACACTTTTAAAGAGGATCTCTATATCCAGACTTTCCATTGCTTCCGGAACATAGTCGAAATCCCCGGCAGAGACACCTCCGGTAAGGATCACAATATCATTCCGGTCGAGTGAATCAGAAAGCATGGCTGACAGTGATGCTTCAGTATCGGCAACGATCCCGCCGTAATGCGGAATAGCTCCTGATGTAGTGATCTGTGCCATCAGCTGGTAGGCGTTTGTATTTCTTATCTTGGATGGAAAGGGGAGATGCTCCGGTTCTACCAGTTCATCCCCGGTTGAAAGTACTCCTGCATGAAGCCGTTCCGAAACCTTCAGCGTGACAGCTCCTGCAGATGCGAGGACTGCCAGGTGCTGAGGCCTGATAAGCGTTCCCTTTGAAAGGACCAGGTCTCCTGCTTTTATATCTTCCCCCTGGTGGCAGATGTTCGGGGCATTAGGTCCCCTGGTTATCCTCATCATCCCGTTGTCAAGGATCTTTGTGTCTTCAACCATGATGATACAATCTGCTCCTTCAGGGACTGCGGCACCGGTCATGATCCGCGAACATTTTCCATTAGTGACAATGATTTCTGGCATCTTCCCGGCTGGGATAGTCTCAATCACTTCAAGGTCATGGCCAAGATCATCCATCCTGCAGGCAAACCCGTCAACTGCGGCTTTGTTGAAAGGAGGCATATCAATATCAGAAAAGATGTCTTCTGCAAGGATCCGTCCCAGGCAATCCGGCATGCTTATCCGTTCTGCGGAAACAGCGGTGACATGGGACATTACAATGCGGTAAGCTTCTTCAAAGGGGATCACACTAATTGATTTGATAATTAATAATTTATAATTTATAATTATGAATTTCCTATTCTCTGTTCTCTATTCTCCACCATCATTTTATCATCTTGCCATTTTGCCATTTTTCCAGACAATCAGAACCCATACTGGTAGCAAAGATACGATTAAGAAGGGATGAATTTTACGGCTGATGCTTTGAAATGGAGCCATACTTTTTTTTCTTCGGTGAGTTCGAGTCGGGTCAAGGATCCGGGGGTGATCAGACTATGAAATATGATCCCGGCGTCTACTACGATATCGATGCCATTGATGCCAGGAATGATCTCAGTAACAATCCCATGGAAATTATTGACTGCACTTGAATCAAAGGGATCATTTGAGAGAAAAATGTCTTCACTCCGGATCAGGATAAAACCTTCAGTACCGTTCTCCACAGGGGAAATCCTTACCCCGAGCTGGTTATCCACGAGAGCAGTGGTACTGTCTCCTGTTCCTGTAAGCCTGACCCTGAAAAAATTCCTGGCTCCTGTAAAATGAGCCACGAATTCTGATTTTGGATCCCGGAACACCTTTTCTGGTGTTCCCTCCTGGATTATAGATCCATTATTGATCACGGCGATCCTGTTACCAAGTGACAGTGCTTCTTCATAGTCGTGGGTCACGTGCAGGATAGTTTGCCCCTGCCTGTGTATTTTCCTGAGCTGGCTCCTGAGTTCTGATTTTATGCGGCTGTCAAGCGATGCCAACGGTTCATCAAGAAGCAGCACCAGGGGCTGCTGGATCAGGGTTCTTGCCAGCGCCACGCGTTGAAGTTCTCCTCCCGAAAGAGTCGATGGTTTCCTGTCAAGAAGACCGGAAATGCCGAGATTATCAGCAACTTGGATGACCTTTTCTTTCTTTTCTGTGCGGCTTAATTTTCGCCCGTGAAGGGAATAGGAGATGTTTTCAAAGACTGTCATATGCGGGAAGACGGCATGGTCCTGGAAGACAAGCCCGATCTTCCTGTCCTGGATCCTTTGACGGGTGATATCCCTGCCTTCCAGGATCACCGATCCGCTATCAGGATGTAACAGTCCGGCAATGGTTTCTAATACCATCGATTTACCGGCACCTGACTCGCCAAGGAGTATAAAGTAATCTCCCCTGTCTACCGTAAAGTTGACAGATCTCAGGGAAAACTCTCCAGCACGGTAACTAATATTTTTGACTTCCAGCAATAGACTTATTCTTACGTCATTCATCACAATATCTTGTAACCCTATGTGCTTGTGAGCATATAACTTAACACTTAAAACTTAACCCTTAACACTTTTTCCGCGTCACGAGTCACGCGTCACGAATTAATTCCCAATGAATAGATTTTCAGTTTTTAATTTATACTTCATGATTACTTTTATTGTTAACCTTTCGCTCTGTAGCCAACATCCTGAGAATAATAAATAGTGTAAGAGAGATGAGAATAAACAAAACAGATACCGGCCGTGCATATTTCAGTCCGAAAGCACCAAAGCGTTCATAGATCAGAACAGGAGTGATCATGGGGTGATAAGCAACTACGATGACTGCCCCAAATTCACTCATTCCCCTTGCAAACATCAGGATCAGTCCCGAGACGACATTTCTCCACGCCAGGGGAAGAGAGATGGTAAAGAAAACACGGGCAGGTGTTGCCCCCAGTGTCAGTGCTGCCTTTTCAGTCCGCTCAGGAACACCTGCAAATCCGTCACGGGCTGAATTGATGAGATAGGGAATACTTACAAATGCCATCGCAACAGCTATCCCTGCCGGATTACCTATGAAATTCAGACCTATTGCCGAACCCATCTTACCCAAAACGGTATCCCTGGAAACAAATCCGAGAATAGCTATCCCTGCAGCAGAATGAGGTATCACAACGGGAAGATCGATAATGCCCGTTACCAGCTTTTTTAATGGGAAACTCTTTCTTGCCAGGAGGTAGGATAGTGGAATAGCAGCAAATGCAAATAAAGTTGTTGCCACAACAGACACCCAGATGGTTAGCCAGATACTGGAAGTGACTTCCTTGTCCTTTGCCGTTTCAAAAAGGCTTTGCGGGCTGGTCTTCAGGAACATACCCAGCAATGGGGCAATGATGAATAGCAGGATCAGCGCCCCGAGAAGGATAAAGACCAGTTGTATGGGTTGATACCTTTTCAATTCCCGATATAAATGTTTAGATTTGAATTCATCAGGTCAAAAGCCAAACCATATCTCCGAAACTGCCTTGACAGCCCTGTCGGAAAAGAAATCAGCAGAAGGAAAGATCCTGAACTCTCCCCCGTCCTTTTCTTCTTTACATGGCACCAGCAGTACTTCCGACTGGTCGTTCCTGTTCATGATCTCATTGAAACTATATACTGCCCGATAGCCATCTTTTCCGGCAACCATCACCAGCCCGTCCTGCAGGTTCTTCTTATTCATGGTAAAATATTTTCCAAGAACATCCTTTAGGTAAAACCCTGTAAAAGGCTGTGTACTGTGGATCCCTCTTCCACGACCGTAGAAGATGGTATTTACCGTTTCAGGTTGCAACTTAGGGTTTTTAGTGATCGTTGCCAGGATCTTTTCTCCATCAAAGATCTTAAATTCAGGGGAATACAATGGATTAATGTTGTGGTCGACAGCAATTGACTTTGGCCATGACCTGACAGTGATCTTCACAGGATCAGAAATATTCCTTTCGGTGATAAGGTCATTTCCGGCAATAAGTTTTCTCTCCCCTGGCAAGGGCCATAGGTCTTTTGTCTTGCGCGGCACAATTCGTGATACCTCGGTGGCAATAATACATTTGTGGAGGGTAGATGGATAAAAGATCTCGCCCCAGCTAAGGATTACCTTCTCTCCTTTGCGGTTCTCGATCTCAACGTAAAGGTCAATAACTGAGTTAAATTCAGCGGCATTTTTTTTCTTTACTATCCTGTTGCTGAGAATATCGAACAATGAATAACCATCATAACGATAAGCACCGGCAAAAGTATTGGTCCCGTCTTCATTCAATAAGGTTTCTTTGACGATCACACTATGTTTTCGGAGCAGGGAAAGATCTACCTTTCCCGGGTTCTCAATCTCACCTGTCACCTCGATCTCGCCACCGGGTAACCTGTAGGTTTCAGTATTATCATAAAAGTTATTGTTCAGGTCTCCTGCATCGGCAGCCGGGATAATGTTGTTAACGGAATCTGTTTTCCGGATGTCTTGTCCCATGAGTACATTATTTATTACCGGTGAAAATATGACCAGTAAAACTAAAATAACCGTAAGATGTTTCAATTTCAGGTGCCGGTTATTGAGTATACCTCGTTTCACCATTCCTTAGTATTATTTCTCCGGTTTCGCGAAGTCTTTTAGCTCTTTCGGAAGCTTATCGTAATTTTTCATTGTCATCGGGATCACAGAGGATTGTCCATCCTTCTCCATGATCTTCATCCCCTTATCCCTGGAAAGAAGGAATTGCAGGAATGCAATCGCTGCGGGCTTATTCGGTGCATCGCGAAGCATGGTAACGCTATAGACCATGGGTTCACCTTTCATGGTCTCTTTCTGTCCCGGTTCTTTACCATTGATCTCGGTGGTGGCAGTAGCATATTGTGCTGAAAGACCCATGTTCTTCAGGTTGATCTCGTCAGGCAGGACAATATATTGCAGGTTGTGCTGGATGGCAACTGAGCGGTAAAGAAAGAGATAGTCGAGACTTCCTGATTCCAGCAATGCAACCAGGTCGACCTCTTTAGGGCGTATGTAATTCTGATCCTTGCCGGATATCAGTTTAGCAAGTCCGGGTTTTTTATAATATTTTTCAGCCAGTTCAAGAGTCATGAGGGTGCGGTAACCACAGGGATCGGAATTGGGATCGGCACGGCCGAAAGCGACTTGTTTTTTCATCAGGATATCGTACCAGTTGTTAACGTTGATTTGACCGGCAAGGCGTGATTCCTGACGGTAGACGATGGACATCTCATTGCTGACAAACTTAAGGTTCCAGTCGGCATATTTCGGGATGAGCATGTTATCGATCACTCCATAATCTGAAGATGCCAGGATATCGCACGGGCGGTTAAGGTCTGTGATCTTCCTGGCAGAAGCCACGCTTCCGGCAGATTCCAGCAAGACCTTCACATCGGGGTATAATTTATTGAATTCACCTGCAATTTCCTTAAATGGCATGGAAAGACTTCCGGCATGGAAGATGATCAGATCGCCGGATATTGTGTTATTTTTTTGCTGTGCAGACATACTAAATGAAGTAATTAATCCTAAAACAAATAGAATAATTTTCTGTCTCATATCTGAATAGTTACCGGTTGCTTATTGATCAGTGAGATCCATGATGAATTTCTCAAAACCCTTCTGGATCACGGCATCCACTGATTCATGGAAATGGTCAAAGGCCTTCACAAGCTTTTTCCCTTCAGGGGTCAAAAGTGTGCGGCCACCGTCAATCCCCCCGCGTTGTTTTTCAAGAAGGGGAAATCCGAAAAACTGCTCAATCTTTTTGAGGTTACCCCAGGTCCTGCGGTAGGTGTAGCCAAGTTCGTCACACGCGGCTTTCATTGATCCCTTCTTGTCAATCAATTTCAGGATCTGCCATTTCCCATCGCCGAGGATACCTTTCCCATTTTTATCCGACATCCATATTTTATAATGAAGATGAATGTCTGATATTTCATTGCTGAATGTTTTTTCCACTGGCCGGGATATTTACGCAAAGTTAATTTTTTTTTACGATAAGTGATTTTATGCATATCCGTTTTTTTATTGTTTTTTCTGATATTTTAGTACTTTTGTAGACTCATTATAAATAACAAATTCTGGAATATGAACTCACGAGCTAATAATCAAATCCTTATATTCCTCTTTATCGGAGTCCTCATGGGTGCCCTGGATATTTCGATTGTTGGCCCAGCTATTCCTTCCATTGAGAAGACCATTTCGATGAATCAGCAGGATCTTTCCTGGATCTTTTCCATCTATGTTCTTTTTAACCTTGTCGGAATATCGCTTATGGCAAAGCTTTCCGATTTCTTTGGACGGCGCTGGATATACCTGGCGTGTGCTGCTCTGTTTGGCATCGGGTCATTGGTGGTTGCTTCTTCTCAGGATATTACATTCCTGCTTATCGGACGTGGTATACAGGGATTTGGTTCCAGCGGAATCTTCCCGGTTGCAGCGGCTGTAATTGGTGATGTCTTTCCTATGGAAAGACGAGGTCGGGTACTGGGTATCCTGGGGGCAGTATTTGCAATTGCTTTTATCCTTGGTCCGTTCATTGCCGGATTCATCCTGATGTATTTCAACTGGAATACCCTTTTCCTGATCAATATTCCTGTGGTCATACTGCTGATCTCCTGGGGGTATTTTATCCTTCCGTCAAAAAAGATAGAACAGAAGATTAAATTTGATTTTCCCGGTGTCATCCTGATGGGGATCATTCTGGCAGCATATTCATTGGGTGTGAACAACATAAAGTCAGATCACTTTCTGGACAGCCTGACTTCCTTTCCTGTTCTGCCCCTTCTGCTCATTGCGGGGGTCCTGACCCCAATTCTTTTGATGCTTGAAAAGGTGACAGAATTTCCTGTGCTGGATGTTAAGCTCTTCAGGTCACGCGAGGTTCTACTTGTCGGTTTAATTGCGCTGGGGCTCGGGTTATTCCAGTCTTCCGTTGTCTTCCTGCCAAAGCTGGCTGTAAGCCTTTTTGGGGTTCAGCCTTCACGGGCCAGCTTTATGTTACTCCCGGTTGTGCTTGCCGCTGCCATCGGATCTCCGGTAGGAGGGAGGATGATAGATAAGATCGGTTCAAAGATCATTATATGTGTTGGTCTTGTGATCGCAACCATAGCATTGTACTTATTGAGCTTGGTATTAAATAACCTGGTTTATTTTTATTGTGCTGAAGGATTACTCGGACTTGGACTTGCCATCCGGGCTTCTTTAAGCTATATCATACTTAACGAAGTTTCAGCAAAAGAACGTGCCTCCGCACAGGCTGTATTACTTATTTTTATCAGTCTGGGACAGTTGACCGGGTCAGCACTTGTAGGGGCACTGGCATCATATGCTGGTAAAGGAGCCAAAGGAATTGGATACGCATTTCTGGTCATGGGGATCATTTCATTTATCCTTGTCGTTGCTTCATTTTTCCTTAATAACAGAAAAAAAGAAATTTCAATTTAAAAAGCTATCGTTTATGAATAATGCAATTTTTAACATGGAGCGTCCTGTCAATGAACATGCATTGGATTATGGTCCTGTTTGCAGGGAGAGGAAAGCCCTGAACGCCGAGCTCACCAGGATGAGCAGTGAGGTGATCGACATCCCGTTGATCATCGATGGGAAAGAGGTCAGGACAGGCAAGACCGGGAAAGTGGTAATGCCTCATGATCACGGGCATCTGTTGGCAAATTATCATATGGCGGGTGAGAAAGAGGTAAAAATGGCCATTGAATCTGCCCTGAGGGCACACAGGGAATGGACAACCTGTTCATGGGTCGAGCGTGTCTCCATTAGCTTGAAAGTCGCAGATCTTATCGCAAAGAAATACCGGTTTGTCATGAATGCCGCTACCATGCTTGGCCAGGGAAAGAATGCTTGGCAGGCCGAAATCGATGCTGCATGCGAGACCATAGATTTTTTAAGATACAATGCTTATTTTACATCTGAAATTTACAAGCTTCAACCCATTTCTCAGGGAGGTGTCATTAACCGCACTGAATATCGTCCCCTTGAAGGAGTTATTTTTACTGTTTCACCCTTTAACTTTACTGCAATCGGGTCCAACCTCAACATGGCCCCGGTTGTTATGGGGAATACCGTTGTCTGGAAACCATCGTCCACCAGTATATTATCCAATTATTACCTTATGAAAATATACAGGGAAGCAGGTATTCCTGATGGTGTCGTTAATTTCCTTCCCGGGTCCGGCAGCCTGATTGGCAAAATAGTTCTGGAACATCCTTATTTTTCGGGTATCCATTTTACCGGATCAACAAAGACTTTTAATGGAATATGGAAGACGATTGCAGAGAATATGATGATCTACAAGTCTTATCCAAGAATTGTAGGTGAAACCGGTGGTAAGGACTTTGTGTTTGTTCATTCTTCAGCTGACCCCCAGGAAGTTGCCGTAGCGATTGTCAGGGGCGCTTTTGAGTATCAGGGTCAGAAATGTTCCGCCGCCTCCCGTGCCTATATTCCCGAATCCTTGTGGGATGATATCAACACCAGGATAGGTAATATGATATCAAAGATCACGATAGGGGACGTGACCGAATTCAGTCATTTTATGAACGCCGTCATTGATGAGAATTCATTTGACAGCATCATGGAGTACATCGATTTTGCAAAAAAGTCGAAAGACGCGAAGGTGATTTTTGGAGGCAAGGGTGACAAATCAAAAGGATATTTTATAGAACCCACCGTTATTCTTACAACAGATCCTCATTTTAAAACGATGGAAGAAGAGATCTTTGGGCCTGTGATGACCATCTATGTATATAAGGATAAAGATTTTGATGATACACTGAAGATCTGTGACCGGACCTCACCTTATGCTCTGACCGGATCAGTCTTTGCCAAGGACAGGGATGCCCTCAATCATGCTTGTCGTGTTCTGAGATATGCTGCAGGGAACATCTATTTCAATGATAAGCCGACCGGTGCTGTTGTCGGACAGCAGCCATTCGGAGGGGCCAGGGGGTCAGGCACCAATGACAAATCAGGGAGTTTCCTTAACCTGCTGCGGTGGACAAGTCCAAGAACAATAAAAGAAACGCTGATCCCGTCAACTGAATTTACTTATCCGTTTATGAAAGAAGATCGCTGTCACTGATACCGGGTTCCGGATAATGGCTACTGATAATAATATAAGGTCTAAAAATTGATGCCTATTCAGGAGATTGAAGGGGAAAGATGAAAGGGTTAATTTCTTTTGATGGTTTGCAGGCGGTGTTCTGTCATGAAAGCGGCAAATCCTTCATAGCCTGTTTCTTTGATCTTGCTGATGCATGCAGGGCGGTCAGAGCCAAGGAACAGGGCAAAGATCTTTGAAATGAAATTGTTGAATTTGATACAATGACGGGGATCGGGAAATGCAGTGCAATCTGCGCAGCTTTTGTATCCGTGCTCAATGTTGCATGAACGGATCTTACACCAGGATGCTTTTGAGTTTTCATGGCATCCGGGACATTTTTCCTTCAGATAGCTTTTACAAGCCCCGCAATAGAGCCCGCAGTAACCGATGAGATCAGTGTTCTGTACAATTTCTTTCATGGTACAGAATTAAGGTTATTCCTGGTAAGGTGCAACGATTTCAATCAATTCGGGGAGGTCCATGCCAATGTTTTTCAGGTGTTCTATCTTCGGAACCCCTTTCCTGGTCCATCCGCGGCGTTCATAAACGGCATCCAGGAGCTTCTCATACTGGTCTTCACGATATTTCCGGAGCACTGCCATCTTTTCCTCGGTCGTCTTCCCGGCAGGATCAAATGAAACCTTCTCAAGCAGCTGTTTGTCATAACGTTCGGCGCGCGATTCATATTCTTCTTTCGTGACAGGTCCACAGGCACGGTAAGGCTGTGCATCATGCTGACGCAACCCATAACCCCTGCGGATATTGAATATCCGCTGAAAGTTATAGACCCTTTCAGATTGACGGATCAGTTCGGCTTTATCTACATTTTTGCCAGTGACGGCATTGAATATGGTCACATAGTTGTCAACATGCTCCGGCACTTTTGCGGGTTCTGAGGTTTTGGGATTGTCTTCGGGTTCAACGTCATTCCAGGGGAGCTTACAGAATCCTGCCAGGCCAAACCAGGTGCGGAACATTGGGAAATAATGAAGTGCTTCAGCTTTCTTTTCAAAAGTGGGAATCTGGTTATTCACCATGTCCATAAAGATGAGCCATGCTTCATCGTGCTGGGGGCCCTTGTTGGTTATTGCATACCCGCCCTGCTGTGCCAGTGATTCCTTGGAAACATACTGTGAATATTCCAGCCCTTTGTTTTCCATGCCTATGTCCTGCATAAATTTCGGGTCCCCCCATCCATTTTTTGCAAAAATTTCCTTCATCTTCCTGACTCCTTGCCCGGCGATGAGCCCAAACCCTTCACCCTTTGAGACCTTGTGGAGGAGCTCCATGGCTGTGTCGGCATTTCCGAAATTCAGCTTCAGGCCGCCGGTACGTTCTTCATTCAGGATGCCGGTTTCATAACATTCCATGACGAAACCAAGAATGGTTCCCCAACTGATGGTGCAGATGCCATATGTATCACAATAGAAGTTAGCCTCGATGGTGAAATCGGGGTTAAAGATCCCTGCAATGGATCCCAGGGATGATGTAGTTTCATATTCAGGACCATCCACGATCACCTTGCTACCTTTGTATGGACCTGACCGGAGTTCATAACTGTCGACACCTTTGGCACAGGACATGTTGCAGCCGATCCAGCATCCATCAGGTACATTCTGGGTGAAGAATGATTTCCATACATCTCCGCTGATCTTCACTGCATCGGGATGACTTCCGAACCTGAAATTATTGACTGGCAGCAGGTCATAGTCGTTCATGATGAGTGTGAGGTGAGCGGTCCCTTTTGCACGCATTTCGTTTTGCTTGTCGTCAAGCTCGCGCATCTCTTTGTTGAAACGGCGCCCCCGTTCTTGGATGGCTTCGAGGTTTAGAACATTGTTGCGGTTACCTCCTACGGATTTTATCTTTGAAACCAGCGCCTTCACTTTTTTATCGCGCATCACGGTACCTAACCCACCGCGGCCGGCCTGTTTCAGCCTGACCACCTTGCGCTTCATATCATAAAAGGTGAAGTTCAGCATCCCGATGAGTGAATGCTCCGCTGCGGTTCCGGATGCAACGACAGCCACATTGATCTTATCCTTCTCATTGTCTTCTTTAGCAAATGTCTCGTGAAGGACCTCCCCAAGGACATGGCTGTCAGAAGGCAGAACACCTGCTTCATAAATTTCAATGACTTCACGTTCCTCGTCCAGCAGAATAAGGATATCCTGTTCCGATTTTCCCTGCAATTCAAGGGCATCGAACCCGCAGAATTTCAGGAAAGGACCAAAATATCCTCCCACATTGGAATCTATGACGATATCGGTCTGAGGACTGATTGCGCAACAGATTGCTTTCCCGGCGCCTGAGTACTGGGTGATCCCGCAACAAGGCCCCCCGGATATGACAATCTCATTATCAGGATCATTCCATTTTGTTTCAGGCCGGGTGGCATCCCATAAAAGACGGAGATCAAACCCTTTCCCCCCGATGAATTTATCTTTCATTTCCTGTGTGACCGGCTTTTCTTTTATTATGCAGTCACCCACATTGATATAAAGTGTGCGGTTATTGTAACCTTTTTCAATCGGAGCCCAGGTGTATTTGTAAGTGGTGAGCAGCTTGTGTTTTTCCCTGAATTCTTCAAATTTCATAAAACAGTATCTAAAGTTGGGTAATTAAGAATGTAAAAGTAAAAAAAAAATCAATGTAACTGATGGGAATTCAAAAAGTTCGATATGCCGGGATGCACATAACGCAAGGATCTCACCCGGTTTTATTATTTTTGCAGAAAACAGGAAGATATTAAACTATCAGGTTTAATTCATAAATGATCATTACGGGCATAAAATTATTTGTCCATACATATTTGTATTTACCCTTTTATGACCTTTGAAGAGATAAAAAGAATACTTCAGCAAAAGACCGTTGGGATTGCAGGTGCGGGAGGACTCGGATCCAATTGCGCCGTGGCACTTGCCAGGGTGGGCATGGGTAAACTGATCATCGCGGATTTTGACATGGTGAGTGAAGACAACCTGAACCGACAATATTACTTTTATGATCAGATTGGCCGGTTCAAGGCAGATGCCTTAAAAGAGAATATTCAAAGGATCAATCCTTCAGTGACAGTACTTTCCCACAATATCCTTCTCACAGAAATAAATATCCCTGTACTTTTCAGGGATTGCGATGTCATAGTAGAGGCTTTTGACCAGGCCGGTCAGAAAGAGATGCTGATTGAAGCTGCAGAAATTGCGTTCCCGGAAAAACCGCTTGTTATTGGCCTTGGGGTGGCCGGATGGGGGAAGAATGATATCATTCATTGCAGGAAGGTTGATAATATGTTTATATGTGGGGATGAGGTCTCTGAAATTGCACCAGATATGCCCCCTCTTGCACCAAGGGTGGGGATTGTAGCCAACATGCAGGCGAATATTGTACTGGAGATTTTACTGAATCAAACTAATGACAGATGAAGATCAGCTTAAATAATAATCCTGAAACGCTTGAAGGAACCAGCATCACGGTAAATCAACTGTTAAAACTGAAGAATTTTACCTTTAAGATGCTGATTATAAAAATAAATGGGAGACTCATCCAGAAAGAAGATTACGGGACAGCCACAATCCAGGATGGAGATGATGTCACAGTCATGCATTTGATCAGTGGGGGCTGATCTTTACAAGTTGATCACTTCTGCGACAATAAAAGTACTTCCACCTACAAACACAAGATCGTTCTCTCCTGCACCCTGCCGGGCTGCTTTAAAGGCATTTGCAACTGAGTCAAATGTCCCTCCTGTTAGCCCAAACCCATGGGCCCTTGTCGCAAGTTCGGCAGCATCCAGCCCACGCGGGACATCAGCTTTGCAGAAGAAATATACCGCATCTTTCGGCAGTATTTGCAGAATTGCGTCTATCTCTTTATCGCTGACCATGCCGAAAACAAAGTGAAGCTTTTCATGGGGAGTTTTACTTACCTGGTCCATAACTTCCCTCAAGCCGGCTTCATTGTGGCCAGTATCGCATATGGTGAGGGGAGACGTGGAAAGGATCTGCCACCGCCCGGCAAACCCGGTATTTTCTATTACATTTAGGATTCCTTTCCTGATGTCACCTGCTGAAATCCGGTAGAAACCGGGGCCAAGCATTGAGGCGGCAGCACAAACCGTCACGATATTTTTTTTCTGATAATTGCCTGCGAGTGGTGATTCAAGACCTGACAGAAAGATTTCATTGTCATGGAAGATATCCACTGTTAATTTATCGTTGCCGGTATATAAATTATTGACTGTCACCGCCTTAAACTCATCATCTGCAAAACGAATTTCCGACTGTTTTTCCTTTGCTTTTTCAATAAATACATGACGGATTTCATCCTGGCTCTCACCAATAACAACGGGAACGCCCGGCTTTATAATACCGGCTTTTTCTTTTGCGATCTTTTCAAGGGTATCGCCAAGAAACTGTTTGTGATCAAAACTGATATTGGTGATCACAGAGAGGAGAGGGGTGATGACATTTGTTGAATCCAATCGTCCTCCAAGCCCGACTTCAATGATAGCGACATCCACTTTCTCCTCTCTGAAATAGTCAAAGGCCATGCCTACTGTCATTTCGAAAAAAGATGGCCGGATCTTCTTAAAATCCAGCTTATATTTTTCAACAAAACGAACGACTTTTTCCTGTGGGATCTTTACGCCATTAATCCTTATGCGTTCCCTGAAATCTGTCAGATGCGGGGAAGTATACAGACCGGTTTTTAATTTTTTATCCTGCAGGATGGATGCAAGCATGCTTGATACGGATCCTTTGCCATTTGTCCCGCCAATATGAACAGACCGGAATGCCTCCTGTGGATTATCCAGAAGGGTACAGATAGCCCATGTATTGTCAAGGTTGGCCCGGTAAGCAGCAGCCCCGATGCGGTGATACATTGGCAGTTGGGCAGTAAGATAGTCGAGTGTTTCTTTGTAGTTCATCTGCTCATCTTTCTGAAAATATCCTGTAAATTGCCCCTCCGATATTGTCGTAGCTTGCGCCGGTACAGGATCTGAGGCAGTTGACCTCCTTTCTCCATCTTAGAACGCCAAGAAAAGCAAACACCAGGGCTTCTTTAAAGTTTATGATAAGGGGATTGGGTAGTACCAGGTTCAACTGTGTTCTTTCACGAATCCGTTCAATAAGGAAACTGTTAAAAGCTCCTCCGCCAGTGATCAATATGTCAGACAGGTTTTCAATGTTAACAACATCAGCGACCTGGCCAGCAATGTGCTCAGAGAAGGTGCGGAGCTTATCTTCAACAGGTATATCGAACTGTTGCAAAACAGGGTGGACTTCCAGGAGAACCCATTCTTTCCCCAGTGATTTTGGCGGTATTTTCCTGTAAAACTCCAGGTTGTCCAGTGCTTTAAGCAAAGGCTGATGCAGTATTCCATTCCTGGCAGAATTCCCATTCTCATCATATGCTTTGTACATGAAAGAGGCAAGATAATTGAGAACAATGTTTACAGGACAGATATCAAATGCAATACGATTACCAGATTTCTCAAAAGAAACATTTGCAAATCCCCCCAGGTTAAGGCAGCAGGCATAGTTTCCGAAAAGTAGTTTATCCCCGATGGGAACCAGCGGAGCACCCTCACCTCCCAATGCCACATCAGGAGACCGGAAGTCGCAAACTACGGGAAGTCCAGTTTCGGCAGCGATGGCGGACCCTTTACCGATCTGTGACGTGAATCTTCTGTCTGGCTGGTGAAAAATCGTATGACCATGAGAAGCAACAAAATCGGGCTTTAAATTATGCTCCAGGTGGAATTTTTTTGTGATCATTCCAAGGAATTGACCATAATCTGCATCTGTCTTAGCAAACTCCAGTGCACTTTCGTTTTCAAGCTTCGACAGGCGGTTGCGCCATTCTTCAGGGTAAGTAACCGTTTCTGTTTTTTCAATGATATAATGCCATTTTCCATCCTTCAGGGTAAAGGTACAGAATGCAATATCGACCCCATCCAGAGATGTTCCCGACATTAACCCGGTGACCTTATATGTGTCTTTATTCATCAGTGATGGATCAATGGATTTTTTAATAATATTGAACAGATCTATAACAGATCAACAATCTTCTCAAGTTTAATACCTCTCGATCCTTTTAGCAGTACCGTGGCACCTGTCAACCGGTGATGCCCGAACCAGATACATGCAAGTTCGCTATCCTGGAAGCAAAGCCAATCCCTTTTCTTGTTCAGCCGGGTAAACACAGGACCTACCAGGTACACTTCGGTAAACCCAAGTTTTTCAATAAGATCGAGGATTTCCATGTGTTCTTTATCAGATTCACTGCCCAGTTCAAGCATGTCGCCGAGGATCAGCACTTTCCGGTCTGGTGCCGATATCGAAAAATCCTGCAATGCCAATATCATGCTACTGGGATTGGCATTGTACATATCAAGGACCAGGAGATTAGTACTGGTTTGAAAAATCTGTGAACGGTTATTCTGTGGCAGGTAAGATTCGATGGCTTCCCTGATATCTAAGGGTTTTACTCCGAAAAAATGGCCGATACAGGCTGCTGCAAGAATATTCCCGGCATTGTAACGGCCAAAGAGTTTTGACGATAAAGAGATCTCTTGTCTTTCAATCATGATTTTCATCCTGACTGAGGGTTCTTCAGGATGAATCTGTTCACCAGTAAAAACCGTGTTACCGGTATCATATGGAATGACCTTCATTCCTTCAGTATATTGAACAAGCAATGGATCAGCGGTATTCACAAATGCTATTCCCTGGTGTGATCTCAGAAAACGGTAAAGTTCCGTTTTTGTTCTTACTGCGCCTTCAAATCCTCCAAATCCTTCAAGGTGGGCTTTCCCGATATTGGTGATGATACCGTGTGAGGGTTCCGCGATCCTGCAAAGGAGATCAATTTCACCGGGATGATTCGCACCCATTTCCACAATGGCAATTTCTGTTTCCGGCCTGAGCTTTAAGAGTGTCAGCGGAACGCCAATATGGTTATTCAGGTTTCCTGAGGTTGCCAGGGTGATGTATTTTTTTGAAAGGACACAATAAAGCAGTTCTTTGGTGGTTGTTTTGCCATTTGTACCGGTTATCGCAATGACCGGTATCGTAAACCGTTTACGGTGCATATTTGCGAGGCAGTGCAATAAAGCAAGGGTATTCTCTACAAGGATAAAACGGTCATCAGCCTGGTAGTGAGGATCATCAATGATGGCATAGGAGGCTCCGTTATCAAGTGCATTCCCGGCAAATTCATTCCCGTTAAAATGATCTCCTTTAAGCCCGAAAAAGATTCCACATTCAGGCACCTGTCTGCTGTCTGTTGATATTTCAGGGTGCTGCAGGAAAAGATTGTATATATTTTCGACGTTCATCAGGATCCGGGTATCAGATATACAAAGTAAATAAAAAACCCCGCTTCTATCCCGAAGCGGGGTTCAATTAATTTTTGTTCTGATTTATTTGCCGGGAAGGGTACCACCCACACGGGTCATCGCGCAGCGGAATCCAATACAATCAGAGGCATCATTCTCGTCGAGGAACCTGCGTGTGCTGGGACTCAGCCAATAGGCACCGTCTTTCCAGTTGCCTCCTTTATAAACTCTTGTATGGTCGCTTATGAGAGAGGTGTACACGTTAGATGTCTTACCATTTTCATACATCATGCTTGTCGTAGAGGTATCTTTCGGAGGGTTTTTCCAGTCGACGCCAATGAGGGATGCATAGTCGCCGTCGAGGTAGTTGATGTTATCAGCAGAACGGTAATTTTTACGATTCATTGCTTCTGCCGTGGTAACATCGCGGTATTTAAGGTGGCCGAGGCTGTCTTTCTGTGCTATAAATCCTTCAGCATCACGAACTTCTGTTTTAAATACATTCCCACGGAAAGGCCGCAGGTCTTCGTTTTCCATGGAATTCATAGGCCTGTAGACATCGAGAACCCATTCACTGACATTACCCGCCATATTATACAGTCCGTAATCATTGGGGAAATAAGAGCCAGCCGGTGCAGGGATATCGGCCCCATCGTTCAGGTTACCGGCAACACCCATGTAGTCACCCTTAGCCCTGCGGAAGTTATCCATGAAGCCTCCGTAATACCTGGATTCACTGGTACGGGTATAACTTCCGTTCCACGGATAATTTTTTCTTTCAATGACTCTTTCATAGAGTGTATTTCCAATGAGTCCGAGAGCGGCAAATTCCCATTCTGCTTCTGTCGGCAGTCTGTATTTTGGAAGTAATATGCCGTCTTCCATTTTTACTTTCCGTGTTCCAGTTCCATTCGGATTCAGGTCGGGCAATGGCTTTTCAACAAGGCCTTCATACTGTCCTGCAAGATAGGCATCCGTGTTGAAGTTATTTTCATCTTTCTGGGAAGGATCCATAGCAAGAATACCTTTCTTGATCAGAAGATTCTCATTGACCCTGTCAGTTCTCCATGCGCAATAATCGTTTGCCTGTACCCAGGTGACGCCCACCACCGGGTAGTTCCTGTAAGCAGGATGCCGGAAATAGTACTCGACAAGGGGTTCATTATAGGCCAGTTTATCGCGCCAGACCAGAGTGTCGGGCAATGCTTTCCGGTAAACACCCGGATAATCAGTTCCATATACATGATCCAGCCAATAGAGATATTCAAGATAATCAAGGTTTCTCAACTCGGTCTGGTCAATGTAGAAACTTGAAACGGTCACTCTCCTGGGCTGGTTATCCCAATCAAACATCACATCATCCTGGGTCTGGCCCATGGCGAATGTACCGCCTTCAATAAAAACCAACCCCGGTCCTGTTTGTTGCTCAGAATAAGGCCGGACCTCAAATCCACCGTTTTTTGGATTGTTGTAATCCCAGCCGGTGGTCTTTGAAGTTTCTTTGTGACAGGAACCGAGCAAAATGAGGGCAGAAGCCATCATAAGTGCGGGAAAATAATTCTTGAATCTCATCATTGAAGAATTTTAATAAATAACTAAAAACTGGGGCATTTTATTGCCCGTATGTGCCTTCTTTTTTCAATACAGGGGAATTGCCAGGATAAAGAACCTTCATAAGCCCCGCCAGTCGCGCCTTTTAGGTCCGACAGGGTAATGTCGTAAGTAAAGCCGAAACGCAAGTTTTTGTAATGCACACCCAATAACGGGATCAATGCATCGGGATTCTCAAAATTATGCCTGAACCAGAGACCGATGATCAAAGGATCTATTGTAAGATAGGTTCCAATATTTAACTGGTGAAATTTGAATTGCTCCTGATACAGGATGTTGGGAGAAATGCTGAATTCACGGTCTTCATCGTTGCTATTCCCTTTAAGGTCGATCACACCACCTCCATGCACCGTGATTTTCATATCGAGTGTGCTGCTATTGGTGGTATAAAACCCGAATCTGGGCTGCGAAAGATGTGAGACTGAAACACCACCGTAATACTGCTCATCATACCCAAGCATGACACCTGCTGAAAAATCAGGGGCTCCGACAGTAGGATAATCGGGCGGCTTCTCTTTGGTAGGCTCAATAACGCCCAGTCGTGGATCGATCATGTCTTCAAATATCAGGTCATTCCAGGATAAATGACGTTGATAATACCCTGCCTGTAATGCACCGCTGGCAGAAAGCTTGCTTGTGATATTAAATTTGTAGGCGTAGATAAGGCTGATTTCAGTCGTGTTTAATTTTCCCCCGCCAGTTCTATCGGCAGTCAACAATAAACCCACGCCCCCATGGATTGCATCTATATACTGATCATAAGCTGCATTATATGTGACATAAGCTCCACCAGTGGAGGGCCACTGATCACGGAAATTTGCAACTGCCCTTGGACAAATAGTCGCCCCTGCAAGAGCAGGATTCAGATACAAAGGATTGGCATAGAACTGCGAAAATTCCGGATCTTGAGAGTAGCTCATTTGTGTATAAGAAACTAATACCAAAATTATGATTATAAATGACTTATTAGCCATTGGTGCTTATACAGCCCTAATTAGTTTTAGGTTACAATATTACAATTTTTTTTTTAAATAGTTTCAGTTAACAATTTTAATTGCAAATAAGTTGTACACATGACAATAATAAAAAACAGAAACCGTTAATTTCTGCACGTAAAATTTCCAAAGGTGGTTCCCTTATGATGGAAGTCAAAAAATGGAGGAAATATATACAGGGACCGGGAAATTGATAACATTTGATATCTGTTGACATGATTATTTTCTTCCCTTTAAGAAGCGTGCCATTTTTTAAAAATCTGGCATTTACTTTAATTTTGATCATCAGTTCATTATTACAGTGCTTTTCCCAACCTGTGCATCAGCACAGGGAACTGATGTGGTACCCGGTGCATAAACTGGAAACCGGTCCGGGTGATTCAATCCGGGTCCTCAATTTCAAAGGGGCTGCAAGCCAGATCCTGGTTCATGGTTTCCTGCCGGTATTCATGGAGATGTTTCCACTGAATGCTCCAAATGAACAGTTGATCAGCCTTTCCATAGAAAATCCTGTATATGGGGAATTCAGCAGCAGTGAACTTTCCGGCGTGAAAGACCTTGAAAAAGTCACATCTTCAATTATTCCTGAAGGATCCATCAAATTACAAAGGAACAGTGCATTTCTTTCCATATCCTTTGTTCCGATCCGCAAAAAGGATGAAAACGGAAATTTCGAAAGGCTCCTTTCTTTTGACATAGTCTATGAGGTAAGGAAAAATTCTACAGCTACTTTAAACAAATCCACAAGAGTCTATGCCGATCGTTCTGTTTTAAGTACCGGAACATGGTTCAAGATGTCAATTCCTCTGACAGGTATTTATATACTCCAGGCAAAAGATCTGATAAATATTGATCCTGCCTTTTCTACTGTTGATCCCAGTACGATCCAGATCTTCGGCAATGACGGAGGCATGCTTCCGGAATCCAATGCCACGTCAAGGATCGATGATCTCCGCGAGCTTTCCATCCAGGTTGTCGGATCGGATCCCTCAAAACTGAATACTAGCGATTACATCATTTTTTATGCAAAAGGCCCTGATACTTGGCAGTACGACAGCACTGACAAGCTCTTTCACCATCAGAAAAATATTTATTCAAATTTTTCCTGTTGTTTCCTGACTTATGGCCAGGCCACAGGAAAGAGGGTAACTACCGAACCTTCTGTCACAGATATCAGTGACACGACTATCAACCGTTTTAATGATTATACTTTCTATGAACCTGCTGAAATCAACCTTATCAAATCGGGAAGAGCCTGGTATTCCAAAAACGTGTTTCAGCTTACCAATACCTATGATTATCCCTTCAGCTTTGCCAATCTTGTGTCGACCGTTCCGGTCTCCATCAGTGCAACCGTTGCCGCCCACTGCACCAGCACCCCAACTTCCTTTATATTATATGCTAACGGACAACAGTTGGCAAGTACAAGTATCCAGGCTGTAGGTACTGATTATACTGATACCTTTGCCTTCGAAAGTTTAATGAAACCCACCTATACTTCCAGCAGTTCTTCCATTGACCTGAAGTTGACCTATACCACTCCAAATAATGACGGGACGGGATATTTGAGAGCCCTGGAACTTAATGTGATGCGAAATTTAGTATTTTCATCCGGGCAGATGGCTTTCCGTTCTGTTGCCGGGTGGGGTCCGGGACTTGTAAGTGAATTCGATCTTACGGCTGGGAGCACGCCAGTGACGGTTTGGGACGTAAGCGATCCTGGCAATGTAAGATCGATCGGGACAACGCAGAGCGGCAATCTTGTCATTTTTCGTTTACATACGGATACCCTGAGGGAATTTACGGCATTTGACGGTTCTTCCTTTTACCCGGTGCAGTCCTTCACGAAGATTGACAACCAGGACCTTCATGGCGAAACAGGAAAGCCTGATCTTTTAATCGTGACCAATTCCGCCTTTATCAGCCAGGCCAATACCCTTGCCAGCTTTCATCAGCAACACGACCAAATGAATGTACTTGTTATCACACCGGATAAGATCTATAATGAATTTTCATCAGGTGCGCAAGACATAACGGCAATCCGCGATTTCGTGAAAATGATCTATGACCGGTCAGGAAACACTGCTCCAAAATACGTGCTGATATTTGGGGATGCCTCCTATGATTATAAAGATCGTTTACAGCCCAACAGCAATTTCGTACCTACCTATGAATCCGCTGGATCTTTGGACCCCACGACCACTTTTGTGACTGATGATTATTTCGGAATAATGGCTGATAATGCAGGACAGGGATGTTACGGCCTGCTCGACATAGGTGTGGGACGGTTTCCTGTTCAAACAGGTGATCAGGCTGATGCCGCAGTAAAAAAGGTAATGCATTATTGTTCCAATTCCGACTCGGTCATGAATGACTGGAGAAATGTCATCTGTTTTATTGGGGATGAATATATTAATGAAAATTTCTGCCCGAGTACCGATACGATCCACATCTATGATTCCATTTACAACATAGATAAAATCTACCTTGGCGCTTATGACGGAATCTCGAATCCGGGAGGTCTGAGGTACCCCGAAGTCAATGCCGCTATAAACCAGCGAATGTCAAAAGGATGCCTGGTCATGAATTATATCGGCCATGGAGGTACTTTGGGATGGTCCAATGCCAGGATACTTCAGATCCCGGATATAGAAGCGTGGACAAATTTTAATAATATGCCGGTATTTCTCACCGCCACCTGTGAATTCAGCTATTTTGACGATCCTTCATTTACCTCTGCCGGTGAATTGGTCTTTCTTAACCCGAATGGAGGTGGAATTGCTTTGCTGACAACGACCCGTCCCACCTATGCAGAAGGAAATCAAAACCTGGTAACGGGTTTCTATATGAATGCCTTCAGAAAGACAAATGGAAATTATCCCACACTGGGTGATCTGATAATGGATTCCAAGAATTATAGCGGGGGAGGTGGCGGGGATCCCAATACGCTGAAATTTGTGTTGCTGGGAGACCCAGCTATGAAGATGGCTTATCCAAACTATCGTGTTGTGACGACTTCCATTCAGACAACAGGAAACAACGCTTCCTCTTCAGATACACTGAGAGCTCTGTCGACAGTGACGGTCACTGGTGAAATACGGGATAATAGCGGGAACAGGCTCAAAAGTTTTAATGGAACCGTAATTCCTACGGTTTTTGATAAGCCATCCGTGATAACGACCGTACCTGGCTATGATGGAGATTACCCATTTACTTTTTCAATAAGAAAAAATGTGATTTACAAAGGAAGATTAGCCGTGACAGCAGGTCAGTTTTCATTTTCATTCATTGTTCCAAAAGATATTGCTTACAATTTCGGTGGAGGTAAGATCAGTTATTATGCAATGAACGGATCGACAGATGCAGCCGGCTATGATATGAACGTTACGGTCGGGGGATTTAACAATGACGCAGGCCAGGATAATGAAGGCCCTGGAATAAGGCTGTTCATGAATGATACAATGTTTATTTCAGGGGGAATAACAAACCAAAATCCGAATCTTCTCGCTTATCTGTCAGATTCATCGGGAATCAATACTGTCGGAAATGGCATCGGTCATGACCTGACTGCTACACTTGATGATGATTATCAGTCACCTGTGATCCTCGATGATTATTATGTGGCAGATCTTAATACATTTAAACAAGGTATAATTACCTATCCTTTTTCAGGATTAAGCGACGGGATGCATACTGTGTCCGTGAAAGTCTGGGATGTTTACAATAATTCATCCGAAGCCAGCCTTGACTTTCTTGTTGTATCATCGGCTGAGATGGCAGTTCAGCATCTCCTCAATTATCCGAACCCGTTTAATGATAAGACCACTTTTTCTTTTGAATATAACCAACCGGATACTTACCTTGAAGTTCAGATTGATATTTATTCCCTTAACGGGCAGAAAGTAAAAACCCTGCGTGTGCCGATTCATTCAGATGGATTCAGGGTCAATACCATTGAATGGGACGGGTCCTCTGACAATGGCGTCCGTATCGGTTCCGGGACCTATGTGTACAGTTTAAAGGTAATCCTGCCGGATGGTTCGGCAACTCAGAAATCTTCAAAACTTGTCGTGATCCGGTAGGGAAAAAGGATCTGCCCGGAGTAAAAATAGTCGTAATTTTGCAAGCGGAGAATGTCTATGATAACCGGATTGACTTAATCATGAGACAATGAGATTCAAGATCATTATTTTACTGTTGCTATTTCCATTGACGTTGCTGGCGGCATATCCCCACAAGGCACATTCTGTGCTGGCAAATGGCAAATGGTTCAGAATCTCTGTACAGAAAACGGGTATTTACAAGATCACATATGATGATTTTGTTGCCATGGGTTTCGACCCTGCGACTATCGATCCTGCGAAAATCTCGGTCTATGGAAATGGAGGAGGCATGCTTCCTGAATCAAATGCCACCCCACGTACTGATGACCTGATTGAGAATGCCATCGTGGTTCAGGATGGCGGTGACGGTAAGCTGGATCCCGGTGATTATGTTCTTTTTTATGGGGAATCGCCTGATATATGGGTCCTGAATACCTCGACTTTTCAGTTTTCGCACCAGAAGAACCTTTATTCAGATTCATCCTACTATTTTGTAACGGTTGGCACGACTGCAGGGAAAAGGGTCCAGCAAGTCCCGTCACTCACTGATACCGCCCTGACCCATTCCCTGGATTTCATCGATCATGCGTTTCATGAACTTGATTCTGTAAACCTGACCCAGTCGGGAAAGACCTGGGTTGGAGAGACCTTTTCGAGTTTTAAACCTTCATGCAATATCTCTTTTGACTTTCCTCACATAGATTCTACGGCACCGGCCACGGTGGTTACGCATGTTCTTGCATCGTCAACTCTTTCGAGTTCATTCATGCTTTCTGATAACAAAAATTTCAACCAGCACATTTACGTTCCTGCCCTCGATCCGAATCTTCTCATTGCTGCAAATGACAGTCTGAAATCCAGTTCTTATCTGAACCCGCCTTCACACATGGCTCTCACGATGACCTATCTGATGAATGAACCCAGTGCTGCGGGCTGGCTTAGTTATATTGAAGTGACATGCCGCCGAAAGCTTGCCTGGACGGGTCCACAGATGTCATTTCGTGATCCTTACCAAAACGGCCCGATTGATGAATTCAGGATTTCAGGTACAAATCCTTCTGTCATTGTATGGGATGTAACAAATACCGGCAATGCGTCCCAGATCGTCCCGCTTTCAACAGGTGATTCAACCATGACAATATTCAGGACAGATAACGACACCCTGAAAGAATTCATAGCTTTCGACGGATCTTTCTATTACCCGGTACATCTTTCCGGTCCGGTTGCCAATCAGGACCTTCACGGGATGGATACGGTGAATATGATAATTGTAACAGACCCTCTTTTCATGGCGCAGGCAGACAGCCTTGCTGAATTGCACAGAACTCAGACCGGCATTACAGTAGCAGTTGTCGACATAAACCAGATCTTTAATGAATTCGGATGTGGACGCAGGGATATGACCGCGATTCGTGATTTTATGAAGATGCTTTATGATAAAGGTCATCCCGGCAGTTCTCCGCATTTCCTTTTGTTGTTTGGTGACGGGAGCTATGATCCCAAGAACCGCATCGCCAACAACGATAATTTTATTCCTCCATATGAATCCAATGAATACCTGTCAACTACCATGTCCTATGTCTCGGATGATTATTTCGGTATCATGGCCGATAGTGACGGGTATGCCATGAACGGGAAAATCGATCTCGGCATTGGGCGGTTGCCGGTGATCTCAGTGGAACAGGCACAAAATGTTCTTCATAAAATTATGAGGTATTCTTCATTCAACGATTCTACCATGGCTGATTGGAAAAACACCTTCACATTCGTTGCCGACGACCCGGATGAAAATATTCACATGCAGCAGGCAGATCAGTTGGCTGATACCGTTAAAAATAAATATCCTGTTTTTAATGTCAAGAAGATCTACAATGATGCTTACCTGTTTACCAATTCTCCTTCCGGCTTGCGTTCTCCCAATTGTGAAAATGCCATAAATCAAGCTGTCATGGATGGATCGGCTGTTTTTAGTTATACCGGTCATGGAGGTGAAGATGGATGGAGCGAAACCAAGATCCTGACTTTAGATGATATCGACAACTGGAGTAACAATTACCGTCTTCCTGTTTTCATCACGGCTACCTGTGAGTTTGGCAGGTTCGATAATCCAAACCGGGCTACAGGAGCAGTTCTCTTAATTACAAAGCCCAACGGAGGGGGTATCGCAATTTTTACAACTACCCGGAAAGCTTTTTCCAGCGCCAATATCCAGCTGGCAGCATCATTTTTCAGCAACATTAAATCAATAAATGCAAATGCCAACCAAAAAATGGGAGACCTGATGAGTATAGTAAAAAATGCAAACGGCAACAACAGCTATATCAGGAATTTCGTCCTTCTGGGTGATCCTGCACAGGATATTGCCTTTCCGGTTCAGCAGGTGGTGACTACCCAGATCAATGGTCAGCCTGCCGATACGATTCATGACACCTTGCTGGGAATGTCAAGAGTCACCGTCAAAGGCGAGGTCAGGAATGTGCAGGGATTGAAAATGGGGAGTTATACCGGCATTATTTATCCTAAGGTCTTTGACAAACCTGTAACATATACCACCATAGGGAATACCTCGGCAAGTTATCCTGAAAAATTCCAGGAACAAAACCGGTTACTTTTTTCAGGAAAGACTACGGTGACCAATGGCAACTTTGAATTCACTTTTATGGTACCAAAGGGAATTGGCCTTCAATTTGGCAACGGGAAAATAAGTTACTATTCGCATGATTCTGTGACCGATGCAAATGGTTATAATTCGAACTTTATCATAGGGGGTGAAAATCCGATGGGAGATACTGTCGTCAATGGACCTGAAATATATCTTTATATGGATAATACGCGGTTTGTTTCAGGCGGCCAAACCGGGAGTAATCCATTGATGCTGGCGTTTCTGAAGGATTCAGTGGGGATAAATTATTATAATCTGGGGATTGGCCATGATATCATTGCAGTGCTGGATGAGGATGACAGTCATTCTATCGAGCTGAATGATTATTACGAGCCGGATACTAATTCTTATTCTTCAGGAACGATCACTTATTCATTTACAGGTCTTGCAACAGGTTTTCATTCACTTCTCCTGAAAGCATGGAATGTTTACGATATTCCCAGTGAAAAGGAGATCTATTTCTGGGTGACCGGCCAGGAGATCCCATCCGCCCGGCAGGTGAAAAACATTCCAAACCCTTTACGGACAGACACCAAATTCGTTTTCTCATCAACAAATATGACCGGTGACATAAATGCCGAGATCCTCATTTATTCCATGACCGGTGAGCTTGTAAAGACAATTCAACAAGAGTTCGGTGAATCGGCAGGCGAAGTTCAGGTCATCCCCTGGGATGGTAATGACGAGAACGGGAGGCCCCTGAGCAATGGAATTTATCCTTACCGTCTTATCCTGCAAGGTTCAAATGGAAGCTTCCAGGTTTCCCAGAAAGTTGTAATTATCAGGTAGGTCTTATATGGCAGCAATTTTTTTTTGGGAAGCAATATCGTGGAAAATTATCCGTTATTTTTTTTGATTCATTATATTAACATTCTAATACCATTTTGAATGCAACAAATAAAAATTTATTCTTTTCTTTTACTTGCCTGTATTCTTTTAACATCCAGTGCTTATTCTCAACCAAACCCGATCACAACGGCTGTACCGTTTTTGACCATTGCGCCGGATGCCCGCGGTGGCGGAATGGGTGATGCCGGGGTTGCATCAACGCCGGATGTATATTCCCTGTACTGGAATCCTGCAAAATATGCTTTCTGCGATAAAGATTTTGGAGTCGGCATAGGCTATGTTCCCTGGCTGCGTGGATTGGTCAATGATATCGGGCTTGCCTCTGTTGCAGCATACAAAAAGTTCGGAGACCGGCAGGCAGTTGGTGTTTCACTCCGGTATTTTTCAATGGGGACTGTTACTTTTACGGATAATCAGGGATTAGAACTCGGAGAAGTGAAACCCAATGAATGGGCAATTGATGCTACTTATGCCAGAAAGTTTTCCCCATCTTTTTCCGGTGCCGTTGCAGGACGTTTTATTTATTCGAACCTTGTTCCCGTGAAATATATAGAGGGTGTCAAACCCGGAACTTCTGTTGCCGCCGATGTTTCTTTGTACTACCATAAGGAATTAGAGATAAAAGGCCTTACTTCATCATTATTCTGTTTCGGACTGGATATCTCCAATATAGGATCAAAAATATCCTATAGCAGTGTGGCGATCACCAGTGACTTTATCCCTACCAACCTACGCCTGGGTCCCTCTTTTACTATGGATATTGATGAATACAACCGGGTCAGCTTTATGATTGATTTTAATAAGCTGCTTGTTCCTACTCCTCCAATTTATGCGACCGACTCACTCGGGAACCCTATACAAGGCGAAATTGCCAAAGGAAAAAATCCTAATGTATCGCCCATTACCGGGATGATCCAGTCATTTTATGATGCCCCCGGAGGATTCAGGGAAGAGTTACAGGAATGGACTATTTCACCTGCATTTGAATACTGGTATAACAAATTATTTTCAATACGTGCCGGTTATTTCTATGAAAATGTCGACAAGGGCGACCGCAAGTTCTTTACTTTCGGTGCAGGATTGCGCTATAATGTTTTCGGAATCGATTTTTCCTACCTGGTCCCGGTAAAAAACAACAACCCGCTACAGAATACCATGCAGTTTACGCTTGTGTTCAACTTCGATAAGGCAGAAAACAAGGATAAACAGCAGACACAAGAATAGCTTGTTTTCACATGTTTCGGATTGGTTTTGGATTTGATACACACAAGCTTGAAAAAGGCCGTGAATTCCGGCTTGGCGGAATCCGTATCTCTCACTATAAAGGCGCGACCGGACATTCAGATGCCGATGTCCTGATCCATGCCATTTGTGATGCACTACTCGGGGCAGCCGGCCTGCCTGATATAGGTACCCAATTCCCGGATACATCTTCAGAACTCAAAGATATCGATAGTAAAATCCTGCTGAGAAGAACCATGGACCTGGTATTGAAAGAAGGATATACCATCGGGAATCTTGATACGACCATTATCCTGCAGCGACCTAAGGTCAGCGCTTATGTCCCGGAAATGATCAAAACGCTTGGTAAAGTCCTGATGATTGAAGATTCCCGGATCTCCATTAAGGCCAAGACCAGCGAAAACCTGGGATTTATCGGTAGGGAAGAAGGCCTTTCGGCCTATGCCATCGTTTTACTGCAGAAGTTCTGATCCTTATTTTCCTTCAATATTCTTCTTTTTAGTATAGAACGCCACATAGAAATCATCGATCATAAATGGCTTCTTCCCATTATTCCAGATATATATCTTTAAAGTCTTTCCCGGTACCCTGAATTCAGGCAAGGTCAGCGAGAACCTGCAATTTCTCCAGATACAGGCAGGGTTTTCCGGAACATCATTGACAGGGAAACCATACCAGTAATTTCCTTTTTGATCATACTGGTCCATGCTGAATACAAAAAAGGCATTATTTGACGATCCTTTTACACTGTCGCGGATCCAGACATTTCCTTCAACATAAAAGACCGCCGGGTATGAAGATAACTCTTCAGGTTTTATCTCAAGTGTGGCACTGTATGGATGCAAAGAATCCAGGTATCCGATAAACCTGCCTGAATGTGCATAAGGTACCTGTTTATCATAGGGTCTCTTCCACACACCTGTATCTTTTTCAAAATCTGTCTTGTATATCTTGCAGGGATGAGTCATGTCCATAGTATATAAGGGTATCTCATTAATACCCCCAAGGCATTTCTGATAGACTGAATCGGTTTTCAGGAATACATAACAGTATTTTGTCTTGTTCATACTGTAAGGATGGATGATATAATGGGTGTATTGCCAGGTCTGAAGGAGATTTAAAGCCACAAACGGGAAGAGCAGTACGATAACCAGCGTGGTACCCACCCTGGCTTCTTTGTGATTCAGCAAGATGGCGAGCAGAAGGGCATAAATACCATAATAATCAATGAAAGCCCTTGCCCCGAAACTATCCCCATAATACCAGTTCCACCAGGATGCGATGATATAAGTGCTGATGATCATAAACAGACTTATACTGAAAAACCGGATAAGATCCCGGCGTAACAGACGGAAACAACCTAACAGGGAGAGAAAGATCAAAGGTGTATAGATAAAAAGCCCTTTCCGGAAACTGAGAAGCTCATTTTTTATCTGCGGATGCCCGAATAAGAATCCTTCATCTTTATATGACCATATGATCCAATGACCGGTCTGGATGTGCCATAAGATCATCTGAACCGAGACCACGATCAGGAAAGCCACAAGGAAAATAAGTAAAGAGAGTTTTCTTTTCTGCACATATCCTGCCAAGAGCCTGGCTTCTTCCCCTGTGTTGAACAGAAATGGAATAAGCAGGATCACTACACAATTTGTGGGCCGTATGAGGACTGTCACTCCAAGAAATAATCCCGCAAGCATCATTTTCTTCAGGCTGGGCTTTTGTATCGTAAAGCAGGAATACCAGAGAAATCCGTTGATCGCAAAAAAAGAGTAAACATGCGACATACATGGCTGCCACATGGAATAATAGAACAGGTTGGTCCCCAGGAGTATGGTTACAAGGATAATGGACGACAGGATGGGCTGTATCTTAAAATGCTGCATTATCTTCTTCAGGTAAAAGAGTCCGAGAAAAAGGTAAAATAATGCTCCCAACCCGGTAAGGAGCTGAAAAAAGAAGGAATATCCGCTGATTTCGATCCCGCCAATCCAGGAAATAAATGTTGCCATAAGAAAAAATGGCAAAAGCAATAACGCTTCCCCGGCAAAGTATTTGTTCACGACCTTATCGCCTGATTTGACGAGGTATCCGGGTACATACCTGTCATAACCGAGTATCTTTTTTTCTCTTTCGTTCACTTTGTGATAGGTGATATCATGATCAATGAACAATGCAGGCAGGTAAGCGTAATAGCCCAGCCCATCGCTGGAAATGATCAGCTTCCAGCCTGCAAGATCTCCACGGAACAAACGATTGCTGGCAAAAAAAGCCAGCATAAGAGAAGCCAGACAAAAGAGGATGATCTTCGGATATTTCTGATGCGGCATTTTAGAGGACGGATTAATTTGTAATGTTAAACCGGTTGAGTACTCAAATGTAAAGAAATATTATAACTGACGACGATGTGCTGAAAAAATATTTATTTTTACCCTGGTTTTGTTTAGTACCAGCGACTGATTCATTTTAACCTTTAAATATTTAACCATGGAAACGACCGGGAATTCTGCAAACTATGTTGAGATTGAGAATCAAAAGATTGAACTGGAAGGTATCACACTTCTTCATATGAATGAGATCCGGAAATGGACCCGGTTCATGTCCATTCTCGGATTTGTCGCAGTAGGGCTTCTCTTGCTGGTCGGAGTTGTATTCGTGGTAGCTTCCATAACACGGCCTCCTATGCAGATTGAGGAATTCGGGAATGCTTTCTGGCCGTTGTTCGGGATCGTTTATCTGCTTCTGGCAGTGGTTTATTTTTTTCCAGTGCTGTATATGTACCGGTTCTCGGTTTATGCCAAACAATCACTGACGGGGATCACCTCAGGAGGTTCTTCCAATGAACTGATGGCAAATGCTATCCTGTTCCTGAAAAAACATTTTCGGTTTGTGGGGATCTTTACGATTGTCATTCTTGCCATTTACCTGGTCGTAATCATAGGGGTTATTATTGCTTTTGCGATAAGATAAGATCAGGTACTCCTCACTCTTCACCCCTCATATCTCACTTCTCACGGCTCACTTTTTCGTGACGCGTAACGCGGACACTATTCATTTTCTGCTTAGTCTATCTTATGTGTTGTTTTATACATTTGTCCTCGGGCCGGACGGGCCTCATCGCCGCAACGCGGCTACGCCCAGCGCTGTATGCCACCTCTTTCCTGAATTCTGACATTGGACCCGCACTGGCCAAGGCCGCTTACCTGCCTACCGTGTATAACTTCACAATTTCGGTAACAGTTTTATACAATTTGAGTATAAACTTTTACCATGAAAAAAACAGAGATTCGATCAATGACTAGCAAGTGGGCTCTGGTTGTTAGTCATTATGAAAA